>Ga0308415_1000080_pt1 | contig 36019 bp, 31 predicted proteins | sample HotsprSampleOS55_FD_203465 | JGI IMG/M metagenome (GOLD analysis project Ga0308415, IMG submission 203465) | Hot spring phototrophic mat microbial communities from Octopus Spring, Yellowstone National Park, Wyoming, United States - 20090730_OS55 ... | reverse complement strand
TTCTAGCTGTGCCGCTATATACTTGTCGCCTGTGGCTGCGCCAAGGCCGGACATCGTGCTGCTCGTCCTCGACACGCGCCGAATTGACCGCTTCGCCTGTCTGGGCTACCCCACGCGCACCTCTCCGCATCTGGATGCCTTCGCCGAGGATTGTGCGCGCTTTCGGATGGCCTTCTCGCCGGCGCAGTGGAGTGTGCCGGCCCACGCCTCCCTCTTCACCGGTGAGTACCCCTCGGCACACGGGATGTTTCAGACCACCAGCGTGCTCTCGCCGCACTTGCCCACCCTGGCCGAGCGCCTCAGCCAGGCAGGCTATTTCACAGCCGCCTTCTGCAATAACCCGCTGGTCGGCGTCGTGAACAATGGCCTGCGGCGGGGGTTCAGCAGCTTTCTCAATTACGTCGGTTTGATCACGACCCACCCCAACCAGGCCAGCCCGCGCTCAGGTCTGGTGGATAAGTATCGCCAGTGGTTCAAGCGCCAGTTCTCGGCGCTGGTCTCCGAGATACAAGCCTTCGTGGCTCGCTCCGAACGGCTCACCGAGCTGTCCTTCACCCCCCTGTTCTTCCCGCTCTGGCAAGCAGCGCTGAGCTTGAAGGGCAACTCACGGCGTGCGCTGGAGGACGCAGCGCGGCTGTTGATCAAGCGCGAAGGATTAACCAAGGGTCAGCCGGTCTTCTGTTTCATTAACCTGATGGACACCCACATGCCCTATCACGCGCCGCGCCGGCTGGTGGAGAGGTTCGCGCCGCAGTACTTCGCCAACCCAGAACTGCGCAGTTACCTTCGGCGCTTCAACAGCGACGCCTTCGGTTGGCTGGCGCCGCTGGAGGATGACATCGCGCCGGCACACCAGGCGCTGCTCAACGGCATGTACGACGCGCAAGCTGCCTGGCAGGATGAGCTGGTCGGGGCGTTCTTCGAGCGGCTGCGCGCCGCCGGCGCGCTCGATCGGGCGCTGTTTATCATCACGGCCGACCACGGCGAGCATTTGGGCGAGCGACAGTTGGTCGGCCACACCATCTCGCTTTATAACGAGCTGATCCACGTCCCGCTGCTGATCCGCGACCCCGCTGGCCGCTTGGCAGCAGGTGACGTGGACCACGTGGTTTCGTCGCGCCGGCTGTTTCACACTGCCTTGACCACGGCCGGCGCTGCCTCGGACGAAGATCGCGCGCTGGACCTTGCGCAAGTCGGCCCAAATGATCCAGAGCAAGGTGAGGCGTTCGCCGAGGCGGTCTTGCCTCTGAACGTCCAGCGCCTGTTGATGCGGCGCAAGCCGGAGTTGGCCCGCCGGCGCGGCGCAGATCGCCGCCGCATCGCCATCTGCCGCGATGGATACAAGCTCATCCAGACCGGCGCTGATCACTTCGAGCTATACGATCTGCGGAACGACCCGACCGAGTCGCGCAACCTCTACGATGCGCTGCCGGAGCAGGCTGCCGTGCTCGGCGAGCGCTTGCGCGCCTTCGCCGTCCGGCCATCCAGCCATCGGGCCACCGAACAGGCCACGACGAGCGATGATCCGCTCGTGCTCAGCCGGCTGCGCGACCTCGGCTATCTGGAGTAAAGATGTACCCACCGGTCAGCCCTGTCATTGTTGAGATCGGCCCGTTAAGCCTGCGCTGGTATGGCGTGCTGATGATGCTGGCGTTCGTCATCGGCGCAGCGATCGCTGCGCGCCATGTCGAGCGCAGAAACCTGGACGGCAACACGGTCTGGGATGGGCTGCTCTGGGTGCTGATCGGCGCCGTTATCGGCGCTCGCCTCTATTACGTCTTTATACAGTCGCCGCGTGGCCCAGAGGGGTTAGGCCGCTATCTGGCCAACCCGCTCGAGATCATCAATGTGATGGAGGGCGGCTTGCACATCTTCGGCGGCTTCATCGGTGGCACGCTTGCCATCCTCCTCTACGTCCGCCGCCGCCGGTTGCCGCTCGCTGTCTATTTGGACGGCGCGGCATTGGGTCTGCCGTTGGGCCAAGCCATCGCACGGTTGGGCAACTTCATCAACCAGGAACTCTACGGCCCGCCAACCGATCTGCCATGGGGGCTGCGCATTGACCCGCCGCATCGCATCCCGCCCTACAACGACCTGACGCTATATCCAGAAAGCACGCGCTTTCACCCGCTCTTTCTTTACGAGAGCCTGTGGAATCTGGCCGGCTTCGGCTTGCTGCACGTCATCGCTAACCGGTTCGCGGGCCGCTTGCGCGATGGCGATCTGGTGTTGGTCTATGCTATCTGGTATCCGCTAGGGCGCTTCTTCTTGGAGTTTCTGCGCACCGACTCCTGGTTCTTTCCCGGCACGCCCTTTAATGTGGTGCATCTGCTCAGCGTAGTCGCAATCGGGAGTTCAGCAGCCCTGCTCGCCCGCCGCGTTGTGCGTGGGCATCGCGCTACTCAAGGCGCGATCGGCCGCCAATCGGCCGAAGGCTAGGCTGGTCACGAGTCCATACACCAGCGCGCTGGGGATGAACCAGACGATAGCCAACGGCAAGCCTATCTGGGCCTGCCAAACCGTGGAGAGGAGTGCAGGGATGGACAGCGCGCCGAAGGCCAGACCGCGCAACCATTTGTTTGCCGGCAAGCGGTGGCGCAGGCCCGCATAGGCCAGGCCCAGCAATGCGCCCAAGGCGATGCTCAGGCCGAGCCACGTCAGCGGGGTCTGCCAACTCATCGCCAACGGCTGGCCGGCGAGGTTCGTGGCGAATTGCGCGCCGGCGCGCGCAGCCATCCCCCCCATCAACCCACCGAAGCCGCCCGCCAGCGCGCCCAGCCCTAGCTGCGCGGCGATGTCACCAGGCGTCGGTCGCCAACGACGCTCGGGCAGCGGCTCATCATCGGTTTTGATGATCCCCATCGCCACCGAACAGGCAATCGCTAAGAGCAAGGTGGTGACCTGCCCAAACGGACTGGACGCGGTGAAGACCGTCAGGCCAAACGAGGACCAAGCCACACTTTGCGCGATCAATTTGATCCGCAGCGGCAGCGTGCGGCGCTCTTTAAAGCGAAAGGCGGTCTCCAAAGGCTTTTGTAGCCAAGGACGGGTGAGCAACCAGGTGTATAGACGCTCTGAGCTGCGCGCATAGCAGCCGGCGGTGATCAACAGAAAAATCGTCGTCGGCACACCCGGCAGGAACATGCCGGCGATGCCAACCCCCAGGCTGGTTGTGCCAACGCTGATGAGCAATATGCGCTGTACCAGGCTAAGCGGCCTATACGTCACCATGCAACCTCCAGGCTGGTGAGGATTATAGAGGTTTGTGTAGCTTTGTGTAGGTTTTTCGGCCGTGTTAGACTATGAGGAATGTCACATCCTGAGCAATGGCTCTCGATTAGCGAGGCGGCGGCCTACTTGCGCGTGCATCCAGCGACGCTGCGTCGTTGGTCAGATGCGCGCGAGATCCCGTGCATGATCACGCCGGGCGGCCATCGCCGCTTTGCGCTGTCGGATCTACAACGCTTCGCCGAGCAGCATCGGTCCACCGCTCCTCAGTCCTCGGCGCTGCCCTCGATCTGGGCGAAACAAGCGCTGATGCGCGCACGGCAAGCGCTGCCGGCGCCGGAGTCTGCCGGCTGGTTGGCAGCGCTGGATTCGACGATGCGCGAACGCCATCGCGCGATCGGTCGCCGGCTGATGGGCCTCACGCTCCAATACATCTCCACCGAAGACGGCGCGCATCTCCTGGATGAGGCGCGGGCCATTGGTCACGACTACGCCAAGCTCAGCAAGCTGGCCGGCATTCCGCTTCAAGACGCGCTACAGGCAGCTTTGTACTTCCGCGACAGGCTCTTGGAAGCCAGCTTCGAGCTGGCGGAGACTGCGCCGATACAAGCCAGTGACAACATCAGGCTGGTCAAGCGCATCAACGCTTTGCTGAACGTCGTCCAGCTCGCTGTGGCGGAGGTATATGCCAGCCCGACGACAGCACAGGCATGACGCCTGATCCCTATCCCTCCTGGCGCGTTCGCCGACAGGAGCGACGCACCGTCCGGGCAGCCGTCAACGCGGCGAGGCGGCGCCGGTGCTTCTAAAAGTTGCGGGGCAGAGGCTCCGCTGCGTTCTCCGCACATGTCGCTGTCGCCAATGCGTCTTTTTTAGGGGGCGAATGCTACAATCCTTCGCGTGCTCACCCGCCATCTACAGGTCCTCGAACTGCCCAAAATCCTTGAGCGGCTCGCCGGTTACTGTGCGTTCTCGGCCAGCGCCGAGCTGGCCCGCGCACTGACGCCGGCCACTGAACCCGGCGAAGTCATGCGCCGGCTGGCTGAGACGCGCGAAGCGCGCGCGCTGCTCAGCAAGCAAGAACACATCAGCGTTGGCAACGCGCGCGACGTGCGCGAAGCAGCCCGCCTGGCGGCGCGCGGCGGGATGTTGGAGCCACAGACGCTGCTGGCGATTCGGGACACGCTATCGAGTGGCCGCGCTATTCAACGCGCGCTGCTCCGCTTCGGCGCCATCTACCCGCGCCTCACGGCGATCACAAATGCAATTGAGCCAAGCGGCACGGTGATCGCGGAGATCAGCCGCTGCATTGATGATTCCGGCCAGGTGCGCGACACAGCTTCGCCGGAGCTGGCGGCCATTCGGCGCGACGTGCGGCTGGTGCACGACCGATTGCTGGCCAAATTGCAGCGCCTGATCCACGACGTGAGCGTGGCTCCCTATCTCCAAGAGCCGATCATCACCCAGCGCGCTGGCCGCTATGTCATCCCGATCAAGGCCGACTTCAAAGGGCGCGTGCCCGGCTTGGTTCATGACCAGAGCGCCAGCGGCCTGACCTTGTTTATCGAACCATTGGCGACGCTCGATCTCAATAACGAATGGCGCGAGCTGCAGCTCGCCGAGGAGCGCGAGCTGCGGCGCGTCCTGATGGCTCTCTCCGGCCTGGTGGGCGCAGAGGCCGACAACATTATTCGCACGGTCGAGGCGCTGGCGCGCTTCGACCTCGCGCTGGCCAAGGCAAAGTATGCCGAAGCGACGCAATCGGCAGAACCCGCAATCATCGCGCCGGCAACCAACGATGAAAGCCAACCATCGCCAACGCTGCGCATTCGGCAAGCCCGCCATCCCTTGATTGACCCGCAAAAGGTGGTGCCGATTGACATCTCTCTAGACGGCGCGCGCGTCTTGGTCATCACCGGGCCGAACACAGGCGGTAAGACGGTCGCGCTTAAGACGGTTGGGTTGCTGGTCCTGATGGCTCAATGTGGGCTACACATTCCATGTGCGGAAGCGACCTTGCCTGTCTTCGAGGCGGTCTATGCCGATATTGGCGATGAACAGTCCATTGAGCAAAGCCTCTCGACCTTCAGCGCGCACATGACCAACCTCTGCGGCTTCCTGAGCGCGATCGGGCCGCGCACGCTGGTGCTGCTGGATGAGCTGGGTGCCGGCACTGATCCGGCAGAGGGCGCGGCGCTGGCGCGCGCGCTGCTCGAGCATGTGCTGCGTAGCGGGGCGCTCTGCCTCGTCGCTACGCACTATCCGGAGCTGAAGGCATGGGCGGCCCTCACCGATGGCGCGGTGAACGCAAATGTCGCCTTTGATGAGGAGACCCTCCGCCCGCTTTACAAGCTCACCGTCGGCCTGCCCGGCCACTCGAATGCCCTCGCCATCGCCCAACGCTTGGGACTTCCCGGCGAGATCGTGGCTGCCGCTCGCAGCTTTCTGAACCGTGACTTGATGCAGGCCGAGGCATTGCTTGCGGAGGCCAACCGGCTTTACCAGCAGGCCGAGCGCGCGCACATAGCAGCGCAGGCCGAACGACGGTCGGCTGAGGCGGACGCAGAACAACTGAGGAATCGGCTTAGCCTGATTGAGGACGAGCGGCAGGCCGTGTTGCAACAAGCGCGCGAAGAGGCGATGCGCGAAGTAGAGGACCTGCGCCTGGAAGTGCGCCGGCTGCGCCAGCGCCTCCTTGCGATCGGCGGTGCGCTCGATGAAGTCAAGCACATCGAGCAAGAGGCAGAGCAGCTGGCCGCGCGCACTGCGGCCAAGCTGCCCAAACCTCATCCAGCCAGCGTCCAAGCCCAGCCGGCCATCCGCGCCGGCGACACCGTTCGCGTGAAGCCGTTAGGGATATTGGCCCAGGTGAGCGCCGTCCTCGGAGACGAGGCTGACGTGCAAGCTGGTCGCGCGCGCATGCGCGTGAAGCTGAGCGAACTTCAGCGCGTCGCCGGCGCGCCTGATCTGGCCGTTGCGCACGATGCTCAGCCGGCTACGCCTCCGCCACGCGAGCCGTTGCCGGTGGATCTGGACTTGCGCGGGCTGACGGCCGAAGAGGGCGTGGCGCGCATGCGCCATTACTTGGACCGCGCTGTGCAAGCCGGCTTGCCGTTCGTGCGCCTGATTCATGGCAAAGGCACCGGCGCGCTCCGCCGCGCCATCCGAGACGCAGTGAAGAGCGACCCCGTTGTGCAGTCGTTTGAGCCCGGTCTGGATAGCGAGGGAGGCGACGGGGTGACAGTGGTGAGATTAAAGCAGAGGTGAAGCGTGAGCTATGTCCTATCAGTAGGCACAGCGCTCCCAGAACATCGCGTCACCCAACAGCAAGCGGCCCAATTCGCGCTGGAACATTTCAATGGCCGGCTGGCGCATCAAGGGCAGCTCATGGCCATCTTTGAGAACGCGCGCATCGCTCAGCGCCACTTCGTCGTGCCGCTGAGCTGGTTTGCCTCGCCTGACCATAGCTGGAAGGAGCGCAACGATCTCTATATCGCCAGCGCGGAGGCGCTGGGCTGCGCAGCGGCCCGCCAGGCCCTCGAGCGCGCCGCCGTCCTGCCCGAGGATGTGGACTTCATCGTCTTCGTCTCAACCACCGGGTTGGCCACGCCAAGCATCGATGCCCGCCTGATCGCTCGGTTGGGCATGCGCCAGACCACCAAGCGTCTGCCAATCTGGGGCTTGGGCTGTGCCGGTGGCGTGGCCGGCCTGGCCCGCGCGGCCGAGCACGTCCGCGCCTTCCCGAACGCCCTGGCGTTGCTCGTCGCCGTGGAAACTTGTAGCATCACCTTCCAGTTCCATGATTACTCGAAGAAGAACCTGGTAGCCACGGCCATCTTCGCCGACGGCGCAGCAGCGGTGTTGATAGGGGGCGAACGCTGGGCGCGACGCTGCTCCCATCAGGTGATGCGCTACGTGGCCGCCCATTCGCACCTCTTCCCTCATTCTGAGCACGTGATGGGCTGGGACGTCGTGGATACCGGCCTCTCCGTCGTCTTCGCGCCCGAGATTCCCGCGCGGATCGCGCGCGACATGCGACCGGTCGTCGCGTCCTTCTTGGCTGAACAAGGCCTGAAGTTGGCCGATGTGGCGCGTTACGTGTTGCACCCCGGCGGCGCGCGGGTGCTCGATGCCTACGCCGAGGCGTTCAGACTGGCCGATGATGACTTGCGCGATGCCAGCGATGTGTTGCGCGCGCACGGCAACATGAGTTCCCCGACTGTGCTCTTCGTCCTCCAGCGTGTCATGCAAGCCGAATTACCACCCGGCCAGTACGTGTTGACGGGGGCGCTGGGGCCAGGCTTCAGCGCCGAGTTGGCTTTGTTACAAGGTTGTGCCTTCTGAAAGTGCAATGGGAAACTCGCGCCTGATCCGAATTGCCCTTATTTTGGCGATCATCGCGTTGCTGCTGTTCATCATCGAGCGGGTCTGGGTCTTCGGCCAGTTCATCGGTGGCGTGATCTCAACTCTGGTCGCGGCCTGGTTTGTGGCATTTCTGATCCGCCCGTTAATCACTCATCTGCAGACGGGGATCGTGCCGCCGTCGGTGATCGTCTGGTTACAGCGCCAATATCCGACCCTCCCCGTGGAGCGACTGAGCCTGCTGCGCATGCCGATGCCGATGGCGGTGGCTGTGGCTTATGCGATCCTGCTGGTTGTCCTGATCGGCAGCGCCACGATCGCCACGGCGACGGTCATCCCGCAGGCCGCCGACTTGATTAACCGCATCCCGGGCTTCGCCGCATCGCTGCCGGCCCAAGTTGCCGAGCTGTGGGCTGGCGTTGCAGAGCGCTTCGGCCTCGACCCCGGCGCGCTGGATCAACTCATCGCCAGCCAGGACATCCCTGGCGCCATCGCGCGCGCAGCGACCATCGCTGCGACGCAGCTCCTGAGCCTGGCTGCCGTCACAGCAGGCTTTATCGGCCAGGTCTTCTTAGTGCTGATCCTGAGCCTGTATATCGTCGTCGAGGATCAGCTGCTCATGAAGCAACTCTTCGCCTTGCTGCCGTTGCGCAGCCATGAAATGGTGAGCGCGATGCTGCGAGCAGTGGATCGCGCCTTCAGCGGCTACTTGCGTGGCCAGTTTATCGGTGCGTTGCTGCGCGGCGCATGCACCTTGCTTATCTTCGCCTTGTTCCAGGTGAAGTTTGGCGTGGTGGTGGCGCTTGCGTTCGCGCTACTCTCGTTCATCCCTCTCATCGGTGGGCTGATCGGCATTGGCTTTGGCGTGATCGTCACGTTGATCGTGAACGCGGAGGCGGCGCTGCCGGTTGCGTTGCTCATGGCGGCTTGTGACCAGGTCGTGGCTTATGTCGTCATGCCTCGGTTGATGAAGGACATGGTGGGCGTGCCAGGCCTGGTTGCGCTGTTGGCGATCAGCCTGGGCGTGCAGTTACTCGGCTTCTGGGGAGTGATCTTCGGCGTGCCGTTCGCCGGCGCCGTCTATGCGCTGCTATTTGACTTCTACCTTCCGCGTCGCCAGGGCTTGCCCCAGCCTGCAACGAGCGAACCATCCGTCGCGGCTCAGGTCGCCGCTCATCCAAAGGGCGAGGACCGCGGCGAGGACGTCGTTGCGCCTGCGCTCAAGCGTTCTTCTTCCTGAAAGCCCTGCGCGCCTCGCACCTCGTCCCCCTCCCCACATCCTAAGCAGCACTAACGATGAATGTGTTAGATTGATCCTCTGATCTGAGAGGAGAAGAGCGATGAGCCTGTTTAACCCACGCAAGTCGCGCGAGGACGCGCTAAAGCTTTCGGGCCGGCTGCCGCCTGGCCAATCGCTTACCGATAAGTTCCCCGTGCTGCACTACGGCCCTGTGCCGCAATACGACATGAGCAAATGGACATTTCAGATCTATGGCGAGGTAGAAGAGCCGAAGACATGGACCTGGGAAGAATTCCTGAAACTGCCAATGCGCGAGGTGACCTTGGATATTCACTGCGTCACGCGCTGGAGTAAGTTCGACACGCGCTGGAAGGGGGTATGGCTGCCGGACCTCATCGAACAGGGCATCATCAAGCTCAAGCCCACGGCGCGCTACGTCATCGAGCATTGCGAATACGGCTTCACCACCAATCTCGACCTGGCGCATTTCATGAAGCCCACGACACTGCTGGCCATCGAATACGACGGCAAACCCCTAGATCCAGAGCACGGCTATCCTCTACGGGTGGTGGTGGGCGCAGCGCCCGACAACGCGCGCGACCCCGATACGCGCTACTTCTGGAAGGGCGGCAAGTGGCTGCGTGCGCTGGAATTCACTCGCGAAGATCGCCCAGGCTTCTGGGAACAAGCCGGCTATCACAACGTCGCCCGCGTATGGGCGGAGGAACGCTTCGAGGGACAGTGGTAGCCAAGCGCCCAGCCAGGCTTAGAATCTAAGCAATCTCAGCACCCGAACCCCAGCCACAGAAAGGAGGATACGATGGCATCGCTGCTTGAGAAGGTCGAGACCCTGATCAAAGCAAATCTGCACGCCCTGATAGACAGCGCGCTCAGGGCCAATTCCATCGCCGTCATTGATCAATACATCCGCGATGTGGACAACAATCTCGACGCCCTGGAAGATGCCGCCGCCACCATCGGCGGCCAGGTGAAGACCCTGGAACGGAAGACCGCCGACTTCAAGAAGCAAATGGAGGAGCTGGATCGCAACATTGACCTCTTCCTCACCCAGGGCAAGGAGGAGCTGGCGCGCGCCGCCCAGGCCAAGTGGAACTCCGTGCGCGACCTGTATGAGACTTACAGCAGCCAGTTGGAACGCCAGCAGCGCGAATATAAGGCATTGCTCGATGCGCGCTTAAAGCTCCAGGCCAAGCTCGCCACCATCCGCCAACAGCGTGAGGAAATGGTGGCCTTGCTCGACTTGGCCAGGGCGAAAGAGATCACCAACCGCACGATTCGCTCGCTGAACGACCTGGCCGGCGTGGGCGATGCGGATGTGGCGCGCATAGCCGAAGCCATCCGCACCCGATTGGACCAAGCCTCGGCGCGCGCAGAAATCGCAGCCCAGAACTTGGACGCTCAAATGGATGAAATCCTGGGGCGCAGCGAACTGGATGCACAACTGGAAGAACGCAAGCGGAGGTTGGGGCTGAGTTCGTAGATGGGCAATTGGCGTCGGCGCGCGCTGGGCAAGCTGATATTGAACGCGGTGCTGGGCCGGCGAAGCGCCTTCATCATCGCGGCGGCCATCATCTTGGTTGGCCTAGGAGTGCCGATACCGGTGCTGAGCGAGCCGCCGCTTGCGCTTTCACCGGTGTGGTGGCTGGCCGGCCTGTTGCCGATCTGGTTGATCGTTGTTGGCCTGAGCATCGCGCAGGGTTTCGTCAGCAACGCACTTGGCGAAGCGTTTGACCTCGATCAGATCCGCAACACCACCCTGCGTGCCAATGTCCGCCAGGCGCTCATTTACCGCCAGCGGATCAACGCAGCGGCGACGCGCTTTGCCGATTCGGGCATGCGCCATCGCATGCGCGATCTGGTTGACCAGGTGGATGAGTGGGTGCATAACATTTACACGCTGGCCAGCCGGCTGGACGCATTTCAGAGCGACAGGATTATTCAGCGCGACCTGCGCGACGTGCCAGCGTCTATCAATCGCTTGAAGGAGCGCTTGCGGGCCGAGGACGATCCTTCGATCAAGCGCGAGCTAGAGGAGACTATCCGCCGCCGGCAGGCCCAATACGACAACTTGCGCAAGCTAGAGAGCGCCATGGACCGCGCGGACCTGCAACTTGAGAACACGCTTACCGCGCTTGGCACAGTGTATTCTCAAATGCTGTTGCTGGATGCTAAAGAGGTGGATAGCAGCAAGGCGCAACGCTTGCGCGAGAACATCGTCGCCCAGGTGAACGCGCTCCACGACGCGCTGGTTGCGATGGAGGAGGTATACGGCAACGGCCAGGAACTGTTCATCCGCGGCCAGTCGAATCTGGGCGGGTGAGGCAATCCGAGGTTTCTTAAACAGTCGAGCAGTATGCTTCTAGAATGAGATAGCCATGGACATAGGCCAGGCCATCTTCGACGTGATCTCCAGCCCCAACGTCGCTTATCTGATGCTAGTGCTGGGCTTGCTCGCGCTGGTGATGGCGTTTGCCTTTCCTGGCACGGGCTTCCTGGAGATCGCAGCAGCCTTGTGCCTCATCCTGGCCTTCCTGGGCCTGTCGCGCTTGCCCGTCAACGTAGCCGGGTTGTTGCTCATCCTGGTTGGCATCGGCCTGTTTATCGCCGACCTGCAAATCCAGAGCGGGTTGGTCGCGCTCGGCGGTGCGATCATCCTCGGCATCGGCTCGGTCTTCTTGTTCCGGCCAGACGAAAGCGCCTTTGCCGTGTCTTGGTGGTTGATCATGCTGGTCTCGGGCGGATCGGCGCTCTTCTTCGGCCTGGGCTTGCATCGCGCGCTGAGGGTGATGCAGATGCGTCCGGCGCTCTCTCAGGAAAGCCTGATCGGCGCGCAGGGTGTGATTAAATCGCCGGTGTCGGCGGAGTCGCAGTTCATCGGCACGGCGCAGGTGGCCGGCGAGCTGTGGACGGTGAAATCTGACGAGCCGTTGAGCGTGGGCACACCCGTCGTGGTCGTGCATGTCGAGGGGTTGACCCTTTTCGTGCGCGCGCTGGCCTATCAGCCGGCCAGCTCACCTGAGAAGAAGGAGGAAATCACCAATGGGTAGTTTGACTGCTTTGATCACCACCAGTTTGATCGTCTTGATCGTCCTGTTTATCTTCGGCGGCTTGCTGCGTCGCTTCGTCCTGATCGCCAAAGAGTATGAGCGCTTCGTCGTCTTTCGCTTGGGCCGCTCGATCGGCGCGAAGGGACCAGGGCTGGTGATCTTGATCCCGTTTATTGACACCGCGACGAAGGTGGACTTGCGCGAACAGTTTATGGAAGTGCCTCAGCAAACTGCGATCACCAAAGATAACGCGCCGATCTTGGTTGACTTTCTCACCTACTGGAAGGTTTCGGATCCCGAGCGCAGCGTCCTGCAGGTCGGCAACTTCGCAGCAGCCTCCCAGGGGATCGCTACAACCACGTTGCGCGCCGTGATCGGCGACATCACGCTGGACGACGTGTTGGCGCAGCGCGAGCGCATCAACCAAACGCTGCGCAGCAAACTTGATGAAGTCACCGAACGATGGGGGGTGAAGATCACAGCAGTGGAGATACGCGAAATCACCCCACCGCGCGACGTTCAAGAGGCCATGAACCGCCAGATGAGCGCCGAGCGCACGCGGCGTGCCTTGGTCACCGAAGCCGAGGGGAAGCGACAGGCCTCCATCACCCTGGCCGAAGGAGAGAAGATGTCGGCCATCCTGCGCGCAGAGGGCATGAAGCAGGCAGCTATCCTGGAAGCCGAAGGCCAGAAGATGGCGCAATTGCTGCGCGCGGAAGGCTTCGCTGCGGCGCTGACTGAGATGTTCAAGTCCGCCAGGAACGTGGATGCCAACACCATGTTGATCCAGTACCTGGAAGCCCTCAAGACCATCGGCGCCAGCCCGTCCACCAAATTCATCTTCCCGATGGAATTCACCGGCCTGGTGAAGCCGCTTGCGGAGATGATGGCCACGGCAGGAAACGGCAAGCGCGCGGATAGCTAACGCCATCTTATCCGTCAAGTAGAGGGACGAGCGGGCGAGAGCAGTGCCTCCGCCCGCTTCTTCGCTGCGCCGTGAGCGGCCTGCGAAGGGCTATCCTCCTGCGCGCGCGAGAGGGGGTACATTCACCAAAGGGGCAACGTGGCGCGCCCTCTAGGCAGCGACCGGGGATGTTGTGTCCTCAAAATCTTCGCTTTCCCCGCGCCTCCGCGTGAGGTCAGTCTTGCCCCCATCGTGAATGCACCCATCGCACCGAGACCTAACAACGCAAGACATCCCCGTGTGTTCTCGCAAGATGCGCTGCTTGCTGCGAGCTGCTCGGGTGATAGACTCATGTTCAGATGCTCCTGCCGTTGCTGCCGCTGCCTTTCCTGATAGTCGCGCTCGTGCTGCTCATCCGTGCAGAGACGCGCCTGCCGCGCAATCGGCGACAAGTCAAGCTCTGGAAGCCGCTCGTCGCAGCGCTCATCGGCCTGGTCGCCGCGCTCTCGTTCACCCAGCCGGCGCATCTGCCGCTTTATTCTGCGCTCATCCTGCTCGGCTCACTGCTGCTGTTGCTTGGGGACTGGTGGCTCATCGAGGCTGACGAGCGGCCCGAGCGCTTCCTCGCTGGCTTGTATGCCTTTCTGGGCGCGCACCTGGCCTACATTCTGGCCTTCGCCTACGCCCAGCTTGCGCGCAGCGCGCCGTTAGACCTGAACCGCGCTGCCCTCGCCGCAGGAATCCTCTTGCTTCTCGGGAGCGTCATTTATTACTACGTGCGCCCTTCGTTGGGCGAGCTGCGCCAGCCGGTGTTGCTATACATCACGGTGATCTCGTTAACGGTGCATCAGGCCGTCTCCGGCGTCCAGCTTGGCGGCAGCTTGCTGGCCCAGCCGGCGCTGGCGGTCGGCGGCGCTTCGTTGTTCTATGTCTCGGCTTTCTTCCTCATCATCAATAGATTCGTCTTTGAGGGCGAGGGCGAGAGCAACAGCGTGTGGGCGCTCTCCACGCACTACGGCGCGCAGTTGCTGTTGGCGTTGTCGGCCTCCTTCGTGCGCTGAGCGCACACTCGCTACAATACACGCCATGATCCAGGATCCGGTGCTCGTGAATGACTGGCATCCAGTTGCCTCCGTGGAGCAACTCGCCACACAGCCAGTGCTCGGCTCGCGGCTATTGGGGGAGGACATCGTGATATGGCGCTGCGGCGAACAGGTCATGGTCTGGCAAGACCTATGCATCCATCGCGGGGTGCGCTTGTCGCTCGGCACGACCGATGGCCAGACGCTGGCCTGCCCCTATCACGGCTGGCGCTACGGCTCAGATGGACGCTGCGTTCACATCCCCGCGCATCCAGGCCAGCCACCGCCGGAGAAGGCGCGCGCCAAAACCTATCGCGCTCAGGTGAAGTATGGGCTGGTGTGGGCCTCGCTCGGTCAGCCGCAAAGCGACCCGCCCGTTTTTGCTGAATGGGACGACCCAGCCTATCGCAAAGTGCGATGCGGCCCGTATCGCGTCAAAGCCAGCGGCCCGCGCATCATCGAGAACTTCCTGGACGTGGGGCACTTCCCGTTTGTGCATGAAGGCATCCTGGGCGACCGCGCGCGCCCGGAGATAGAGGATTACCACGCTGAGATCACGCCGGAAGGCGTGATCGCGCAGGGGGTGCGCGTATTCCAGCCCGATCCCTACGGCACCGGCCAGGGTGATTACGTCTCGTACGTCTATCGTGCCATGCGCCCGCTGACCGCGTATCTGCTCAAGGAATCCGCCCAGCGCCTGGCCATTTTGCTCGTCGTCACTCCCCACGACCTGGTTGACAGCACGGCTTGGATGTGGATGGCGATGAACTACGGTCACGAGACCCCAGCCGAAGACTTCATCGCCTTCCAGGATCGGATCTTCGCCCAGGACGCCCCGATTGTGCAATCGCAGCGGCCCGAGCTTTTGCCGCTCGATCTCCAGGCCGAGCTGCATCTGAAGAGCGACCGGACGGCGATCGCCTACCGCAAGTGGCTCAACCAACTTGGCTTAACGTTCGGCACTGCATAGCCGGCTTTGCCTATTCCCCCTTCCGGGGAATTACACCGCGGCGTGCATTGGGCAGGCCTGGATGGGCGACAACATGCCGGCGTCCATGCTCTACACCCTCGTCAGTCGGCGGTCCGCGCGCAGTTGCGCTCGTTGGCAAATCCCCCCATGCCCTTGGCCGTCCTACGGCTACAATAACTTTTCATGGCAACGCCGGATCGCTGCGCGCCCATCCCCACCCCGCCCGCACGTCGGGTGCACATCGGCTTAGTCCAACAACGTTGGCGTCCCGACCCGCTGGATCACGCGCGTGCTTTGCGGCAAGGAGTGCTTGCCGCTGCCCAGCGCGGCGCGCAGGTCATCTGCTTACAGGAGCTGACTTTGCACCGCTACTTCGCCGATGCGAAAGACCCAACTCACTTTGCCCTAGCAGAGCCGATCGGCGATGGCCCAACCAGCGCGCTTTGCCGTGCGCTGGCCGTCGAGGCCGGGGCATACGTCGTCGGCTCGCTCTTCGAGCGGGCGGATGGGCGCTATTTCAACACGGCGGTGATCTTCGATCCCCGCGGCCACTTGGTCGGCTACACGCGCAAACAACACATCCCCAGCGGCAGCGGGTATCACGAGGATTACTACTTTGAACCAGGCGACTCAGATTATCCCGTCCATGACCTCGGATGTGTCCGTTTGGCCATCCCAACCTGCTACGACCAGTGGTTTCCCGAGCTGGCCCGCATTTACGCCCTCAAGGGCGCTGAGCTGATCGTCTATCCAACCGCCATTGGCTCTGAACCCGATTGTCCTGACCTTGACACCCAGCCGTGCTGGCAAACGGTGATGCGCGGCCATGCAATAGCCAATGGCATTTTTATAGCGGCAGTCAATCGCACTGGCAACGAAGGAGTAGTTGATTTTTATGGATCGTCTTTTATTTGCGATCCGCTGGGCCGGCTGTTGGCGCGCGCGCCGCGTCGCCGCCCGGCAGTGATCGTCGCGGAGCTGGACTTCGCCGTCATGGCCCTTTGGCGCCGCTTGTTTCCTTTGCTGGACCAGCGCCAGCCCACCCGCTACGGCCAGCTCGTGGTTTAGCCTTTATGTAAAAAAACTTGCGCAGCATCGGCAGCTTAGGTATTCTGGCCTCATGCACTGCGAACGCGCTTCAGAGGACGTTTACATCTTCACCAGCGAGCGCTATGCCCAAGTCACAGCCAGCTTAATTATCTCCGGCGGCAGCGGCATCCTCATAGATACGCTGCCCTTCCCTGACGAGACACTCCAGATCGCGTTGCTCGCGCGCAAGCGCTGTCCCGATGGTGTGCGCTTCATCATTTACACCGGCCACGAGGCCGACCATGTCTATGGCGCCTTCTTATTCCCAAAAGCGGAGATCATCGCCCACGACATGACGCGGGAGATCCTGCGCGAGCGTGGCTTTGCCGCCTTGGAGAAGGCAAAAGAGCAGTCGCCTGAGCTTGCGCCGGTTAAGCTCAGGCTGCCCACGTTTACCTTCTCTACAGGCAGCCTGATGCTGCGTTTGCCCGGCAAGACACTGGAGATCTTTCACACCCCTGGCCACACGGCCGATTGCCTCTCCGTGCTTTTGCACGAAGAGCGCCTGCTCTTCGCCGGCGATACGGTGATGGGCATCCCCAGCATCGTCAACGGCGATCCGGAGCAGCTCAAACAATCCTTGGAGAAGATCAGCAGCCTCTCTCTGGAGAGCATCATCCAGGGCCATGGCGAGATCATTTTGCGGGGGGAGATCAAGGAGTCGCTGCGCCGTCAGATCGGCTACATAGATAGCCTGCACAATAAGGTTCAAAAGCTCATCGAGAGCGGCGGCAGCAGAGATGACGTGCGCGCCATCACCATCGAGCAGTGCGGACTCTCTCGCGTCTTGCTGGGCGGCGTCGCTTTGCAGTTGCACACGGCCAACGCGCTGGCCACCTACGATCGGCTCATCGCAAAGCAGCGCGCCGGCCAATCGGCCAAGCAGCAAACGTCTGCGAGCCGGCAACGTGCCAAGAAGCCAACGGCCGCGCAGCGCGCAAAGAACAAAACGCGCGCTGCCAAGAGCAAGGGAACAGCCAAGAAGGCGAAGGCGACCGTCGCCAAAAGCAAGGCGCGCACAGCCAAGCGCAAGTGATTCATGAGCGTCTTGCAAGCCGCGCTTATCGCGCTCTTCTACGCCTTCGCCCGCTCCTCGTTTAACGCCGGCCTGGGCGGTTATGTGTTCGCGCAGCCATTGGTGGCGGGCACGATCGCCGGCGCGTTGCTCGGCGACCCGCTGCGAGGGGCACAGATCGGCGGCGCTTTTAACCTTGGCACGCTTGCGCTTAGCCAACTGCGCGTGCCGATCGGGCCAGATGTTGCGCTGGTCGGCTATGTCGGCGTCCCGCTCGTGCTGCTCAGCGGCCTGCGCCCCGATGCGCCGGCGACGGCGGCTTTGTTTGGCGCGCTGGTGGTCTTCAGCATCGTGTTGAGCTTTGTCCAGGGCTTGTTCAACACGGTGATCGCGCACTGGGCCGACCTATTCGCTGACCGCGGCGATGCGAGCAGCGTGGCGTTGCTGAACGTCGTCCCGACTCAACTATGGCTGGTGCTCACGTCGTTCGCGCCGGCGCTGTTCATCCTATTGCTCGACGCTCCGGCGCTCGCCAGGCTCGCTGCCACCATCCCGCCCTGGCTGCAACTGGCGATGGACTGGTCTCGCTATGCCCTGGCGGCGCTGGGGATCGCGCTCGGGCTGCGCTTAATTATGCAGGGGAGCAGCGTCGCCTATTTTCTGCTCGGCTGGCTGAGCAGCCCTCATCTGGGCGTTATCGGCAGCACGTTGCTGGGCGGCAGCGTCGCCATCATCCACGCCTTCCTTGCGCGCCGACAAGCCAGCGCTGGTGCCGACGCGCTTCCGGCGGACGCACGGTCCTCCGAGCAAAACCAACCGGCCCGCCGGCTGAGCGAGGCGGAGCTTCAATCCTCCTTCGTGCTGTGGATGTTCTTTCACAACGCCGGCCTGAACTTTGAGCGGTTCCAGAACATGGGGTTTGCCGCGGCGCTGCTGCCCATTGTGAAACAGTTGTGCCAGACGGCCAGCGAGCGCGTCGTCCTCCTGCGGCGCGCGCTCCATCTCTTCAACAGCGAGTGGACGTTTGGCTCGGCCTTGCTGGGCGTGATCATCGCGCTGGAAGAGCGCCGCGCCAATGGAGAGGCGATCAGCGACGCCGAGGTCGTCGGGGCGCGCACCGGCCTGATGGTCAGCCTGGACGCGCTCGGCGCGACGTTGATGACGGGCGGTCTGGCCTCGGTCGGCGTAGCGCTTGGCACGGCTCTGGCTAACCAGGGCAGCCTGCTCGGCCCGCTGCTATTTATCTTCGTTCAATCGGCGCTTGTGCTCCTGGTCGGCGTCGTCAGCTTTCGCCTGGGCTACCAATGGATGCACCGCTTTGGCGATTGGGCGCAGCGCAACAATTGGCTGCAGCCGGCGCTGTTCGGCGCCACGCGCCTGGGCAGCTTCGTGCTGGGCGGGCTGGTCACGTCGCTGGTGCCGCTCGCCCTGCCCGGCAACGGCAGCTTGCAGATCGGCGCTGCCTCGCTGGCTGTGCAGACGCGGTTGTTTGACGCGCTTGTGCCCGGCTTGCTCCCCCTTACAGTGACGCTAGGGCTGTGGTGGTTGTTGCGCTACCGCCGGCTGAACACCAACGTGCTGCTGGGTGGCTGCCTGTTGGCGGCGCTGCTGGGCGGACTGTTCGCTCGCGCGCTGGGCTGGGTGTGATGACGGCAAAATGGCGACGGGCTGGGCTTCGTCGGTGGCGCGTGAAGCGCGCTCACCGACATCCAAGCGCCTGCATCGCTGCGTGCGTGGAGAGGTAGAACCGCTCCGGGCCGAAGCGCGCCACGAAGCCCGACTTCAGCAACTGGCGGTAGATCGGCCCTTTCACCGAGGCCAGCACCAGCGTGACCTGGATCGCCTTGAGCTGGTGATCCACCATCTCCAGCGTCGAGAGCGCGCTGAGATCAATGCGATTGACGGCGCTGCAATCGAGCACGATGTGGGTTGCCTGCGGGTGGTCCAGGGCGGCGTTGAGCAGCGCATCTTCTAGCGCGCTGGCCGTGGCGAAGTACAAGCTCTCGTCTATGCGCAACGCAACGACATGAGGGCAAGTTTTCACCGTATAGCGCTCGACGCTTTTGTATGTCTCTGTGCCCTCCAACCGGCCGATCACTGTGATGTGCGGGCGCGAGGTGATCCACAGGTGCACAGCCAGCGCGAAGAGAACGCCTAAGAGCAGCCCGGCCTCAACGCTCAACAGCAGCGCGCCGACCAGTGTCACCATCAGCGTAAGCCAGTCTGCTCGGCTATAGCGCCAAGCCCGGCGGATGAGCTCGAGGTCGGGCAAGCTGATCACCGTGGCCACGATCGTGGCCGCCAGCACAGTCTGCGGCAGATAGTAGAGGAGCGGTGTGAAGAGGAGCAGCACACACGCGATCACCAGCGCAGCAAAGAGCGAGGAGAGCTGCGTGACCGCGCCGGAGGCGACGTTCACGGCTGAGCGGGCGAATGACCCGCTGACCGGCAGGCCACTGGTGAGCGCTGCGGCGATGTTAGCTGCACCCAGGGCGATCAACTCCTGATCCGCGTCCACCTTCTCGCGCTGCCGGCTGGCGAGCGACTTGGCGATGGAGACGCTGCCCACGTAGCTGATTGCGGTGATGATCAGGAGCGAAGGCGCGATCGCCCCCAGCGCGTCCGTGGGCACAAACGGCGTGCTAAGCGGCGGCAGCCCAGTCGGCACCTGACCGACGATCTGCAGGCCGGCGGCCTCGTCTAATCGAAGCAGCCAGGTTAGCAAGGTGCCTATGCTCACGACCACCAGCCCGCCGGTGCGCGCCACCAAGCCGGCGACGACCTCAGCGCTGCCCGCGCGCGTCAACCATCGCCCCACGCGGCGGTTGAACACCAGCATGACGGCGATACTCGCGCCGCCCATGGCGAGGGCGACAGGATTCGCCCTGGGCAGCGCCTCGACCAGATGAATGGCCTCGAACAGCGGAGGGGCTGGCCCGGTGAGCGAGACTCCCAGCAGGTATTTCGCCTGGCTCAGGACGATGACGATCACGGCTGCAGTGGTGAAGCCGGAGAGCACCGGATAGCTGAGGAAGTTCACCACGAAACCCATGCGCAAAGCCCCCAAGACGACCTGTATTGCGCCCACGAGCAGGGCCGCGCACAGCGCGATCTGCACAGCTTGGGGGCTTTGGGGCGCAGCGAACTGGGTGACCAGGTTGCCGGTGAGCAGGGCGACCACCGCCATCGGTCCGACCGACAGCGCGCGGCTGGTGCCAAACACAGCGTAAGCGATTGGCGTCACCATCGCCGCGTACAAGCCGGCCTGGGGTGGCAAGTTCGCCAACAGCGCGTAGGCCATGCTCTGCGGGATGGCGATCACGCCCAGCGTCAGGCCAGCGATCAGGTCGGCGGGCAGATAAGCCCACCGATAGGCCGGCAGCCAGCCTAGGATCGGCAGTCGTCTGCGCAGCCACGACTGGCGCGCGGGCGTGGAAGCGGCAACCATTGCTGTTGCGGCGGCGCGCAAGAAAGGACTCGCGGGCGCGAGCGCGTTCGGCGATGACGGGGCGCACCGCGTTCTCCGCCCGCTGCGCCTTGACCCTCGCAGGCCAGACCAGCCACAGGTCTGTCTTCGGTTGTGAACGCGCTCGGCCTCTTACGCGCCTAGCCAGATGCCTTATAATAAGGCAGATCGCGGGTATAGCTGAGGTGGCACAGCGCCTGCCTTCCAAGCAGGAGACCACGGGTTCGAGTCCCGTTGCCCGCTCCTTACTTCTGCCCTCTGAACATCGAATGGCACTCCATCGAAAGGCCACAAGGAGCCCCGGATGAAAGCAGTTGTGACCGCCAGCTTGCTCAATGTTCGACTCAAGCCCGGAATGGACGGCGCTATCGTCGGCATGTTGCCCAAAGGGGCAAAGGTCAACGTGCTCGCCGTGCGCGACGGTTGGGCAGCCATCCCTCTCCAAGCCAGCGGTCACCTGCTGCGTTACGGACCGCGCGAGAGCGATCTGCCGGTTGCTGCTTACGTGTCCACGACCTGGCTAGAGTTTGAAAGCTCACCGCCTGGTGACGACATAGACCCGGCCCAACGATTCAAGCTGGGCATTCATGCCATGAGCAACAGCGACGTTGCCTTTGAGGAGGCAAAGAACGGCTGTCGGTTCTTCCTGTGCATGGATAACTTCGCCGGCGCCAGCGAGCTTAAGCGCGCTTACCCTGACGCAGTGGTCATGGCACGGCGCTTCTTCCCACATGGTGTTGTGCCTAGCGTAGAGCAAATCATCAACGGCCTGGAAGGCGCAAAACACCGAGAGCTTATCTATATCGGCCTAAACGAGGCAGATCAACTGGGGCAAGATGGCGAGGACCTGCGCCGGCGGGCGCAAATTGACATCGAAGTTGCGCGGCGAATCAAGCAGGGCAGCGGCGCAACTTACGCTGCTGGCACGTTCTCGATGGGCACGCCCGACTTCACTAATCCAGAGACGTGCCAAATCATCCGCGAGCTCTATGCACCGGCGTATAACAGCGGCTTGATCGCCTTCGATATGCACCTCTACTCGCCCAACCCCGACCACATTAACCGGCCCAACGAGTGGAAGTGGTTTGAGCGACGCTGGGAGTTCCTGTTCACCCACTGCGGCTTTGATCCAAAAGTGCGCGCCATCTACTGTTCCGAGTGCGGACTAGACCAGGTGGGCGTTGGTGGCTTCAAAGCCCATGGCTACAGCCAACAGAAGTTCGCTGATTGGTGTGACAAGTACATACGCGTGCAAAGCATGCCGCTGGTGATAGATGGCAAAGTGTATCCATCGCCAATCATCGGCGGCGCGATCTTCCAAGCGAGTGACCGCGGCAACTGGGCTGGCTATGACATCACCGAATACCTGCCCACCCTGCGCCAGTTCTACGCCGGCTTACCGATCCGAACGGCCCGCGCCAGCGGGCGCACCGCCCAGAAGACGCCGTGACGGCTCAGCCCTGCGAGGCAGACGTCATCGCGGGATTAGAACCATTTGCGAGCGCTGAGATCGTTCAGCGGGGCGGCCAGCACGTGCGCACGATGCGCCAAGGCGTGTTGAACTTCTCCGCTGCTCGGCTTGCCCCTTTTTTGGACTTGAAGGCGGTCTTGAGCGTCTATCGTCTGTTGCGCTTCGATGTGCCACGCCCCAAGGCGCTGCTTGCCGACCAGCATCAGCGCTACTTGCTGACGCAGGTGGACGCCGTCTTATCCTTGTATCCACCGAAGACCTACCGCACGTTCATGCTGGCAGCAGCCGGCGCGCATACGCCGGTGATGTCTCGTCTCAGAGACGCTGTGGCGACACACACCGGTTTGCAGCCCGTGGACGAGTCGGGCGATTTGCTCATCCGCATTCGCCCTTCACCTCTTGGCAATGGCTGGGATGTGCTGGTGCGCATCTCGCCCAGGCCGTTGGCTACCCGTGAATGGCGCGTTTGCAACGTAGATGGAGCGCTGCAAGCCACAGTCGCTCATGTCATGGTGACGCTGACCCAGCCGTGTTCGGATGACGTCTATCTCAACCTGTGCTGTGGGTCAGGCACGCTGCTCATCGAACGCGCGCTGGTCGGGGCAGCCCGCCGGCTGATCGGCTGCGATGTTCACCCGCGCGCATTGAACTGCGCGCGACGGAACATCGCCGCTTATCTGCGCGGTCGGAGCAACATTTTTGAGCTTTATCCCTGGGATGCGCGCTGCTTGCCGCTGCCCGATGCCAGCGTGGATGCGATCGTCGCGGATTTGCCTTTTGGAAGTCAGGTCGGCTCACACGCCGAGAACTTGACGCTCTACCCCCAAATCATGCGAGAGGCGCGGCGAGTGGCCAAAACGGGCGCGCGGTTTGTGGTGATCACGGCCGAGGTGCGCCTCATGCAAGGCCTGGTCGCCCAGATGGCCGATGTCTGGCGATGCGAGCGCGTGCTGCGCGTAAACTTGGGAGGGCTATGGCCGGCCATCTTTGTGCTGAGGAGCGCGTGATGCGTTGCCGTGCTTGGGTTCTCGCCGCCGTCGTCAGCGCATTAGCAGTCAGTGCCTGTGCTGGAACGGCAACGCCCTCACCCGCCGCAAAGACGTCAACGCCCCTCACGTCCACCGCTCTCCCAACACGCTCGCCGGCACCTGATCGGCGTGCAGTCATTTCATCGCCGGCGTGGTTCAACGAAGCCACGCTCTACCAAATCTTCGTTCGCAGCTTCTACGACACCAATGGCGACGGCATCGGCGACTTGGAAGGTGTTCGACAAAAGCTCGACTACATTCAGTCGCTTGGGGTGGATACCATCTGGCTGAACCCACACTACCCATCGCTCACGTATCACGGCTACGACGTGGTGGACTATAAAGCGGTGAATCCAGAGCTGGGCAGCCTCGAAGACTTCAAGCGATTGCTTGCGGAGATGAAGCGGCGCGGTATGCGCCTGATCGTGGACTTCGTCGCCAATCATGCCTCGCGTGGGCATCCCTTCTTTCAAGATGCTTACGGCAACCCTAAATCGCCTTACACCAAATGGTTTAACTTTAAGGACGCGAACAACCTCTCGTATACCTCGTTCTTCGGCGTCGCCGACCTGCCAGAGTGGGATCACACCAACCCAGCAGTCAACGCTTATCTCATTGATGCTGCGCTGTTCTGGCTGTCGTTAGGAGTTGACGGGCTGCGCGCTGACTATGCGCGCGGCGTGGAATACTGGTTCTGGCGCGAGCTGCGGGCAACCGTGAAGGAGCAGTATCCCGAGGCTGTCCTCTTAGGCGAGGTATGGGACAGCGAACCATCGGTGCTGCGCGGATATTTTGAGGAAGGCTTCGATGCCTTGTTCGACTTTCCCTGGTATCTGCGCCTTTCCGGCGGAGAGAGTGCAGTGGGGAAAGGCGTATTGAACGGGGCGGCTGATCCGATCTTGCTTCAGCCGGCCTATCGCGCCATGCTTGACCTATATCCGCGCGGGGCGCAGCTCGTGCGCTTCGCATCTAATCACGACACCAACCGGATCGCCTCAGCGGTGAAAGGCGACATTAGGCGTATGCGCCTGGCAGCCGCACTCACCATGCTCACCCCAGGGATTCCGATCATCTACTACGGCGAAGAAATCGGCATGCGCGGGGTGAAAGGCCCTGGGCCGATCTACGACGAGTTCCGCCGCGAGCCGATGGACTGGTATGCCGATGAGCAAGGGCCAGGGATGGCGACCTGGTTCAAGCCAGCCAACCGTAACAATCGGCCAAGGGACAGCGTCTCCGTCGAAGAGCAGGAGTCGGATCGCAACTCGCTGCTGAATCACTACCGCGAGCTGGGCCGTCTGCGCCGCGAGCACTCAGCTTTGCGCAGCACACAATTTCGCCTCATGGAGCGCATTGATGATTGCGATGCCTGCCTGGGCTTTTGGCGCTGGTCGGATACCGAATTGATCGCATTAGTCTTTAACTTCAGCGAGAAGTTGATGGTGCCATACATTGACCTCTCGTCTGCGCCTGTAGCGCCGGGTGAGCGATACAAAGTGCTGCGCGGCAGGCCAAAAGGGATAGGCTATGCCGCTGAGCCGCTAGACTATGCACTCGTGAGTTGGCAAAGGTGATGTGCGAGCTACTGCGCTTAATTCCTATTTATCAACCTCGTGTGTGGGGCGGCCGACGCTTGAAACCAGACGCTGATCAGCCGATCGGCGAGGCATGGGTTGTGTATGAACACAACCAGATTGCCGAAGGCCGTTATGCCGGGCGCACGTTGGGCGCGTTAGCAGCCGAACTAGGGGCCGAGCTGCTGGGCGAAGCTGCGGTTGCGCGCACGGGAACGCGATTTCCACTGTTGATCAAGTTACTGGACTGTCAGGATTGGCTTTCGGTACAGGTGCACCCAAACGACGCGCATGCTATCGCCTTGGAAGGTCCAGGACACTTCGGCAAGACTGAGGCATGGCATGTGCTCGAAGCAGCCCCAGGCGCACGCTTGCTGGCCGGCGTCAAGCAGAGCGTTTCCCCAGAAGCCCTTGTCCAAGCCATTCAGAACGGGAATCTTCTGGACGTACTACAGGAGTGGTCGGTGCGCGCAGGAGACACGATCTTTATCCCTGCTGGAACGCTTCACGCACTTGGTCCAGGGTTGCTGATCTATGAAGTGCAACAGACCTCGGACCTGACCTATCGGGTGTGGGACTGGGATCGACCGGCCAGCGCTGGCCGGCCATTGCATATTCAGCAAGCCATCGCTGTGGCCGATCCAGAGGCGAGGAGCGTCCCACAGCCGCTGCGCCCGATGCTGGATACCGATGCCCAGCGCCTGGTTACTTGCCCTTTCTTCACGTTCAACCTATTGGCGTCACGCACAGAGACCCTGGCTCTGGATACCGAGGGGCGCAGCTTTCACACGCTGACGATTGCCCAGGGCAAAGCAGTCGTCGAGTGCCTCGGCCAGGCCGTGGAACTGAGCCAGTATGAATCGCTCGTTGTGCCGGCTGGCTGTCGTGCATATCAGATTCGCCCCCTTACGCCGATCCGCGTGCTGCAAACCAGCGTCGGGGATCTTCACCAATAAGCTATCTCCTTTATCTCGCACACCTTCTCTCCCTTCCTTGCTTTACGAAGGGGGCACACGCCGTCGTGCCAAGCGGAGCAAAGAGCAGCTGCGTCTGCTCAGGCCGATGTGGCCCTATAGCGCTTCGGTCGAGCGTCCTGCATTACGAAAGGGGATGCTCCGTCCCCACCGTGAACGCATCCTGCTCCTGCGGGTGCGTTCACCGTTGGGAGGAATGTCAATCTCACGCAGAGGTGCGGAGAAGCGAAGAATCTAAAGGCACAGCATCCTTTGTCGCTGCTCAGAAGGCACGCTGTGTTGCCCCGATTGGTGAACGCACCCGCTCCTGCGCGCCCTGGCGCGGTCATGATATACTCTCCTTACGTATCTGGGCGACGTGGCCAAGTGGTAAGGCGAGGGTCTGCAAAACCCTTATGCGTGGGTTCGATTCCCACCGTCGCCTCTATAACAGAGGGCTGCCTAGCGAACGCAGCCCTCTGTTTGTTAAACCGTCAACGCATTGCGAAGCTGATGCACATTCACCGGATGCGCGCGGCGCCGTGGAGACGACTTGCTCGGCGGCGCGCGCTCGGCCAGCTGATCGAGCCGCTCTCTGCGCTGATGATCGCGCTACGTCCTGAGTGACTGCCGTTGGCGCGCCGCCCACAACACTGCGATCACTGTCATCGCATCGCGGATCTCGCTATCCAGCACCATCCGCAGCACGTCGTCAAAGGTCAATATCCCGACTTCCAGGAACTCTGTGTCGTCGGGAACGGATTCGTGGGCCGGCACGGCCTGTAAGTCGCTGGCGATGAACAGATGGGCGACCTCGTGGCATACCGATTTTGAGGTGTAGTGGACGTTGATCAGCCGAAGCTGGCCAGCGCGATATCCGGTTTCCTCGATAAGCTCGCGCTGCGCAGTTTGTTCCGGCGACTCACCGGGCTTACAACCTCCTGTGGGCATCTCCCAGCGGTGGCTCTCGCCGAACACATAGCGATGCTGCCGCACCATCACGACATGCTCATCGTCCACAAAGGGCAAGACGCCAACGCATGGTGCCAGCTCGCACACGCCGTAGATTGTGGTCTTGCCATTCGGCAGTGCCACGATATCTTCGCGCAAGCAGATCCAGGGATTGCGGTAAACCTCGCGGCTGGTGAGGGTCTTCCAGGCTTTGGGCAGCATAGGGTGTTGGCCTGTGTGGAGAAAGACAAGTCGGTGGGCGCGAGCAGCGCTTTCGCCCACCGACTGTGTCAGATCGAGCGTCAGAACATGCCAGCCATGATCTTCTGCAAGCTCTCGCGCGATGGGCGTAGCTTGTCTTGCTGATATGAAGCCAGGGGCTTGACCAGGCCGTATGTCTCGGCCAGGTTGGGCCGGTCGCCGTTGATGTAGAGCAGGCCAGTGACGAACAGTTGCTCATCGTGCGCCTTGGTGAGCAGGCGCAAGGCAGCCTGTTTGTCGGTGGGGTCGTGGCTGCTGTCGAGCTTCTTCAACACGATCTTCGAGCCGTCGAAGAGTTCGACTTCTTTGGTCTCGCCCTCGGCGTAGTCCACGATGATTTCCTCTTGCGACATCACGAAGCCAAAATCGTTGACTCGTTCATCGTGGGCGCGTCCCCAACTGTAGCTCTTGGTGCTGTCGTCGCGGTTGTTGAACGTGACGCAAGGGCTGATGATGTCAATGACGGCAGTGCCGCGATGGCTGAAGGCAGCTTTGAGCAGCGCGATGACCTGCTTTGGGTCGCCGGCGAACGAGCGCGCCACAAAGCCGCAATCCGCGATGATCGCAGCGCGGCAAAGGTCAATCGGCGGGAACTCGTTGCGGCCAGCATACTTCAGCTCCTGACCGATGTCGGCCGTGGCCGAGAACTGGCCTTTGGTCAAGCCGTAGACGCCGTTGTTCTCGATGATGTACACCATGCGCAGGTTGCGGCGGATGAGGTGCATGAACTGCCCCAGCCCGATGCTGCCGGTGTCGCCGTCGCCGCTCACGCCCAGGCCGAGCAGGGTGTGGTTGGCCATCAGCGCGCCTTGGGCCACCGAGGGCATGCGCCCATGCAGGGCGTTGAAACCAAACGAGCGGCTGAGAAAGTAAGCCGGCGACTTGCTGCTGCACCCAATTCCGCTGAACTTGACGATCCGCTCTGGTTTTAGCCCAAGTTCGTAGCAGGCGGTGATGATCTGTGAAGAGATGGAATCATGCCCGCAGCCGTTGCATAGCGTGGATTCCAGGCCCTTGTAATCACTCTTCGTCAAGCCGATGATGTTCACACTAGGCTTAGCTGGGAAGGTCGGCTTTGCGGCAGTGCCATTGCCGGTGAGCGTTCCGTTCGTGATCATGCTAGCTCCCTCCCACTGAGTTTAGTATCGCGTCTCCTGATAAAGAATTTCCTGATACACCCAATCGGCTGTGAGTGGCAAGCCGTCGCTATGGTTAGCTGGCCGCACCTTGGTCGCATCTTTGGGCGAATGCAAACGCACGAGCTGGCACAGCTGCGCGTCGCTGTTCATCTCTACAACGTAGATGCGCTGATGACCAGCTAGGAACATCGTCACATCATCGTTCATCGGCAGCGCCCGCAAGCGCAGATAAGAGGTAGGGATACCCCGCGCCGCCAGCATCGCGCGCGCTTCCTGGATAGCCGGGTCGGTGGAGCCGAAGCCGATGATGCCCACTTCTGCCCCGTCTGTGAGCTCAATCACCGGGCGCGGCATGAGTTTGCGCGCCGTCTCGAACTTGCGCGCTAGGCGGTCCATGTTGTTCTCCCAGTCCTCGGGGCGCTCCGAAAGCAGCGCACGCTCGTTATGGCCGGAGCCGCGGGTAAAGTAAGCGGCGAATGGACTATCCGTGGCGGGCAACGTGCGCCAGCCGATGCCATCTCCATCCACGTCCTTGTAGCGGGCGAAGCCTTTGGTGGCGTTGACCTGTTCAGCAGTAAGCACCTTGCCGCGGTCCATCGGCTCCTCCGGATAGTCAAACGGTCGGCTCATCCACTGGTTCATGCCCAAATCCAGGTCGCTGAGCACGAAGATCGGCGTCTGTAGCCGTTCGGCCAGGTCAAAGGCCCGCCAGCCGAATTCAAAGCACTCGTAAACCGACCCCGGAAGAAGCACAGGGTGTTTGGTGTCGCCGTGACCTAGCCAGTAAACAGCGATGATGTCGCCCTGAGAGACGCGGGTGGGAAGGCCGGTAGCTGGCCCAACGCGCTGTATGTCCCAGATCACAGCGGGGATTTCAGCGAAGTAGCCCAGGCCAGTGAATTCGGCCATCAGCGAGATGCCCGGCCCACTGGTCGAGGTCATCGCGCGCGCGCCGGCCCAGCCTGCGCCCAGCACCATCCCCAGCGCGGCCAGCTCGTCTTCGGCTTGGATCACCGCGTAGGTAGGCGCGCCGGTCTCTGGGTCAATGCGCAGCTTAGGCAGATATTCATTCAGCGCGTCAGCCAGGCTGGTGGCGGGCGTGATGGGATACCAGGCGACGAAGCTCACCCCACCATAGATCGCGCCCAGGGCGGCAGCAGTGTTGCCATCTATCATGATGAGACCTCTGGTCTTGTCCATGCGCACGACGTGGTAGGGGTCGGTCTTGACCAAATGCTCGGCAGCCCAGGCAGCTGCGGCGCGCACCACCTGCATGTTGCTCTCCACCGGCTTGGTCTTGCCCTTAAAGTGGAACTTCAGTGCGGCCTCGATCTCGTTCAAGTCAATGCCCAGCAACTGGGCGATGGCCCCGACGTACACCATGTTGGCCACATAGGTGCGCAGCTTAGGATCCGCTTCATAGGTGCGGGCAAGTTCTTTAACTGGGATAGGGTAATAATGCAAGTCGCTGCGGCGCGCTGGCAGGGTGATGTCGTCGGCATACATAAATACGCCGCCCGGCGCTGTGTTTTGGTGATCTTCCAGCGCCGTCTCAGGGTTGAGCACGATCATGATCTCTGTGGTCTCTCGGCGGGCGATGTAGCCATCCTTGCTCAGCCGAATGGTGTACCAGGTGGGGCGACCCTGGATATTCGAAGGGAAGATGTTCTTGCCGCTCACCGGTATACCCATCTTGAACAGCGCACGAAGCAGCACAGCATTAGAGGTCTGGCTGCCGGAGCCGTTCTTTGTGGCCACGGTGATCGAGAAGTCGTTGACGATGGGGGCTCTGTTCGCGAAAGCTGACTTCGCTGCTTGGCCGACCTGAGGGATGGAGTCGGTTGTTGATTCGAGTGTGTAATCTCTGATCATGGTTTATCTCCTGAACCGTCTCGGGTTCGTGCGTCCTTCCTTTATGAGATTTGTGCTAGACGACCGCCGGCTGGTGTGCTTCCTCGGCGACAGCGCCGGCGCGTGCCCTAGGATGCTGCTGAAGCAGTCCGGTGTGTCGGACGAGCCATTGATACGCTGTATCCACGTCGCCATTGGTGATGGCGTTGACGATGGCCTGATGGTGCATCCATACCTCATGCAAATAGTCGTAATCCGAGAACACGCTGAGACCTTCCGCTTCGTAGGCTTCCCAATACGCCTCGAGCAGCCCGCGGACGAAGGGATTGTTCAGGCGACGGTAGATGGTGAGGTGAAGTTCGCGATGCTCGGCGTGAGGAATGCGCGGCGGATCCTCGGCAAGCTTGGCAAAGGCGCGCTCGACGAGCGATTTGAGATAGGCGTGATCCTCGGCGGTAAGCAGCGCCACTGCCTCATGGAAGAAGGCGAACTCCACATGATTGCGCAGCGCGCTGTAGGCGTCGAACAATCGGCGGTCCTGCGCCAGAGCGTAGAGCAAACTCAGCCGCACTGCGGGCAGGAAGCTATACGGGCACACGCGGATGCCGGTGCGCGGCTTCACCTCTACCAGCCCCAGCGCGCGTGCCACCTCTAGTTGTTCACGTAGCTTGCTGATGCTGATCCCTCGCTCGGCGCTGAGTTCCTCGAGCGGGGGCAATCGGTCGCCGGCTCGCAGCCCGCGCTCGACGATAAAGGTAAGCAGCTCAGCCCCATCTAGGTTGCGCAGCATGGCCTGTTCCTGTTCTGATTAATCGGATGATTTCGATCAATCAAATGATTCTGATGACGCCCATTGTATGCCTTCCCGCTGGAAAGTCAAGCGCAGAAGGGAGCGCGTTATGGCATAGTTTGAGGTGATATGACGGGCGCGGGTTTGAAACCTCATTTAGTGAACGGCGGATGGATCGAGCGAGAGGGTGAGCGTGTTCGACTGCTGATCCCGCCCACCAGTGCGTCCGCTTACACCGATGCCCAGCTCGATGACTACGATCATGCGCTGCCGCGTCAGTTCTCTAACCATCCACCGCAGCGCTTAAAGCTTTGGGCGCGCTTCTCACACCCTGCTGGTGTCTTGAAAGGCACGGCTGGCTTTGGCTTTTGGAATCATCCCTTCACGCGCCAAGGGGCAGTCCTTGAACCACCGCGCAACGTGTGGTTCTTCTATAGCTCCCCGGAGTCATGTGCCCCTCTTGGTTCACCGCTGCCCGGTCATGGCTTCTACGCGGCGGTCGTCAACTCGTCGCTGCCCACCGCAGCGGGCGGAAACAGCTTGACCCGAGGGCTCATTCGCTTGGGCAACCTGGCACTGCGGTTGCCGGGAATTTCTGCGCTGGCGTTGGCGGCTGGGCGAATCCTCGTCCGGACGCGCGCAGCGCCGTTGGCGCTTGACATGACTGCCTGGCATTGTTACGAGCTGGAATGGCTGCCGGCCACCACCCGCTTCTGCGTAGACGGTAATGAGGTAATGCGCACGCGATCTCCCGCCGGCCCTTTAGGTTTTGTCGCTTGGATAGACAACTACCGGGTGATGGCTGGGCGCGCAGGGGGGTATGCCTTTGGCTTCGTCGAGACAAGCCAAGTTCAGTGGCTGGAGCTACGGCTAGAAAGGGAGGCAGTGGGCTAAATTTCCTCTTCAAACATGCTGCTGATGGACTCGCCATTATGAGTGCGGCGGATGGCTTCGGCCAGCAGCGGGGCGATTGAAAGCACGCGCATGTTCGGTAGATGTTTCTCCGGCGGGACAGGCACCGTGTTGGTGGTGACGATCTCCTCCAGGTCGGTTTGCGCGCGCAGGCGCTCGATGGCTGGGCCGGTGAACAGGCCATGCGTGCAAGCCACCGACAAGCGGCGCGCTTTGCGATGGCGAAGGCAGCGCAGCGTCTCGATGATCGTGCCGCCGTTGGCGATCTCGTCATCGAGCACGATCACGTCTTTGCCTTCCACATCGCCAACGATGTCCTCGATCACCACGCGATCATCCGAAAGGCGTTGCTTGCTGCCAGCAGCTACTGGTAGCTTGAGCAGCCGAGCGAACTTGGCCGCCGATTTCGCATTCCCCAAATCCGGTGAGACGACGATAGTGTTGTCCAAATTGCCCCGCTCCTTGAAGTAGCGCGCTAGCGTCACCAGAGCATTGAGATGGTCCACCGGCACGCTGAAGAACCCATGCACCTGCGGTGAGTGCAGCGTCATGGTGATCACGCGATCCGCGCCAGCGGTTTTGAGCAGATCGGCCACCAGCCGGCCGGCGATGGAGATGCGCGGGGCGTCCTTTTTATCTGAGCGGGCGTAGGCATAGTGCGGGATCACAGCCGTGAGGCGCGCCGCGGCTGAGCCTCTCGCTGCGTCCAGCATCTGCAGAAGTTCCATCAGGTTCTCCTGAACTGGAGGGCACAACGGTTGGACGAAGAACACATCGGCTTCACGGCAACTCGCAAGGAGCTGAACCTGGATGCAGTCGTTGCTGAAGCGCTGGATATGCACAGGTGAGAGGGGGATGCCCAAGTATTGGCAGATCTCCTCTGCAAGCTGGGGATGGGCATTGCCGCTGAATATGGTGATGCCACGCATGGTGCTACCCTGTGTGAGAGTGGCATTATATGGAAATCGCGCCCTGGGCGCGAGAAGGGCACGTCAAGATTGGCGAGAAAGCGCCTGAGCGACGCGTTGCCCGCGTTCAGTGAGCCAGTATGTAGCGGAGGGAAACTTCTTGTTGCTGCTGATCAGGCCAAGGTCAACCAGCGCTGCTACGTCATCTGGATCAACCGGCTGGCGCGTATCGTCGGGAGAATGAAGGGCATACGCCTTGTGGCCTTCGATGTCCCGATGGTCCTTCAGGCGCATGCCCTGCGCGATAGCCAGCAGTAGCTGGCGCTGGCTTTCGCTGAGCAGTATCCCTGCGGGGATCATCCTAGCTGATCCACGTATTCCTGCAACTGTCGTTGGTTGATCTTGGTGTAGCGGTCTGGAATGATCTGCGCCATCTCCTCTTCAGTCAGGCGATAGGACAGAATCTGCAGGGCGTCTTCTGGTGATTGTCCGTAAGCCAGCTTCTTCTTGCCGTTCTTCATCTCGAATAGATACATGTAATGCGGGTTGGAAAAGCTGCTCATGGCAATCCTCCTGAAGCGAGCGTCCGTTAAGCCTTGGCTAGGGCATCCCAGAAGTTCTTGCGCTGCTGACGAATTGTCGGCAGGCCACGATTAATCTCGTCGTCGTATTTGCCGCTCAGCAGGTCGCGATAGAACTGGTAATCAATGCCCTTCACCTTCTCGTCGTCTGGATAGCGATGGTAGTTCTCCTTCGACATCAGACTCTTCCCTTCGGCGATGAGCTGGTGGCCGAGGGCGGAGCCAGGGTAGGGGGCATAGAAGGAGATGGAGGGCATGATCCGCTTGGTGTACTTGATCATGCGCATGGTCTTAAAGGCATCCTCGCGGGTTTCGCCGGGAATGCCGAGCATGATGTTGCTCCAGAATATCGGCGGCTCCAACCCCTGGGCTTCCATCTCGTCGCCGATGCGCGTAAGCAAGTCAATGACGAAGTAGTTGTCCTCTTCTGTGCATTCCTTATTCAGGATTTTGAGCACGCGGTCACTGCCGCTCTCGAAGCCGATCGAGACGATGTGCCAGTTGGTCTTGCGCACCAGCGCTTCAAACAGCTCTGGCCATTGACGGACGGTATCAGCGCGCGCGGCAGCCCAATAGGGCCAGGTCTTGTTGGCGTACTTCGGATACTTGTCCAGCCACTCCTCCAGCCAGGATGGATTCTGGAAGAACATCGAGTCATGGATGACTACGGAGCCAATTGGGCCATAGGTCTCGTCTAAGTAGTTTAGCTCCTCGATAACCATCTCTACTGGCCGGCGGCCCATATTGGGGATATAGCTGTTCTCGTTGCAGAAGGCACACTGCCATGGACAGACACGGCTGGTGAGGATAGTGGCGACCGGTGGCGGACCCCAGCCACATTCCGGCTCCAGCGGCCAGTTGAACTTGGCAGCGAGCTTCTTGCTGGCCGGCTTCGGCCAGAGCGTCCGATCGATTATCGGCCATTCGGCCATGCTCTTCGCCCCAATGCCCAGAACCACGCGCGGGAAGGCATCGGGGTTGGCGACCAGATTAACGATGATGTTCTCACCTGGCCCTTGGCAGATCTTGTCGAACTCAGGCACGGCCAACATCTCGTCCAGCGCGACGGTGGCGTGCATGCCGCCGGTGAGCACGATGCCATTCGGGTTGACCTTCTTGAAGATCTTGGCCGCGCGGTAGGCGATCGGGTAGGTGTAGCTACGCACGTTCATGATCAGCATGTCGTAACCCTTCATGCGCCGCTCAACCTCTTCCCAGCTCGTGCATTGGCGCGTGCTAAACATGTCGGTCATCAAGCCGTGCTGATGCAAGATAGTGCGCAGCAGACCCATACCGTGGTCTTGCCACTGCTCGTGTGGGCCGGCGGGGTTGACGAGATCGCCCAAGTCGCCCAAATCGAGCCACAATCTTCTCGGTTCTTTGCCGTTTGGCTTAACCTTCGGCGTGAGCAGGTTCTTCAACATTGCGCTGCTAGCTTACAACTGGTAAGGGAGGATGGCCTCAGCAAGCGTTAAGGCAGCCACGCCGTGTGGCTAATCTGAGCGCGCGGCGCGCGCTGCGTAATGAGTTCGCCGATTAGTGGCAGCCACAACCGGAGCCACAGCTGGCGTCTGCGTCGGCTGTGCTACTTTCTCTGGTGCGGAAGGAATTACCGCAGCCACATGACGAAATCGCGTTGGGATTGTCAATCTTAAATCCACCACCCATCAGGCTATCTACGAAATCAATAGACGCGCCGCTCAAATACATCAGGCTGGTGGGATCGATGAAGAGCCGAATCCCATTCTGGTTCACTACGGTATCGAACTCGCGAGGTTGCGCCTCAAAGGCCATGCCATACTGCAGGCCAGAACATCCGCCGCCGGCCACAAACACGCGCAGCCCGTAGTTTGGGATATTCCGTTGTGCCATCAGCTCGCGCAGCTTTGCCTCAGCCGCAGCGGTCAAGGTCATGGCTGGGGGATTTGTCATTGCATCCTGATAACCATTCGGGGTTGACATCCTCAAGCTCCTCTCCTTATCCATCACGCATCTGACTGTTGGTATGCTGACGCGCGATGCTGAAGTTTGCTCAAGATTGTACCACGCTCACTTTCTCAGAGATAGCTGAGGAGCGCGTTCGTGAAGTCAGGCGCAAGTTTTGATTGCGCTGTTGCAAGCGTGGCACTTCCTCACTTCGGCGTCTCTGCACGAGGAGCACCAGAACCTGACTGTGACATCCTTCCGTAGATACGAGTGCATTCACCAATACGGGCAACCTTCCACAAGCGATACTGCCAGCGAAGGTAAATGCTGGAGGGTGGGCGACGGCAGTGCCGTCGCCCACCCAGAGCGTTCTGCCCCTATCCATGAATACACCCTTCCGTGGATACATACTAAGACTTATAATCTGCGTTGTGGCCTTTACGGTAAACGATCTTCGCGACCTTCTCCGCCTGCTGCGCGAGCAACCTGACTGGCTGAGCGAAGTGCGTCGGGTTGTGCTTGCCGAAGAGCTACTGGCGCTGCCGCGCGAGTTAGCCGAGGTCCAGCGCCGCACAGATGAGCGCTTCGCCGAACTGGCCGAGGCGATCAAGCAGCTGACCCTGCGCTTTGAGGAGGCTCAGCGGCGCAACGATGAGCGCTTCGCCGAACTGGCCGAGGCGATCAGACAGCTAACCCTGCGCTTTGAGGAGGCTCAGCGGCGCAACGATGAGCGCTTCGCCGAACTGGCCGAGGCGATCAGACAGCTAACCCTGCGCTTTGAGGAGGCTCAGCGGCGCAACGATGAGCGCTTTGAGGAGGCCCAACGGAGCAACGATGAGCGCTTTGCCGAGCTGGCCGAGTTCCAGCGCCGCACAGACGAGCGCTTCGCCGAGCTGGCCGAGGCGATCAGGCAGCTAACCCTGCGCTTTGAGGAGGCTCAGCGGCGCAACGATGAGCGCTTTGCTGAGCTAGCCGAGTTCCAGCGCCGCACAGACGAGCGCTTCGCCGAGCTGGCCGAGGCGATCAGGCAGCTAACCCTGCGCTTTGAGGAGGCTCAGCAGCGCAACGATAACCAGTTCGCGGATATCCGGGGGAAGCTACTGGAGATCGAATACCGCAATAGGATCGGTGCGATCTTTGGTGGCCGACTGCGCAAGCCACGCGTGGTAGACGCCGGCGATGTATGGGACATGCTTAGGGATCAACTAGGCGAAGCGGAGATCCGCCGGATCGTCGCCGCCGACTTGATC
>Ga0308415_1000077_pt1 | contig 36452 bp, 37 predicted proteins | sample HotsprSampleOS55_FD_203465 | JGI IMG/M metagenome (GOLD analysis project Ga0308415, IMG submission 203465) | Hot spring phototrophic mat microbial communities from Octopus Spring, Yellowstone National Park, Wyoming, United States - 20090730_OS55 ... | reverse complement strand
CGCAGGCCGACCGAAGGCCGGCGGCCCAGGAAGGGTGACTTCCAGTCACCGCTTAAACAGTTACGCCGCATTTAGCCGCGAAAGGCACGAAAAACTCTTCGTGTCCTTCGTGGTTTTTGACTCATTGCGGGCGCAGGGCCTGCTCCACGATGGCCTGGCCCTGGGGACCGATGGTCCACTGCAGCCACTCCCGCAGCGCGCCGGTCGGTTCGGCCCGCGCGGCCCAGCGGCAGGTGCAGGAGAGGGGATAGTCGGCGGCCGGGGCGGGAGACCGTCCCTCCAGCACCAGCACGCGGACGTTTCCACTCACCCGGCTGAGGGGGACGTATCCGATGGCGCCGGGGGTCTGGGCCACCAGGTCCAGCATGCTCTCATCATCGGGGACGACGCGCGCCGTCAGCGTGAGGTCCCACGGGCCCAGGACGGCCGCTTTCACCAGCGAGTGGGTGCCGGCCCCCCTCTCCCGACTGACCACCTGGATGGGGGTGCCGTCGGGCCATTCGCCGATACGCCCCCGCAGGACCTCCCGCAACTCCGCCAGGGTCAGGCCCTCCACCGGTACGGCGGGATGGACAATGATCGCCAGCGCGTCGCCAGCGAAGGGATGGGTCCATAATGGGGCCTCATCGGTCCAGAGGAGGGCCGCCCCGTCGGCCGCGCCGGCCTGCAGGCGGTCCAGAGCGAAGCGGTCGTTGAAGACCTGCACCTCTATCGCCACCCACGGCTTCTGGCGGTGGTAGGCCAGGGCCAGTGCCTGGACCGGCCGCTCACAGGCGTCGGAGACAACGATGCGGAGCGTGACCGGCGCCGGGGTGACGGTGAGCGGCTGAGGGGCGCAGGCGGCCACGAACAGGAACACGAATAACACGAATTTACACGAATGAGACACGAATTCGCTCTTTGCGCCTTTGTGTCTTTGTGTGAGAATCACCCCCGCAGGGCGGCAACGGTCAGGCCCAGGATGCCCAGCAGGATGCAGTACAGGGCGAAAGGATAGAGGGGGCGCCGCCGGACATAGTTCAGCAGAAAATGGATGGCGGCAAAGCCGGACACCAGGGCAGTCAGGAAGCCAGCGACCAGGAGGGGAGCCTCTCCGGCCAGAGTTCCGGCCCGGGCCATTTGCCATAACTGCATAGCCCCTGCGCCCAGGATGACGGGGGCGGAGAGCAGGAAACTGAAGCGGGCGGCGGCCTCCCGTTCCAGCCCCCGGCCCAGCCCGGCGGCGATGGTGGCGCCGGAGCGGGAGACGCCGGGGAGGATGGCGACGGCCTGGGCCAGCCCCACCACCAGCGCGTCGGCCCAGGAGAGGGCCGGAAGGGCGCGGGGGGCGCGTGGATTCAAAACGGAAGATCGCCGTGCCCACCCCAGTTCGGCCAGGGTCAGAAGGGCGGCGGTGAGGAGAAGGAACCCGGCGGCCGCGTCCGGTCGGGCGAACATCCCCTCAAAGAAGTCCTCCAGCAGGACCCCCGCCAGAACGCCGGGAATGGTGCCGACGATGAGGAGAAGAAACAGGCGGGCGCCGGGGTCGTTCAGGGAGCGGGCGCGCAGCCCCACCCAGGCCCCCCGAAGCAGGGCGAGCCAGTCTCGCCAGAAGTAGGCGATGACGGCGACCAGCGTCCCCCAGTGGACCATAGTATCAAAAGCCAGGCTGGGGAGGGGCCAGCCCAGCAGCCAGGGGATCAGGACCAGGTGCCCGGAACTGCTGACGGGCAGGAACTCCGTGGCCCCCTGCAGGAGGCCCAGGAAGAGCGCGCGTGGGTCCATTTGATGTTCCTAATATATTATAAAATGTGTACATCAACCACAGTGCAGAGTGAGCGCAATGAGGGAAGGCGCTAAAACTCAAGCCGCAGACTGGGCGGCGTTAAGACTTACGTCCTGATACCAAAATCGTAGGTAACATCATAAAAGAGAGTGGGTTTCGTGCCCACTCGGCACGTTCCTTTAAAACCTGCTCGCTAATGTAACCTGCTTTGATAGCATCTGCTCCAGGACCTACATAATTTTGAATACTTGTCTGCCAATCGAAATTCTCTTTGTACAAACCACTAACACCGACTTTTATATTCGTAAGCCCGGATTGGATAAAAAGTGCATATAGCTTACGTCCCAGAGTAGGGTCTACTCCATCTCCTCTATCTTGGTGGTACTCTATACGTCCATCCCAGTACTGGCGATGTGCTGGCAAGTCAGGCCAATGGATTAAACCACCCACATCAGGTTCGTGAGCGCATATCAACCCGCCAGGTCTTGCCAATTTGATCATATTATGCAATGCTAAATCGCGATCAGGTATAGCCCAAAGGACAAATCTACAGTACACGAAATCAAAAGGGTTGCTTATTTGAGGAGATAAAATGTCGTCAGTCAAAAATTGCAGATTGGGTTCACCGTAATACTTTTGTCTCGCCTGTTCTACAAGGTTGTTATCTCTATCAATTCCTATAACTTGACCAGGAAACACGAATTTCGCAATCTCTAATGTGACAGCTCCCGAACCGCATCCAACGTCCAATACGCTCATTCCTTTTGATAGACCAAACTTGATGAGCAAAGGTAACTCATACTCCACGAAAGTTATAGCTTGTTGAGTCAATCGGCGGGCTTCTTCATCGGGTTTCCCGCCGTACCTATAGCCTGGAAGATCGTCTGGCATATCTCTACTTCCCCTTACACCACATCTTTGCTTGGCACGATTTGAATCTGCAGAGGATACTCTTTACCGCCTTTACGAACAAAGGTTCCCTCCGTGGGGTGAGGCTCTCCCCACTCTACAGCAAGCCTGGCCTTGATCACTCGTTCTTTGTCCAGCGATGGAATATTACGTAGCACTACATGATGTATCACCACCTCGCCAGGAGGAACAACAATATAATTATAAAACGAGGCTTTGATGTTATCTTCTTCCTGCCAACCCGGTGGATTTTCTACCTCAAATTTCAGAATTTTTACCAAACCAGATTCATCGCCAGTGTTACCAAATGGAAGACTGACAATTGCGTAGCCAGGATACTTCTCTGGATACTCTGGATACTCTTGTTGATATTTCAAAGGCAAGCCCTTGTAGGGACGCAATACGCTTCTATGGGCCTCGTTTGGATTTATCAAAAACGCTATACGAGGATGCCGGGGTTTCAGCCATTGTTGATAAACGCTGAAAATAGAAAGGAGCAGGGCAACAATTGAAATGATTATGCTTGGTTCAACGCTCATTGTTTACCTCCATTCAGCGTGCAGTCCTGACCCGCTCCACTTCTTCGTTAATCTCTTCTTCACTGATGGGGTAACTGGCGACGCGTTCCCACACCCGGGCCAACAGCGCATCCAATCGCTGGCTCCAGGGGCGCGTCTCCAGGGCCTTCCGCACGGCTTCCTGCTCCTGAGGTCCCAGTTGGCGGACGATGGATAGAATCTGTTCAAGGGTCAGGTCCAATTCTATACGCCGCACTGTTGCCTGATGCATCGGCATTCCCTCCCAGTGCATAGCATCTCTACTGCTCAAAACCGTACCTCATACGGCCGCCGCTGTCGGAAGACAGTGATGGCCTCAAACCCGGCGGCCCGCACCATCGCCAGCGCCTCCCCGAAATCCGCGCCGATGTCCTCCGGACGGTGGGCATCGGAGCCCAGGGTGACGAACCGGCCTCCCTCCTCCCGGAACCAGCGCAGAACCTGAACGGACGGGCCGGGCGGCCCCATTCCGCGCCGCCGGTAGGAAGTGTTCACTTCCAGCGCTTTCCCCCGTTCGGCCACGGCCCGCAGCACCCGCCGCATCGGGGCCTCGTAGGGGGTCCAATCTACCTCCGCCCACCCGAATCGGTGGAAGATGGCGCGCCGGATGATGTCCGGATGGGCCAGGATGTCGTAGTCGGCCTCCTCGGCCAGGCGGGCCAGTTCGTCCAGGTAGAGCGCGACGCCTTCACCGAATTCCAGGCCGTGGAAGAAATCGGCGGTCTCCACGGGGCGGTGGCCCACCCAGTGGATGGAGCCCAGGACCACGTCGTAGGGGTGGGCGGAGAGAAGGGCGCTCAGGTCCGGGCGGAAGAGATGGGGTTCGCCGCACTCCAGCCCGATGTGGACGCGCACCCGGCCGTTCAGGCGGGCCCGGCAGTTGACCAGGGCCTCCCATTGCTTCTGGGGCCGGAAATAGCCGTAGCCGCCGTCCAGCAGGTTCATGTCCACATGGTCGGTGAGGGCGATCTCCGGCATTCCCCGGGCGATGGCCGCCCGGCAGACGGCCTCCGGCGAGGCCTGACTGTCAAAGGAGAAACGGGTATGGACATGGGAGTCGGGAATCATCAGGGGGAAATTGTACCACAGGTCAGAAAAAAGAGAAACCACGAAGTAACTACACGCCGATTGAAATCGTCCTCCCTGGGCACTTCGTGCCAGTTGTCGGTCTCCGCCGACAGCCCCTATGGGCGCGCCTGAGAGATCTGGTCGGCGAAGGCCGACCATCGGCCGCAGGCCTAAGAAGGCTGACTTCAGTCGGCGCAAGTTTTTCGCGCCCTTCGTGCCTTTCGCGTCTTTCGCCCCTTCCAAACTCCGACATTGTATGGTAGAATATCCGCTGCGATGTCACGAAAATGGGGATACTGGCTTCTGCTGGGATTGCTCATCGGTGGATTGGGTGCTCCCCCGGCGGGTGCCTCCGGTGAGCGTCTGGTCCTGGCCTTCTACTACGCCTGGTACGATATGGCGACCTGGGAGAGACCCCTCCCTGACCGCCCGGCGCAACTCTACATCTCTGCCGACCCGGCGGCCATAGAGCGACACGTCCTCTGGGCCCGTCAGGCCGGGATTGACGCCCTGGTCCAGTCCTGGTACGGTCCCCGGATAGCGGACAACCAGACGGAGACCAACTTCGCGCTCCTGCTGGGCATCGCCGCCCGGCACGGCCTCTCCGCCGCCGTGGACCTGGAACTGACCAGCCCCTTCATCCACTCCACGGGAGACGTCATCGCCGCCCTCCGGCATGTGCGGACCGTCCACGCCGCCCATCCCGCCTATCTGCGGGTGAACGGTCGCCCCGTCATCTTCTTCTGGCGGCAGGAGCGGTACTCCGTGGAGACCTGGCAGGCCATCCGGCAGGAAGTGGACCCGAACCGGGAGACCATCTGGATCGCCGAAGGGATCCACCTGGACTACCTGCGGGTATTTGACGGCAACCGCCTCTACAGCGTCGCCTGGGACCCGGCGCCGGAGAGGGTGTTGGTCCGCTGGGGCCGACGAGTGCGGGATTGGAGCGCCCGCAACGGCGTGGAGAAGTTCTGGGTGGCGACGGTAATGCCTGGATACGACGACCGGGTCACCGGCCGCGCCGACGCCTTCGTCCGCGACCGGGCCGGGGGAGAGTACTACCGCCGCTGCTGGCAGGGCGCCGCCGACAGCGGGGCGGACTGGGTCATCATCACCAGTTTCAACGAGTGGATGGAAGGGACGCAGATTGAACCCAGCGCGGGGTACGGGGACTTCTACCTGAATCTGACCCGCGAACTGGCCGGTTCATACCGGGCCGGACGGGCATCGGCGCCGGTGACGGCGCCATCGGCCACGCCGACCCCTTCCCCCGTTCCGTCCCCCTCGCCGACGCCGTCCCCCCTTCCGCCGACGCCCACGGCGACCCATACTCCCACCCCTACGCCGTCTCCCACCGCCACTCCATCCCCGCCGCCGACGGCCCCGCCGACACCCACCGAAACGCCCACCGCCACCCCGACGGCGACTCCATCGCCCACCCCGACCCCGTTGCCGACCCTGACCCCCCCGGCGGCCCTCGCCCCGCTGGGGGACGCGGCCTCGTTCCTGAAAACAAACCCCGGCCTGGTGGCCGCCGCGCTGGCGGCCCTCCTGGCCCTGACCCAGGTGGTCCGAAATGGACGGCGCAGATAACGGCCCCATCGTCTCCCGGCGCATCCATATCACTGGCGTGGTCCAGGGGGTGGGATTTCGCCCCTTCGTCTACAACCTGGCCACCCGCCTGGGCCTCTCCGGCTGGGTCCTGAACAGTTCCTCCGGCGTGGAGATAGAGGCCGTGGGCCCGGAGGCTGTCCTGGACGAATTCATCGCCCGCCTGCGGACAGACGCCCCACCCCTGGCCCGCATTGAAAACATTACCGTAACCCCCGGCCCTGCTCCCTGCGACCCTGCGACCTGCGACCCTGCTCCCTGCGACCCTGCTCCCTGCGACCCTGCGACCTGCGACCTGCGCCCTGTCTTCCGCATCCTCCACTCCGAGGCCCGACCGGGCGAGTTTATACCCATCTCTCCGGACGTGGCCATCTGCGACGACTGCCTGCGGGAACTCTTTGACCCCCAGGACCGGCGCTACCGCTACCCGTTCATCAACTGCACCAACTGCGGACCCCGCTTCACCATCATCCGGGACATCCCCTACGACCGGCCCAACACGACCATGGCGCCCTTCATTATGTGCCCGGACTGCCAGGCCGAATACGACGACCCCACGGACCGCCGGTTCCACGCCCAGCCCAACGCCTGCCCGGTCTGCGGGCCGCGCCTGGAGTTCCGGGCCGCGCCCGATGCCCCGCCCCTCTACGGCGAAGAGGCCCTCCAGGCGGCGCGCGCGGCGATTGTGGCGGGCCAGATTGTCGCCGTTAAGGGACTGGGCGGATTCCACCTGGCCTGCGACGCCACCGCTGATGCCCCCGTGGCCCGTCTGCGGGAGCGCAAGGGGCGGGTGGATAAACCCTTCGCCATCATGTCCTTTGACCTGGAGACGGTGGAGCGGTACTGCGAAGTGGACGACGCCGAGAGGGCGCTGCTGACCTCCCGCCAGCGGCCCATCGTCCTGCTGCGCCGCCGGGGGGACGGTCTCATCTCCCCGCTGGTGGCGCCGGACAACCGCTACCTGGGCGTCATGCTCCCCTACACCCCCCTCCACTACCTGCTCCTGGAACCGGCGGAAGGGTTTCCCATCGCGCTGGTGATGACCTCCGGCAACTACTCCGAGGAGCCCATCGTCACCGACAACGCCGAGGCGCTTCGGCGCCTCTCCGCCCTGGCCGACGCCTTCCTGCTCCACGACCGGGAGATTCACGCCCGCTGCGACGACAGCGTCATCCGCGCCGTGCGCGGGGCTGAGTACCCCATCCGGCGCTCCCGCGGCTACGCCCCGTACCCCATCCACCTGCCCTTTCCGGTCCGCCAGGTGCTGGCCGTGGGAGCCGAACTGAAGAACACCTTCTGCCTGACCCGGGAACGGTACGGTTTCCTCAGCCAGCACATCGGCGATATGGAGAACTACGAGACGCTGCGCTTCTTTGAGGACATGGTGGAGCAGTTGAAGCGGACCTTCCGCATAGAGCCGGAAGTGGTCGCCCACGACATGCATCCGGCCTACCTGGCCACCCGCTACGCGCGGGGCCTGGCGGACCGCCTGCCGCTGGTCGCCGTCCAGCACCACCATGCCCACATCGCGGCCTGCATGGCCGAGAACGGGCTGACGGGCGACCGTCCGGTCATCGGCGTGGCCTTTGACGGCACCGGCTACGGGGCGGACGGGGCCATCTGGGGCGGGGAGTTCCTGATTGCGGACTACGCGTCCTTCCGGCGGGCGGCCCATCTCCGCTACATCCCCCTCCCCGGCGGCGACGCGGCCATCCGCCGGCCCTACCGGGTGGCCCTGGCCCACCTCTGGGCGGCGGGCGTCCCCTGGGACGAGGCGTTGCCGCCGGTCGCTGCCGCGCCGCCTGCCGAACGGGCCGTTCTGGAGCGGCAACTGGCCCGGGGGCTGAACACCGTTCCCACCTCCAGCATGGGACGGCTGTTTGACGCCGTCGCTGCGCTGGCGGGCGTGCGCCAGGAGGTCAACTACGAGGCCCAGGCGGCGATAGAACTGGAGATGGGGGTGGACGGACGGGTGGAGGAGGCGTATGCCTTCGGAGTGGGGGAGGAGATAGACCCCGCGCCGGTCATTCGGGCCGTCGTTGCGGATGTGCGGGACGGGGTGCCCATCGGCGTGATCGCGGCCCGGTTCCACAACGGCGTGGCGGCTATGGTGCGGGACGTCTGCCTTCGGCTGCGGGAGGAGAGTGGACTGAACGAAGTGGCCCTCTCCGGCGGTGTTTTCCAGAACGTGGTCCTGTTAGAGAGGACGGTGGCGCTTCTGCGGGAGGCCGGGTTCACCGTCTACATCCACCGCCTGGTGCCGCCCAACGACGCCGGCATCTCCCTGGGCCAGGCCGTTATCGCGGGGCGGTGACGGTGCCGCGGTGGTAGGACAACTGCGAGCAGTTGTCCTACAAACTTGCATTTTCCCCACTTCTGGTGTATACTATAGGCAGTTTACCCCATCATACCCTGGGGGTTTATCCCCAGAGTTACCCACATCTCCCAAAGGAGGTTGCGATGCATCCATCTCTCAAACGTCAGTGGCTCACCCTGCTGACGGCGCTCCTCCTGGTTGCGGCGGCGGTGATGCTGGCGTCCTGCGCCCAGCCCACCCCCACTCCTACCCCTACCCCCGCGCCGCCCACACCGACCCCTGTGCCCACGGAGGAGAAGCCCCCATCCCCCGCAGAGGCTGCGGTCTGCCCGTTCCTGAACGTCTGGGCCGCCTCTGCCCACGCCGATGCGGCTTCGCTCTCCTTCACCTATTGGGACAAGGCAGACCCGCGCGAGATCCCCGCCGATTGTGCCAAATGCCACAGCACCCCGGGCTTCCTGGACTTCCTGGGCGTGGACGGAAGCGAAGCCTGGAAAGTGGACAAGGCCGCCCCGGTGGGCACCGTCATCTTCTGTGAGGCCTGCCACAACCCGGTAGCGACCCGGTTGACTTCCGTCGTCTTCCCGTCCGGCGCGGAGGTGAAGGGCCTGGGGGACGAGGCCCGCTGCATGCAGTGCCACCAGGGCCGGGCCTCCACCGTCGCTGTGGATAATGCCATCGCCAAGGCGGGAGTTGCCGACGATGCCGTCAGCGCCGACCTGGCCTTCATCAACATTCACTACTACGCTGCGGCGGCGACCCAGTTCGGCACCCTGGCAAAGGGTGGCTATCAATACGCCGGCAAGTCCTATGACGCCCGCTTCGCGCACGTGGAGGGCTTCCAGACCTGTGCGAACTGCCACGACCCCCACTCCCTCCAGATCAACGTGGAGGCCTGCACGCTGTGCCATCCGGGTGTCGCCTCCGTGGAGGACTTCAAGAAGGTGCGCACCGAGGGCTCCACGAAGGACTATGACGGCGACGGAGATGTAAAAGAAGGCATCTACTACGAAATTGAAGGCCTCCAGGCGATGCTCTTCCGGGCCATCCAGGCCTATGCCAAAGAGGTCTCCAAGACGGCCATCGCCTACAACCCCGCGGCGTATCCCTATTTCTTTGTGGACGCCAACGGCAACGGGCAGGCCGATCCGGACGAGTCCAACTTCGGCAACCGCTACAACGCCTGGACGCCGCGCCTCCTAAAGGCCGCGTACAACTACCAGACCTCCCTGAAGGACCCCGGCGCCTTCGTCCACGGCGGCAAGTACATCATCCAGTTGCTCTACGACTCCATTGAGGACCTGAACGCGGCCCTCAGCCAGCCCGTGGACCTGAGCAAGGCCCATCGGACGGACGCCGGTCACTTTGACGGCTCTGCTGAGGCCTGGCGCCACTGGGATGCCGAGGGCGAGGTCCCGGCGGCCTGCGTCAAGTGCCACACGGCCGAGGGTCTCCCCATGTTCCTGAAGAACGGGGCCACCATCGCCGTGGAACCCTCCAGCAGCATGGCCTGCACCACCTGCCACGACCACACCAACTGGCCGGCCCGCTACGAGGTGAAGGAGGTCACCTTCCCCAGCGGGGCGAAAGTCGCGCTGGAGAACCTGGACACCAACCTCTGTCTCCATTGCCACCAGGGCCTGGAATCCACGGTCAGCGTCAACCGGGCCATCGCGGCGGCTGGAGTGGGCCCCGATACCCCGTCCGACAAACTGGCTTTCCGCAACATCCACTACTTCGCCGCGGGGGCCAGCCTCTTCGGCACGGAGGTCAAGGGTGCCTACGAGTACGATGGCAAGACCTACGCCGGGCGCTTCATGCACGTCCAGGGCTTCCAGACCTGCCTGGATTGCCACGATGCCCATGGGCTGGAGATAGAGGCGAAGACCTGCGCGGGCTGCCACAAGGTGGAGAAACCGAAGGACATCCGGATGTCTCCCACCGACTTTGACGGCGACGGCAACACGACCGAGGGCATCGCCGGCGAAGTGGAGACTATGCAGGAGGTCCTCTACGCGGCCATCCTGAAATACGCCGCCGAAAAGGTTGGCACGCCCATCGTCTACCACCCCTACGCCTATCCGTACTTCTTCATTGACACCAACGGCAATGGGGTGGCGGATCCGGAGGAGGCGAACTTCGGGAACCGCTACAACGCCTGGACGCCGCGCCTCCTGAAGGCCGCGTACAACTACCAGTTCGCCAGCAAGGATCCGGGCGCATATACCCACAACGGCAAGTACATCCTCCAGGTCCTCTACGACAGCATCGCCGACATCGGCGGTAGCGTGGCCGGAATGACGCGGCCGTAGAGGCGGCCCGCAGCGCCATCGGCAGCAGGGGCGAGGTACGCATCTACCTCGCCCCTATGTCTATTGTAGGACAACTGCTCGCAGTTGTCCTACAGTTACTGTTTCCTTGACATTGCCCCGCCTTCGGGATATACTCCCTGGCGATGGCCACGCTTTCCGCCTTTTTCCTGAGGTGCCTGGACGTTATCTACCTGCTCTACGGGCTGGCCCTCTTCACCATGGGGGTGGTGGTCTGGCTGGAAGCCAGCCGCCCCACCTCCCTCCCACTGGCCCGCCCTCTCCAGTTTCTGGCCCTGTTCGGCGTCCTCCACGGCTTCCACGAATGGGGAGAGTGGTTCATCCCCATCCATCAGGCAAGCCACCCCATCCCTCTCCTGGCAGACCTGACCCTTCTGGCCCTGGCCTTCTTCCTGCTGGCCGAATTCGGCCTGCGCCTGCTGAGTCTGGACGGCTGGCCTTCGGCGCGCGAGGCCCGACTGACCCTGGGCCTTATCTTCCTGGTGGGCGAAGGAATGGTCGCGGCCCGCTGGGGAGGGGAACCGAACAACTGGGTTCCGGCCGCGGACGCCTGGGCCCGCTACTCCCTGGCCATCCCGGCGGCCCTGCTGGCCGCCGTCGGTCTCTGCCGCCAAAGCCGCTGCCTCTCCCGTACTGCCCGAGGGCCCGCCGCAGACCTGCGCTGGGCGGGCTTGGCCCTGGCGCTCTACGCCGTCCCCGGCCAGGTCTTTGTGGCCGCTGGCCCACTCCCTCCCTCCAACTGGCTGAACGACATCTTCTTTCTGCGCACGTTCGGCATCCCCATCCAGTTGTGGCGGGCCGTGATGGCCGGTCTGGTGGCCCTGTTCACCGTCCGGGCGCTCCGGCTCTTTGAGGAGGAGCGGGCCCGGCAAATGGAGGAACTGACCCGCGCCCGCCTGGAGGCCCAGCAGAGGCTGAGCGAGGAGGCCGCCCAGCAGGAGGCCCTGCGCCAGGAGTTCACCCGGCGCCTGGTCTGGGCTCAGGAAGAGGAACGCCGGTATATCGCCCGCGAACTGCACGACGAAATCGGTCAGGCCTGCACTGCCCTGCGCTGGGAACTGGCTGCCCTGGAACAGACGCTTCCCGAGGAACCTCCCCACAGGGAAATCCGCGCTCGCATCCAGCATCTCCACGAGATAACGGACCGGGCGATGGAGAATCTCTACCGGATGGTCAACCGCCTCCGCCCGGCGGCGCTGGACCGGCTGGGACTGATCCCCGCCCTGATCACCTACGCCGATGAGTGCTCGGCCCGCTATCCGTTCGTGGTGGAAGTGGAGATTCAGGGGCCGCGTCGGCGTTTTCCGGAACGGGTGGAGACGGTCCTCTATCGGGTCGCCCAGGAGGCCATCACCAACGTCGCCCGCCATGCCCGGGCGACCCGGGTCCGCCTCACCCTGGCGGCGCAGAACCATCAGGTCTGCCTGACCGTCGCCGACAACGGCGTGGGGATAGACCCCGAAACCGTCCAGCAGACCGACGACTTCTGGAAGGGAGGAAGGGGACTGACCGGGATCCGGGAGCGCGTCCAACTGATGGGGGGACGTGCAGAGATTTGTTCCACGCCCGGCGCAGGCACCGTCCTGACCGTATGCCTTCCGCTGGAAGAGGAGTCCGATGAGCATCCGTCTTCTGCTGGTGGATGACCACGAAATCGTCCGCGCCGGGCTGCGGGCATTACTGCAGCGCCAGCCTGATATGGAGGTGGTGGGCGAAGCGTCCGACGGCGCGGAAGCGGTCCGGCAGGTATCCCAACTCCGGCCGGACGTGGTGCTGCTGGATATTACGATGCCGGATATGGACGGCATAGAAGCCGCGCGGCAGATTCGGGCCGTCGCCCCGGAGACCCACATTCTGGCCCTCACCATCCACGAAGAGGAAGCGTATTTCTTTGAGATGCTCAACGCGGGCGCTGAGGGCTACATCCCCAAACGGGCATCCCCGGAGGACCTGGTTCAGGCCATCCGGGTAGTCGCCCGGGGAGAGGTCTATCTATATCCGACGCTGGCGGGGCTTCTGGTCCGGGGGTACCTGCGCTGTCTCCAGGCAGGCCAGGCGGAACCGGAGCAGCCCCTCACCCCGCGCCAGCAGGAGGTCCTGCGGCTCTTAGCGGAGGGGCTGACCAGCCGGGAAATTGCGGAGCGGCTGGGGCTCAGCGTCAAGACGGTGGAGCATCATCGGGAGAACATCATGGAGCGGCTGGGGCTGCGCACCCGCGCGGACCTGATCCGATACGCCTTGCAGAAGGGGCTGATTTCGTGATTCAAGGAGACCTGGATGGACCAAACGCTTGTTCTGATTCTCTTCATCGCCGCCATGCTGGGCTTCATGCTCTGGAGCCGTGGCGGGCGCGACGGCGGTACCAGCAGCGCATGGAGGAACTCCAGGTGGGGGATGAAGTGATGACCATCGGCGGCATCTACGGCAAACTGACCTACCTGGACCGGGAGAGCGGGCTGGCGCGCCTGGAGATTGCCCCGGGGGTGGAGATTCGCCTGAACATCGGGGCCATCAGCCGCCGGGTGGGGCCCTCCGGCGAATGACTGTGTAGGACAACTGCTCGCAGTTGTCCTTACATGCGCTCTACCGCCACGCTCATCCCCAGCCCGCCGCTGACGCAGAGGGTTGCCAGGCCCAGCGTCCGGCCATGCACGCGCAGGGCGTTGAGGAGGGTGACCAGGATGCGCGCGCCGGAGCAGCCCGTGGGATGCCCCAGGGCGACCGCGCCGCCGTGGACGTTCCGCCGGGCCGGGTCCCAGGGCAACTCCCGCTCCACCGCCAGCACCTGCGCGGCGAAGGCCTCGTTCAGTTCTATCAGGTCAAAATCGTCCAGGGAGAGGCCCGTGCGCTCCAGCAGCCGATGGGTGGCGGGGACGGGTCCCAGCCCCATCTCCCGGGGGTGGACGGCGCCGGAGGCGAAGCCCAGGAAGCGCGCCAGGGGCGCCAGCCCGTGAGCCCGGGCCCACTCAACGGAGGCGACAACCAGCGCGGCCGCGCCGTCGGCGATGCCGGAGGCGTTCCCGGCGGTGATGGTGCCGTCCTTCCGGAAGGCCGGGGGGAGTTTCGCCAGTTTCTCCAGCGACGTGTCGGCCCGGGGGCGCTCGTCCTGTTCCACCAGAACGGTTCCTCCCTTCGGGCCTGGCGCTTCTACCGGCACGACCTCGCCAGCAAGGGCGCCGTTCTCCCACGCCGCCACCGCCTTCTGGTGGCTCTCCAGCGCGAACCGGTCCTGCTCCGCGCGGGTGATTCCGTAGCGGTCCGCCAGCAGTTCCGCCGTCTCCCCCATCAGCATCTCCGCCAGCGGGCACATGTAGCCGTCCCGGTACATCGCGTCCACCACCGTATCCTCCCCCAGCCGGTAACCCCAGCGGGCCTTCAGCAGGAGATACGGAATCTGGGACATCTGCTCCACCCCGCCGACCAGGACCGCCTCATTCTCGCCGGTGAGGATGGATTGCACCCCCAGGGTGACCGCCTTGAGGCCGCTGGCGCAGGCCTTGTTGACGGTGAAGGCGGGGCGGTCCACGGGGACCCCCGCGTGCCAGGCGACCTGCCGGGCGACGTTGGGGCCGTTGCCGGCCTGGCGCGCACAGCCGAAGATGACCTCATCCACCGCGTCGGCGGGGACGCCGGCCCGCTCCAGCGCGGCCCGCGCGGCGATCGCGCCCAGATGGGCCGCCGGGATGTCCTTCAGCACGCCGCCGAACGCCCCAATGGGCGTCCGGACGGCGGAGAGAATGACCACATCCTGAATTTGCATCGTTTCCTCCGGCTTCTCTTTCACCGCAGAGGGCGCAGGGAGAAGTAAATCCACGAAGGGCACGAAGAACACAAAGATTAATGCGGGTAATGCCTCACCCCACCCCCAGCGGCTTCGCCGCTACACCGCAGACGGCGGGGGAGGAATGAGGAAACCCGAACACTCATTTCATGATGCTTCATGCTCCTTCGTGCGTGTCTTTCGCGTCTTTCGTTCTTTCGTGTCTTTCGCGTCTTTCGTATCCTTCGTGCCCTTCGTGTCCTTCGTGGATCATATCTCTGCGTTCTCTGCGCTCTCCGCGGTGATCTCTACGACCGATACACCCCCAGCGGGTCCAGTTCCTCCCGCAGGAGGCGGAGTTCCTCCGGGGTGGGGGGCTCCGTCTCCGTCAGGTCGGGGGAGACGCGGGGGTCCCAGCCCATCTCCGCCCGCACGTCCTCCAACCGCACCCCCGGATGCAGACTCACCAGCACCATCTCGCCCGTCCCGGGGTCAAACCGGAAGACGCACTTGTCGGTGACGACGACCTGCGGCCCCCGACCGGGCATCCCCAACCGCTCCCGCTCCCCCGAACCGCCCAGGTGGCCCGGGCTGGTGAGGAAATCCAGCCGCTCCACGAAGGACCGGCGGCTGAGGCGCATAATGATGAATACCTGCCGGGCGTGGATGGCAATCTCGCAGGCCCCGCCGGAGCCGGGCAGGCGGACCTTGGGGTGGGCGTAGTCGCCGATGACGGTGGTGTTCAGATTGCCGTAGCGATCAATCTGGGCGCCGCCCAGAAAGGCGACGTCTATCCGCCCGCCCTGCAGGTAGAGGCCGAAGAGGTCGGCCATAGAACATACGGAGAGCGCGCCGGTGATGAGGGCCGGGTCGCCGATGGAGAGGGGCAGGCGGGCCGGCCGCGCGCCGTAGACCCCGCTCTCGTAGACCAGTTCCAGGTCCGGCGCCACGGTCCGCTGGGCCAGGTTGCAGGCGATGTTGGGCAACCCCACGCCCACAAAGACGGTGCGGACCCCGGCCAGGGCCCGCGCGGCGGCGACAATCATCATCTCGGAGGGAGTGTAGTCGTTCATACTGGCCGTCTCCTGGTATTTTGCAGGACAACTGCGAGCAGTTATCCTGCAGCCGGGACCTCCTGTCTATCCGTAGTTGACGGGCCGGGACCAGGCCTGGGCGGGCTTGAGGCGCTCCCAGGTCTCCCGGCCCATCTTCTCCACGTACTCCGCCCGGTCCCGCACGCCGTAGACCCACTCCTCCAGCCAGGCGCGGGTGGCGGCTTCGTCCCGGCTGATCTCGTCCCAGCGCAGGTAGAAGTCGTTGTCCCGGTCGTAGTAGCCCTGGACGTAGGAGGGGTGGGCGCCGTAGGGTTCGTGGACCACCGCGTCCACGATGAGGCCGGGGATGAGGGTCCGGTTGGGGTCGGAGCGAATGACCTCCTCGTCCACAATCTCCTCCACCACGACGATGACGTGCCGGGCAGCGAAGGCGGCCTCCTTCTGGGCCCCCAGCAGCCCCCAGAGTTGGGTGTTGCCGTTGACGTCGGCCCGCTGGGCGTGGATGATGGCGACGTCGGGGTTGAGGGGCGGCACCACCGCGATGGGGCCGTCGCCATACGGACTTTCCACGAACCGGATGCGGGGGTTCACCTTCGGGAGGTCGCTGCCGACGTAGGAGCGCAGGGGGAAGAAGGGGAGACGGTAGGCCCCGGCGATGTAGCGGGCGACCATCCCGAAGTGGGAGTACTCCTCCAGTTCCAGGGGCGCCGGGATGCCTTTCTCCACGGCCCGCCGGATGGCGTGGAGCGGCCCCACGCCGGGGTTGCCCAGGTAGGAGAAGACCAGTTTTCGGGCGCACCCGGCCGCGACCATCTGGTCGTAGATGAGGTCGGGGGTCATCCGGCAGAGAACGAGGTCGCGCCGACCCTGGCGGATGATTTCGTGGGCGGCGGCGAAGCCGATACAGGCGGTGAAACCCTCAATGGCGACCGTGTCGCCGTCGTGGACGTAGGTGGCGATGGCGTCGTGCATGGTGGTGAGTTTCACAGTCTCCTCCGGCATTTGAATCGGACACGGGTGGATTTTGAATCGGACACGGATGAACACAGATGGCACGGGTTTTCACGGATTTTATCCGTGTCCATCCGTCCAACCCGTGTTCATCCGTGTGCTATTGAAGGCGCGGGGGATTCTCCCACCTCCATCCGCAGCACAATCCGTCCGATACCGATCAGGTCGCCCGCATCCACGATGGTGGGGCGGGTGACCGGTTCGTCGTTGAGGGTGGTGCCGTTCTTGCTCCCCAGGTCTTCCAGCCACCAGTGCCCCTCCCGCCAGGTGATCAGGGCGTGGTGGGCCGAGACGAAGGGGTCAGAGAAGCGGATGGTGCTGGAGGGGGCACGTCCCAGAGAATTCACTTCCTGCAGGGAGAAAACGGTGCCGGGTTCGGGTCCGCGCTCCCCCGCCTCCACAACCACCAGGCGCATTTCTTCACGGGGGACCATCTCCCGTCCGGCGCCACGGCGCAGGTCGCGCCAGAGCAGAAGGAAGAGCGCGACCAGGAAAGCGTAGAGGAGCAAGGCCAGAAGGAGGCGCAGGGCCAGCAAGAGAATTTCTCCCACCATCATCTCGGTTCCTGGGGCTGGACAGGGATTCCCTCTGTAATGGACGTCTCTTCGGGCGGTTCACCGGGAGGGGAAACCGGCTCTTCGCCGTAGATGATTTCAAAATCCGCCAGGGAGATGACGTCTCCGGAGCGGAGGACGCACTCCTGGACGGGGTAGCCGTTGACCAGTGTCCCGCCGGAACTGCCCAGGTCGTAGAGGACGTAGCGGCCATAGCGGCGACGGAGTTGGGCATGGTGGCGGGAGACGCGGGGGTGCTCTATAATGACGTCGTTGTCCAGTGCCCGTCCGATGTTGATGGTGGGCGCGGTCAGGGAGACATGTCGCTTTCCACCGATGATGAGGAAGCAGCGTCCGGGGGACGGTTCGGAGGGAAGCGGAACCTCGCCGTTCATCTGGCGAGTAGCACCTTCATCATCGCCCTCCGACGGTCCCTGGAATGCCTGGACGCGCACGGTGTGGGGCGGCAGGTCCGGCAGCGGGCGCAGGACAATGATCGGGGAGACAGGCAGGACCATTCCCGTCTGGCGGGCCAGTTCCTCCACATAGCGGGCCAGTTCCTCCTCCGGCGCGGGGTGGCGGGCCCGCAGCGCGTCCAGGTCCTGGGGGTGGAGGTCAATCCGGTAGTGGGTGGGGGCCAGCGGAGCACCATCGGCGGCCTGGGAGCAGGCATCCTCCATCGCCCGGGCCACATGGGTGGCGACCTCCAGGGGATGAATCTGCCCGCCGAAGAGCCGGGCGAACGTCCCCTCTACCCATTGTTCTGCCAGAGCCTCAAAGCGCGCGATATGGTTCATGGTATGTTTGTGCCAGGTAGCACCGACCGGACGTAAGGTTGCACTGTCTGGAGATCGCTCAGGAAGCCATAATGCTTCTGGTTGAAAGTGTACAGGGGCACGTTCAGTGCAATAGCAGTCTGGGCAATCAGTACATCCAACATACCAGCACCGTGACTCAGGTGGTACTCAAAGAAAAGTTCCAGGGCACGATTGCAATCTGCAGGGTCTGGCCATACCACCCCATATGGCGAGAGAACAAGCCGGAGCCGGTCCTGCTCTTGCCGGTTACGACACCCTTGAACGAGTTCCATCACCACGTACCCGGGCAGGAGAATCTCTTCATCCTCATCCAAAGACTCAAGCCATGCTATGGCTGGGGGATACTGGCGAAGAAGGTCTATCATCACATCGGTGTCCAGCAGAATCATCCGCTTTCCCTCCGCTGCTGAGACTGCTCCCGTAGTCGCCGCGCATAGGCACTGCTATCTTCTATGTCTGTACGGTCCTTCCACATGCCAATCACACCCGATTGGCGTAGCGCCCGGGCGGTCAAACGGGCATACACTGGCATCCTGCGTAACGGCGGTAAGATGATGACCTCCACTGTTTCTCCTCGCCGATAAGGCAGTCCCGTCAGCCATATCTCGCCATCTTTCACGACAACCTCTGCACGGCGTATGACTTCCATCACGCCTCTCCTCCTTACAGACCTCTCTCAAAACTGAATTTCGGTCATAACACGAGGCTTTAAAATTGTACGCCAGGATCACCGATTGTCAAGCCGTTTGCGAAGCCCCTGTCATGGGGTATAATGGAGACCACGGACGACGGACCACAGACGACAGACCACAGACGACAGACCACAGACGACGGACGACAGACCGCTGACGGCTGACGACTGACGGCTAACGGCTGACGGCTGACGGCTAACGGCTAACCGCTGACGGCTGACGACTGACGGCTAACGGCTGACGGCTGACGGCTAACGGCTAACCGCTGACGGCTGACGGCTAACGGCTAAACAGGAGGTGGAATGCGCACGATTATGGTTACTGGAGGGGCCGGCTTCATCGGCTCCAACTTCGTCCGCTATATGCTCCAGAAGTATCCGGATTACCGCGTCGTTGTCTACGACAAACTGACCTACGCGGGCAATCTGGCCAATCTGAAGGACGTGGCGGAGGCCTTTGCCGGTCGGTACGCCTTCGTCCACGCCGACATCTGCGACGCCGAAAAGGTGCGGGAGACAGTTCGCGCCTTCGGGGTGGACGCCATCGTCAACTTCGCCGCCGCCACCCACGTGGACCGTTCCCTCATGGAGCCGGACGAGTTCATCCGCACCGACGTCTTCGGCACGTACATCCTGCTGGAGGCGGCGAAGGAGTTCGGGCTGGAGCGGTACCACCAGGTGAGCACCGACGAGGTGTACGGCGAGATTCTGGAAGGACGGGCGAAGGAGACGGACCCGCTGCATACCCGGAGCCCGTATTCCGCATCCAAAGCGGGGGGCGACCTGCTCTGTATTGCCTACTTCACCAGTTTCGGGGTCCCGATGACCATCACGCGCGGCTCCAACAACATCGGCCCGTACCAGTATCCGGAGAAGGTGGTGCCGCTCTTCATCACGAACGCCATAGACGACCAGCCGCTCCCCCTCTACGGGGACGGCTCCCAGATGCGGGACTACCAGTACGTCCTGGACCACTGCGAGGGGATAGACATCGTGCTCCACCGGGGCCAGCCAGGGGAGGTCTATAACCTGGGCACCGGTGTGGAGACGCGCAACATAGATATGGCGCGCGCCATCCTGGACCTGCTGGGAAAGCCGCACTCGCTCATCCAGCCGGTGCGGGACCGTCCCGGCCACGACCGCCGCTACGCGCTGGACATCAGCAAAATCCGCGCCCTGGGCTGGGAGTCGTCCCACACCTTTGAGCAGGCGCTGGAGAAGACGGTGCGCTGGTATGTGGAGAACGAATGGTGGTGGCGGCCCATCAAGAGCGGCGAGCACTACCGGGAGTACTACCGGCGGCAGTATGAGGGGCGGGAAATCCAGTAGGTGGTAGCGCTGGCCACCAGGCCGGTGCAGGGGCTCACAGCCGGCGCTACACAGGGAGCGCGTGATGCGAAGGGAATACCCCCTCCGTAAATATCTATTCTGCTCTTGCCATCTGTGAGATGGGACACGGATAGGCACGGATGGTACGGATTTTCACGGATTTTTTAACTTGTGCCGATCCGTGAAATCTGTGTGAATCCGTGTCCTGTTTTCAAAATATCAGGTGGTTAGACCCAAATCTCGGAGGTATCGCGTGGCATCGTGTTTGGAAATTTAGGAGTCAAGGAGGCGGGATTATGACCCGGATGATCGGCGCTGAGGTTATGCTGGATGAAAAGAAGTGGAACCGCCTGCGAATTCTGGCCGAAAGAGAAGGGAAAACTATGGCGGATTTTCTTCGCGGGTTGATTGAGGAGTATCTGAAGGAGCGTGACCGACTGGATGCAGAACGATTTCTGGATGTGCTGGCAGAACTTCGCCAAATTCGCGAAAGAAACGCTGCCCGATGGGGTGTTTATGAAGGCGACCTGATCAGTGACGTTCGTGAGGAACGAATGCGCCAGATGGAGGACGTATGCAGCCAGTGGTCATACAAACATTGCAGCGGTGCTGGCTGATGACCTTCCAATGAGAACCGACCGGAGCGCCATGGAGTTTGAATGGGATCCACAAAAGGCGGCCAGAAACTGGCAAAAGCACAAGGTTCACTTCTCCGAGGCTGCAACGGTATTTGCTGACCCTCTGAGCGTGACCGTGGTTGATCCCGATCATTCGGCAGAAGAGGACCGATTTATCATTATCGGGCAATCTTACCGTGGACGTTTGTTGATCGTCTCTTTTACGGAGCGAGGAGAACGCATTCGGATTATCAGTGCACGGAAACTGACCCGCGCCGAGAGAAAGGCCTATGAAGAAGAGATATACGAACGAAATGGATGATGAACTGCGCCCGGAGTATGACCTGCACGAGTTGTTGAAAGGAGGCGTCCGGGGCAAATACGCGGCCCGCTATCGTGCAGGGACGAACCTGGTCCTGCTGGACCCCGATGTCGCGCGGGCCTTCCCGGACGAAGCAGCCGTTAACGAGGCCCTTCGTCTGGTGATCCGTCTGGCGGAGATTCAGCGCGGCAAGAAAGAGGTCCCGGCAGAAGCCTGAGAATAGCCGGGAGTTTCATACCTGTCAGGGGGAATTGCCCCGCCGTCACCGGGCTGGAATCCGTGAAGGGTGTCCTGACTGCTCTGCTCAAATCCTTCGCCCGGGCCTGCAAAGAGTTTGACCTGCTGGCGGAGGGCGACCGGGTGGCCGTGGCCCTCTCCGGCGGCAAAGATAGCACCAGTCTGCTGGACCTGATGCTCCGGTACCGGGAGCGGGCCGGGGTCTCCTACGACGTCATGGCCGTCCACGTCGTGGGCACCGCTGCCGGATTCCCCGACCAGACCGGGGTGCTGGCCCCCTGGCTGGAGGCGCGCGGGGTGGCCTACCGCTTCGTCCCGCTGGAATTCCCGCCGGATGAACCGTTGCCGCCCGACTGCTTCCGCTGCTCCTGGAACCGCCGCAAGGCGCTTTTCCTGGCCGCCGACGCGCTGGGCTGCAACAAACTGGCCCTGGGCCACCACGCCGACGACGCCGCCGTCACCGCCCTGATGAACCTGCTCTTCACGGGCCGCCTGGAGACACTGGAGCCGAAGGTGGAATTTTTCGGCGGACGGATCACCGTCATCCGGCCGCTCATCTACATTCCGGCCAAAGACCTGGCGGCCTACGCGCGGGCCTCAGGCTTCCCGCTGGCCCCACCCTGCCCGTACGGGGGGGATGCCAACCGTCAGAAGGTAGAGGAGTTTCTGCGCAGTTTCGGCCCCCGCCAGCAGGCCCACATCCGGGCCAACCTCTGGCGGGCTGCCACAGGGAGGTGTAAATGAGAACCGTAACTCTGCGCTATCCGGAGGAACTGGCATCAGCCGTCCAGACAACGCCGGAAGAACTGGATGCACAAATCCGACTGATGGCGGCGTTGAAGATGTTTGAACTGGGCAAACTCTCCTCGGGAAAAGCGGCCGAGTTGGCCGGTCTCTCCAGGGCTGAATTCTTGGAAATGTGCGGCCGCTATCGGGTATCCATATTCAACTACCCTCCCGAGGAAGTGGCCAGAGAGATAGAGGCCGATGTAGAAAATATCCGGAAGGCGATGAATGATCGTTGTCAGTGACACCGGGCCCTTGATTGCTCTGGCAAAGGTCAATTGCCTTTCTCTGTTGAAGTATCTGTTCGGTCAGATTCATATACCACCAGCCGTCTATCGGGAGTTGCTGGCCAAAACCGGCCCGGAGGCTGAACGGCTGGATGATGCACTGGCCGAGTTTATCAGGGTGACCGCAACACCGCCTGTGCCCGTGGAAGTGGACACGGCCACAGCGCGATTAGGTTCTGGTGAGAGACAGGCCGTCGCTCTGGCCTATGAGAGGGGGGCACTATTGCTGATAGATGACCGCCAGGGACGAAGTGCGGCCCGGCGTCTGGGGATAATGGTCAGTGGCGTGGTAGGTGTGCTGCTCCAGGCGAAGGCAGCGGGATTGGTTTCCTCCATTCGTGCTTTATTGGACGAAATGCGTTTTCAGGGGTACTGGCTGTCTGATGAGGTGATCACCGCTACTATCCAGCAGGCTGGAGAAAACGACGATTAGCCCGCCGCCCACTTGCAAACTTGCCTACTTGCATGCGTCTCAAACGTCTGGAACTTCAGGGCTATAAATCCTTCGCCGACCGGACGGAGTTCGTCTTCCCGACCGGCATCACGGCCATTGTCGGCCCCAACGGGTCCGGCAAATCCAACATCGCCGACGCCATTCGCTGGGCCCTGGGCGAGCAGAGCCTGCGGCTGCTGCGCGGTAAAACTACCGAGGATATGATTTTCTCCGGCGGCGGCCGCCGGGCGCGCGCGGGGATGGCCCAGGTGTTCCTCACCCTGGATAACGGCGACGGCTGGCTCCCCGTGGATTTCGCCGAAGTGACTCTGGGACGGCGCGCCTACCGTTCCGGCGAAAGCGAGTACCTGCTCAACGGCAACCGGGTCCGCCTGCGGGACCTGATGGACCTCCTGGCCGAAAGTGGGCTGGCCCAGCGGACCTACACCGTCATCGGCCAGGGACTGGTGGATATGGCCCTCTCTCTCCAGCCCCAGGAGCGGCGCGCCCTGTTTGAAGAGGCCGCGGGTATCTCCGTCTACCGCGCCCGGCGGGAGGAGGCGGCGGCCCAACTGGATGAGACGGAGCGCAACCTGGACCGGGTGCGCGACCTGCTGAGCGAGATTGCGCCCCGCCTGAAGCGGCTGGAGGAACAGATGGCCCGCTTCCAGGAGTACGAGCGGGTCTCCGGCTACCTGAAACAACTCCAGCGGGCCTGGTACGGCTACCACTGGGGACAGGCCCAGCAGGCGCTCCAGGCCGCCCAGGCGCGGGCCCGCGCGGCCGAAGAGGCACTGGCCGCCCGCCAGGCCGAGGCGGACGCCGTCGCCGCCCGCCTGGCCGACCTTCGCCACCGCCAGACTGAACTCCGCAACGACCTGCGGGACGCCTACCGCCGCGTCGCCGACCTCCACGAGCGCATGGACGCCGCCCAGCGGGAACTGGCCGCGCTGACGGAACGGTCCCGCCTGTTAGAGGTCCGGGAGAAGGAGTTGCAGGCGGAGATGGAACCCCTTCAGGCCCAGGAGACAGCCCAGGCGGAACGGGTCCGGGCGGCCCAGGCCCAGGAAGCGGAACTCCGGGAACGGGTGGCCGCCCAGGAGGCCCGCGTCGCCGCAATGGAGGCGGAACTGGCCCGGTTGCGCCACCACGTTCGGGAGCAGGCCGCCCAGAGAGATCGGATAGAGGCCGAACTGCGCGCGCTGCGGGCCCGGCGGGACGAACTGGAGAAGGCGCTGGCCGAGACGCGGGCCATGCAGGCCCGCCTGGAAGCGGAGCAGGAACTGCTGGCCCGGATGCGGGACGAGATGGCCGGCCTGGCCGAAGGGACGCGCCGCCTGCTCCAGGCGGGACTCCCGGGCGTCATCGGACTGGTGGGCCAGATTCTGCGGGTACCCCCGGAGTGGGAGCGGGCGGTGGAGGCCGCCCTGGGCCCGCGCCTGCAGGCCGTCATCGTGGAGGACTGGGAGACCGTCCGGGCGGCCCGCCGGGCCCTGGGAGAACACGGGCGCGCCGTACTGCTCCCGCTCACCCCCTCCCCTCGCCTGGCCGAAGGCCAGGAGAGGGGAGGGGGTAGCGGCGAAGCCGCTGGGGGTGGGGTGAGGTCCACCACCCTCGTCTCCTGCGAGGAGCGCTTCCGGCCCGTCGTGGAGGCCCTGCTGGGACGGGTGTGGCTGGTGGAGGACCTGGAGGCGGCCCGCGCGCTGGCCCCGACCCTGCCCCCGGGCGGCCGATGCGTCACCCGGGAGGGCGAAATCGTCGCCGCCGACGGGACGGTCACCGTCGGCCGGGCCGAAGGGGGCCTGCTGGCCCGAGAGCGGGCCTGGACGGAACTGCCGGGCCGTCTGGAGGCCGTCCGCCGGACGCGGGAGGCGCAGGAGGCGGAACTGGCCCGGGTCGCCGGGGCGATAGATGAGGGAGAGGCGCGCCGGCGGGAGGCCGGCCGCGCCGCCGACGAGGCGGCCGCCCGTCTGGCCCAGGCGGAATCGCCCCTGGCCCAGGCCCGTACCGACCTGGCTCTGGCCCGCCAGGCGCTGGAGAACGGGCGCGCCCTGCTGGCCCGCGAACAGGCCGCCCTGGACCGGGTCCGCCGGGAGATAGAGGCCCGACACGCCCGCCTGGCGGACGTGCAGCGGGAGCGGGAAACGGTCGGGAAACGCCTGGAAGACCTCCAGCAGGAGACGGGCCGCTACGAGGAAGCGCTGCGGGAAACCCGTGCCCGCATCGGCCCCGCCGAGGAGGAATTGAGCCGACTGACGGCCGAACAGGAGGCCGCCGAGGCCGATGAGCGGCGGGTCTCCGCCCGCATCCGTCAGGCGGAGGAGGGGTGGAACGCGGCCCGCCTGGAGGTCTCCCGCGCCCAGGACCGCCTGACCCGTCTCCAGGAGCGCATCCAGGAGGACCTGGGACTGGTGGACCTGGAGGTGCGCGGCCCCGTCCGGCTCCAGCAGCCGCTGCCGCTGGAACCTCTGGTCACTTCCCTCCCCGTTGTGGAGGTCCTGCCGGAAGGGCTGGAAGAGGAGATTCACCGCCTGAGGGCCCGTCTGCGACAACTGGGGCCGATCAACCCCGGCGCGCCCCAGGAGTACGCGGAAGTCCGCCAACGCCACCGCTTCCTCTCCGAGCAGGTCGCCGACCTGGAGGCGGCGTCGGCCCGGCTGCGCGCCGTCATCGCCGACCTGGACCAGATGATGGAACGGGCCTTCCGGGAGACCTTTGAGGCCGTCGCTCAGGCCTTTGAGGAGAATTTCACCCGTCTCTTCAACGGCGGGTCGGCCCGCCTGGAACTGACCGACCCCGACGACCCGGCCCGGACTGGCGTGGACATCCTGGCCCGTCCGCCGGGGAAGCGGCTCCAGAGTCTGGCCCTGCTCTCCGGGGGCGAACGGGCCCTCACCGCCGTCGCCCTCATCTTCGCCATTCTCCGGGTCCGCCCAACCCCCTTCTGCGTCCTGGACGAGGTGGACGCCATGCTGGACGAGGCGAACGTGGCCCGCTTCCGGGACCTGCTGACGGAACTCTCCGAACGGACTCAGTTCATCGTCATCACCCACAACCGGGGGACGGTGGAGGCCGCCGACACCGTCTACGGCGTCTCTATGGGCGCCGACGGCGTCAGCCAGGTCCTCTCTCTGCGGCTGGATGAAGAGGCGCCACGAGGGCAAATTTAAAATTGACTCCACTGCAAAAGGGGTTCTTTATCGCAGAGACCGCAGAGTACGCAGAGCACTATTTAAAGAAAATCTCTGCGCTCTCTGCGTTCTCTGCGATGAGTTTTTGCAGTGGACTCAACAATGAAACTTCGTGCCTTTGTGTCTTGGTGGTTTTCTCAAGGAGACGGATGACGAAAATTGCGGTTCTCACTACAGGCGGGACAGTGGCGATGCGCCACGACCCGGAGCGGGGCGGCGCGGTCCCGGCCCTGACGGCCGCCGACCTGACCGCCGTCCTTCCGCCCGGCGCGCCGGAACTGGTCGTGGAGGAGGTCTGCAACCTGCCCAGTTCCCATTTTACCCTGGACCACCTCTGGCGCATCCGGGAACGGGCCGCCGCGTGGGCGGCGAACCCGGAGGTGTCGGGGGTCGTCATCACCCATGGGACGGACGTCCTGGAGGAGACGGCGTATCTGCTGGACCTGACCGTCCCCGGCGAGACGCCGCTGGTGCTGACTGGCGCGATGCGGACGGCCTCGGAGGTCGGCGCCGATGGCCCGGCCAACCTCTGGGGGGCGGTGCGGGTGGCTGCGTCCCCAACCGCGCGCGGGCTGGGCGCGCTGGTCGTCTTGAACGATGAAATCCACGCTGCGCGCTTTGTCACCAAAACCGATACCCTCTCCCCCGCCACCTTCCGGTCTCCCGGCTGGGGGCCGCTGGGCCGGGTGGAGGGCGACCGAGTGCACATTCCCTGGCGAATCGGGCGGGAGGTCATCCCCTGCCCGCGCCTGGAGGAGCGAGTGGTGCTCATCAAACTGGCCGTCGGGATGGGGCCGGAATTGTTGGAGGCCGCGCTGGCCTGGGGCGCGCAGGGAGTGGTGATAGAGGCGCTGGGCGCCAGCCGGATTCCCCCCTGGTGGCTGCCCGTCATAGAGCGGGCGCTGGCGGAGGGGGTGGCCGTCGTCATCGCCAGCCGCTGCCCTTCCGGGCGGGTATGGGATGCCTACGGCTACGTGGGCGGATACCGGACGCTGCGGGAGATGGGTTGCCTCTTCTCCCCCGGACTGAACGGCCCCAAAGCCCGCATCCGGCTGATGGTTGTCCTGGGCGCAGCGCAGGGACCCGCAGAAGTCCCCACACTGTGGAAGTCCTCATCACACTCTGTGGAGAATCTCCGATGCGCATAGAGTTTCTGGTCGTCTATCTCATCACATTTCTCGTTTTTCTGGATACCCATGGCCTTGCCCCGTTGATGGCGCCCTATGCGCGGACTTTGGGGGCTCCCGTTTACCTCATCGGGTGGATTGTGGGCCTCTACTCGGTGGCCAACCTGATGGGCAACCTGGGCGGCGGATGGTGGGCGGACCGGGTGGGGCGCAAACTCCCCCTCGTCGTCGGCCTGACGGTGGTGGCTGCGGCGCTGCTGGCCTATCCGCTGCTCCGGGAGCCGCACGCGCTGCTGGTCGTCCGCTTCCTGCACGGTATGGGAAGCGCCCTGGTGACGCCCGCCGCTCTGGCCTATCTGGGGGACGCGTCCCTCTCCACGTCCCGCGGGGGGACGATGGCCCTCTATGGAGTGGCCTACGGAATGTCGGGCCTGATCGGTCCGCCACTGGCCGGTATCGTGCGGGACCGGCTGGGATATCCCGCTGTCTTTATCGGGCTGTCGGCGCTGATGCTGACGGTTGCACTCGTTGCCGGAGCGAAAGTCCGGGGCAGCAGGATTTCTTCTCCGGAGCGCCCCGCTTCCCGAATCCCCTGGCGTTCCCTGCTCCGGGTCGGCCTTTCCGTTTCCTTCCTTGCGGCGTTCTGCTGGATGTTTATGATGGGAACCCTTCTGGTGTTCCTTCCCTTGATCGGAGAGGAACGGGGGTTCACGGCCGCACGGGTGGGTATGCTCTTCGGCGGTTTTGCCCTGGCTGCCACCCTGGTGCAGGCCTCCCCCCTGGGGCGCCTCTCGGACCGATGGGGCCGGTTTCCCCTGATCGCCCTGGGGCTGGCGCTGATCGCCATTGCCCTGCTGGCCCTGAGCGTCTCCTACCGTTGGGGGCAGATGATGGGCGGTATGGCGATCTACGGCCTGGGCTTCGGCTTTCTCTTCCCTGCGATGTCGGCCTTGCTGGTGGATGAGACGACGCCGCTGACCCGGGGCAAGGCTTCCGGCGTCTTTATGGCCATGATCTCGGTGGGTATGATTGTGGGAAGCGGAATGGCGGGTCTGATGAACCAATGGCATCGGGCCGCAGGGATTCATCCTTTTCAGTTCGCCGCGATGGTGGTATCCTTGGGGGTGCTCTGGACCGTTGTCGGTGGTCTGATGGTCCGCCGTCTCCGCAGCGCCCGAATGAATCGTAATACGCCCTGAAGGAGGTGGAATCTGGAACCCATAGACCTGGCCCGACAGATTGTGGACGTGATTGTAGAGAAGAAAGGAGAGGACATCCTGCTCCTGGACATCCACGAACTGACCATGCTCACCGACTACTTCGTCCTCTGCAGCGGTGCCAGCGACCGGCAACTGCAGGCGCTGGAAAGCGGTATCCGGGAGGAGATTGAAAAGCAACTGGATGTTTCTCCTCTCCACGTGGAAGGGGAGCCGTCATCCGGCTGGATTCTGATGGACTATGGGCCTGTGGTGGTGCACATTTTCGCCCCGGAGGTCCGAGAATACTACAACCTGGAGGGTCTCTGGCGGCGCGGCCGGGTGATCGTGCGCATCCAGTAAGTAAGAAAACCACGAAGACACAAAGACACGAAGAATCAAAAAAAATCTTTGTATCTTCGTGTCTTGGTGTCTTGGTGGTTAAAACAATCGGAGGTGTTCTATGCAGACTGTAGATGACCTGATCATTCGCATCGGCGGCGAGGCCGGGATGGGGCTGGAGTCCAGCGGCGTCGGGTTCTCCCAGGCGCTGGTGCGCGGTGGCCTCCACGTCTTCGGCCTCCCCGACTACCATTCCCGCATCCGGGGCGGCCACAACTTCTTCTCCGTCCGCATCGCCCGCCGTCCCCTCTACAGCCACACCGAACCGGTCCACCTGCTCCTGGCGCTGGACCAGGAAACGGTGCGACGGCACATCGGCGCGGTGGTGCCCGGCGGCGCCGTCGTCTACGACGAGAAGGACGGCCTTCCCGACATCCCCCGCCGAACGGACGTCGGATACTTCTCCATTCCTCTGGCGAAACTGGCGGAGGAGGCCGGCGGGAGCGCAATTATGCGCAACACGCTGGTCTTCGCCGTGGCCGCCGGGCTGATCGGGTTTGACCCGACGTACATTGAGAGCGTGGCCCGGGATAACTTCGCCCGCAAGGGGCCAGCGGTGGTGGACGCCAATCTGCGGGTCATTCAGGCGGGCGTGGAGGCCTCCCGTCCCTTCCAGGCTGACTTCCCCTTCCGGATGGAGGCGGTTCCCGGCGCGCCCCGTCGGCTGCTGCTGAACGGCAACCAGGCCTTCGCGATGGGCGCGCTGGCGGGTGGCTGTCGCTTCGTCTCCGGCTATCCGATGACGCCGGGGAGCCCCGTCCTGGAGTGGATGGCCGCCCACGCGGCCGAGTACGGCGTTGTCACCCTGCAGGTGGAGGACGAAATCGCCGCGCTCTGCATGGCCATTGGCGCCGGGTACGCCGGGGTGCGGGCGATGGCCCCCACCTCCGGTGGCGGCTTCTCCCTGATGGTGGAGGCCCTGGGCCTGGCCGGGATGACGGAGGTTCCCGTTGTCGTCTACGAGGCTCAGCGGCCCGGCCCCTCCACCGGCCTGGCGACCCGCACGGAGCAGGGCGACCTCCTCTTCGTCCTCCACGCCTCCCAGGGCGAGTTCCCGCGCATCATCCTGGCCCCGGGGACGGTGGAGCAGGCCTTTGAGGCCGGCTGGCGGGCCTTTAACTTCGCCGAACGCTACCAGTGCCCGGTCATCGTCCTCTCCGACCACTACCTGGCCACCTCCGTCCGGGACGTGGTCCCCGAAGACCTGAATTTTGACGCGGTGGTCATAGACCGGGGCGAGTTGCTGACGGAGGCGGACCTGGACCGCCTGGAGGGCGAGTACAGGCGGCACGCGTTCACCGAGAGCGGGATTTCCCCGCGGGCGATTCCGGGCCACCCGAAGGCGGTCTACGCGTCCTCCAGCGACGAGCACGACGAGTACGGCCACATCTATGAGGACGCGGAGAACCGCCGCCGGATGCAGGAGAAGCGGATGCGGAAGTTGGAAACGGCCCGCTCCGAGATGCGGCTTCCCACCGCCTACGGCGCCGCCGACCCCGACCTGACCTTCATCGCCTGGGGGTCCACTTACGGGCCGATGCGGGAGGCGGTGGACCGGCTGAACGGCCAGGGGGTTCGGGCCCGGATGCTCCACTTCACCGACATCTGGCCGGTCCCCCAGGACGTGGAGAAACTGCTGGTGGGCGAAACCATTGCCGTGGAGAACAACTACTCCGGCCAGTTCGCCGACCTGCTCCGTATGGCGACGGGTCACACCGTCTCCCGCCGCATCCTGAAATGGGACGGCCGGCCCCTGTCGCCGGAGTACATCACGCATCACGTTTCACGTTTCACGTGAGGCGTGAAGCGTAAAACGCAAAACGTGAAACACGTGAAGGAGGCACTATGGTCACCATAGACGACTTCGCCAGTCCGGTTCGCCCCACCTGGTGTACCGGGTGCGGGAACTTTGCGATCTGGAACGCGGTGAAACGGGCGCTGGCCCAGGTGGGCCTGGCGCCGCATCAGGTCATGCTGGTGAGCGGCATCGGCTGCGGGAGTAAACTCCCCGACTACACCCGCGCCAACGGCTACATGACCCTCCACGGCCGGACGGTCCCCGTGGCCACCGGAGCCCGGCTGGCCAACCACGGCCTGCGGGTCCTCTGCACCCACGGCGACGGGGATGCCTACGCGGAGGGGCTGGGCCACATGCTCCACGCCGCCCGCCGCAACATCGGCCTGGTGGACATCATCCAGGACAACCGCATCTACGGCCTGACCAAAGGGCAGTACTCCCCCACCAGCGACCGGGGACGGGTAAGCAAGACCTCTCCCTGGGGCGCCTTTGAACTCCCGGTCAACCCCATCGCGCTGGCGCTGGCGGCGGGCGCCACCTTCGTCGCCCGCTCCTGGTCCGGCGACCTGAACCACCTGACGGCGACCATTGTCCGCGCGCTGGGCCACCGGGGCTACGCGCTGATAGACGTCTTCCAGCCCTGCGTCACCTTCAACCGGCAGAACTCCTATGACTTCTACCGGCCGCGGGTCTACAACCTGCAGGACGACCCGGACTACGACGTCACCGACCGGATGGCGGCCTTCGCGCGGGCGCTGGAATGGGGCGACCGGATTCCCATTGGCGTTTTCTACCAGGTGGAGGACCGGCCCGCCTACGAGGAGCAGGTCCCGGCGCTGAAGGCGGGGCCCCTGGCTCCCCGCCCCGTGGAAAAACTCCGCCCGGAGCAGGTCCAACGGCTGCTGGAGGAGTTTTTGTAGGAAGAAACCACGAAGACACAAAGACACGAAGATATTAAAAATTTTTTCTTTGTGCTTTTGTGTCTTTGTGTGAGGATTGTGTGAACCGCCTGTCGGGAGTCTGGGCTATACCGAAGCGGGTCTGGGCCGCGATGGGGAGGCGGTTGCGCCGCGCCCCCCGCCCCCAGCCCAACCACACGGCGGAGCGCCGACCCGCCCCCGTCGTCCTCTCCCCGCGCGCCCTGCGCCTGCTGGCCCTGCTGGTCCTGGCCAACGGCCTGGTCCTGGCCGCGCTGGCTGTCTCCCTCTACCGCGCGGGTACCGCCCTGATGGCCCGTCCGCCGTTGGTCACCGTCGTCGTCACCGCAACGCCCCCGCCCAACCCCACCGCCGGCCCGACCCCGACCCCCTTTGGGAGCGGCGGCGCCGTCGCCTTCACCCTCCGCCGCAACGGGAACTCCGACGTCTACGCCATTCAGCCGGCCACGCGCGAAATCGTCCGCCTGACGAGCGACCCGGCAGAAGACCGGGACCCGGCCTGGTCCCCCGATGGCTCCCTCCTGGCCTTCGCCTCCAACCGGGGCCGCAACTGGGACATCTACCTGCTGGACCTGGAAGGCGGCGCGCTCATCCGGCTCACCCGTCATCCGGGCTTTGACGGCGGCCCCACCTGGTCGCCCGACGGCAAACGCATCGCCTTTGAGTCCTACCGCGAGGACAACCTGGACATCTACGTCATGGACGCCGACGGGAACAACGTCCGGCGGCTGACCACCGACCCCGCCCCCGACCACAGCCCAGCCTGGTCCCCCGACGGCTCGGCCATTGCCTTCGTCTCCTACCGGAACGGCAACCAGGACATTTTCCTGTACCTCCTGGACGGCGACCTGGCCGGGACCGAGATCAACGTAACCAACAGCCCGGACGTCAACGAGTCCGACCCGGCCTGGTCGCCCGACGGGAAGCGGCTGGCCTACACCATCTCCCGCGCCGGATACGCCACCGTCCAGGTCAGCACGCTGGAGTGGAGCGCGCGCGGCGGCCCCCAGGCCCAGCCGATGCTCCGTCTCTCCTCTACCGACCTCTTTGGCTCCGGCTCCACCCCCACATGGGCCCCCGACGGCCAGAGTCTGCTCACCGTCTACCGGCGCGCCGGTCGGTCCTACCTGATCGCCTCCAGCCTCTACGGCTGGGGCCTCTCCCAGGAAATCTACAGCGACCCGGGCCTGATCTCCCGTCCGGTCTGGGGGACGGTCCCCCTCTCCACCCGCGCCATTGCCCGGGCCCGCGCCGCAGAACCCGCCAGCGAACCGTCCCTCTACACCGAATTCGTCCAGTCCTCCTCCCCCACCGATACGCTCCATTCTCTGGTCTACGTGGGCGAGGAACGGTACGAGTGGCTGCGGTTGAACGACCGGGTAGACGACAGTTTCCAGGCCCTGCGGCGGCGCGTCGCGGAAGAGGCGGGCTGGGACTACCTCTCCACCATTGCCCTGGCCTGGCAGCCGATGGAGCACTCCGAACAGCGGGACAACTGGCATCTCTGCGGACGGGCGGTGGACCTGGACCAGAGCCCGTACGACGAGACGCCGCCGCGCATCCTGCTGGTCCGGGAGGACGTTGGGAACGAGACCTACTGGCGGGTCTACCTGCGGGCGGCCCGGCAGGACGGCAGCATGGGGGAGCCGTTGCGGGTGCCCCCCTGGGACCTGAAGGCCCGGGAGGAGGATGCGCGCGCCGCTGCCCAGGGCGGCCGTCCGATGGACAAAGTCCCCACCGGATACTACGTGGACCTCACCGCGCTGGCCGCCGACTACGGCTGGGAGCGGGCCCCGGCCCTCTACCGCTGGCGCTACTTCTGGCCCGACATCAACTGGTGGCATCTCCAGAAGTCGGAGGGGATGGACTGGTGGGCCTGCATGCTGGAAGTGTACGAGCCGGGGAAAGTGGAGGCTGTCTTCGGTCCCCTGCCGGGGGGATTGGCGTCGCTCGCGGCGCAGGGGACGACGGCCCAGGCCCGGGGCGGTCCCTTTGAGATTGGCGGGCACGTCTGGAATCTGGACCTCCCCTACGCCGATAAGATGCGCCACGCCGGGATGACCTGGGTCAAGGCCCAGGTGCGCTATCCCCAAGAGACCGCGCCCGTCATCGGCGCGGCCCACCGGCGCGGCTTCAAGATTCTCATCGGCACGGTGGGACCCTCCGGGATGGTCGCCCAGCAGGGGTTTGAGGAGAACTTCGCCCGCTGGGCGGCGCGCCTGGCAGCCGCCGGCGCCAATGCCATTGAAGTCTGGAACGAGCCGAACATTGACCGGGAGTGGCAGCCGGGCTATATCAGCCCGGAGGCCTACACCCGTCTCCTCTGCGCTACCTATAGGGCTGTGAAGAGTGCTAATCCCAACACCCTGGTCATCGCTGCCGCGCCGGCTCCCACCGGTGCCTTTGACGAATGCACGCCCAACGGCTGCGACGACCGCATGTTCCTGCAGCGGGTCTACGCGGCCGGCGGGGCCGAATGCATGGACTACCTGGGCGTCCACTACAACTTCGGCGCCACCCCGCCCTCGGCGGTCAGCGGCCACCCCGCCGACGATGGCCGTCATCATCATTCCTGGTACTTCCTGCCCCAGATGCAACTCTACTACAACATCTTCGGCGGGACCAAACAACTCTTCTACACCGAACTGGGCTACGCGTCCCAGGAAGGTGTCCCCACCTTCCCGGACCACCTCTGGTGGGCGCGGGAGACGACGAACGCCCAGCAGGCAGCCTGGCTGGCGGAGGCGGTGCAACTGGCCCGGGAGAGTGGCCTGGTGCGCGGCATCATCATCTGGAATGTGGACTTTCTGCGCTACTTTGACGACCCCCAGGACGGCTTTGCCATTATCCGCCCGGGTGGTGCCTGTCCGGCCTGCAACGCTCTGCACACCGTCATGAGCGCGCGGCCGTAGTTTGACCATACGCAAAACGTGAAACGTGAAACGCAAAACGTGAAACGTGAAACGTGAAACGTGAAACGTATCACTCATTCCGTTTGGAGGTAGGAATGTCCCGAATCCTGGTCGTCACATTGGTCCTGACCTTGCTGATGGGATGCTCCTCAGGAGCGACCACCACCGCGAAGCCCGTGGTGCGGGCAGTGCTCTTCTACTCCACCACCTGCCCCCACTGCCACTACGTGATGGAGCAGGTCCTGCCGCCTCTCCAGAAACAGTACGGCGACCGGTTGGAGATTCGCATGCTGGAGGTCTCCGACGAGAACAACCGTCAACTCTGGGTGAAGGCGATGGATGCCTACAAAGTGCCCAACGACTGGCGCGGCGTCCCGATGCTCTTCATCGGCGACAAGGTGCTGGTCGGCTCGCGGGACATCCCCGAGCAGTTACCCGGGTTGATAGAGCAGTACCTGGCCGCCGGCGGAGTGGATTACCCGGATATTCTGAAGTAGGACAACTGCTTGCAGTTGTCCTGCTCCTGCGACCTGCTACGTGCGACCTGCGACCTGAAAGGAGGGCTTATGGGCGGAGAGTGGCTCGTTACCCTGCAGGAATTCCTGACCAACCCGAACGTGGCCTACATTTTCCTTCTTCTGGGACTGTGGGCCCTGGCGGCGGCGTGGACGATTCCGGGCACCGGCTTCCCGGAGGCGGCGGCGATTATCTGCCTGCTCCTGGCCGCGATGGGACTGGCCCGCCTGCCGATCAACTATATCGGCCTGGGCATCCTGCTGGCGGCCCTGGTCCTCTTTCTGGTGGACCTGAAGGTGCAGAGTGGCGGGCTGACGCTGGCCGCGGTCATCGGCCTGGTGATCGGGTCGGTGTTGCTCTTCCGGCCCGGCGAGGGTGTTGCCCTCTCCCCCTGGGTCATCGGCGGCGCGGCGGTCGTCTCTGCCGGCCTCTTCGGCTGGGCCTTCCGGCTGGCAGTGCGCGCCCAGCGCATGGCGGCCCGGACCGGCACCCAGACCCTGGTGGGCGCGGAGGGCGTCGCCACCACCCCGATTGACCCCACCGGGACCGTCCAGGTGCGGAGTGAACTCTGGACGGCGGTCGCCGATGCTCCAATCCCCGCCGGGACACCCGTCCGGGTGGTGGCGGTGGAGGGAGTACGGGTCCGGGTCGTTCCGGTGGAGAGAATCCCTCCGAATCCGTAAGGGCCAATACAGCAGCCGTAGTGCAAGATTGATCTTGCATTCCACACGCCACAAGTTTCTGGGGAGGACACAATGAACGAAGAGGTCTCTCAGCAGAAATTGGGACCCCTCCGCCTGCTGTGGGGGATTGTCGCGCGGCCCCGGGCGACATTCCGGTATCTGAACGAGAATGGACGTCGGCTCTGGTGGCTACCAGCCCTGCTGGCTGTTATTCTGGTCATCCTGCCCATCATTGTCGCCAGCCCCATCCAGGCTCGTCAGGCGCGTGAGGCGGTGGCGGAGATGCAGGCCCAGATGAGCGAGATGCTCTCTCCGGAACAGCGACAGCAAATGGAACAGGCCCAGCAGATTGCGGCCTCGCCGCTCGTCATCACCGTTTTCCCCTCCGTCATGGGCATCCTTGGACTGGCGGTGGGGTGGCTGGCGTGGGCCGGGGCCCTCTACCTGGTCGGAATGGTGGCGGGAGGCCATGCCTCCTTTGGGGCCCTGTTCCGCATGGTGACCTGGGCCTGGATTCCGTACGCCCTGCGGGGCTTCCTGCAGACCCTCTACATCCTCTTCACCGGTCAGTTGATTGCTCATCCCGGTCTCTCCGGACTGGTGGCGGATAACCGACCCGTCGGTGAGATGCTGAAGGCCCCTCCCACCATAGGCCAGTTGCTGGCTTCCGCTTTCCTGGCCCGCATAGACCTGTTCCTGTTCTGGAACCTGGCCCTGCTGGTGGTGGGGACCATGATGGTCACCCGCCTTTCCAACCGCAAAGCAATCGCACTGGTCCTGGGAATCTGGGCCTTGTTCACTCTGATCGGTCTGGTTCCCACGCTGATCAGTGGCCTGATGCTCGGGCGTTCGTTTCAATGATAGGACACGGATGAACACAGGTTTTTACGGATGGACACGGATAAGAATCCGTGAAAACCCGTGCCATCCGTGTCCATCCGTGTCCGATTCAAACAGCACACGGATGAACACGGGTTGGACGGATGGGCACGGATAGAATCCGTGAAAACCCGTGCCATCCGTGTTTATCCGTGTCCGGTTCAAAATGGCGCACGGATGAACACGGGTTTAACGGATGGACACGGATTCCGTGAAAACCCGTGCCATCCGTGTCCATCCGTGTCCGATTCAACAGCACACGGATGAACACGGGTTTAACGGATGGACACGGATTCCGTGAAAACCCGTGCCATCCGTGTCTATCCGTGTCCGGTTCAAAATGGCACACGGAT
>Ga0308415_1000074_pt1 | contig 37600 bp, 35 predicted proteins | sample HotsprSampleOS55_FD_203465 | JGI IMG/M metagenome (GOLD analysis project Ga0308415, IMG submission 203465) | Hot spring phototrophic mat microbial communities from Octopus Spring, Yellowstone National Park, Wyoming, United States - 20090730_OS55 ... | reverse complement strand
GAGGATATGCTCACCCTCTTCGATGGCATCCCGCTCGATAAAGTCACCACCTCCATGACCATCAACGCGACGGCCGCCATCCTCCTCGCGCTCTACGTAGCCGTCGGCAAGCACCAGGGCGTCCCGCCTGAGAAGCTCGGCGGGACCGTCCAGAACGATATCCTCAAGGAATACATCGCCCGCGGGACGTACATCTACCCGCCCAAACCCTCCATGCGGCTCATTACCGACATCTTTGCCTACTGCAAAGACAACGTGCCGCAGTGGAACACCATCTCCATTTCCGGCTACCACATGCGTGAGGCGGGGTGCACCGCCGCCCAGGAGATCGCCTTCACCCTCGCAAACGGCATCGCCTACGTCGAGGCCGCCATCGGCGCCGGTCTCGATGTCGACGAGTTCGCCGGCCGGCTCTCCTTCTTCTTCGCCTGCCACAACAACTTCCTCGAAGAAGTGGCGAAGTTCCGCGCCGCCCGCCGCCTCTGGGCCCACATCATGCGCGACCGCTTCGAGGCGAAGAATCCCCGCTCCCAGATGCTCCGCTTCCATACCCAGACCGGCGGCGCAACCCTCACTGCCCAGCAGCCCGAGAACAACATCGTCCGCACCACGGTCCAGGCCCTCGCGGCCGTGCTCGGCGGCACCCAGTCGCTCCATACGAACTCCATGGACGAGGCCCTCGCCCTCCCGACCGAGAAGGCCGTCCAGATAGCCCTCCGCACCCAGCAGATTCTCGCTTACGAGAGCGGCGTCGCCGACGTCATCGACCCGCTCGGCGGCTCCTACTTTGTCGAAGACCTCACGAACCGGCTCGAAGCAGAAGCCCGGGAGTACATCAAAACGATCGACAGCATGGGCGGCGCACTGGCCGCCATCGAAAAGGGCTTCCAGCAGAAGGAGATCCAGGAAGCCGCCTACCGCTACCAGATGCAGGTCGAAAACAAGGAGCGGATCATCGTCGGCGTCAACGAGTTCGTCGTTGCCGAGGAGGAGCACCCCGAGATCCTCCGCGTCGACCCCGCCATCGGGCAGCGCCAGGTCGAAAAGCTCCGGCGGCTCCGCGCCACCCGCGATAACGCCGCCGTCGAACGGATGCTCGACCGCATCGAACAGGCCGCCCGCGGCACCGAAAACCTCGTCCCGATCATGGTCGAGGCTGTCGAGAACCGGGTGACCCTGGGCGAAATCAGCCATCGCCTCCGCAAGGTCTGGGGCGAACAGCGCGAGCCGGTGTTCATCTGATGAGCGACGACGACGTCCGGACCCGCGCCGACGAACGGCGTCGCCTCCTCGCCGAGCTCGAACTCGAGCGCAACCAGTTCATCCGGAACGTCGAAACCTGCCGCATCCGCGACATCGAGCGCCCCTTCATCGGCGACTGGTCGGTCAAAGACATCGTCGGTCACGTCGCGAGCTGGGAGGCGGAAGTCGTCACCGCCCTGCGGGAACTCCGCGCCGGCCGCCGTCCCGAGCTCTACGACTTCAACCGCAGCCGCCTCGACGCCTGGAACCAGGAGCACGTTGAGCGAAAGCGCAGCCTCGACTTTTTCAGCGTCCTCGAGCAGCTCAAGGATGGCCGCCACCGCCTCCTCGACGAGCTCGCCCACATCCCCGACGAAGACCTGGTCGACGAGGGCTCGCGCTACCGGAAACTTGTCCAGGCGGTTATTGACCACGACCGCGAACACTGGCACGCCATCGCCGCCCGCCTCGCCGGCATGGAGGGGGCCCGCCGCACCGGCGCCCAGTCGATCATCGAAGAAGCCACATCCTGAGGGGTACCGCACCAGCATGCTCACCAAAATCCACCACGTCGGCATCGTCGTGCACTCCGCCGACGAAGCCCTCAAGTTCTACCGCGACGCCCTCGGCCTGCCCGTCACCGCCGACCGCGTCATTGAAGACCAGGGCGTCCGCGGGGTTCTCCTCCAGATCGGCGACTCGGAAATCGAGCTGCTCGAGCCGACCCGCGACGATACCGGCGTCGCCCGCTTCCTCGCCAACCGCGGCGAAGGCATGCACCACATCTGCTTCGAATCCGACGACGTCGCAAAGGAACTCGAAGCCGCGCGCGAAAAGGGCATCGAACTCATCGACCAGGCGCCCCGCCTGGGCCTCGCCGGCATGATCGCCTTCCTCCACCCGCGCTCCAACCACGGAGTGCTCGTTGAGTTCGCCACCCCCATCGAGGGGCAGCACGGCCACTAAATGACCGGCATCGGCGCCACCCACATCGACCACATCGTCATCTCCTCGAACAACAGCGAGGTGGTCGCCGAGACGTTCCGCCGCAACCTCGGCATCGAGATCCGGCGCACCATGAGCCGGCCGGGTACCGGCGCCCGCCTCGCCTTCGCGAAGCTCGGCGACGTCATCCTCGAATTCGCCGGGCCGCCCGAGCCCGACCCCGCCGCCGAAGTCAAAGCGCGCCTCTGGGGCATGGTTCTCGCCGTCGCCGATATCGCCGCCGCCGTCGAACGGCTGCGCGGCCTCGGCTACGACGTCACCGACCCGCGCCCCGCTGTCCAGCCCGGCGCGCTCATTGCCACGGTGAAATCCGGCACGGGCGGCGTGCCGTTCGCCCTCATCCAGTACAACGCCATCCCGCACGAATCCCCCGCTGGAGCAGCACCATGAAAGCAAAGCGCATCGACCACGTCGGCATCGTCGTCAAGAACCTCGAAGAGGCCACCGCCACCTATGCCCGCAACTTCGGGCTCACGGTCGATCCCGCCCGCGGGGGCGAGGTCCCCGCACTGGGCATCAAGAATGCCTTCATGCCGATCGGCGAGAGCGACCTCGAGTTCATCCAGCCGCTCACCGACCAGGGGCCGGTCGCCCAGTTCGCCAAAGAGCGCGGCGAGGGCCAGTTCCTCCTCTCGATCGAGGTCGATGACGTCGCTGCAGCCGTCGAGCACCTCCGCAGCCTCGGCTTCCGCGTCGGCGACCCGAACAACGGCGTCGCCTTCGTCTCGCCGAAATCCTCGCACGGCGTCAACCTGCAGCTCATCCAGCGCCAGGGGCGCTGACTCGCTACCATAACGGACGAAGCATCACCAACGCCCCGGGGAAAGTCATGTCGACAGCAACCGCCACCGACAAAATCCGTGTCCTCATCGCCAAGCCCGGCCTCGACGGCCACGACCGCGGCGCCAAGGTCGTTGCCCGCGCCCTCCGCGATGGCGGCTGCGAAGTTATCTACACCGGCATCCGCCAGACGCCCGAGATGATCGCCGAAGCCGCCCTCCAGGAAGACGTCGATGTCGTCGGCCTCTCCATCCTCTCCGGCGCCCACCTCGAACTGTTCCCCCGCGTCGTCGAGGAGCTGAAGAAGCGCGGCCTTGATGATGTCCTCCTCTTCTGCGGCGGCATCATCCCCGAAGAAGACACCGAGGCCCTCCAGAAGCTCGGCTTCAAGGCGATCTTCCGGCCCGGTACGAATACCCAGGACATCGTCAAGTTCGTCTACGACAACGTGAAGAAGAAGTAACGTGGACGAACTGGTCCAGCGCTTCCTTGCGGGCGACCGCCGCGCGCTCGCTCGCATCATCACCCGCGTCGAAAACAGCACCCTCGAAGGGCGCGACTACGTCCGCGCCCTCTTCCCCCACTCCGGGCGCGCCCACATCGTGGGCATCACCGGCGGCGCAGGCTCCGGCAAGAGCACGCTGACCGGCGCGCTTACCGCCGAACTCCGCCGGCGGGGCCGCACCGTCGCTATCATCGCCGTCGACCCCTCCAGCCCCTTCACCCACGGCGCCCTGCTCGGCGACCGCATCCGCATGCAGGACGTCACCATGGACCCGGGCGTCTACATGCGTTCCATGGCCGGCCGCGGCGCCCTCGGCGGCCTCGCCCCGGCCATCGCCGATGTCGTCGCCGTCGTCGACGCCTTCGGATTCGATTACGTCATCGTCGAAACCATCGGCGCCGGCCAGGACGAGGTCGAAATCGCCGGCACCGCCATGACAACGGTGCTCGTCAACAATCCCGGCACCGGCGACGATATCCAGGCCCTCAAGGCCGGCATCATCGAAATCGCCGATATCCTCGTCGTCAACAAGGCCGACCACCCGGGGGCCGACGTCCTCGTCAGCCAGCTCCAGGCCCTCCTCGCCCTCTCCCCCGCCGACCAGCGGCGGCCGCCCATCCTCAAAACCGTCGCCACCCGCGGTGAAGGACTGGCGCAGCTCGCCGACGCCATCGACGAGCACCGCGCCTACCTCGAGCAGACCGGCCAGCTCGCGGCCCACCGCTCCGAGGATGCCCGCCATCAGCTCCTTGCCATCACCCAGCAGCTCATCCTCGAGGAGATCCGGCGCGCTGCCCCCGAGGCCGTCATCGAAACGCTCACCGGCCGCATCGCCAGCCGCGAACTCGACCCCCACACCGCCGCCGAAGAGCTCGCCGCCCTCGTCCTCCCCCGCGGGTGAGCAGTCCGCCCGTGCTACCATCGGCGGTGTGAGCAGTCAGCAGCGCATCCGCACCTGGTTCCGCAAAGGCGAGCGGGTCCGCTATATCTCCCACCTCGACGTGCTGCGCTTCTGGGAGCGCGCCATCCGCCGCGCCGGTCTCCCGCTCTCCTACTCCCAGGGCTTCACGCCCCATCCTAAGCTCGCCTTCGCCTCGCCCCTGCCCCTCGGTTTCACCGCCGAGCGCGAGGTCATGGATGTCCAGCTCGACGAGCGTATCGACCCCGCCGAGTTCCATGCGCGCCTCGCCGCCCAGGCCACCGGCGACCTCGCAGTCGTCGCCGTCCGCGAGGTTCCCCTCGGGGCGCCCCAGCCCCAGGCGGCGATGCTCTGGTCCGATTACCGCGTGGCCGTGCCCGGCCTCGACCCGGCCGAGGCCCGCGCCCGCATCGAGGCCTTCCTTGCCCTGCCGGCCTTCGAGTGGCGCGAGGAGCGCGGCGAACGCGAGCGCACCTACGACCTCCGCGCGGCCACCGCCTGGCTCACCGCCCGCCCGATCGACGGCGGCACCGAACTCGCGATGCGGCTGCGTACAGACCAGAACATAACCGCCCGCCCGGAGGCTATACTGGCGGCGCTCTTCCCCGGCTTCGAGCCGCAGAGCTACGTGCGCACCGACATCATCCTCGATGAACGGTCGCCAGCGAGGGAGCTATGGCGTCGCTACGGCCAGTACCTCTGACCACCTGCGAAATCCGGCCGGCAACGCCCGCCGATGCCCCCGAACTCTACGTCCTCTGGCAGCGCGTCCGCGAACATAACGCCCGGCTCGACCCCCGCATCGTCCTCGCTCCCGTTGCCCCCGACCAGTTCGCCGCCGCGCTCGAGCGCCAGCTCGGCCGCGGGTCGGCCACCGTCCTGGTCGCCGCCGACCGGGCCCGGCTCGCTGGATTCGTCTCTGGTGCCATCGAAACCGCCAGCGCCGACCGCCTTCCGGAGCGCCACGCCACCATCGGCTACCTCTGGGTCGAACCTGGCTACCGCCGCCGCGGCATCGGCCGCGCGCTCGTGGAAGCCGTCGCCCGCTGGGCTGCAGCGTACGATGGCGTCCGCCACTTCGAAATGCCGGTCCTCGCCGCAGATGTGGACGCTGCCCGCTTCTGGGAAGCGCTCGGCTTCCGGCCGTTCATTACCCGCCTGTGGGCGCCGCTCGCCCCCGAACCGGATGACGGCGGTGTGCCATGAGCCTCCTGTATCTCGTCCGCCACGGCGAAACCAACCACAACGCCGAGGAGCGGGGGCTTGGGCGCGCCGACGTGCCCCTCTCCGAACGCGGCCTCGAGCAGGCGCGCCTCATCGCCGCCCGGTTCGCGCGCGTGCCCCTCGATGCCGTCCTCAGCAGCCCGCTCCAGCGGGCCCTCGCCATCGCGCGGACCATCGCCGAACAGCACGCGCTCGCTGTCGATATCCGCCCCGAACTCACCGAACTCGATGTCGGCGACACCGAAGGCCTGGCCTATGCCGAAATCCGCACCCGCTTCCCCGACTTCTACGCAGCCTGGACCGGTGACAACCCGGTCCATGTCCCCATGCCGGGCGGCGAGTCCATCGCCGCGCTGGCGGAACGTCTCGCGCCGCTCGCAGACGAACTCCTCGGCGGCCCCGACCGCGTCATGGTGATCGTCTCGCACAATTTCACCCTCCGCGTCTTGGTCTGTCTCCTGCTCGGTATTCCGGTCGCAAACTTCCGCAACTTCCGGCTCGACCTCGGCTCGGTCACCACTATCTCGGTCCAGCACGGCCGCGCCGCCATCCAGGCCCTCAACGATGTCTGCCACCTCGACGCCTTGAATCTTTCGCCTGCCGCGCGTAGCGTCTCCACCTGAGCTTATGGCCCCGCCCAGCTTCCTCAGCCGCTCCCGCCTCATCATCGTGGCCAGCCTGCTCATCGGGAGCTACTTCGTCTACACCGCCGCGCTGGGCGCCTACCGTACGCAGCAGCTGAGCGAGTCCCGCGCCCAGGCCGAGCGCCAGCTGCGCCAGCTCGAAGAGCAGAAGGCCTACCTCGAAGCGGTCCGGGCCTACGTCGCCTCCGATGTGTACGTCGAACAGGAGGCTCGCCGCCGGTACGGCTACATTCGCGAAGGAGAGATCCCGTTTGTCGTCATCAGCCCGCCGGCCGCCGAAGAACAGCAGCCCGCCGGCCCCTGGTGGCAGCGGCTCTTCCCGCGCTGACGAACCCCTCGCCGGCGCCTGGTCCCCCTTTCCGGGCGCTGCCGCCCCGCAACGCGCTGCCGATTCGCTCCCGCCCGCGGTCCGCCGCGTCCTCCGCACCGTCGAAGGGTTCGCCCGCGCTGAGCGCCTCTTCCGCGGCCGTCGCCGCCTCCTCGTCGCCGTTTCCGGCGGCCCCGATTCCCTCGCCTGCCTCCATCTTCTGCTCGCCCTCCGCGAAACGTTCGGCCTCGAACTCAAGGTCGCCCACTTCGACCACCAGCTGCGTCCCGGTTCCGCCGATGACCTCCAGTTCGTCCGCGACCATGCCGCCGCCCTCGGCCTCGAGGCGATTACCGGCGAAGGCCCCGTCCGCGAGGTGGCCGCCCGCCAGCGCCGCGGCATCGAGGAAACGGCCCGGCTCATGCGCTACCAGTTCCTCGCCTTCGCCGCCGAAAAAGAAGGGTGCGACGCGGTCGTCACCGGCCACACTGCCGACGACCAGGCCGAGACGGTCCTCCTCCACCTGCTGCGCGGGAGCGGCGTCCGCGGCATGCGCGGCATGCTCCCCGCTGCCCCCATCCCGGGAGCCCCGGGCCGCACGCTCCTCCGCCCCCTGCTCTGCATCCGCCGCGACGACACCGCTGCGGTATGCCGCGAACTCGGCCTCGAACCGCGCCTCGACGAATCGAACCGTGACCCTGCCCACACCCGGAACCGCATCCGCACGGAACTCCTCCCGGTGGCAGCCGGGTTCAACCCGTCCATCGCCGACGCCCTCCTCGGCCTCGCCGACAGCGCTCGGGAAGCGTTCGAGCTGCTCGAGAAGCGCTCGTTCGAGGCTCGCGCCGCCGCGCGGGGGCCGGTCGGGGCCATCTACGACCTGGCTGCGCTGGCCGGCCTCCCCGCCGAATCGCTCCTCCTTGTCATCGAACGGGAGGCCGCCTTCTTCCACCTCGATCCCGAGGTCAACCGCACCCGCGTCCGCAATCTCCGCGAGGTTCTCCGGCGCGGCTCCGGCCAGGTTGCCTTCGGCGACACGGTCGTCGAGGTTTCAGCCGGCCGTGTGCGCATCGGTCCCCGCCTCGAACCGGTTGAGCCGATCGCGCCGGTCATCCTCGACGTCCCGGGGAGCCGCCGCGTCGGGCCCTGGCGGGTTGACGTGCTGACGTCGCCCCTCGCCGCGGACCCCGCCGCGCCGGTCGCCGCCCTCGCCACCCCGGCGCTGCGTGGCGCCCTCCGCGCCCGCTCGAACCAGCCCGGCGATACGCTCACCTGGCGCGGGCTCCGGCGGAAACTCTCTGACCTGTTCATTAACGAGAAGATTCCCGCGTGGGAGCGTCCCGGGTCGGTTGTTATCGCCGACGCCGAAGGCCCGGTCGCCGTGTTCACCGCCAGCCGGGTCTTCGTCCGCGATGCGCCCGGCCCGCCCGACCTCTGGGTCAGGCTCGCGGCCCTGCCGCGGCAGGCCGCGCCGTAGCGAATCGCGGGACCACCTCTTCCAGCATCCGCATGGTCTGGTCCATCAGATCTGCGTCATCCGACGCGATCGGCCGCGCCACGAACTTCGAAATGCCGGCTGCGATGAACTCCTCGATCCGTCGCGCGATGTCGTCGGCCGACCCGGCAACGACCAGCCCCGCCGGGTCCGCGACGCCCGGCAGGCGCGCCAGCGCCGCCAGCTGCCGCTGCACCGCCGGGTCCTCCGCCGACCCGAACCGGTACGAAAAGCCGGCGCCGTAGTGATCGTCGTCGATCACCCGGCCGTACTCCGCGGCCTTCTCCCGGATCGCCCGGACAATGGGGGCAACCTGCGCCGGCGTCTGCAGCCCGGCGAGCCACCCGGTGCCGACCCGCGCTGTCCTCCGTATGGCCGCCTCCGAGCTGCCGCCGATCCACAGCGGCAGCGGCTGCTGCACCGGCCGCGGGCTGATGGCGGCGTCGACGTACCGGTAGTGCTTCCCTTCGAAGGTCACCCGGTCCTCGCTCCACAGCCGCGCCATGATCACGAGCGCCTCGTCCGCCTGCTCGCCGCGGCCGCGGGGGTCCCGCCCCGTCGCCCGCCACTCCGGCGCCCGCTCGTCGCCTACGCCGAACACCGGCAGCAGCCGGCCGCCGATGAGGAAGTCGAGCGTCGCGCACTCCTTCGCCAGCACCAGCGGGTCCCGGAACGGCACGATGACGGCGTTCATCCCCGCCTTCAGCCGCTTCGTCCGGCCGAGCGCCATCCCGATGGCCGCCATCGGCTCGAGCGTCGGCGTGTGCGACACCAGCCGCTCGCTGAACCAGACCGAATCTGCGCCCTGTTCCTCGAGCAGGTCGATCCACGCGTGGTACGCCCCGACCGACGAAAACGGAAATCCGGCCACCCCGAAGCCGATGCCGATGCCCATGTCTCCCTCCCTCGCGAAGCCTTACTCGCGCACGAACTGCGCGAAGAACCGGGTCAGCCGCGCGTGGAGCCCCGGCTCAGCAGCCAGGAGCCCGCGCACAATCGGCCGCGGCTGATTGAACGTCAGCGGGTCGCCGAGGACCCCCGTGACCCGCAGGCCCGCAGCCCGGCAGAGTGCGACCCCGGCTGCGACATCCCATTCGGCCCGCCCGAAGCCCGTCAGCGTCGCGTTGCCTTCGCCCCGGGCGAGGAGCGCGAGCCGGTAGGCCACGCTACCCACCGGCCGCACGATTGTGCCCTCGGGCAGCGGCGGCAGGTCGTCCCACGCGTGCTCGCCCCGCCCCACAAGTGCCTCGAACGGCTGGCCGGTCGGCTCCGTCGGCGGGCGCTCTTCCGCTCCGCAGCACGCAGCCGCGAACAGCTCGCCGGTGGCCGGGTTGTGTACCACGCCCACGACCGGCTCGCCGCCGACGACCAGCGCGATGGAAACCGCGTATTCCGGGATGCCCTGCAGGTACTCCCGCGTCCCGTCGATCGGGTCCACGACCCACGTCCGCGCGGCCCTGAGCCGCGCCGGCGAGTCCCGGTGCTCCTCGCTCAGCCACCCGTCGCCCGGGAACGCGCCGAGCAGCCGCCGCTCGAGCAGCGCCGCCGCCTCGAGGTCCGCCTCGGAAACGAGTTCGCGGCCCGCCTTCCGGCCGTACCGGACTCCCGACCGGCGCAGCCGTTCGATGATTGCCCCGGCTTCCAGCGCTGCCTCCCGGGCTGCCTCCAGCTCGCTCTCGTACACACCGTCCATTCTAGGGACGGCCGCGGCGGCAGGCTCAGGCGAAGGCAGCGAACAGCTCCTCGAACGCCTTTACCTGTCCGCCCTTCGTCGATGAGGGGACGACAATCGGCGTCTTCACGCCCACCGCATACCACTGCTCCAGCCCCTCGAACACCTGCTTCCGTGTGCCGAAGAGCGTGCAGTCTGCAAGCCAGCGGTCGCTCATCAGGCCGGGCAGGGCCTCCCGGTCGCCGCGCGCCAGCGCTGCCTCGATCGCCTCCATCTCCTCAACGTAGCCCGCTTCCTTCCAGTAGTTCCGGTAGTTCGGCAGCATCACGTAGCCCGTGAGCACCCGCTTCATCACGTTCGCGGCCGCTGCCGGGTCCTCGTCGTCGATGCACATCGGGATCATGTCCCCGATGAAGAAGTCGCCCTCCCGCTTCTCCTGCGGAATGTGCGAGAGCGAGTCCGGCATATGCGAGCGGGCCGCGTTCGCCCACACCGCGCCCTCCGCGATCTCCGCCGCCAGCTCGACCATCTTCTTCCGCAGCGTCGCCAGCACAATTGGCGGGAGCGGCCCCACCTGCGGCGCAGCGGCCCGCATCGCCTCCACGTACCTCCGCATGTCGCTCAGCGGCTTCCCGGTCTTCGCGCCGATCCGCTGGTTGGCCGGCTCGTGGCTCACGCCGATGCCGAGGTAGAACCGCCCGTCGCTGATCTCGTGGATGTACGCCGCCGATTGCGCAAGGTCGAACGGCACACGGTAGTAGATCGGGATGATCGACGTTCCGAATGTAATCGTCGACGTGGCATGTGCGATCGAGAGGCACAGCCCCATCCCGTCTCCGAAACTGGCGCAGTAAATCCCTGCGAACCCGGCAGCCTCGAGCTGCTTTGCGGTCTCGACGGTCCATTTGCGGCGGCCGACCGCCGCGGCAAGCGCCACCGCTGGCTTCTGCATGCGTCTCTGCTCCTCAACAACGAAGTCGTGACCGCGACTATACGGAACGCCGGCCTTACCGGCCCGCCGCTGTCAGACCTCTCGCCGGTAGCGCAGCATCCGCCCCGCGCCCGCGCCGGTGTGGACGCCGTCCTCATACGCCACCTGCCCGTTCACCACCACCATGCGAATTCCGCGCGGCTCCTGCTTCGGCTCCGCATAGGTGGCCCGGTCTTCGATGGTCACCGGGTCGAACAGCACGAGGTCGGCGCACCATCCCTCGGCCACCCGCCCGCGACCGGCGATGCCGAACCGCTCGCACGGCGCTGAGGTCATCTTCCGGATTGCCTCTTCGAGCGGCAGGACACCCCGCTCCCGCACATACCGGGCGAGCACCCGCGGCATGGTCCCGAACAGCCGGGGGTGCGGGTTCCCCTTCAGCACCGGGATGCCGTCCGAGCCGATGAACACCCGTGGGTGGCGCAGGTTCGTCTCGATGTCCGCCTCGTCGATGATGAAGTGGATGCAGATGACTTCCCGGCCCCGCGGGCTGGTGAGCATCTCCCGCACCGCCTCCTCGACCGTCCACCCGCGCGCGGCCGCGATGTCCGGCACCATCCGCCCCTCGAATTCCGGGTAGTCGGGGCAGGTCGCAATCATCACGCCCTCTGCCCACTCCCGGTCGATGGCCGAGAGGTTCACGTACTGCCACATCGGCCCGCTTCCCGCCGTATAGGGGTAGACGTCCAGCGTCACGCTCGTCCCCGAAGCGTGGGCAGCATCCGCCTTCGCCAGGGACGCCGCCACCCGGCCCCAGTTCCGCCGCCCCGCTGCCTTGTGGTGCGAAATGTGCAGCCCGACGCCGGCCTCCCGCGCGATGCTGATCGCCTCGTCGACCGCCTCCAGCAGACGGTCGCCCTCGTTCCGCATATGCGTTACGTAGAGCCCGCCGTACGGCGCCGCCTCCGCGGCGAGCCCAACCACCTCCTCCGTTGCTGCATATCTCCCCGGTTCGTAAATCAGCCCGGTCGAAAAGCCGGCCGCCCCCTGCTCCATCGCCCGGGCGACGTGCCCCCGCATCTCGGCCAGCTCATCCGCCGTCGGGGCGCGGCGCTCCATCCCGAGGACGTGCGCCCGCACCCGGTTGTGCCCGACCAGCATCAGGTTGTTGATCGCCGGCCGCTTCGCCATGCACGCGGCGAAGTAGCTCTCGAGGTCCGTCCAGCTCGAGCCCGGCCCCGAAATGTCGCCCGGCATGTACTCCCGGCCCGGCTCGTTCGGCACGGTGCTGAAGCCGCAGTTGCCGCTGACGTCGGTAGTCACGCCCTGCGCCAGCTTGAAGGCCATATCCGGGTGCCGGAGAAATGCACCGTCGTCGTGCGAGTGCGTGTCGATGAAGCCCGGGCAGAGCACCAGCCCCCGTGCGTCGACCTCGCGTGCCCCGGCGGGAGCGCTCCCCACCGCGCTGATGCGGTCGGCCTCCACGGCGACATCGGCGACGAAGCCCGGCGCACCGCTTCCGTCGATGACCGTCGCCTCCCGGAACACCAGCCCGGCCATGGGCCGCATTCTGCCCCTCCCCGCGCACCCTGTCGACAGCGCGCCGCGGCGCGATCCTGTACCGTGGAGCCATGCCGAATCGCCTCGCAAACGAAAGCAGCCCCTACCTCCGTCAGCACGCCGAGAACCCCGTCGATTGGTACCCGTGGGGCAGCGAGGCGTTCGAACGCGCCCGCGCCGAAGACAAACCGATCCTGCTCTCCGTCGGCTACAGCTCCTGCCACTGGTGCCATGTGATGGCGCACGAGTCCTTCGAAAACCCCGCCATCGCGGAGCTGATGAACCGCTACTTCGTCAACGTCAAGGTCGACCGGGAGGAGCGCCCCGACATCGACGCGGTCTACATGGCCGCGGTGCAGGCCATCTCCGGGCAGGGCGGCTGGCCCATGACCGTCTTCCTCACACCCGATGGCCAGCCCTTCTACGCCGGCACCTACTTCCCGCCTGAAGATGCCCACGGCCGGCCCGGGTTTCCCCGCGTCCTCCAGTTCCTCGCCGAAAAGTGGCAGACCGACCGCCAGCGCATCCTCGAATCCGCAGCCGGCCTGACCGAGCACCTGCGCGCCGCCGCCGCCCGCAGGGCCGGGCCCGGCGACGGCATCGCCCCGTCGACCACAGCCCGCGCCGTCGAAGCCTTCGCCGAAAGCTTCGACACCACCTGGGGCGGCTTTGGCTCGGCGCCGAAGTTCCCCTCCCCGTCCAACCTCGAATTCCTCCTCGCGTACGCCGTCGCCCACCCCGAGACCGAGCAGGGCCGGGCGGCCGGCGCCATGGCCCTCCACACCCTCCGCGGCATGGCCACGGGCGGCATGTACGACCAGGTCGGCGGCGGCTTCGCCCGCTACAGCGTTGACGACCGCTGGGTCGTGCCCCACTTCGAGAAAATGCTTTACGACAACGCCCAGCTGGCGCGCGTCTACCTCCACGGCTACCAGCTCACCGGCGACGGCGGTTTCGCCCGCGTCGTCCACGAGACGCTCGAATTCCTCCTCCGCGAGATGCAGGACCCTGAAGGCGGCTTCTACGCGGCACTCGACGCCGACAGCGAAGGTATTGAGGGCAAGTACTACCTCTGGACCGTCGCCGAACTCGAACAGGTGCTCGGCGACGACGCGCCGCTCGCCATCGCCTGGTACGGCGTCACCCCCGAGGGCAACTTCTTCGACCCGCACCACCCTGAGCTGACGGGCCGAAACGTCCTCACCGCCCGCCCGGACATCGCCGACCTTGAGCGCCGCTTCGGGCTCAGCCAGGACGAGATCCTCGACCGCATCGAAATGATCCAGGAGCGCCTCTTCTACGCCCGCCAGGATCGGGTGCCGCCAGGCCTCGACGACAAGGTGCTCACGAACTGGAACGGTCTCGCGCTCGCCGCGTTCGCAGAGGCTGCGCGCGTGCTCGGCGAACCCGCCTACGGCATTGCCGCCGCCCGCCTCGCCGAATTCCTCCACCGCCATGTTTGGCGCGATGGCGTCCTCTACCACACCTGGAAAGCCGGCGAAGCCCGCGTCCCGGGCCTGCTCGAAGACTACATCTACCTCGGCCTCGGCCTCGTCGAGCTGTACAAAACGACCGGCGAGCTGCGCTGGCTCGACTGGTCACGTGAGCTCTGGGAGGCGGCCCTCGCGCGCTTCCGCGACCCCGAGACCGGCACCTTCTTCGACACCGCCAGCGACGCCGAGCAGCTGATCGTCCGCCAGCGCAGCTTCTTCGACGCGGCGACGCCCTCAGGCAACGGCGCCGCAGCCCTCCTTGGGCTCTGGCTCGGCCGCTACTTCGGTCCGGCCGAGTGGGAGCGGGTCGTGGAGGACGTCGCCGCCGCCGTCGCTGACCATCTCCTCCGGGCGGTCCCCGGTTTTGGGACCATTCTCCACGCCATTGAGTTCGCCCTGGCGCCGCACCGCGAAATCGTCATGGTCGGAGAGCCGGCCGCCCGCGCGCCCTTCGAAGAGGTCGTGGCTGCCCGCTACCTCCCGTTCACGGTCATCGCCCCGACCTCCGATGCCCTGGGCCTGCCGCTGTTCGAAGGCCGCGAGCCGACCGGGCAGCCCCTCGCTTACGTCTGCGAAAACATGGCCTGCCTGGCCCCGGCCCGCACTCCGGCCGAGCTCGAAGCGCAGCTCGGACCCGCACCGGCCTTCGACTGATCCGCCCCGGCTAGATCCGCTCGACCGCCGCCAGCGGCGGCTTCGCCGGGTCGACGAGGTACCGAAGTTCCGGCATCGCCACATCGGCCACTGCGAGCGACGCGCTCACCGGCCAGTACGGCTCCGCGCCCGGCAGGGCGAATGCCTCCGCATCGAAGGCCAGCAGCTCCGGCATCCCGCGGTCCGCGCTGTGGAACTGGTACTCCGGGTCGACCTGGATGAGCCGGGGCACCGCCTCGCCGCCGCGCTCGACCCGCGCCGTGTTGAGCGTGGCCAGGTACTGGATGTCGCTGCCGCTGATCGCCTCGGGGTCGACGAGGTGCGCCTCCAGCACGGTCCGCCCGCCGATGCGCACCGCTCCCCACGAGCGGTCGTACCGCTTCGCCAGCACGACCTCGGCGGGGTGAACCGGGTAGCCCCAGCGCGCTGCCAGCGCCTCGCAGGCTGCCGCTGAGTCGCAATACGCGCGCACGGAGAGCGCCCGCGGCCGCGCACCCGAGCGGCAGCCGACCTTCGCCTCCGCCAGCGTGAACGGGCCGACCGGGCTCTCCGGCGCCCGCATCACCGTGACCACCAGCGTCGGCGGGATGGTCGGGTGCAGCGCCGGGGGCAGGAGGCTTGTCATCGCCCCCTGCTCGATTTCGTACATCACCTGCAAAATCTGGGCGCTCGGCAGGACCCACGGCTCCCCGCCGGGCTGACGGAGCAGCGGCCCATGCTCGAAGTCGGTCGTCGGCCGGGTTCCAACGAGCGGCATCAGTTCCCTCCCCCGACGCCGGCCGGCGCGGGCGCCGGCTTCTCAGCAAACTTCGGCATGACCTCCTTCGCAAACAGCCGCAGGCTCGCCAGCACCTCCTCCTGCGGCACCGTCTCAATCGCGTTGAGCAGGAAGTTGATCCGGTCGACGCCAACCGACTCCCACTTCTTGATGACCTCGATGATGCGGTCCGGGTTGCCGATGCAGAGCCCCTCGGGAATCTGCCCCTCGGGCGCGCTCGTGGCCTCCCGCCGGAGCGCGGGCAGCAGCCCGAGGTTCGGATACGAGCGGGTCGGGTAGGCCTGCCGCGCCGCCAGCAGCTGCTCCGCGAGGTAGTTGAACGTTCCCGCAAGCCGCTGGCCCGTTTTCGCCCCGTACTCGTTGTCCTCGTGGCAGAAGAGGAAGTTCACCGTGTTCACCTGCTCGTTCACGAACGAGCCCACGGGGTCGCAGTACTTGATGCGCCGGCGGTACTCGGCAATCTTCTTCTCCTGCTCGGCGAAGCCCCCGAACGTCAGACCGAGGCTCCCCATCCCGCGGTCGGCGGCATCGAGCTCCGTGCCGGGGCTCGTCACCGCCACCCACATCGGCGGATGCGGCTTCTGCAGCGGTTTCGGCAGCACCGCCCGCTGCGGCATGCTGAACGCCCGCCCCTGGTAGCCGAACCGCTCCTCCGTCCACATCTTCGGGATAATCCGCACCCACTCGTCCCAGGTCTTCTTCGTCTCGTCGGGGTCGGCGCCCATCCCGCCCAGCTCCGTCCACGTCGCCGAGCGGCCTGTCCCGAACTCCAGCCGCCCGCCCGAGACGATGTCCATCGTCGCGGCAACCTCTGCCGCCTTGATGGGGTTATTGAACTCGGGCACACAGACGACAATCCCCCGCCCGATGCGGATGTTCTTCGTGACCATCGCGCACGCTGTAAGGAACACCTCCGGCGCGGAGCAGTGCGAGTACTCCTCCAGGAAGTGGTGCTCAACGGCCCACACCTGGTCGAATCCCAGCTCATCCGCGAGCTTCACCTGCTCGAGGCAATTCTGGTACACCTCGTATTCGGTGGTCGGTCCCCACGGCCGGGGCACCGAAATCTCGTAGAAGATGCCGAACTTCATTTCCTGGGCTCCCTTCTCCTGCTGGCTGCCCGCCCTGGCGGGCGGAATCTAGCACACCGGCGCCTGCCCTGCGCGCCGCGCATGCCCTATCCCATCAGCACCGGCGCGGGCACCGCAGCCGGCCCGACCCGCAGCACACCCTCCACCGCGCACGCCGAGATCGGCAGCAGCGAGCGGAGCTGCCGCCACGGGCTCGACCGGTCGGCTGCCGGCCCCGGTGCGAACGTCGCCCCCTTGGAGAGACGGGCCGCCGTGGCCCGCACCTCCACCAGCGCCTCGGCCAGGGCCGTTCCGCCGTTGTTCGGCGCGTATACGACCCAGCCGTCCCACCGCAGCATCGCCGGCTCGATCGCGTACGGCGCAGGGAGGCGCGCCTCGGCGAGCACGCCCTCGGCTGTCGTAATCGCGATCGCCAGCCCGTCGCTCTCAGCGTCCATGCGCACGTCGCCGGCCAAGGCTGGCCCTGCCAGCGCCGGCAGCGCTGCCCCGTCCGCGGTGACGGCCTCGACGAGCACGTTCCGCGGCATCATCCGGAACCTCCCGCCCAGGGCGAGCGCAGCAAACCGCATCGGCCGGCCCCCGCTCTCGCCGTCTACGGCGAGCAGCCGCCCGTAGCACGGGACCGGCCGGGTCACGTCTGCCGGCATCCACCGGATCGCCGCGTCGCGGTCGACTTCAAACGTGACCTGCACCCAGCGCCCGGCGATCTCCAGTGGCCCGGCGTCGAACGGCGACGGCGCCAATCCCTCGATGGCACGTAATCCCCGATCCGGCATCTCACAACCCTCCTGCGCCGGCCGGCGCAACACCGATGGCGACCGCACCCGGCCCCACGACGGCCCCGATCGCCATCGAAAGCTCGGTCACAATCAGCCGAACTACCCGGTGCTCCCGCCGGAGCCGGTCGGCGGCCTCCGCCGCGATGCCCGGCGCCGCCGCATGCGCCACCACGGCATGGAGCGGCACCCCGCCGGACCGCTGGCCCACCCGGCGCACCGCCTCGGCCAGCGCTTCTTCGTGGCACCCGCCGCGTGCAATCCCGGTCACCCGCGTGCCGATCCGCAGCACCGGGATGTCCTCGTCGAGGTCGTCGAGGCGCTCCTCGACCAGCGCCAGCCGCCCCGATTCCGCGAGCCACCGGGTGCTCTCGGGCACGACAAGCGCATCGGCCAGCGGCTCCAGCTCTTCAGCCAGGCCGAGGAGCGCATCGAGGTCCGCCCCCGCAGCTGCCTGCCCCGCAAGGGTTACGAGCAGCGCACCGAGGCCGGCATGGCCGACGCCCGGGTTCGAGATCTTGATGCGCGCCGATGGCAGGTCGTCCTGCACCGTCAGCATCGCCGCGGAGGCTGTGGTGAAGCTCGGGCTCACGTCGAAGGGCGTCACCAGGCACAGCACGGCGTTCCCGGCGCTGGCGGCTGGCCGGAACACGTCGAGGTAGGCCGTTTCCGGGGGACCGAACGTCCGCGGCAGCGGCGTGCCCCCGCGGACCCGCACGTACGCCTGCCGCCAGGCCCGTTCGTCATCGACCGCCCGCTCGTCTTCGAACGCGAAGCTCCCGCGCGCGACGGCGATGCCGAGTTCAGCCGCAGCCTCGTCCCCGAGGCAGGTCGCAGAGTCGGTGACCAGCTGAACCCTTGCCACAGGCACCCCCGTCGCGGACTGGCAGGATGCTAGCATAATCGTTAGCCTTCGGCTCACGACCTTGCCGGGTGGGTGTCCCCATGAAATTCGGGATCTTCTACGAACACTCCGTCCTCAAGCCCTGGGACGACCGCTCGGAATACCGCGTCCTCCAGCAGGCGGTGGAGCAGGTCGTGCTCGCCGACCAGCTGGGCTTCGACCAGGTCTGGGAGGTCGAGCACCACTTCCTTGAGGAGTACTCCCACTCCTCCGCGCCCGAGGTCTTTCTCTCGTACTGCGCGGCGAAGACGACGAACATCCGGTTCGGGCACGGCATCGCCCTCATGCTCCCGCCCATCAACCACCCGGCCCGCGTGGCTGAGCGCGCTGCCACGCTCGACCTCCTCAGCGGCGGCCGCCTCGAATTCGGGACCGGCCGCTCCGCGACCTGGACCGAACTCGCGGCCTTCGGCTGCGAACCCGACCTCACCAAAGAGATGTGGGACGAGTGCACCCGCGCCGTCGTGAAAATGTGGACGACCGACAACTTCTCATGGAACGGCCGCCACTTCCGGATGCCCCAGCGGAACGTCATCCCCAAGCCCCTCCAGAAACCCCATCCGCCCCTTTGGGTCGCCGTCCAGTCGCCCGAGACCGCCGTCCAGGCCGGCGAACGGGGCATGGGCATGCTCGGTGTGACGCTCGGCGCCCCCCTCGATTACCAGCAGATGGTCAGGGACTACCGCCGCGCCATCCGCACCTGTGAGCCCATCGGCGAAACCGTCAACGAACAGGTTAACGGCGTCGCCTTCATGTACTGCGACGAAGATGACGCCCGCGCGAAGGCGATCGGCGGGATGGCGGCCCTCCAGTTCGGCGTCCGGGCGGCCCACCTCGTCGGCGTCGGCGGCATCTACCCGTCGCCCGCCTACCACGCCCACGCCAGCGCCGCACCCCTCCGCAATCGCCCCGGCGATGTGGTCGGGCCGGTGCGCGAAGGCACGCCCATCGGCGACCCGAAGGCCTGCATCCAGGCTCTCAAGTGGTGGGAAGAGGTCGGCGTCGACCGGATGGTCTTCCTCATCAACACGGGCGAGACCATCCCGCAGGAGCAGGTGCTCAACAGCCTCCGCCTCTTTGCCCGGGAGGTCATGCCCGAGTTCACCCGCGCCGAACGCGCCGAAGCGATGAAGGCGGCCGAAGCCGCCGCCCGGGAGGCAGCGCTCCGGGCAGCGGCAGGCGTGCCCCCGACCGGCGGCACGGGCGCCTGACCGCCCCCTGCTACACCTCGAGCCCTTCGGTTTTTACGAGCACGCGCAGCATCACTTCATCCGCCCCGCCCCCGATGCCGAGCAGCCGGCTGTCCCGGAAGTAGCGGCTGGTCCACATCTCCTCCATGTAGCCCGCGCCGCCATGGAACTGCAGGCAGGTATCCGCCGCCCGCCGCACGAGCCGGCCCGCCTTGAACTTCGCCATCGTTGCCAGCCGCGTCACGTTCTCCCCGGCGACCACGCCCTCGGCCGCCGCGTAGGCCAGCTGCCGCAGCGATTCAATCTCCACCTGCAGCTCCGCCAGCGTGTACTGGATGTACTGCATCCCCAGCAGCGGCCCGCCAAACGCCTTTCGCTCCCGGAGATACGCGACCGTCCGCTCCATCGCCCGCTGCAGCCCGCCCAGCGCCGTGTACACCGCAATCAGCCGCTCCTTCTGGAACTGCTCCATCTGCAGGTAGAACCCCTGACCTTCTTCGCCGATGCGGTTGGTGACCGGCACGCGGACGTCTTCGAAGACCAGCTCGGCCGTGTCCGACGAATGGTTGCCCAGCTTCCGCAGCTTCCGCGCCACGCGGAATCCGGGGCGGTCGGTCGGCACAATGATGAGCGACATCCCCCGGTATCCCGCCTCCGGCGACGTTCGCGCCAGCAGCGTCAGGAAGTCGGCCTGCGTTCCGTTCGTGATGTAGATCTTGCTGCCATTGATGACGTACTCGTCGCCGTCACGGCGCGCCGTCGTCCGGATGCTCGCCACGTCGGAGCCGGCGTCCGGCTCCGTCACCGCAATCGAGGCCACCAGCTCGCCACGCAGCGCCGGTTCGAGGTACGCCTTCTTCAGTTCGTGCGAGCCGTGCTTCGCCAGCGCGGGCGTCGCCATGTCGGTCTGCACGTTGATCGCCATCGGCACGCCGCCGCAGTCAGCCCTCCCGAGCTCTTCCCCCAGCACCACCGTGTACCAGTGGTCGGCACCGCCGCCGCCATAGGCCGGGTCATACTCCACTCCGAGCAATCCGAGGCTCCCGGCCTTCCGGAACAGCTCATGGGCAGGGAACGTCCCGGCAGCCTCCCACTCATCGGCGTACGGGTTGATCTCCTTCTCGACAAACTCGCGAACCGTCTGGCGAAAAATCTGGTGTTCGGCGGTGAAGCGCGCCATCGCAGGTGGACCTCCTCCGAATTTCGAAGCGTGTGTCAGGCATTCTGGCTGGCTGCCGGCTCGGGGACGTCGGCGAGCAGCCGCGCCGGCAGCTCCACGACCCGCGCGCGCAGGTACTCGCCGAGGCTCTTCGCCTGCGGGTCCTGCCGCGTTGATGCCGCGACCCCCTCGCCGAGCAGCCCGTGAATCACGAAATTCACCGCCCGCAGGTTCGGCAGCAGGACGCGGGTGACCCGGAGTGGCCGCGCCTCCGGGACCAGGTCACGCAGCCGGTCCTCCGTCAGGAACTCCGCCAGCCACGCGTAGCCGGCATCGCTGCGCGCCCATACACCCACGTTCGCATTTCCGCCCTTGTCCCCCGACCGCGCGCCGAAGACGAGCCCCAGCGGCACCCGCACGGTCGGGCCGCGCGGGGCGCGCACCGGCGCCGGCGCCTCAACCGGGGCGGACGCCTCCCCTGCGGGGGGCTGCGCCACCGGGATGGTGCGCCCGTCGTCGGTCACCACCACTTCCTGCACCTCCGAGCGCGGGACGAGCGCCGGCCAGTACACCCCGTAGGCATCTTCGGACCCGGGCGGCGCGGTGACATAAAAGCCCGGATAGTTCGCCAGCGCCAGCTCGATCGCCGCGTTCGAAAACGCCCGCCCCACCTTTGCTGGGTCGCGGTCCTTCACCGTCACCCGCAGCAGCGCGCTGGCAAGCTCGTTCGATGGCGGGTCGGGCCGGTCCGTGCGGATCAGCTGGACATCCACCTGTTCGAACGCCTCGCGCCCGCCGATGCCCGCAAAGAGCGACCGCAGCGCAAGGTCCGCCTTCTCCTCGATGTCGAGCCCGGTGAGCACGAACGTTACCGAGTTCCGGTACCCCCCGACATAGTTGATGCAGACCTTGGTGGTCGCCGGCGCGGGTTCGCCCCGCGTGCCCCACACCCGTACGCGGTCAGGGCCGTCCTGTTCCAGCCGGATGGTGTCGAAGCGGGTCACGACATCCGGGTTCAGGTACCGCGCCTCGCCGATTTCGTACAGGAGCTGCGCCGTCACGGTCCCAACGGAGACCAGCCCGCCGGTACCGGGGTGCTTGGTGATCACGCTCGACCCGTCCTCGGCCACCTCCGCGATGGGGAAGCCCGGGTGCTCGAGCCCCGGCACCTCCTGGAAGAACGCATAGTTGCCTCCGGTCGCCTGCGCCCCGCACTCGATGATGTGCCCCGCCGCTACGGCCCCCGCCAGCCGGTCCCAGTCGTCCCGCCTCCAGCCGTACCACCAGGCCGCCGGCCCGACCACGAGCGAGGCATCAGTCACCCGCGGGCAGACGACGATGTCGGCGCCGGCCTCCAGCGCCTCAACAATGCCCCACGCGCCGAGGTACGCGTTGGCGGCCACCGGCTGAATCCCGGCCTCGCGTAGCGGCTGCCCGGTATCCATGTGCGCGAGCGGCTCCCGCTCCAGCAGCGATGGCAGACGCGGCAGCAGGTCATCCCCCTCAATGTGCATGACCCGTGCCTGCAGCCCCAGCCGGTCGCAGATCTGCCGGACCCGCATCGCCATGCCGGCCGGGTTCAGCCCGCCAGCGTTTGTGACAATCCGGATGCCCCGTTCGAGGCAGGTCCCGAGCACCTCCTCCAGCTGCCTGAGAAAGGTCACGGCATACCCCGCGGTCGGGTCCTTCTGCCGCGCCTTCCAGAGGATGAGGAGCGTCAGCTCCGCGAGGTAGTCGCCCGTCAGGAAATCGATCGGGCCGCCCTCCACCATCTCACGGGCCGCCGAGAGCCGGTCTCCGTAGAACCCGGAACAGTTCGCGATACGAACCGGTGCTTCCCCACGTTGCCGCATACGTCACTCCGCCTGCCAGCGCGGTTTGCGCTTCTCCAGGAATGCTGCCATGCCCTCGCGGGCATCCTCGCCCTGGAACAGCCGCGCCGAAAACGCCGCTGCCCAGTCCAGTGCCTGCTCGAACGCCATCGACGGGACCGTGCGGATGAGCTCCTTGCACGCGGCAAGCGCCGCCGGGCTCGCAAGCCGGAGCGCCCCAACACACTCCTCCACCGCACCGTCGAGCTCCTCGGCCGGCACCGCCCGGGCGATCAGTCCGATCGCCGCTGCCGTCGTCCCGTCGAACTGGCGCCCCGTGAGGAACAGGTCGCTCACCGCCGTCCGTCCCACCCGCTCCATGATCGGCACCGCGATGATCGCCGGCACCACCCCGATGCGCACCTCGCTGAACGCAAAGGTCGCAGTCTCGGGCGCGATGGCGATGTCCGCCGCCGCGATCAGTCCGATGCCCCCGGCCCGCGCGTGCCCGTTCACCCGCGCCACCACCGGCTTCGGCCCAGAACGGATCATCCGGATAATCGCCGGCAATCCGCCGCCCCCCGGGCCCCCCGCCTGCCCGGCCTCGTTGGCAGCAAGCTGCTCCCGCAGGTCTGCGCCGCTGCAGAACACGCTCCCGCTCCCGGTCAGCACGATGCCCCGCACCGTCTCGGCCGCGAACGCCCGTTCCAGCGCCGCCGCCAGCTGGCCCACAAGGGCCGCCGAGAGGGCGTTCCGGTTCTCGGGCGAATCAAGCGTGACCGTGGCGATCTCCCGGTCTTCGGCATAGCGGACGAGGTCGGCCATTATCCCTCCTTCCGGAATTCGCCCGGCTTCCGGCCCGGCCCGGGCGGCCCGGCGAACGCCTGCGCAATCTCCATCCACTCCAGGGCCGCCGGGCCCGAGACCTCCAGGTCCGTATCCGCCAGGTGGCGGCGCTGCGTCACCACCCGGCAGAAGTCGGTGGCGCTCCCGCGGATGACATCCGTTGCCTCCGCCGGGCCGAACGCCCAGCGCGCGCCGCCCGGGCTCACCAGCTCAACCCGGACCGGCGCCTCAGGGGGCGTCCTTCCCCGGACGGCGTAGGAGTACGCCCGCGTCCGCACGCCCAGCTCGGCCACATGCCGGAGCCGTTCCGTATCCGGCCGCTCGAAGGGCACGACGTCGACGACATCGAGCCCGTGCGACCACGTTTCCATCAGCCGGGCCGTCACGAACGAGGCGGCGCCCATGCTCGGCCCGAACCACGGCAGCCGCTCGTTCCCGGTCAGCCGCCCGGCGGCCTCCGTCAGTCTTCGGCTGCTCTCGCGCCACCACTGGTACAGTCCCGTTGGCGTCATGGCGCGTCCGCGGGCGAGGTACTCCTGTTCGAACGCCGGCCCGCCGGCGTTCGCTGCCTCCCGCACCGCCTCGAATGCGGCGGGGTCCTCGATCGCCAGCCGGGCCTGGTCATCGAAAAAGGCCAGGTGCGCCACCTGGTCGCGCACGGCCCACCCCGGCGCGTGCGTGGGGAGCTCCCAGTGCTCCGGCGCCAGCTGCGCCAGCACCCGGTCGAGGTCGTCCTGCTCAGCCGCCAGGTCCGCGACCAGCGCCGCGAAGTCGATGCTCACGACGTCGCTCCTTCCTCGTCGATGACGGCAATCACGTCCCCGAGCGCGACCTGCGCGCCCGGCTCAACCCGGACCTCCCGGACGGTCCCTGCCGCCCCGGCGAACAGGCGGTGCTCCATTTTCATCGCCTCCAGGATGGCCACAACGTCACCGGCCTCCACGTGCTGCCCCGGCGTCACGGTCACCGCGACGACCTTCCCCGGCATCGGCGCCGTCAGCCCGCCGGCGATGCTCTCCCGGCCGCCGCGTTCGGGCAGCCGCGGGCGCTCCGTCAGCTCGACCTGGTGCTCGCCGAGGTGCAGCCACCACGACATGCCGTCGCGGTGCCAGCGCGCCGTCACCCGGAGCCCATCCAGCTCCGCCGTGACCGTGTCGCCGGCGACGTCGAACCCCCGCACCTCGGAGGGCGCGCCCTCGCCGACGGCGACCCGCCACGACCCGTCACGCCGCGGTGCGTACCGCACTTCCAGGGTCCGTTCGCCCGCCGTGAAGTCGCTCCGCTGGTCCTGCGACGGGTTGTTTCGCCAGCCCGGCGGGATGGTCGCCTGGACACGGGCTGCCCGGCGCCGCAGCCACATCCCTGTCAGCGCCGCCAGGGCAGCGGCCTGCGCCAGCACCTCGTCCGGCGGCCCGCCCGGCGCGATGGCGTGCGTCTCGAGGAACCGCGTCGTCGTCTCGCCCGCGAGGAACGCCGGGTGACGCAGCACCGCGCGCAGGAAGTCCCGGTTCGTCGGCGGGCCGAACACCGTCAGCCGGTCGAGCGCTGCCGCCAGCCGGGCAGCCGCCTCGTCCCGGGTAGGGCCGTGCGCGATTACCTTCGCAACCATCGGGTCGAAGTACGGCGAAATTTCGCTCCCCGATGCAATCCCGGCATCCACCCGCAGCCAGGGCGCTTCCGGCGCCGAGAACAGGCGCACCCGCCCGGCCTGCGGCAGGAACCCCGCCGCCGGGTCCTCCGCGTACAGCCGCACTTCGATCGCGTGTCCGGCCATCCGCAGCTCGTCCTGCCGTACCGAGAGCGGGAGCCCCTGCGCGACCCGGAGCTGCTCCCGGACGAGGTCGACCCCCGTGATCAGCTCCGTGACCGGGTGCTCCACCTGCAGGCGCGTGTTCATCTCCATGAACGAGAAGCGCCCGTCGCCCTGCCACAGGAACTCGATCGTGCCGGCGTTCCGGTAGCCGATAGCCCGTACCGCCGCGACGGCCGCGGCGATGAGCCGCTCCCGGGCCTCTGCGCTGACCGCCGGCGATGGCGCCTCCTCGACGATCTTCTGGTGCCGCCGCTGAATGGAGCACTCCCGCTCGAACAGCACCGCCACATTGCCGTGGTTGTCGGCCAGCACCTGCACCTCGATGTGCCGCGCGTCGATCACGTACGGCTCGGCAAACAGGCGCCCATCCCCGAAGGCCCCGAGCGCCTCCCGGCGGGCAGCCGCCACGGCAGCGGGCAGCTCCGCCGGGTCGGTGACGATGCGCATCCCGCGCCCGCCGCCGCCGGCTGCCGCCTTGACCATCAGCGGAAAGCCCACCGATGCCGCCTGCGCGGCCAGCCCCCCTGCGTCCTCGCCGTCAAGCAGCGCGCGCGGCAGGACCGGCACGCCCGCCGCCTCCATCGCTGCCAGCGCGGCGACCTTGTCGCCCATCTGCGCGATGACCTCCGGCGGCGGGCCGACCCAGAGCAGCCCCGCCTCCTCGACCTGCCGCGCGAACTCCGCGTTCTCCGAGAGGAATCCGTAGCCCGGGTGCACCGCATCAGCGCCCAGCCGCCGGGCAGCTTCCAGGATGCGCGCGCCGTCCAGGTAGGTCTCTCCCGGGGTCGTGCCCCGCAGCTCCACCGCCGCGTCCAGCTCCCGCACGAACGGGAGCCCGCGGTCCGGCTCAGCGAAGACGCCGACCGGCTCGATCCCCATCGCCCGGGCGGTCCGGGCGACCCGGCTGACAATCTCGCCGCGGTTCGCAATCAGCAAACGACGAATTCGCCGCTCCATGGCTCACATCCTGAACACGCCGAACGAGTCCGTCCCGCGGACGACGTTCGAATGGATGGCTGAGAGCGCAATGCCGAGGACGGTCCGGGTATCCCGCGGGTCGATAATCCCGTCGTCCCAGAGCTGCCCCGTGGCGAACAGCGCCGTCGACTCCCGTTCGATCTGCGCTTCGATGGCTGCCCGCATGGCTGCGTCCCGCTCTTCGTCGATCGGGATGCCGGCCGCCATCGCCGCCTGCCGCTGCACGATCGACATCACGCCGGCCAGCTGCTTCGGGCCCATCACGGCAATCCGGTGGTTCGGCCACGTGAAGACGAATCGCGGGTCGTAGGCCCGCCCGGCCATCCCGTAGTTCCCGGCGCCGTACGAAGCGCCGATCATCAGCGTGATGTGCGGCACCTTCGAGTTCGTGACCGCGTTGATCATCTTCGCCCCGTCTTTGATGATCCCCCGCTGCTCATAGACCGTCCCGACCATGTAGCCCGTGACGTTCTGCATGAACAGCAAGGGAATATCGAGCTTGTTGCAGAGCTGGATGAACTGCGCGGCCTTCTCCGATTCCTCCGAGAAGAGAATGCCGTTGTTCGCGAGGATGCCGATCCGGTAGCCGTGCAGCGACGCCCACCCCGTGATGAGCTGCTCGCCGTACAGCGGCTTGAACTCGTGGAAGCGGGAGCCATCGACCACCCGGGCAATCACCTCCCGGGCATCGAACGGCACCCGCAGGTCCACCGAAGCGATCCCGAGCAGCTCCTCCGGGTCGTACACCGGGTCATCGGGCGGCTCCGTCGGCGCAGGCCCCAGCTTCCTCCAGCTCCAGCTCTCGACCAGGTCGCGCGTGATGCCGATCGCCTCGTACTCGTCGTCCGCGAGGAAGTCGGCCAGGCCGGAGACGCGCGCATGCATCTCCCCGCCGCCCAGCGCCTCCTCCTCGGCATCCTCGCCGGTCGCCATCTTGACCAGCGGCGGCCCCCCAAGGAACGCATGCGACTGCCCCCGGATGAACACCGTGTAATCCGACATCCCCGGGACGTACGCGCCGCCGGCCGTCGCGTTGCCGAACACAATCGACACCGTCGGGATCCGCTCGCCCGAAAGCCGCGTAATCTCGAAGAACGTCCGCCCGCCCGGCACGAAGATCTCTGCCTGCCGCGGCAGGTCGGCTCCGCCCGATTCCGTCAGCTGAATGACCGGGAGCCGGTTCGCCCGCGCGATCTCGAAGGAGCGGAGCGTCTTCTTCACGGTGTACGGATTCGACGTCCCGCCGCGGACCGTCGGGTCGCTCGCCTGGATCATGCACTCGACGCCCGAAATCACGCCGATCCCGGTGACGATGCTCCCGCCCACGGTGTACTCGCTTCCCCAGCCTGCCAGCGGCGAAAGCTCCAGGAACGCCGAATCCTGGTCAATCAGCAGCTCAATCCGTTCCCGCGGAAGCAGCCGTCCCCGCGCCCGGTGCCGGGCGACGTATTTCTCGCCCCCGCCGGCCCGTGCGGTCGCCAGCTGCTGCTCAATTTCCGCCAGCAGCCCGAGCATCTGCTCACGGTTCTGCTGGAATGCCGGTTGTTTGGTGTCGATGCGTGACCTGAGTACCTGCATGGTGCTGCCTCGGCGGAGTGTACCGATCGGTAGGCCAGGCGGGACGGCCGGATGGCCCCAGCGCAGCGGCCGGTCAGCCGTCGCCCGGCTCGCGATACTCGGCCGCCAGTGCCGGGTTCGTGACCTCCAGCTTGTCGAGCGTCACCCGGCGCAGGTGGCTGAGCACCGCCAGCCGCCAGGGGCCCTCGTCAGCCTCGCCCTTCCGGATGCGTTCGCAGAGGGCCTCGTTTCGCCGCATCAGCGCCTCCCGCACGGCCGCCAGTTTCGGCGGCATCGGCTCGACGCCGAGCAGGTGGTCGAGGCCGTCCCACTCCCGTGCGAGGTGGTCCTCCATCGTCGCCAGCTCGCGCCGGAGCATCTCGATCACGTTCATCGAAACCCGGGCATGGAAGCTCAGCCGGCCCTGTGTGTTCGGCATGACGTCGTCCCGGAGATACCCCGCGACCGCCTCCAGCAGCTCGTCGATCGTCGGCCGATCCTGCATCAGTCCCACCTCCCTTCGAGCAGCTCGAGCAGCACAATCTCCGTCTCTGCCGTCCGCCGCCCAATAGCCGCCAGTTCGACGCTCCGGCTCCGCCCTGTGAGGTAGGTGGCCGCCTGCGTCATCGTGATGACGCCCCACTTGAGGTTCCCGAACATCTCGTACCAGAGGAAATGCTGCCGGTTCACCTTCCGGCCGCCGGCTGCCTCGTACGCCTCGATGAACGCCTCCCGCGTGCCGACACCGGCGATCGGCAGCCTGCCGCCGAACCGCCACGACTTCACCGCCAGCCACCCGAGGTCCTCCATCGGGTCGCCCCAGTGCGCCAGCTCCCAGTCGAGGATTCCCTTCACCCCGGTCTCGTCGAAGATGAAGTTCCCCAGCCGGAAGTCGCCGTGGACCAGCACCAGCTCCGACGGCGGCGGCAGGTGCTGCCGGAGCCACCGGATAGCCAGCTCGAACACCGGGTGCGGGTCAAGTTCCGCCGTCCGGTAGCTGGTCTCGTAGTGGTCGAGCTGCGCCTCCGCCGAGGTCTTCCCCTCCGGTGGCCGTTCGAGCCCCGCCAGCTCCGGGTGGTCGGCCTCCCGAATCGCGTGGATCCGCGCGAGGTCCCGCGCCAGCTGGTACGGCACCACCTCGCGCGCCTTCGCGTACTGCTCCCCCCGGATGAGCCGCGCGCCCAGCGTCTCCCCGGGCACCCGCCGCATCACGAAGAACTTCACCGGGAACGTGTCATCCCCGTCCCAGAGCGGCTCCGGCACGGTGACCCCGGCATCCCACGCGGCTTTAATCAGGTGGTACTCCAGCTCCCTCCCGGGGATGGTCGGCGCGCCCGGCACCGGGTCTGCACGGAGGATGCCCTCGATGCGCCCCTGCGGCGTGTCCGCATCGAACGACCACGTCTCCCGGGAGGCGCCGCCCGAGAGCCGGGCCAGGTTCGACACCGTGACCGGGCCGCCCGTCCGTGCGGCGATGAACCGCTCCAGCCCCTGCTGGACCTCCTCCTTCTGCACGGCCCTACTCGACCTGGTCGAGGTACTCGCTCAGGCCGTAGCCCTTGCGCTCGCCGTCGAGGAGGTACTCGGTCATCCCCTCGCCGATGTGGGTGAACTTCCCGGCCCGGCGGTTCCGCAGGGGAATAAACCCGCGGACCGTGCCCTCCACCCGGTGGGTCTCGCCGTTCGCCAGCGTTACTGTCGCCCGCAGTGCCTTGTGGTAGTTCGTGTTCTCCTCGTACTCCGTCTCGAGGTCGATCTGCTTCACCGGGATGATGGTGTCCGGGCCCTTGTGGAACACCCCACCGACCCGGTCGCCGACAATCGAGAGGACCATGCCCAGGTCGTCGCCGAAGTTCCCCGTAATCCAACGGTAGCTCGGCGTCGATTGCCAGTATCGCGGCCCCCAGGAGTGGTCCCGCAGCCCGTGCCCCGTGATCTGGAGCACCGGCCCGTCCTCGACCTGCAGCGTCCCGGTGACCCGCATGTGCTGCTCGTAGTGCGCCCGCGCGAACTCGTTCTGCGCGCCGGCTCCGCCCGGCTCGGCCACGTGCCCGTAGATCGGTCCGACGCCCTCGTGCACCAGGTCCAGCCGAATCCGCTTATGCGGGTTCTCCTTGAAGGCCACGCTCGGCTCCCGCATCTCCCGCGGGTCCTTCAGGTAGACCACCGAGCCCTCATACGTCGTGCGCAGCCGCTCGCCCGGCTCGAGCACCTCCACCTTCAGCCCGCCGGCGTTCCACCCGTCGTTGCTCGAAATCTGGGGCCGCTTGTAGTTGAAGAGCGCGGAGCCGTCCGGCTGGTAGACGATGACGGTAACCTCGGCGTACCCCTCGTTCGCGCGATTCCCGATGCGCAGGAACCCGCCCATTTGCTGCTGGCGGTCGAAGAAGTTGAAGTAGACCGACTCGTTGAAGTTCTCCTCGGGGCCGAGGGGATGGGTGAAGTCGTCTTCCGGCCTGATGTTGCCGACGATGGTGACCATACGATGCCTCCTGCCGATGCTGTCTCCCGGCGAACGCGGATCATACCGGAGTACCGCCCGGCCCGCTCCTACTGCGTGACCGGCGCCAGCGTCCGCAGGTAGTTCACGAGGTGCCAGATCTCCTCGTCGGTCATCCCCTGCTCTTTCCACGCCGGCATCGCCGTGCCCGGGATGCCGTTCGCGATGAACCGGTACAGCTGCCCGTCCGGGTGCTGCGGCACGTGCACCGTCAGGTCGAGCGGATACGGGTTCAGGTTCAGTCCCGGGGGCGGGACGCCGGTCCGGCCATGACAGGCGATGCAATTCGCCTCGTACAGCGCCCGGCCCTTCGCAATCGAGTCCGCGTCGGGAAAGACGGGGTTGCTCGGCAGGCCGGCCTGCGGCTCGTGGGCATGCACGCCGAACAGCAGCAGCACGCCGAGCCCGAACCCCGCCAGCGTGCCCGTGCTCGCCGCCCGGCCGGCAATCCGGTGGAGCCGCCGCGCCTCCCCCCGGGCCAGCGCAGCGCCCAGCCCGGCCAGCAGCAGCACGAGCCCGCCGAACTGGTTCCAGCTCAGCCCCGCCGTCGGCAGCGCCCACCGGCCGCCCGTGGTGGCGCTGCCGCCCGCAAACGCCCCGGACGGCCGGACGTCGAAGAACGTCCGCGCGTCGTCTGCATCCGCCCGCCGGACCTCGAGCTCCACCCGCCATCTCCCTTCGAGCGGGAGGTACGGCCCCTGTCCGCTGAACTCCCCCGGCCCGTCGGGCGAGAGCACCAGCGTCGATGGGCCGAGCGACTGGTCCTCTTGGTACCGGAACGTCAGCCGTACGAACTGCGCCGCTGCGGGTGCTCCGCCGGCGTCCGCGAGCCGCACGCGGAACGTGTTCAGCCCGGTCTGGTTCGGGTCGACTAAAAGGGTGACCCGGAGGTCGTTCGCCGGCGCGGTCATCTCGAACGGCCGGCGCTCGGGCTCGATGACAATCGAGCGGCTGGTCGTGGTCTGGCTCATCAGGGCGGCGGCGCCCACGACAAGCAGCCCGGCCGCCAGCTCCGCCGCCGCAGTCAGCATGAACCGCCGCGGCTCACCCCGCCGCTCCTCCATCAGCCGCATGCGTCCACGCCGCGCGTTGTACAGCGCGACCCCGAGAAGGGGGATGACCAAGGCGAGCTTCGCCAGCAGCACGAGCCCGTAGCGCGTCTCCGTAAGCTTCGAAACGCTATCGATGTGGACCAGCGCCCCGAGGAGGCCGGTCGCCAGCAGGAGGAACACCATCGCCGAGGCCAGCCGCGTGAACCGGCGCATCAGCGCGCGCCACGGAGCATGCCGCTGCCCGAACCGGGCGGCAACGACCGCCCCTGAAACCGCCCCCAGCCAGGCCACGGCAGCGCCGGCGTGCGCCGCGTCGATCGCCATCGCCCAGCCGCTCCCCGGGACCGCGGCCGCGTGGCTCGTCGCCGTGAACGTCCAGAGCGACCCGCCGACCGCGCCCAGCAGAGCCCACGACGCGGCCCGGGGGTGCCGTGAATGCAGCGCAGCAGCAGCCCCGGCGGCAGCCGCCAGCGCGGCCCGCGCCAGCCAGTACCGCCCGAAGCGGGTGTCGACCATCGCCTCGGCCGCCGGCAGGCCGCTGTACGTGTCCAGCAGAAGGGCCAGGCTGAGTCCGGCCGCCCCGATCGCCGCACCTGCCCCGAGTAGCGCCGTTCCGCGCAGTCCCCGCCGGGCGCCGGCCGGGGCTTCGGGCCAGAGCAGCGTGACCGTCGCCGCTCCCGCCAGGAGAATCAATCCGAGCAGGGCCAGGGACCGCACCGCCGTCCCGTCGGCCCGGCCCAGCCGGTCGGCGCTCGAACTCCCGCCGCGGACCAGGTTCGTGCCCCCAGGCACCGAGCCGTCCGGGTTCAGCACCGTGAACGGGTACGACCCCGAGAGTGCGTGCCCGTCCACCAGCGACACGTTGTTCCAGACGACGTTGTAGATGCCCGGCTCGAGCGCGGGCAGCGTCGCGCGCATCCGCGACCCGGTCACCAAGGTGTCGCCGATGGCGACTTCGCGCCCCGTGGCGTCGAGCAGGCGGATGCGGCTCGCCCGCCCGTCGATCGGCTCCGTGAAGTCCAGGATGACTTCCTTTGGCGGCTGCCGCAGGAAGGCGTTTGCGGCCGGCTCCGAGGAGCGCAGCGCAGCATGCGCCGCGGCCGGCTGGCCGCCCGGCGGCCAGAGGGCAACGGCCGCCAGCACCGCGAGGAGCAGCGCCAGGGTTCCCCGCCTCATTCCCCCCGCCTGCTGAGCACCACGCCCGCTCCCAGTCCGACCACGAACAGCCCTCCGCCGACCGCGGCAACCAGCACCCAGCCCACCTCGCCGCTCCCCCCGGCTGCGGAGATGCCGGTCACCCCCGCCGGAGCGGCCGGCCCGCCGCCCAGCAGCGTCTCCTTCAGCAGCTCCCGCCCCGGGCTCGGCGCGGCCGCCGGGTCGACCCGGAAACGGAGCTCTCCGGTGGCCGTGTCGCCGTCGTCCGCGCTCAGCGTCCGCCACCGCACGGTGTACGCGCCCGGCGGCAGGTCGGCCGGCAGCCGCACGCTGAGCCGCCGACGGTCGTTCGGGTCGATGACCGCTGGCTCGCGCGTGACCTCGTTCCCGCCGGCATCGTACACGTCGATGTCGTTCGCACCCGCCTGCCGGGCCATCTCCTGGGTCATGACCAGGACGACCTCGGCCGGCGGCGCGTTCAGCACCGCTCCGTCGCCCGGGCTCGCACGCTCTGGCTCCGCATGTGCGAACGCCGCAGCGAACCACCCAACGGCAGCGAGCCCGGCAGCCGCAGCCGCAAGCCATCGCATAGCCACCAGTCTAGGCCCACGGTACCGCTGCACAAGCGAACCGGCGGACACCTGCGTCTGTCTTGACCCGCTCCTGACGGACCGGCCCGGCGAGCTCGCCGGGCCGGCCGAAGGGGAAGCGCGTGATGCGCCGGTCAGCCGCGCGGCAGGCCCAGCCCGCGGGTCGCGATGATGTTCCGCTGGATCTCGCTCGTCCCGCCCGCGATGGTTGACGACACCGTCTGCAGATAGCTGCCCGGGGCGCGGCCCTTCATCGGCGCCTCCCTGCCGGTCAGCAGCGCCGAGGTCCCGAGCAGCTTCATCGCGGTCCGTGCAATCCGCTGGCTCAGCTCCGTGTTGAACAGCTTTGCGATTGAGGCTTCGTGGTTCGGCACGCGGCCCGCCGCCTGGATGCTGATCACCCGGTAGCTCAGCATCTTCGCCGTCGCGGCTTCGATCCACCGGTCCGCGAACTCGGAAGCGAACGCCGCGCTCGCGCTCGCCGTTACCGGCTGACCGCGGTGTTCCTTCCAGAACCGCAGGTAGTACTCCAGCGTCTGCCGCTGGCCCACCGCGTTCCCGATCGACGAGCGCTCGAAGTCGAGCGTCGTGGTCCCGATGTACCACCCGCGGTTGATCTCGCCGACGACGTTCCGCGCGGGCACCCGCACATCCTCGAAGAACACCTCGTTGAACTGGTGCCCGCCCGCCATGTTGATGAGCGGCCGTACGGTGATCCCCGGGCTCTTCATATCAACGAGGAAATAGGTAATCCCGCGGTGCTTCGGCGCGTCGGGGTCGGTCCGGGCCAGCATGAACATCCAGTCCGCGTTGTGCGCCCCCGACGTCCAGATTTTCTGCCCGTTGATGATGAAGTCGTCCCCGTCGCGGACCGCGCGGGTTTGCAGGCTGGCAAGGTCGGAGCCGGCGCCGGGCTCGCTGTAGCCCTGGCACCACTGCACTTCGCCGCGCAGGATGGCCCCAAGGTGCTCCCGCTTCTGCTCCTCGTTGCCGTGGATGATGAGCGTGGGGCCGATCATCGAAACGCCCATGCCCCCGACCTGCGGCGCCCGCGCCTCGGCGAACTCCTCGTTCATGATGAACTGCTCCATGACGCCGAGCCCGGCGCCGCCGTACTCCTTCGGCCAGGCTGGCGCAATCCACCCTTTCTTCGCGAGCTTGTCGCGCCACTCCTTCAGCACGCCGCCCCGCTCGCGTGCCAGCTCCATCGGGTTCGCATCCGGGTCGATCTTCGGCCGCTCCTTCTCCAGGAACTCGCGCACTTCGGCGCGCCATGCCGCCTGCTCGGGGGTGTCTCGGAAGTCCATCGCCTTCTCCTGCCGTGTCGTTGAGGGGCTGCGCGAACACTAGCAAACGGCAACCCTGACGTAAAGGGAAAGGTCATCGGCGGCACGCAAACGCCGTGCAGCCGCGTTCCCCGGCGCGTAGACTGCGCACGCATTCGCATCCCCAACGAAAGGACGCCCGCCATGAAAGTTGGTTCTGGATTCGGCGGCACTTGGCTCACCGCTGTCCCCGACCAGGCGCGCCACGCCGAAGAGCTCGGCTACGACTTCGCCAGCACCCCGGAAACCCAGCACGACTCCATCCTCGCGGCTACCCTCGCGGCCTACACCACCGAAAAGCTCGAAATCCAGACGAGCGTCACCATCGCCTTCCCCCGGAGCCCCACGGTTCTCGCCATGGAGGCCTGGGATATTCAGCACCTCAGCAAGGGCCGCTTCGTTCTGGGCCTCGGCTCGCAGGTGAAGGGGCACAACCAGCACCGCTTCAGCGTCGACTGGCCCGGCGCCCCGGCCACCCGGATGAAGGAGTACATCAAGATGCTCCACGCCGTCTGGGACTCCTTCCAGGACGGCAAAAAGCCGGAGTTCATCGGGAAGTACTACCACTTCACCCTCATGACCCCGAACTTTAATCCGGGGCCCATCCCCTACCCCCGCCCGAAGGTCGGCCTCGCCTGCGTTGGCGACGCGATGGCCCGCGTGGCCGGCGAAGTCGCCGACGTTGTCATGCCCCACGGCTTCATGACCGACAAGTACATGCGCGAAGTGGTCCTCCCGAACGTCGCCATCGGCCTGAAGCGCTCCGGGCGGACCTGGCAGGACATCGAAATTGCCGGCGGCGGCTTCACGGTCTTCGGCGAGACCGAGTCGGAGATCGAGCAGGGGCTCGAACGCCTCCGCCAGCCGATTTCGTTCTACGGGTCAACCCGCTCCTACCACGAGGTGTTCGAGGTCCATGGCCTGAAGAGCCTGGGCATGCAGTTGCACGAGCTCTCTCTGCAGGGCAAATGGGACGAGATGCAGCGCGTCATCCCCGAGGATGTCCTCCGCGTCTTTGCCCAGACCTCCACCTACGACAAACTGCCCGAGTTCGTGGCCAACCACCGCGAATACGCCTCGCGCATCACGCTGCCCCTGCCAGCCTCCACCCCTGAGCAGCGCGAGCGCGCGAAGTACATCATCGAGCAGGTGAGGAAGGTGCAGGTGCCCCGCGTCCCCCGCGGCCTCGAGGACCTCTCCGCCATCCCCGACCGGCCGAAGGCGACCGCCTGACGGCCCATCCCGGCCCGGCGCCTGCCGCGTAGGATCGGTGCATGCCCACGCGATCCTGGCGCTGGGCCGGTGCAGTGCTGCTCACCCTGGCGGGCGCGGCGGCGCTCGCCTTCGCCGCCTTCGACCGCGCCGGCGAGTTCGCCCTCATCGAACGCCCCTGGGAGGCCTCGGCGCTCAACTGGGCGGCGCTCCTCGGCCTCGCCGGCGCCGTGCTCACGCCCCGGTCCGGGTTGGCTGCAGGTCTCATCGCTCTCGCGGCGGCTTGGGCCGCCCTCGTCATCAGCCGCCTCGGCGAGGTTCCGAACCTGGTCCTCGTTGGTGCAGCCCTGCTCGCCCTCGCCGGCCTCCTGGCGCTCGCCAGGTCGCTGCGTCGGCGCCCCCGCCGGACGCTCCTGGTGCTCGCGCTGGCCGCCTCCGCGGTCGCCCTGCTGACCGTCGCCGGCATCCGCATCCATGGCGTCTACCTTGGTCCCACGCATCCGTCTTCGCCCCTCCGGCCGCAGCCCGTGGACCTGGTCGAATGGGCCTGGGCAGGCGCCGTTACGCCGACCTCGTTCGCGGTGACCGCCCAGCTGGCGGAACCTGCGCGCGCCGCCGACCCCTCCGCGCTCGCCCTCGTGGTTCGCGCCGCATCCGATGGCGCTGTCGTCGGCCGGTTCGCTCCCGCCCGGATCAGCCCGGCCGGCGTCGCCCGGTTCGATGCGGCAGGGCTCCAGCCCGGCACAAGGTACCGCTGGGCCCTCGCCGTCGACGGCCGCGAAGACCGGTACCGCACCGGCACACTCCGGACGTTCCCCGTCGGCCCGGCCAGCTTCACGATTGCGTTCGGAGCCTGCGCCTCGACCGGCTCGAACGGCCAGGTCTTCGACCGCATCCGCGAAGCGGAGCCCCTCCTCTTCATCCACACCGGCGACTTCCACTACGCGGATATCGACACCAACGACCCGGCAGCAATTCGCCGCACCTACGCCCGGTCGCTGCGGGCACCCGCCCAGCAGGCGCTCTGGCTCACTGCACCCGTCGCCTACACCTGGGACGACCACGACTACGGCGGGAACGACGCTGACCGCACCACCGCCTCGCGCGACGCCGCCCGTTCCGTCTACCGCGAAATCGTGCCCCACTACCCGCTGCCTCTTGATGGCCCGATCGCCCAGGCGTTCACCGTCGGGCGGGTGCGCGTCATCCTCACGGACAGCCGCTCCGAACGCGCACCCTCCGGCGCCCCCGACGGCCCTCGCAAGAGCATGCTCGGCGACGTTCAGCTCGCGTGGTTGTTCGACGAACTCCCTCGCGCCCGCGACACCGCGGCGCTCATTGTCTGGGTCAACAGCGTCCCGTGGATCTCGTCGTCGGCCGGCGGCGACGACTGGGGGGCCTACGCCGAAGAGCGCCGCCAAATCGCCGACTTCATCGTCGAGCACGGGATCCGCAACCTGGTGATGCTCAGCGGCGACGCCCACATGCTCGCCGCGGACAGCGGCGCGAACAACCGCTTCGCCGCCGGCGGCGCCGGTCCGGGCTTTCCCGTCTATCACGCCGGCGCCCTCGACCGGCGCGGTTCGGTCAAGGGCGGCCCCTACAGCGAGGGCGCCCGCCCCGGCGGCGGCCAGTTCGGCCTCCTCGCTGTCGACGACCGCGGCGACGCCATCGAAGTTACCTTCAGCGGCCGCAACTGGCGCGGCGAAGAACTCATCCGCCACGCCGTCACGTTTGCCGTCGAGCCGTAGCCGGCGCCCGGCGCCCGGTGTACGCTCCGGCCGTGCCGCCCACCGTCCGTCTTGTGAACCAGCGCACTGGCGAAACGGTCGCCGGGCGTGTCAGCATCGCCGATTCCTTCTGGAGCCGCTTCCGCGGCCTCATGTTCCGCCGGCCGCTCGAGCCCGGCGAGGGGCTGTGGATTGAGCCCTGCTCCTCCATCCACATGCTCGGCATGCGGTTTGCAATCGACGCCGTCTTTCTCGACCGCGACGGCCGGGTCCTGAAGGTCGCCCGCGGCGTCCGCCCATGGCTCGGGCTGGCAGCTGCGCGCGGCGCCCGGGCGGTCATCGAACTCCCCGCCGGCTCCGCTGCCGCCATCCAGCCCGGCGATCGCCTCGAGACGGTGCCAGCTTCCTAGCCGCTCTCGCAGCCGATGCCGTCGCCGTCGCTGTCGAAACGGTGCGGGTCCGGCGGCCGTACCGGGAACCTGCGGTAGGGGATATTTTTGCAGTCCAGGTCGGGCGGTGGCGGGGGAATGCAGACTGTCGGGTACGACGGGTCGCACCGTCCCGAACCGCCCGGCGGGGATGTCGGCGTAGGCCAAGGCGGCCTGCTCGTGGCCGTGGGCGTCGGCTGGGGCGGACGCGGAGTCGGCGTCGCCGTCGGGGGCGGAGGCGGCGTGGTCGGCGTCGCAGCCGCCTGGCCGGCCG
>Ga0308415_1000073_pt1 | contig 37908 bp, 36 predicted proteins | sample HotsprSampleOS55_FD_203465 | JGI IMG/M metagenome (GOLD analysis project Ga0308415, IMG submission 203465) | Hot spring phototrophic mat microbial communities from Octopus Spring, Yellowstone National Park, Wyoming, United States - 20090730_OS55 ... | reverse complement strand
CTCCGGCTGAACCGCAACGGGCTCGCTGCCCACGACGCTCTCGGTCGTCTCCTCAGCCTCCGGCGTCTCCCACCACGGGCGCTCCGCTGCCGTCGCCTCGGGCTGGACCGCGACGGGCTCGCTGCCCACGACGCTCTCGGTCGTCTCCTCGGCCTCCGGCGTCTCCCACCACGGGCGCTCCGCTGCCGTCGCCTCCGGCTGGACCGCAACTGGCTCGCTGCTCGCCGCGGCCTCCGCCGTCTCCTCAGCCTCCGGCGCCTCCCACCACGGCCGCTCCTCCGCCGGCGCCTCGGGCTGGACCGCGACGGGCTCAGTGCTCGCCGCGGCCTCGGTCGTCGCTTCGGCCTCCGGCGCCTCCCACCACGGCCGCTCCGCCGACGTCGTCTCGGGCTGGCTCTCGACCGCCGGCTCCGCGCTGGCGACGGCCTCCTCGACGGTCTCCTCAGCCTCCGGCGCCTCCCACCACGGGCGCTCCGCTGCCGTCGCCTCGGGCTGGACTGCAACCGGCTCGCTGCTCGCCGCGGCCTCCGCCGTCTCCTCCGCCTCCCACCACGGCCGCTCCGCCGACGGCTCAGCATCAACCGCCGGCGCGCTCCAGAACGCCGCCTGGACCGCAGCCCCAAACGCCGAGGGGCTCAGCTCCGCCGATTCCGGCTCCCACGCCGCCCCGTCTTGCGCGGACGATGTCTCCCCGGCCGCCTCCCCTGCCGGTACCTCGCCAGCCGCCGCCTGCGGCGCCGCGAACGGCGGCACTGGCTCCGGCGCCCACTCCTCCTCGTCATCCGCCGCCGCCTGCGGCTCGATCACTGCCGCCGGCCCCGCCCCGGGACCCGGTTCCGGCGGCGCCTGGAACAGCGGCACCGGCTCCGGCGCCCACTCCTCGTCCTCCGCTGGTTCCTCCGCCCGGTCGAAGGATACGTCTGCGCCTTCCGCCGTCAGGCGTTCCTCCGCTCGGGTGGACCCGGACATCCCCGCTGTCACCGGCACATCCTGCGCGCGAACCTCCGCTGCAAACCCTTCCGCGACGGTCCGGTCCTGCGCGAAAGTCGGCCCGGCGCTGCCGCCCCAGGCCTCCTCCGGCGCCCCGTTGTCCGCGTCTGCGCGTATCCATGCGCCCGGGACATCCGCCGCGCGCAGCGGCTCAGCCGGCGCGGCCTCTGCCGGCTCGAACAGCCAGTCCGCCGCCAGCGGCGCCGCGGGCTCGTCCCCGGGCCCGTCGTGGCGCTTCCGGCCGAACAGCCGGCCGAACAGCCCGCGCTTCTCCTTCGGCGTTTCGGAAGCCTCGGTGACATCCCGCGGCGCGAAGATCCCCGCGAGCGGGTCGTCATCACCGGCCGCCCCGGCCTCCGGGTCGGTCCCCGGCCCCGGCTCGCCGCTCACGCGGAAGGCCGCGAACGGGTCATCCTGCCGCGCGTCGCCGCCTGTAGCGGAGTCGACCCACGCGGCCGCCCCGGCCTCCGGGTCGGCCGCCGCCCCCGGTTCGCCGCCCACCTGGAAAGTCGCGAACGGCTCATCCTGCTGTGCGTCGCCGCCCGCCTGGCCCTGCTCCTCGAGCTCCCAGTCGAACGGCTTCAGGAACTCCTCCGGGATCTCCCGGATGTCGTTCCCCAGCGGCTTCTTCTTCGCCCACTCCCGCATCGCCGCGAGCCCTTCCGAAAACCCCGGCCCGTCCTCCTCGCCCTCCTCCCGGTTCAGCCCGAAGAACTCGTCCCACCTGCTGCTCTTCCGCTCCTCGCGCTGCGCGTCCGCCGGCTCCCGCCGGAGTCGCAGCGGTGGCAGTCCCGGCCCGTGAGCCGGCTCCCCGGCCCGGCGGTCGTCGAACCCGCCCGCGCCGGCCGCCGCCCCGCGGGCACCATCCTCGTCTGCCGGCGGCGGCTCCGGAGCCGCCGCGTCCGGCCACTGGCTCGCCGCAGATGCCGCCGCGTCGTCGCGGTGGGGTGCCCTGCTCTCCTCCGCCTGGACGTCCTGCGGATGCCCGAGGCCCAGCTGCCGGTGCTGCTCCTCGCGCCCCCGCTCCGCCCACGCCTGCATCCGCGCAAAGATGCTCTCTTCGTCTTCCGGGCTGTCGACCGGGGGCTCTGCGCCGCCCTTCGCCGGTGTCTCCGGCCAGGCGCCCGGCCCGAAATCCCAGTTCAGCCGCGCACCCTGTTGCGGCTCCGTCCGCGAACGCAGCCGCAGTGGCGGCGGCTCGACCGGCGGAACTGCCGGTCGCGGCTCCTCGCCGCCGGCCCCGCCGGGGCCTCCCGCCTCCTCAGCCCGTGCCCGCGGCCGCAGCCGAAGCGTTGGCTCCTCGCGCGGCCGGCCGAACTCGACCCGTTCCGTCGACCACTCGTCCGCGTCTCCATCATCGCCCGTCAGCCAGCCCGGCCGCCCGGCCGTCGGCTCCTCCCGCCGCCCCGCCGGGTGCTCGTCCTCATCCCCCCGCTTCTTCTTTCCGAAACCGAACAGGCCCCGCTTCTTCGGTGGCTCCGGCTCCGGGCGCCGCAGCACAAAGGGGTCGCGCCGCTCCGGCTCCGCCGGCTCAGCCGAACCCTGCCGAAGCCGCTCCCGCAGCAGGCGGTTCTTCTCCTCCTGCCGCTTCCATGCGTCGCTCGGGAGGTCGAAGTACCACCCTTGCGGGTCCTGCTGTCCTGATTCAAGCTCATCGAGGGGCCGGCCCTCGCCATTGTCCATCGTCATCAGCGTACCATAGCCTCCCCGCTGCTCCGGGCGAAGCTCCAGCTTCCCCCTTTACAGCCGATTGACCTACCCTCGGCGCACATGACCGACACGCTCGAACCCCCCGACGAGCACCTGGTCTCTTTGTCAAAAGACGGCAATCTCGCCGCCTTCAACAGCCTCGTCGACCGCTACCAGTCCCTCGTCTTCACGGTCTGCTACCGCCTGATCGGCGAACGCACCGCCGCCGAAGACGCCGCCCAGGAGGCCTTCCTCTCGGCCTACCGCGCCCTCCACCAGTTCAAAGGCGGCAGCTTCCGCAGCTGGCTCCTCCGCATCGCGGCCAACGCCGCCCGCGACGAACTTCGCCGCCGCATGCGCCGCATCCCCGCCCGCCCGCTCTCGGCCGAAGACTCCGACGACTCCCCCCTCGACCCCCCGGACCCTGCCGCTGACCCGGCCGCCGCCTTCGACGACCGCTCGCTCGGCCCCGCGCTCGAAGCCGCCCTCCGCAGCCTCCCGCCCGACCAGCGCGAGGTCCTCCTCCTCGCCGACGTCCACGGCTTCCAGTACGAGGAGATCGCCGCCGCTACCGGCGTGGCCATGGGCACCGTCAAATCACGCCTCTTCCGCGCCCGGGAACGCCTCCGCCGCGCCCTCGAACGCCGCCCGGAACTTTTCACGCGCTCAGGACGTCTTCACGACCGAGGGGAACCATGATCGACCGGATCTTCCGCAGGCACCGCCGCTGGCACGACCTCCTGACTGACGTGGTCAGCGGCCGCGCTTCCCCCGGCCGGCGCGAAGCGTTCGAACGTCACCTCGCCGACTGCGACGCCTGCCGTACCCGCTTCGAAGGGCAGCAGGCGATTCACGCCGCCCTCGGCGGGCTCCCCCTCCTCGAGCCCTCGCGGTCGCTGCGCCTCACGCCGGCCATGCTCGAACCATCCCGCCGTCCGGCCCCGTCGCCGTTGCCCGCCCCGCTCGTCCTCGCCGTCCGCGGCATCGCGGCTGCCGCGGTTGCCCTCTTCGCCGCCGTCGCCGTGCTCATGCTCGCCGACACCCCGGACCGCGACACTGTCTCCACCGCGCCCGCCGAAGGCCCTGCCGGGGTCGGTCTCATGAGCACCGAAGCGGCCGATGGTGCGCCCGTCGCTCCGCTCGCCGTGCCCTCGCCCGAACCGACGTCGACGGCCGGCGTGGCGGCTCCGCCGAATGGGGGCGCCAGCGGGGCTGCTGCGACTGCCCCCGTTGGCGTCACCCCCGCGCCTCAGCCGGCCGCCGCCGGCGCAGCCTCGCCGCAGGACGCTTCCGCCAGTCCCGCGCCCGGCGAGCGCGCCGCCGACCCCGCCGCGCCGAAGGCCGTCGGCGATGGCGAAGGCCCCGCCGCTGCAGCCCGTTCCGAAACTGGGGAGGCCCGCTGGCCCCTCTACGCCGCCGGCGCCATCGCCGGCCTCGCCCTCGTCGCTCTCGCCGGCGTCGAACTCCTCCGCAGGAGGCGCACCCCATGACCCGCACCCGCCTGGCCCCCATGCTCGTCATACTGCCGCTCATCGCCCTGCTCGCCGCGGCCTGCGCCGGCGACACCACCATCTTCGCTGGAGAATCAACCACGGACCTCGGCATCACCGTCACCGGCACCGGCGAAGCCGCCGCCCCGCCCGATATGGCGACCCTCGACCTCGGCATCGAAGTCGCCGCACCCTCCGTCGCCGACGCCCGTGAGCGCGCGGCCCAGGCCGCCAGCCGCCTCATCGCATCCGTCAAAGGCAACGGCGTCGCCGACCGCGACATCCAGACCCGCGCCATCGCCGTCCAGCCCCAGTACGACTACTCCCGCTCCGGCCCGCCGGTCATCACCGGCTACACCGTCCAGAACGTCCTCACCGTCCGCGTGCGCGACCTCGACCGCCTCGGCAGGGTCATCGACGACGCCCTCGCCGCCGCCGGCGATGCCGCCCGGCTCAACAGCCTCCAGCTCGGCTTCAGTAAGCAGGACGACCTCCTCAAAGCCGCCCGGGAGGCCGCCATTGCCGACGCCCGCAGGCGGGCCGAGACCTTCGCCGCCGCTGCCGGCGTCAGGGTCGGTGGCGTCGTTGCCATCACCGAGACCGCCGCCAGTGGCCCCATTCCCCTCGGACTGCCCGCGGGTCGCTCAACGGCTGACACGCCCACCCCGATCGAAGCCGGCGAATCCACCGTCACCGTCACCGTCTCGGTCCGCTTCGCCATCGTACACTAGATCGCCGCCCGCACGGAAACCCCCGGCCAAGCCCGCTGCTTTACAGCCCCTCCGGCGAGCCGCCACCCTGTTCCTGTGAAGCCCCTCCTGGCCGCCGTCGTCGCGCCTGTCGCCGCCATCCTCGTCCTCGCCGGCGCAGCCGTCCTCGTCCTGCGCTCCGCCTCCGATGCCGGCACCGATGCTCCCCGCACGCAGCCGGCCTCGCCCGCAGAACCCCGCACCACGCCGGCCGCCCTCGCTGCCGGCGACGTCTGCCAGGGCGTCGCGAAAATGCCCGACCCCGGCCAGCCGCGCCGCTTCTCGCCCGAGTACACCACCGTCACCGAAGCCGCCGGCATCACCATCGTCGCCAACCGTGACGTCTCGCCACGCGCCGTCGAAGCCGCGAAACGCACGGTCGAACGCTTCTTCGCCAGCAACGACCTCGAACACGCCCTCGCCGCCGACGGCGCCTACGTCATCGTCGCCGCCTCAAACCAGGGCGTCCTCGACCTCCCCGAATTCCGCTGCCTCAGCGAGACCGAATCGCGCGACTTCTTCGACCATGTCTGCGGCGTCGCCGACCGCGCCGACTACCCCGTCGTCACCGTCAACGAAGACGACCTCCTCGGCCGGCGCTCCGGACCCTGCGGCGGCCTCAACATCCTCTACCACGAGCTCGGCCACCTCGTGATGGGCTGGGCCATCCCTCCGGCCGACTACTTCGATATCCGCCAGCTCTACGCCGATGCCATGGCCGCCGGGAAGTACCGCGGCGACTACGCCGCCACCAACGCCAACGAGTACTTCGCCGAAGGCACCCAGGCCTACTTCCTCCACGCCGACCTGAACGGCCGCCGCGACCGCGCCTGGCTCCGCTCGTACGACCCCGACCTCTATGCGCTCCTCGCCCGCATCTACGGCGAATAGCCGCCTTAAGCCCTCCCCTCTTTCCGCAGCACGGCGTACCGCAGCGCCGCCTTCCCGAGGTACTCGTCCAGCTCCGGGTAGCGCGACCGCAGCGCCACCATGAATTCGTTCATCGGCAGGCGCCGCCGCTCCCAGCCGCCCGGCGTGTCTCCCACCTCCTTCGCCACCACCAGGTATAGCGGCCGGACCGTCAGCGTCCCCTGCGGGTACTCCCGGTTGTGCCGCGTCGCCTTGCACTCGAAGAACCCCACGAGCTCCACCAGGCCCGGCTCGATCCCCATGCGTCCCCGCACCTCGTCCTCCACAAACTGCTGGGCGTGCCGCTCGCCGGTCGCCCCCTCCACCATTCCCCACGCCGGCTCACCCGGCCGGCGCAGCACGTATCCCTTCTCTCCTGCCACGACCATCGCGTAGGCGTAGTTCACCGGTGCATTCGGCGGCAGCACCTGCTCATCCACCCACCGCGCGCGCCACTGGTCCTGCAGGTTCAGCTCGACAACCCCGGGCCACCGGGGCTCGTACGCGGCCAGCGCCGAAAGGTCTACCATCGCGCACTCCCCTCCGTTCGTCGTCGATACAGCGGCTTCGCCGCCACCAGCAGCCGCGCACCGCCCGCCGCGAGCGCCGCTCCCGGGTAGGCTGCCGCCGCGTCAATGATCGCCAGCCCCGCCGTCCCCTTCAATCCCCAGGCCGCCACGCTCGACCGCACCTCGCCGACGGTGCGCCCCGCGTCGTCCGTCACCGCGGTCCCCGGCGGAGCCGCCGGCCCCTCCAGCAGGAACGCCGCAAGGATCCGCCCCTCCCGGCCGCCCGGGATTCCGAGCAGCACGTCGAGGTCGGCCTCCGCCGGCGAAAGCCCCGGCTCCAGGTCCGGCGTCCACGCCGGGATGCACGCCTCCACCCGCGCCACCTCCAGCGCCTCCGCGCCCGCCAGCGCCACCCCCGCCGAGCGCAGCGTCCCCAGCAGGTGGCTGGCCACCGCCGGCGCCAGCACCAGCTCGAAGCCGTCCTCCCCCGTGTCGCTCGTCCGGACCGCCAGCGCCCGGAAGCCGTGGAACTCGAACGCCGCGCAGTGCAGCGGCCCGAGCCTGCCCGGCAGCGCCTCAGCGACGAACTGCGCCATGCACTGCGCCGCTCCCGGCCCGGCCACCCCAATCGTGCACGTCGTCTCCGTCCGGTCGTCCACCCGCACCTCGAAGCCGTCGCCGATCGCCCCCCGCAGCTTCTCGCCGAGGACGCCCCGCCGTTCCGGCTCGCCGCTCACGAGGTACGCCGCGCCGCCCGTCCGCGCCGCCAGCACGAGGTCCGCAATGTTCCCCTCGCCGTCGAGCACCGCGAACCGCCGTGCCCGCCCCTCCTCCAGCTCCTCCACCGCCCCGGCGAGCGCTCCCCGCAGCACATCCAGCGCATCCGGGCCCGTCACGAGGAAGCGGCTCCGCGCGCTCCGGTCGAACGCCGCCGCCGCCGCCCGCAGCGCCCGGTATTCCCTCTCTGGGTCGCCGTACGCCAGCGGCACCTCCCAGCCGCGCCGCACACCCAGCGTCGCCCCGAACGCCGCATGGGTCTCCCGCAGCGCCAGCCGCATCACCCCGCCGCTCATGCCGGCACGAACGTCCGCCGGCCGTCCCGCTCGATAAGCCGCCCTGCTCCGGGGAAGGGGTTGTGCACGCAGATCAGCAGCGCGTTCTCCCGCAGCGCCCGCTCGGCCAGCTTCTTCTTTGATTCGAGCGACATGAGCGGCAGGATATCGAACGCCGCGATCCACGCCGGCCGCTCGATCTGCACCGCGTGGTGCACCAGGTCGCCCGTGTAAATCGCCGTCTCCCCCGCCGAACTGAGCACGATCGAGGCGTGGTCAGCCGTGTGCCCCGGCGTCGGCCAGTACGTCACCCCCGGGATGAGCTCCGTTTCCCCCTCCACCAGCTCCAGCTGCCCCGACTCCGCCAGCGGCGCGAAGTTCTCCTCGAAGTACGTCCCTCGCGTCCGCTCGTTCGGGTGCATCGCCGCGTCGAACTCCCCCGCCTGGATGATGTACCGCGCCCGCGGAAACGTCGGCACCAGCCGTCCGTCCTCGGCCCGCCGCGTGTTCCACCCGCAGTGGTCGGCGTGCAGGTGCGTGTTCGCTACCACCGTGATGTCCTCCGGCCCCAGCCCGAGCGCCCGCAGCCCCTCGAGCAGCCGCCCGTACTCCCCGGGGAACCCGCGCTCCCGCGGCGTCCCCTGCACCTTGTCCCCCATCCCGGTATCGACCAGCAGCACCTCGTCACCGCTCCGCACCACAATGCAGTTCAGCGAGAGCTTCATCCGGTGCTCCCGGTCGATGTTCTCCGGCCCGATGATCGGCTCCCAGAGCACCCGCGGCACCAGCCCCATCACTGCCCCCGCGTCCAGCTTGATGTAGCCGTCGCAAATCACGGCGATATCGAGATTGCCCACGCGGTACCGCACCGGCTGCTCCATGCCACGAACGATACCTGCCGTCCCCGCGCTCCCGCCACCCGGGGCCCCCTCAAACCATTTGCCGGACCGCGCAGGTGCAACACGTTGCAGGTAAACTACGCAGGGTAAGCAGGGTACCGGGGGGACGCCATGCCGCTCTTTTTACTCCACGCCGCCGACGGATTCTTCTCCGTCCCGGTCAGCCTCGTCTTCTGGGCCATCACCATCGCCGCGCTCGCCATCTCCCTCAAGCGCGCCGGCGAACGCCTCGATGAGCGCGCCATCCCGCTCATGGGCGTCATGGCCGCCTTCATCTTCGCCGGCCAGATGTTCAACTTCCAGATTCCCGGCGGCACCTCCGGCCACCTCCTCGGCGGGGTCCTGGCCGGCATCCTCCTCGGCCCCTACGCCGGCACCGTCGTCATGGCCTGCGTCATCGCCGTCCAGGCCATCGTCTTCCAGGACGGCGGCCTCGTCGTCCTCGGCGCCAACATCTTCAACATGGGCATCATCGGCACCATGGGCGGCTACTGGGTCTACCGCGCCATCGCCGGCGCCCTCGGCGGCGAAGAGAAGGGCCGCCTCCCGGCCGCCGCCGTCGCAGCCTGGCTCTCCGTCGTCGCCGCGGCCGTCGTCGTCTCCTTCCAGCTCGCCCTCTCCGACACCACCTCCCTCGGCGCCGCCCTCGTCGCAATGGTCGGCTGGCACGTCATCATCGGCATCGGCGAAGCCATCATCACCGTCGGCGCCCTCGCCTTCATCCGGGTCGCCCGCGCCGACCTCCTCACCCTCCGCGAAGCATCCGCCGCCTGAAAGGGAGCATCCGCAATGGCCGCTGCCGAACCCTCTGAACGCTCGTTCCTCCGCCGCTGGGGCTGGGCCATCGCTGGCCTCGTCATCGCCGTTCTTGTCGTCGTCTTCCTCGCGCCGGCCGCCTCCTCCGACCCCGACGGCCTCGATCGCGTCGCCGAAGACAAGGGATTCGTCGAGAACGCCAAAGACCCGCCCTACGAATGGCTTACCGACTACTCCATCCCCGGCGTCGAAAATGAATGGGCCAGCGTCGTCCTGGCCGGCCTCATCGGCGTCGGCCTTGTCTTCGCCGTGACCGTCGGCCTCGGCGCAGCAGTCCGCGCTGCGAAGAAGAACAGGGGGAGTTCCGCCTGAACCTCGACCGCTACGTCCCGCGCGAGAGCCCGCTCCACCGCGCCGACGCCCGGCTCAAGTTCCTCCTCGTCATCGCCTTCATCCTCTCGGTGAGCCTCCTTCCCGAGGGCGCCTTCCTCGCGCTCGCGGCAGCCTGGCTCCTCCTCTGCGCCGTCTCGCTCGTCGCCCGCATCGGCCCCCTGCCGATGATCCGCGGCGCCTTCATCGCCCTCCCCTTCGCCTTCGCCGCAGTGCCCCTCATCTTCACCCGCCCCGGTAACCCCCTCGGCACCATCGACCTCGGCCTCTTCAGCCTGGTCATCAGCGGCGAAGGCCTCGTCGCCTTCGCCACCATCCTCCTCAAGAGCTGGGTCTCCGTGCAGTCGGCCGCCCTCCTCGTCTTCACCACCCAGTTTCACGACCTCCTCGAAGGCCTCGAGCGGCTCCGCCTTCCCCGTCTCATGGTCGCCATCATCTCCCTCATGTACCGTTACCTCGCTGTGCTCACCGAAGAAGCCTCCCGCATGCTGCGCGCACGCGCCTCCCGCGCCGCAATCCCCCCCGGCGGCCGCTCCCCCGGCTGGCGCTGGCAGGCCCGCGTCGTCGGGAACATGGTCGGCGCCCTCTTCATCCGCGCCTACGAACGCAGCGAGCGCGTCTACGTCGCCATGCAGTCGCGCGGCTATGCCGGCCACCTCCGCCACCTCCACGACCGCCCCTTCCCCCGGCCCCAGCTCGCCCTCCTCGCGGCTGCTGTCGCCCTCCTCGTGGCCTTCGAACTGAGCGCCCATACCTGGGTCCCCCGCGCATGACGCTCGAAGCGCCTGCCTCGCCCCAATCACCGGCCTCGGCCCCCGTCGTCCTCGTCGAAGGGCTCGTCTTCCGCTATCCCAACGGCCACCAGGCCCTCCACGGCATCGACCTCCGCATCGACCCCGGCGAAAAAATCGCCCTCATCGGCCCCAACGGCGCCGGCAAGAGCACCCTCATGCTCCACCTCAACGGCATCCACCTGCCCTCCGAGGGGCGCGTCATCGTCAACGGCCTCCCCGTCAGCCGGGAAAACCTCGGCCGCATCCGCGCCATGGTCGGCCTCGTCTTCCAGGACCCCGACGACCAGCTCTTCAGCCCTACCGTCTACGACGACGTCGCCTTCGGCCCCATCCACATGGGCCTCTCGAAAGAAGAGGTCGACGCCCGCGTCGCACGCGCCCTCGCCGCCGTCGGCCTCGCCGGCTTCGAACGCCGCCAGCCCTTCCACCTCTCCATCGGCCAGCGGAAGCGCGCCGCCCTCGCCACCGTCCTCTCAATGTCCCCCTCCCTCCTCGTCCTCGATGAGCCCTCCGCCGGCCTCGACCCCCGCGGCCGCCGCGAACTGATCACGCTCCTCCGCGGCCTTGAGCAAACCCTCCTCGTCAGCACCCACGACATGCGGCTCGTCGCCGAGATCTTCCCCCGCACCGTCATCCTCGATGACGGCCGCATCGTCGCCGACGGCCCCACCGGCCGCCTCCTCGCCGATGCCGCCCTCCTCGAAGCCCACGGCCTCGAAATGCCCTGACCCGGCCCCGCTCCAGTGACGGAAATTGCCCGCCCGAACGTATACTGGAATGGAGTGAACACCGCCGACTTCGCCGCCTTCGAAGCCGCCATCCGCGGCGCTGACCACGAGGTCGACCTCTTTTCCGCTGCGATGGTGATCGCCCGCCTCGGCGGCCACGAGGTCGATCCCCACCGCGCAGCCCGCACCCTCGACCTCATCGCCGAGAACGTCCTCGCCGAAACCGGCGAATCCCCCTCCCTCGACGCCCTCGCGCACGCCATCGACCACCAGCTCTTCACGGTCGAAGGCTTCCACGGCAGCTTCGACGACTACGACAATCCCGAAAACTCTTACCTCGACCGGGTCATCGAGCGCCGCCGCGGCATCCCCATCACCCTCTCACTCGTCTACCTCGAAGTCGCCCAGCGCGTCGGCCTCCCCGCCGATGGCGTCGGTTTCCCCGGCCACTTTATCGTCCGCTACGGCGAACCCGGCGCCCACACCTACCTCGACCCCTTCCAGCAGGGCGTCCGCCTTGACGAAGAAGAGCTCCTCGCCATGCTCCGCGGCCTCGACCTCGGCGGCGCCCGCCCCGAAACCTTCCTCGCCGCCGTCACCCGCCGCCAGATTCTCCAGCGCATGCTCAACAACCTCCACGTCGCATTTCGTAACCGCCGCGACATCCAGCGCTGGCACGATACGATCGAACTCCAGCTGCGCCTCGCCCCGTGGAACGTCAGCCTCATCGGCGAGCGCGGCATGCTCCGCTACCGCCTCGGCCGCCTCGAGGAAGCCCTTCCCGACCTCGAGACGTACGTCACCGCCAGCGAAACCGGCGCCAGCCCGGGCGCCATCCGGCTCCTCGACCAGCTCCGAATTCGCTACCGCAACATGGGGGAATCGCGATGACCACCGAAACGCCAGCTCGCCACAGCCAGCCCCGCGGCCGCCAGGCCCTCCAGCGCTCTATCGCCTGGTATCTCCGCCAGCTCTCCCGCGTGCTCAACGTCCTCACCGATGAAGAGCTCGAGCGGCTCATCCCCCACCTCACCGAACGCCGCTTCAAGCCGCGCCAGGTCATCTTCGCCACCGGCGACCCCGCCGAGCGCGTCTACCTCATCCTCAAGGGTCGCGTCAAAATCTACCAGGTCGCCGATAACGGCAAGGAGATCATCCTCGATGTCGCCGGCAAGGGTGACGTCGTCGGCGATATGGCCATCGTCGAAGACGGCGAGCGCACCGCAACCGCCCAGGCCATCGACGAGACCATCGCCGTCTCCATCTCCTGGGAAGACTTCTCCCACCTCCTCCAGCAGTCGCCCCGCCTCGGCATGGCCATGATGGAGCTCATGGCCCGCCGCCTCGCCGGCATGCAGCGTACCTTCATGAATATCGTCTCCAAGCCCGTATCGGCCCGCCTCGCCGATACCCTCCTCGCCCGCGCCGAGAACGGCGTCATCCGCCTCGGCCTCACCCACCAGGAGCTCGCCCAGACCATCGGCACCAGCCGCGAAACCGTCACCGCGCTCCTCTCCCGCTTCGCCACCCTCGGCGCCATCGCACCCATCCCCGATGGCTACCGCATCCTCGACGAAGACCTCCTCGATGACATTGCCGCCGGCGAGGTGCCCGTCTCCCCGCGCCATCCCGTGAACGCGCCGGCCAGTACCATGGCCGGGTGAGCCTGGCGCACCCCGACCCGTTCGCCCCGGAGATTCCCCGTCCCGTGCTCATCGCCCACGGCGGCGGCAACAGCCCCTCCGCTGCTGCCGCCGCCCTGGCCGCCGGCGCCGACCTCCTCGAAGTCGACCTCTGGCTCCACCGCGGCCGCTTCGAAGCCCGCCACGAGCGCCGCATCCGCTTCTTCCCCTTCCTCGTCGAAACCTGGTACCTCAAGCGGCTCCCCTCCGCCCATTTCGGCCTCGAGCAGCTCCTCGAACTCGCAGCCACTGCCGGCGCCGGCGTCCTCCTCGACCTCAAAGACGGCGGCCGCGACGCAGCCCCCGCCCTGCGCGACCTCCTCGCTGCTCCCGGGCCGCGCCCGCCCGTCGTCGCCTCCTCGCAGTCCTGGAACATCCTCCGCGCCCTCAGCGAAGCCGTTCCCGCCCTTCCCCTTCTCTACTCCATCGACGTCCGCGCCAAGCTCGACCTCTTCCTCGCCGTCGCCGAACGCGACCCGCTGCCCCGCGGCATCTCCTGCCGCCACACCCTCCTGGCCCGCCCCGTCGTGGAACAGCTCCGCGCCGCCGGCCTCGCGGTCGTCGCATGGACGGTCGACGACCTCGAACGCGCGCGCGAACTCGCCGACTGGGGCGTCGACGGCATCACCACCCACCGCGTCGCCGAATTCCGCGACGCCTTTCGCGCCAGCCCATGAGCCGCCCCATCGCCGTCTACGTCCACATCCCCTTCTGCACCGTGAAGTGCGGCTACTGCGACTTCAATGCCTACGCCGGCATGGATGCCCTCAAGCCCGCCTACCTCCAGGCCCTCCTCACGGAGATCCGCGCCAGCGCCCCCCTTCTCGAAGGCCGCACGATCGCATCCATCGGCTTCGGCGGCGGCACCCCCGGCGAACTCCCCGCCGCCCACATCGCCGCTGTCATCGATGCCCTCCGGGCCTCCGCCCCGTTCGCGCCTTCCGCCGAAATCACCCTCGAAGTCAACCCTGGCACCTCAAGCCCGGCGCACCTCGAAGCCCTCCGCGCCGCCGGGGTCACCCGGCTCTCCATCGGCGCCCAGTCCTTCGACCCTGGCGAGCTCGCCTTCCTCGACCGCATCCACTCCCCCGAAGCCACGGCCGCCACCGTCGCCGCTGCCCGCGCTGCCGGCTTTCCCTCCGTCAGCCTCGACCTTATCTATGCGCTGCCCGGGCAGCCGCTCGAACGCTGGCTCGCGACCGTCCGGGCGGCCCTCGCCCTCCGGCCCGACCACCTCTCCCTCTACGCGCTCACGATCGAGCCCGGCACGCTCCTTGCGCGCCGCGTCGAGCGGGGCGAGGTGACCCCCGCCGACCCCGACCTCGCCGCCGACATGTACGACACAGCCTCTCACCTCCTGGAAGCCGCCGGCCTCCAACAGTACGAACTCTCCAGCTGGGCCCGCCCCGGCCACCAGTCCTGCCATAACCGCGCCTACTGGACCGATGCCGACTACCTCGCCCTCGGCGCCGGCGCCCACGGCTACCTCGCCGGCGAGCGGTACGCCAACATCGACCACCCCCGCGCCTACATCGATGCCGTCGCCCGGAACGCCTCCCGGGGCCCCCGTCCCGCGCTCGCCGCCGTCACCACGCCGTCCTACCCCGCGCAGGTGGCCGACTGGCTCGCCCTCCGCCTCCGCCTTCTCGAAGGGTTCTCACCTCGGGAGTTCGAAGCCCGCTGGTCGCTCCCGCTCGAAGCAGCCGCAGGCCCCGTCCTCGCCGAGGCCGAAGCAGCCGGCCTGCTCGAACTCGTGCCCCGTGTCCGTCTCACACGCCGCGGCCGCCTGCTCCACGGCGAACTCGCCGCCCGCTTCCTCGCCCACCTCGACCGTACCCTGCCGCACGCAGCCCCCGCGGCCCCCGCGGCCCGCTGAATCCCTGTACCTCCCGGCAAGAGGAAGGAGATGCCTCCGGAACTGCTCAGGCTGCCTCGGCCGCGAGCTCCTGCTGCCCCCGCATCTTCCGCCACAGCTTCGCAAAGTCCCGGTTCTCCCATGCAACCAGGATCTGCGAGGCCACCCCGATGCTCGAATACGTCCCCGCCACAATGCCGACCAGCAGCACCAGCAGGAAGTTCCGGATTGTCTCCCCGCCGATCAGCAGCATCGCCACAATCGTGAGCACCACCACCAGCGACGTGTTGATCGACCGGGCCAGCGTCTCCGTCAGGCTCGCGTTCACCGACTCCTCGAACGGAATGTACGGGTCGCGCGTCACCATCTCCCGCACCCGGTCGAACACCACGATCGTGTCGTGCACCGAGAAGCCGATGACCGTCAGGATTGCCGTGATGAAGGCCGTGTCCACCTCCACGCCCCGGAACTCGCCCAGCACCGCGAACAGCCCCATCACGATGACCGCATCGTGCACAAGCGCGATCACGGCGCAGGCGCCGTACCGCCACGCCTTCGGCAGCTGCCGGAACGCCAGCCAGATGTAGAACAGGATCGCCACAGCCGCTGCAATCACCGCCAGCGTCGCGTACCGCGCAATCTCCGACGATACGGACCCCGACACCGTCGCGAAGTCCTTCCGCTCGAGCGCCCCGAACCGCTCCTGCAGCCCCCGCTCGATGTCGTCGATTTCGCCCGGCGGAACCGGGCCGGCCCCGCCCGTCAGGCTCGGCGCGTTCTCAAGTTCGTTCGTCCGCACGATGAAGGTGTTCGTGCCCGATTGCTGCACCCGCGCCTCTGGATGGCCCAGGTCGCGCATCGCCTGCCGCAGCTCCGCCTGCGTAACCGTCCGCTCCTTGAACTCAATCGTGAACGTCGACCCCGACGTGAACTCGATGCCCGGCTTCAGCCCCCAGACCGCCAGCGCCGCCAGCGCCGCCAGGAAAAACACCCCCGAGAATCCGAGGTACCACCAACGTTTCCCCGCGAAGTCCAGCATGCGCCTACTCCCCCGCCGCCTCGGCCAGGCGTCGCCGCCGCTCCGCCGCCGGCACTTCCGATGCGTTGAACAGGAACCCGCTCTTGGCCATCGGCGTCCCGAGCATCATCTTCAAGAACGTCCGCGTCACCGTAATCGCCGAGAACATACTCACCAGCACGCCGATCGCCAGCGTCAGCGCAAAGCCCTTCACCAGCGCCGCCCCGAACTGGTCCCCGAACCAGTAGAGAATCACGCACGTAATCAGCGTCGAAACATTTGAGTCGCGGATCGACGACCACGCCCGCCGGAACCCGATGTCGATCGCCGCGTTCAGCGTCCGGCCACGCCGCAGCTCCTCCTTCAGCCGCTCGAAAATCAGGATGTTCGCGTCGACCGCCATGCCCACCGAGAGCACGAACGCCGCAATGCCCGAGAGGGTCAGCGTCACCGGCACCAGCTTGAAGATCATCAGCGTCACCGACGTGTACACCACCAGCGCGGCCGACGCCAGAAGGCCCGGCAGCCGGTAGTACAGCACCATGAAGATCATCACCGCCGCCATGCCGACGAGGCCCGCCTTCACCGAGGCCAGCACCGAATCCTCGCCCAGCGTCGCGCTCACCTCGCTCGCCTGCACCGTCCGCAGCGGAATCGGCAGCGCGCCTGCGTTCAGCTGCTTCGACAGCGTGTTCGCCTCGCTGAACGTCGGCTGCCCCGTAATCTGCCCACGGTCCCGGATGACAGCCTGCACCTCGGCCTGGCTCAGCACTTCACCGTCGAGCATCACCACCAGCAGCCGCCGCGGGTCCCCCGGGGGATACTGCAGCGCACGGGTCGTAATCTGCTCCATCAGCTGGGCGCCCACGCCCGTCGTCTCGAAGTTCACCGCAAACGTCGTCCCCAGCCGCGACGGGTAGGTGTTGTTCTTCAGGTAGGCGCCCGTCATCTGCAGCGTCTGCCCGTTCACCACCCCCGTCGCCGGCACCAGGTTGCCCTGGTCGTCGTACACCATGAACTCCAGCGATGCCGTCTTCCCGATCAGGTTCTGCGCCTCGGTCAGCGAAATCCCCGGCACCTGCACGCTCAGCCGGTTGCCGCTCGCCCGCGTGATCTCCGCCTCGCTCACGCCGAACGCGTTCACGCGCCGTTCGACCACCTGCTTCGCGCTCTCGAGCGCCTGGTCGAGGTCGCCCTGGTAGTCCGGCGGCGGGTCGGCCTCGAGTACGAGCCGCACGCCGCCCCGCAGGTCGAGGCCCAGCCGCATCGTCTCCCGCTCGAAGTCGCCGATCTTGATCCCGCGGCCCGCCGGCCAGAAGTCGCCCGGCAGGTACCGGTCGGGCGTGCTCGGCCACACCACGATGACGCTGAACGTCGTCAGCGCCACAACGAAGAGGAACAGCAGAACCGTCGTGGTACTACGCACCCGAGTGTGTCACCTCGCCCGTCGTCCCCTCCGCCCCCGTCGCATCGCCCGGCTCCAGCGTGCTCAGCCGCCGCGCAATCGCATCGGTCACCGCCCGGACCCGCACCCCCGGCGCAATCTCCAGGATGATCTCCGTCGGGCCCTCTGCCGGCACCACCACGTCCTTCACCTCGCCGATCAGCCCGCCTGTCGTGATCACCTCGTCTCCGATCTTCAGCTGCTGGACCGCCTTCCGCTGCTCCTTCTTCTCCTTCAGCACCGGCTGCAGCAGGATGAAGTAAAAGGCGGCAACCGCCAGCCCCGTATAGAAAATCACGCTCCACATTGCGGCCATGCTGGAATCTCCTCGCCGGCCCTCTACCCGGCCGGTCTACTCCGCGAACCCGGGGCGTGTCAGCACATCGCGTGCCAGTGCGAGGGCCTCATCCCTCGTCCGAATCTGCCCCTCGAGCTGGGCGTGGCGAACCGATGTTAGGACAGCCCCCAGCAAGCGTCCACCGGAAAGCCCCAGCTCCGCGATGAGGTCGTCGCCCGTCACCAGCGGCTCCGGGCCCTCCCCTTCCGTCGCCCCCCACGCCCGCGCCAGCACATAGTTCACGAACGCGCAGTGCCGCCGGAAGTGCTCCCGCGTGTACCGCGGCCCCTGCGTCGCCCAGCCGTCGGCAAGGTTCACCACCATCAGCGCCAGCACCTCGCCGTCGAGGTCGCGGACGAACCGCCGCACCGCCCGGTCGGTCGCCGGCCAGTTCCGCACCAGCTCCGCTGGCCGCAGGTGGTAGCGGATGAGCCGCCCCACCAGCGCAGCCGCTTCGGCCTCCAGCCCGAGGGCCGCCAGCCGCGGCGCCATCAGCTCGGCTCCCGCCGGGCCGTGCCGCGGAAACCGCAGCCGCCCGTCCTCGAAGGTCGCTGTCGCCGGTTTCGCCACGTCGTGCAGCAGCGCCCCCAGCCGGACCAGCGCCGGCAGCGGCACCCCGCCCACCTCCCGCTCCAGCCACCGGTCGAAGTCCACCCACCCGACCGCCTCCCGGAACTCCCTCCCGGCCTGCCCGCCGCCGAACACCGCATCCACGGCGTCCACCGCCGCGAAACTGTGCCCGAGCACGTCGTAGGCGTGCAGCTCCGGCTGGGCGAAGCCCCGCGCCGCCTCCAGCTCGGGCACGAGCGCCGTAAGCCCGCCGCCCGCGTCGAGCGCCCGCAGCCGTTCCCCGGCCCGGTCGTCGGTCAGCACGTCCAGCAGCGTCTCCCGGCCCATGCGCGCAGGGTACCCGCAGCCGCCCCGTCGTGCAGTCGGCTCGCCCGCGAACGGCCCCGCCCCTACGATGCTCACGTGAACGGAAACGTCAGCCCGGCGCCCTTCCGCATCCGTTCCCTCACTGTCCCGGTCTACCTCCCAACCTTCCTCTTCGCGGTCGGGCAGGGTGCAGTCATCCCCGTCATGCCGCTGTACGCCATCGAGGTCGGCGCATCCCCCGCCTTCGCCGGCTTCCTCGTCGCACTCCGCGGCATCGGCACCATGGCCTTCGACATCCCCGCCGGCATCATGGTCTCCCGCCTCGGCGAACGCTGGGCAATGCTCGCCGCCACCGCCGTCCTCTTCCTCGTCGCCATCGGCTTCGCCCTCGTCCCCTCCCCGCTCATCCTCGCCCCGCTCGCCTTCCTGATGGGCTGCACCTGGGCCGTCTGGATGCTCGCCCGCCTCTCCTACGCCACCGAGGTCTCTCCGCTCGACCAGCGTGGCCGCGTCCTCTCCCTCATCGGCGGCTCCAATCGCATCGGCAACTTCGCCGGCCCCTTCCTCGGCGCCGCCGGCGCCGCCCTGCTCGGCACCGACGCCGCCTTCTACCTGCAGGCCCTGCTCGCCCTCGCTGCCGCCATCCTCATCTTCGCCGTCGTCCGCGAAACACCCCCCGACCACGGCGCCGCCGGCGCGGGCCACCCCGTCCTCGGCGTCCTCCGCGAGCACGCCGCCGTGTTCGCAACCGCCGGGCTCGCCTCCCTCGCCATCCAGGTCCTCCGCTCCAGCCGCCAGGCCGTCATCCCCCTCTGGGGCGACCGCATCGGCCTCGATGCCGCCCAGGTCTCCGTCATCTTCGGCCTCTCATCGGCCCTCGATATGACCCTCTTCTACCCCGTCGGCATCGTCATGGACCGCTGGGGCCGGAAGTTCGCCGGCGTCCCCTGCCTCCTCTTCATGAGCGCCGGCATGCTCCTCGTCCCCCTCAGCGAGTCCTACCTCGCCCTCCTGCTCGCCAGCCTCCTGATCTCCTTCGGCAACGGCCTCGGCAGCGGCATCAATATGACCCTCGGCTCCGACTTCTCCCCCGCCGTCGGCCGCGGCGAGTTCCTCGGCGCATGGCGCCTCGTCACCGACCTCGGCACCGCCGGCGGCCCCCTCCTCGTCAGCGCCATCATCGGCGTCAGCTCCCTCGCCGCCGCTGCGGTCGCCACAGGCGGCATCGGGCTGGCCGGCGCAGCCGTCCTCGCCTTCCTCGTCCCCGAACCGCTCCGCCGTCACCGCCCGGCCGCCGGGCCCGCCCCCGGCGCCTGACCCGGCTCAGAGAATCGCGCCTGCATCCTTCAGCGCCGCGATCTGCTCCCAGTCGTACCCCAGCTCCAGCAGCACCTCTTCCGTGTGCTGTCCAAGCTCCGGCGCCCACCCGTGCGGCCGCGCCGGCGTCCCGGAGAAGTCGGCCGGCGTGTTCACCTGCTCCACAACCCCGTCCGGCGACTCCAGCTCCACGAACGCTCCCGCGGCCCGGACCACGGGGTCCCTCACCACCTCGGCCACGCTCAGGATCGGCGCCCACCACACGTCGTGCGCATCGAAGATCGGCCCCCACTCCGCCAGCGGCTTCGTCGCGAAGATCCGGTCGAGGGCCGCCACCAGCGCCGGGGCGTTGTCCCGCCGCCCCGGGATGTCTCCGAACCGCGGGTCCTGGGCCAGCTCCGGCGGATTCCCCAGCGCACGCAGCAGGTCCGGCCAGTGCCGGTCGCCCTGCAGGAGCAAGAGGTAGAACCACCGACCCTCCGCGTCACGGTACGGGTTGATGAGCGGGTTCGGCGCATGCCGCCGGTCGTGCGGCGGTGTCGGCGGCGGCTGAAGCCGGAGCTGCGTGTTCGTGTCCCACCCCATCATGTACACGCCGATCCGCGTCAGCGAGACCGCCACCCGCTGCCCCCGCCCCGTCCGCGTCCGGGCGAACAGCGCCGCTGCCACCGCGCCGGCCGCGTTCGAACCGGTCATGTGGTCGCCCATGCCGCCCCGCTGCAGCGGCGGCTCCGCCCCTTCCGGCGTCAGCCCCGCGGCAACCCCTGCCCGCGACCAGAACGCCCCGACGTCGTACGCCGCCCGGTTCGCCTCCGGCGAATCCGGCCCGTACCCCGTCACCTGGCAGTAGATCAGCCCTGGGTTCCGCGCCGAAAGCTCCTCGTAGGTCATCCCCAGTCGCTCCAGCGCCCGCGGCCGCATGTTCGTCACGAACACATCCGCCCGGTCAATCAGCGCCCCGGCAATCGCCCGGCCTTCCGGCGTCTCCAGGTTCACCGCCACGCTCCGCTTGCCGCGGTTGTCCAGCTCGAACGGCGGGTTCATCGCCATGCCGAACGCCGCGCCCAGCCCCCGGAACGGGTCCCCCTCCGGCGGCTCCAGCTTCACCACCTCCGCGCCCCAGTCGGCCAGGATCGCAGCGCACGACGGCCCCGCGACCCACACGCCCATCTCGACCACCCGGATGCCTTCCAGCGGTCCAGCCATCTCCTTCCCTCCGTTCCGAACCGAAAAGCGTCGCCCACGGATTCTACCGGCGCCTCCGCCAGCCGCACCGGGCCTCACCGCACCGCGTTCGCCAGCGCCGAGCACGCGCTCGCCGCAAGAACCACGAACACCAGCAGCCGGAACCGCCGCTCGTCCAGCCGGTGGAACAGCCGATTGCCCGCCAGCCGCCCGGCCTGGCTCGCCGGAAGCGCCAGCAGCGCCAGCCCTGCGGTGTGCCACGTCAGCGTCCCCGAAAGCGCCAGCATCGCTGCTGCCCCGCCCGAGGTCGCAAGGAAGTACACCGTCGTCGTCCCCCGGAACGCCAGCGGCGCCAGCCGCCTCCCCTGCAGGTACAGCACAACCGGCGGCCCCGACATGCTCGTTGACGTATTCAGCAGCCCGCTCACGAACCCCGTCCCCAGGTCCCACCCGGCTCCCGTGCCGCGCAGCTGCAGGCCGCGCGCCAGCACCGCCGTGAACACCAGCACGCACGCCGCGATGCCGGCCTGCAGCGCCCGCGGCTCCAGGAGCAGCAGCACGGCCAGCCCGAACGGCATCCCGAGATAACACCCGGCGACCATCCGCGCCGTCGTCCGCCGCTCCGCCGCACGCCCCACCGCCCGCAGCTGGGTCAGGTTCACCGCCGTCCCGAGCAGGTTCGCCAGCGCCACCGTCTCCTTCGGACCAATCACCATCGCCAGGAACGGCACGATGAACAGCGAGAACCCGAACCCCGAAAGCGCCTGGATCAGCGAGGCCGCCGCCGCGAGCCCCGTCACCGCCAGCACGGTCTGCCAGTCCACGCCTCCTTATCGCACGCCTCCGCACTCCGGCCAACGCACACCCCGCCGCCGCGCTACCCTATGGGCATGGAAGTTGCCAACGAACTCATGGTCCGCGGCATCGTCGTCGGCGTGTTCCAGGAAAACTGCTGGGTCATCGGGAACCGCCGCACCGGCGAAGCCATCTGCATCGACCCCGGCGACGAGCCCGAGGAGATCCTCGCGCTCGCCCGCGACATGGGCGTCACCATCAAGTACATCGCCAACTCCCACGCCCACGTCGACCACGTCATGGGCGTCGCCGGCGTCCACGCCGCCACGGGCGCGAAGTTCCTCCTCCACCGGGCCGACCTCGACCTCCTCCGCCACGGCTGGAAGGCGATCGCCGCCCGCTTCGGCATCCCCATCGAAAAGGGCCCGCCCGACCCCGACGCCTTCGTCACCCACGGCGATATCGTCGAAGTCGCCGGCCTCCGCCTCCACACCATCGCCACCCCCGGCCACACGCCCGGCTCCGTCTCCTACTACGCCGAAGAAGGCCTCCTCTTCAGCGGCGATACCCTCTTCCGCGGCTCGATCGGCCGCACCGACCTCCCGGGCGGGAACTTCGAGCAGGAGATGCGCTCCATCTGCGAGCGCCTGCTGGTGCTCCCCGAAGAGACGATCGTTCTCCCCGGCCACATGCAGGAAACCACGATCGGCTTCGAAAAGCAGCACAACCCGTTCGTCCTTGAATGGCTCCGCCGCGGCCAGGACCCGGCCGCCAGCTGGCTCCGTCAGTAAGCGCGTGGCCGCCAGCCTGGTCTTCCACGGCGGCGTCGGCACCGTCACCGGCTCCCGCTTCCTCGTCTCCACCCGCGACGACGCCGTCCTCGTCGATTGCGGCCTCTTCCAGGGCCTCAAGGAGCTCCGCCTCCGGAACTGGCAGGGGCCCGGCTTCGACCCCCGGGCGCCCCGCGCCATCGTCCTCACCCACGCCCACATCGACCACACCGGCTACCTCCCCCGCCTCGTTCAGCTCGGCTACCGCGGCCCCATCTACGCGACCCCCGCAACCGCCGAGGTCGCCCGCATCCTCCTCCTCGACGCCGCCGAAATCCAGGAGGAAGATGCCGCCTTCGCCAACCGCAAGGGCTGCAGCAAGCACCACCCGGCGCTCCCCCTCTACACGGTCAAAGACGCCCTCCGGGCACTGCAGTACATCCGCACCCGCCCCTACGGCGAGCGGTTCGAAGCCGGCACCTTCCGCGTCACCTTCCGCAACGCCGGCCACATCCTCGGCTCCGCCTTCGTCCAGCTCGAAGTTCCCATGGGGGAAGACCGGGCCCACCGCATCGTCTTCAGCGGCGACCTCGGCCGCTACCATCAGCCCATCCACACCGACCCCGTGCCCCTGCCCCCCTGCGACACCCTCGTCCTCGAATCCACCTACGGCGACCGCTCCCACGGCCACCAGTCCGTCATCACGCAGCTCCGCGACGAACTCCTCCCCACCCTCGAGCGTGGCGGGACCGTCCTCATTCCCGCATTCGCCGTCGCCCGTGCCCAGCTCGTCACCCACCACCTCCGCGTCGCCATCGAAACCGGCCGCTTCCCCGACGTGCCGATCCACATCGACTCCCCGATGGCCAACGATGTGACCGGCCTCTACAACCGCTACCTCGAAAGCGAGTACCTCGACCGCAGCATCCCCCACACCGCCCCGGGCGCCCTCTTCCCCCGCAACGTCCGCTTCCACCGCACCATCGAAGACTCCAAGAAGCTCAACAACCTTCCCGGCCCGCGCATCATTATCGCCTCGAGCGGCATGCTCACCGGCGGCCGCGTCCTCCACCACCTCCAGCGCCTCGCCCCCGACCCGCGCAACCTCATCTGCCTCGTCGGCTACCAGGCCGCGGGCACCCGGGGCCGCGCCCTCCTCGAAGGCGCGCCCACCGTCCGCGTCTTCGGGATCGACGTCGACGTCCGCGCCCGCGTCACCTGCATCCACGGCCTCTCCGCCCACGCCGACCGCGACGAACTCATCCGCTGGGTCGAATCCGCCCCCGAGCCGCCGAAGCGGATCTTCCTCGTCCACGGCGAACCGCCCGCCGCCGAATCGCTCGCGGAGGCCCTTCGCGCCCGCGTCCCGTCCGAAGTCGTCATCCCGGCGATGGGCGAGTCCTTCGCCCTAGCCTGAACTCCCCCGTTCCTCCCGCTTCCGGAAGTTCAGGTAGTACCGGCTCGGCGTCGGCCCCTCCTGCCCCTGGTACTTGCTCCCCGCCTCCCGCGACCCGTACGGGTGTTCTGCCGGCTCCGTCAGCCGCAGGAACGAAATCTGCGAAACCTTCATCCCCGGGTACAGCGCGATCGGCAGGTTCGCCACGTTTGAAAGCTCCAGCGTCAGCGCCCCATTCCAGCCCGGGTCAACGTACCCCGCCGTCGAGTGCACCAGCAGGCCCAGCCGCCCGAGCGACGACTTCCCCTCCAGCCGCCCCACAATGAAATCCGGCAGCCGCACCCGCTCCAGCGTCACCGCCAGCGCAAACTCCCCGGGGTGCAGGATGAACGGCTGCTCGTCCGTCGCCGTCACCAGCTCCGTCAGGTCCGGGTACTCCTGCTTCACGTCGATGAACGGCACCCGCGAGTTCCGGAACACCCGGAACTGGTGCCCCAGCCGCAGGTCAACGCTCGCCGGCTGGATCGCATCCTCGCCCAGCGGCTCGATCTCGATGTTCCCCGCCGCCAGCTCGCGGCGAATCGTGCGATCGCTCAGGACCATCCCGGCAACCCCCGGCGGATTCTGCCCAAGTCTAGGGCTCCTGCGCCTTCCGGGCTTCTGCGCCTGCTCCCCCGTCGAACTGCGCGATAATCTCCCGCCAGACCGCTCCCGCCAGGTTGCCCAATGGACCCCTTCCCACACCGCCTCCCGCGCCTCCCCTCCCGCGTCGACCCCGCCTCCGACGCCTTCCGCGCCAACGCCGCCCGCAACCGCGAACTGATCGACGACCTCCGCGCCCGGCTCGACCGGGTCGCCCGCGGCGCCGAGCCCGCCGCCGTCGAACGCCACCGGGCGCGCGGCAAGCTCCTCGCCCGCGAGCGCATCCAGCTGCTCATCGACCCCGCGACCGCCTTCCTCGAGTTCAGCCCGCTCGCCGCCGACGGCGTCTACGACGACGACGTCCCCTCCGCCGGCATCGTCACCGGCATCGGCATGGTCGCCGGCCGTCCCTGCGTCATCATCGCCAACGACGCCACCGTCAAGGGCGGCACCTATTACCCGCTGACCGTCAAAAAGCACCTCCGCGCCCAGGAGGTCGCCGAGGAGAACCGCCTCCCCTGCATCTACCTCGTCGATTCCGGCGGCGCCTTCCTCCCCCTCCAGCACGACGTCTTCCCCGATAAGCACCACTTCGGCCGCATCTTCTACAACCAGGCCCGCATGAGCGCCCGCGGCATCCCCCAAATCGCCGCCGTTATGGGCTCCTGCACCGCCGGCGGCGCCTACGTCCCCGCCATGAGCGACGAAACGGTCATCGTCCGCGGCACCGGCACCATCTTCCTCGGCGGCCCGCCCCTCGTCCGCGCCGCCACCGGCGAAGTCACCACCCCCGAGGAGCTCGGCGGCGCCGACGTCCATACCCGCATCTCCGGCGTCGCCGACCACCTCGCCGAGGACGACCATCACGCCCTCCGCATCGTCCGCGACATCGTCAGCACCCTCCCGCCCCCGCCGCCTCCACCGTGGCCCGTCGCGCCCGCGGAGCCGCCGGCCTACCCCGCCGACGACCTTCTCGGCATCGTCCCCGCCGACCTCCGCCACGCCTTCGACGTCCGCGAGGTCATCGCCCGCATGGTCGATGGCTCCCGCTTCCACGAGTTTAAAGCCCGCTACGGCACGACCCTCGTCTGCGGCTTCGCCCGCATCGAAGGCCACCCCGTCGGCATCGTCGCGAATAACGGCATCCTCTTCTCCGAATCCGCCCTCAAAGGCGCCCACTTCATCGAGCTCTGCGCCGGCCGCGGCATCCCCCTGGTCTTCCTCCAGAACATCACCGGCTTCATGGTCGGCCGCCAGTACGAAAACGCCGGCATCGCCAAAGACGGCGCCAAGATGGTCACCGCTGTCGCCTGCGCCGCCGTCCCGAAGTTCACCGTCATCATCGGCGGCAGCTTCGGCGCCGGGAACTACGCCATGTGCGGCCGCGCCTACGGCCCCCGTCAGCTCTGGATGTGGCCCAATGCCCGCATCTCCGTGATGGGCGGCGAACAGGCCGCCTCCGTCCTCCTCCAGGTCCGCCTTGACCGCGGCGAAACCCTCTCCCCCGAGGAGCAGGAGGCCTTCAAAGCCCCGACCATCGCCCGCTACGAAGCCGAAGGTTCGCCCTACTTCTCCACCGCCCGCCTCTGGGACGACGGCGTCATCGACCCTCGCGACACCCGCCGCGTCCTCGCCATCGGGCTCCAGGCGGCTGCCTGCGCGCCGCTCGAACCCACACGCTTCGGCACCTTCCGCATGTAGACCGCCCTCCCGCTTCCTTCCATCGCCGCCGAAAGGAATCAGTAAGACGCACGCAAACGAACGGGAACACGCCGTCCCCTGTCCGGCGTTTCCTTCGTGGAAGGGAAACCAGCCCCTCTGGAGGAACCATGCCGTCAAATCCCCCGCTGAAACTCTCTGGCCCGCTCGGCTGGGCCATCGCCGGCGTCGCTGCAGCTGCCCTCTTCGGGGCCGGCATGCTGACCGCCCGCGCCCTCTTCGATGACGATGCCGAAGCTCCCCCGCCGGCCGGCGCCCCGGTTGCCACCCGGCCCCCCGCCCAGGGCGCTGGTCCCGGAGTCGCCCGGCCCGGCATCCCCACCTCCGTCGGCCGCGGCGGTGAAGACTCCGTCGCTCCGAAGGGCGGCCCCTACAGCGGCCCATACGGCTGCCTCGCCCCGCTTCCCGCAGCAGCATTCGGTGCATCCTCGCTCGACCTCGCCGCTGCCGGCGTCGCGCCCCGTGTCCCGCGCTCCGGCTTCGAGCTGACCAGCGTCTACCTCTCCGCCATTGCCGACTGCACCCCCGATGGCATGCCCACCGGCGAAGCCCGGCCCTCGCTCGCGACGTCCTGGCGGCACACCGCCACCGGCCTCGATGTCTACATCACCCAAACTGCCAGCAGCGAGCCGGCCGCGCCCGTCCTCCGGCCCGATAGCGCCACCTTCTCGGCTCTCGGCTACCTCTTCACCGTCTACGTCAACGCCTACCCCGTCATGCCGATGGATACCGGCACCACCGCCTACCCCGTCAAGCCCGACCCCCGCGCTGCGGAGGTCCTGCGCGAGGTCATCAGCCAGGTCGCGCCCGGCTTCGACCAGCAGTGCTTCTGGGTCGCCGTCGACGGTGACTGGGCCAGCCTCGCTGCCTACGGCATCGGCGACCCGCGCCCCGCCATCCCGGGCCGCTTCAAGCTCGCGGAGGTCCACATCACGACCTTCCGCAAGCCCGCACCATCGTGCGATACCTCCATCCGCCCCACCGAAGGCCTCGGCCTGTACGCCCAGTGGAACGCGCCCGGCGGCGAAAGCCTCGGCGTCTCCGTCACCGGCCTCCCCGCCGGCGCCACGGTCGATTACCCCGGCTACCTCGACCAGTACGGCGCCAACTGGACCGCAAACGGCCTCCAGTTCTCCATCTGGTACGGTGGCAAGGATGGACCCGGCAGCGCTGACCTCGTCCGCGCCGTCGCCCGCGCCCTCGACCCCTCCTTCAGCGATGCCTGCTTCATCCAGCAGCGCACCCTTGCCGATGCCGACCTCGCAAAGCTTGGCCTCCGTCCGCCCACTCCTCCCGCCGGCTATGCCATCACCTCGAAGAACCTCACGGTCAGCGATATCGCCTCCGGCTGCTCGCGCCCCCGGGGCTTCTCCGCGAGCTACATGCTCACCTGGACGCTCGAAAAAGGCGCCGACGTCATCGTCGTCTCGATCTACGCCGCGCCCGACGCCCCGAAGCCCGGCGCCTTCTCCGGCTGGATCAGCGACTCCAACATCAGCTGGTTGACCGCGGACGGAACGAGCTTCAACGTGAGCGGGTATTCGACAGGCGTCAGCCCAGCGGTCTCCCGCGACGACCTCATCGCCGTCGCGAAGAGCCTCGACCCCTCCCTCGATATCTCGAAGCTCGAAGAGCAGCCCAGCGGCGGCGGTGTCGTCCCGCCCCGGCCGGCCCCGGGCGGCCCCGAGCGCAGCAACTGACCGGCTCGGCCCCGCCGATAGAGCGCGAGGGGCTCCCCCAGGGAGCCATTCGCCGCTCTTGGCTGCGGCCCTACGCCCGGACCTCCAGCCGGACCAGTACCTCACCGGCCGCCACCGTCGCCCCCGGGCCGGTACATACCTCAGCCACCCGCCCGTCCGCATCCGCGCGCACCGGGTGCTCCATCTTCATCGCGTGGATCACCGCCAGCACCTGCCCCGCCGCGACCTCCTGCCCCGGCTGTACCAGCACTGCCGCAATGGTTCCCGCCAGCGGCGCGACCGCCGCCGTCCCCGCCGGCCCGCCCTCCCCGTCCGCCCGCCGTGCCGGGGGCGCCGGCCACGCCGGCCAGAACGTCCAGAGCTCCCCGCCCGGCCCCTCCACCACGAGCCGCCCGCCGGAAGCCCGCGCCCGGAACCGCTCCGCCCCTCCCTCGGCGGCCAGCGCATCCCTGGCCGTCCAGCCGTCCGTCATCCAGAGCGCCGCGTGCCCCGCCCCGATCCACGCCGGCCCGGCGAACGCCCCTGCCCCTGCCGCCAGCCCGGCTGCGGCTCGCGCCGCCGCCGCCCACGCCCGCTCCGGCGCACCGGCACGTGCCAGCAGCTCCTCCAGCCGCGCCTCCAGCCACTCCACGTGCACCTCGCCGCGCACGAACTCCGGGTCGGTCGCCAGCACCTGCACCAGCGGCGCCGTCGTCCGCGGCGTTTCGATCAGTCCCGGCGGCACGCCCCTCGCCAGCCGCAGCGCCTCCTCCCGGTCGTGCCCGTGCACCACCACCTTCGCCGCCAGCGAGTCGTAGTACCCCGGCACCCGGTCCCCGTCCGCGTAGCCTGCGTCGATCCGCCACCCGGCCGTCGCCGCACCCGGCCACCAGCGCACCTCGCCGCCCGTCGGCCGGAACCCCTCCCGCGGGTCCTCCGCGTTGATGCGGAATTCGATGGCGTGGCCGCGCAGCTCCACCTCCTCCTGACCGAACGGCAGCGGCTCCCCGGCGGCAATCCGCACCTGCAGCTCGACGAGGTCCAGCCCGGTGATCGCCTCGGTCACCGGGTGCTCCACCTGCAGCCGCGGGTTCACCTCGAGGAAGTACCACGGCCGCCGTCCATCCCGCCCCGGTTCGCCCACGAGGAACTCCACCGTCCCCGCGTTCACGTACCCCGCTTCCCGGGCGAGCCGGACGGCCGCTTCCGTCAGCTCCGCCCGGAGCGCTGCATCGACCGCCGGGCTTGGCGCCTCCTCCACCAGCTTCTGCCGCCGCCGCTGCACCGAGCACTCCCGCTCCCAGAGGTGGAGCACCGTCCCGTGCCGGTCCGCCAGCACCTGCACCTCAATGTGCCGCGGCCGCTCGACCAGCCGCTCCAGCAGCAGCCCTCCATCCCCGAAAGCCGCCTCCGCCTCGCGCCGCGCCTCCCCCAGCAGCCCCGCCAGCTGGCCCGGCGTACGCGCCAGCCGCATCCCGCGCCCGCCGCCGCCGGCGCGCGCCTTGATGAGCAGCGGGAACCCCACCGCTTCCGCCGCCGCCAGCAGAGCCGCGTCGTCCCCGTCGCCGTCGAACCCGGGCACCACCGGGATGCCGAGCCGCGCCGCGAACTGCCGCGCCCGCGCCTTGTCCCCCAGCGCCTCCATCGCCTCCGGCGGCGGCCCGATGAACACGATTCCCGCGGCGGCGCACGCCCGCGCGAACGCCGCCGATTCCGCAAGGAAGCCGTACCCGGGGTGAATCGCTGCACAGCCGAATGCCCGCGCCGCCGCGATCAGCTGCTCCCCGTCGAGGTAGCTCTCCGGCGCCGGCGACCCCCGCAGCAGCGCCGCCGCATCCGCCTCCCGCGCCGCCAGGCCGTCGCGGTCCGCCGGCGAGACCGCGACCACCGCCCGCACCCCCATCCGCCGCAGCGTCCGCACAATGCGCACGGCGATTTCGCCCCGGTTCGCAACCAGCACCGCGCCAAACATCGCCGCGCATTCAACCACAGCCCGCGCCGGCTACGCGAGCTTCCCGTCGACCAGCCGGACCACCTCGCCCCGCCGCGCGCCGCACCACCGGCACGAACCGTCCATCTCCGGGTCCGGGTGGCGCACCTCCACTTCAATGATGCCCGCGAGGTCGCCCGCTACCGCCGCGGCCCACGCCGGCAGCTCCCACGCCACGAACTCGTTCGGCGGCCGGCACACGAATACCAGCCGCCGTACGCCCTCCGGGCCGGTCACGGCCGCAGCGCGATCTTGAGCACCCCGCCCTCCCGCTTCCGGAACAGCTCGTACCCGGCCGGGGTCTCGCTCAGCTTCATCGAGTGCGTCAGCAGCGGCCGCAGGTCCACCTTGCCGCCCTGGATCAGCGCCATCAGCCGCTCCATCCGCGCGGTCCCGACCGGGCAGAGCGTCGTCACGACCTTGCGGTGCATGAACGACCCGCCCGTCGGCAGCCGCAGCTCCGTGTAGCCGCCGTACACGCCGACCGAGCTCACCGTGCCCCCGTTCCGCACCACCGCACACGCGTTCTGGAACGTCACCTCGTGCCCCAGCGCTTCCACCGCGACGTCCACGCCCCGGTTGCCGGTCAGCCGCATGATCTCCGCCACCGCGTTCGCCGGGTCCACCACCACGTCCGCGCCGAGCCGCTTCGCCATTGCTGCCCGCTCGGGAATCCCCTCGACCGCGATGATCAGCCCCGCGCCGTACGTCCGCGCCCCCGCCGTCGCGCACAGCCCCACCGGGCCCTGCGCGAAAATCGCTACCGTATCCCCCGGCTTCAGTTCCGCCCGCTCAATCGCCCCGAATCCAGTCGACATAATGTCCGTCACGAACAGCACCTGCTCGTCCTCGAGGCTGTCCGGGACCTTCGCCATCGATGTCTGCGCCCCGTTGACCAGGAAGAACTCACCCTGCGCCCCGAACAGCAGGTTCGCCGGCGCGTTGAACGTCTCACACACCTGGTGGTCGCCCTCCATGCACCGCCGGCACGTCCCGCAGCAGAGCAGGCAGCTCACCACCACCCGGTCCCCCGGCCGGAACGCCGTGACCCCCGCGCCCACCGCCTCTACCGTGCCCACCGCCTCGTGCCCCATCGGCACGCCCGCCGGCACCGGCAGGTGGTCCACCACGTGGATGTCGCTCCCGCAGATGGTCGAGAGCCGCGTCCGGACCAGCGCCTGCCCCGGCCCTGGAGCGTCCGGGTACGGGATCTGCAGCATCCCGACCTGGCCCTCGCCCGTCTTCACGCACGTGTTCGAAACCGGCATCACTGCTCCTCCTTCATTCCCCGGCGCAGCCGCACCGCGCGCGGCATCCCCGCCGACGCCTGCCTAGATCCGTTCCGCCACCGCGCTGCCCATCGTCCGCGTGTCCACCACCTTCGCGCCCGGCCCCGCAATGTCCGGGGTCCGCAGCCCCTCGCGGATGACGGCGTCCACGGCGTCCTCCACGGCCTTCGCCTCCTGCTCCAGCCCCAGCGAAAGCCGCAGCATCATCGCCGCGCTCAGGATCATCGCCAGGGGGTTCGCCTTCCCCTGTCCGGCGATGTCCGGCGCGCTCCCGTGAATCGGCTCGTACAGCCCGATGCCTGTGCCGTCCTTCCGTCGCCGCCCGAGGCTCGCCGAGGGCATCATCCCCATCGAACCGGCCAGCATCGCCGCCTCGTCCGTCAGGATGTCCCCGAACATGTTCTCCGTCACGATCACGTCGAAGCTCGCCGGCCGGCGCACCAGGTACATCGCGCACGCATCCACCAGGATGTGCTCCAGCTCCACGTCGGGGTACTGCTTCCCCACCTCCGTCGCAACCTCCCGCCACAGCTGCCCGGTTCGCAGCACATTCGCCTTGTCGACGCTGGTCACCTTCTTCCGGCGCTGCCGGGCCAGCTGGAACGCCACGTGGCAGACCCGTGCAACCTCCCGCTCGCTGTATCGCAGCGTATCCACCGCCTGCCGCCCTTCCGCGTTCTCCCAGCGACGCTTCGGTTTCCCGAAGTACAGCCCGCCGGTCAGCTCCCGGATCACGACCATGTCGACGCCCTGCAGCACCTCCGGCTTCAGCGTGCTCTCGCCGATCAGCTCCGGCGCAACCCGCACCGGCCGCAGGTTCGCGAACAGCCCCAGCTGCTTCCGCATCCCGAGGATGGCGTCCTCCGGGCGTACGCTCGCCCGCGGGTCGTCCCACTTCGGTCCGCCCACCGCGCCGAACAGCACCGCATCCGATGCCTTCGCCTTCGCAATGGTCTCGGGCCGCAGCGCTACCCCGTACCGGTCGATCGCCGCCCCGCCGATCGTCTCCTCGTCGTAGACGAACTCATGCCCGAAGCGCTGCTGCACCCGCCCCAGCACTTTGAGCGCTTCTTCCATCACCTCCGGGCCGATCCCGTCGCCCGGCGTCACCAGGATGCGAAACGTTGCCATGGCCCCGTATTCTCCCGGCCTCGGCGGTCACCGTCGACCGGGGTTCTCATAGCCGCCTCAGTCTTCCACGTCGGCGTCGCTGCCCCGCGGAAGCTGCCGGTCGGCCGGCTCCGGCGCCGACGTGGCCGGCACCTGGTCGTCCGCGCCCAGCGGCGGAATCGAAATGTTCGCTACCACCGCCTCGCCGTCCAGCGGGCTCGCACGGTGCACGCTGCCCGGCCACACCGTCAGCACCTCGTACGGCTTCAGCACCGTCTCCACGCCGTCGATCTCCACTACCACCGTCCCTTCGATCGCCAGGTACATCTGCATCGAACGCCGGTGCACATGGGAACCAACCGCATCGCCCTCGCCCCGCATGCGGAACACCCGCACGCTCGCCGCCGGGCACTCGAAGTCCGTCAGCAGGTGGTACAGACCAACAGGGGTCGGCCGCGTCGAGGTCATCCCTCTCCCTCCGCAGGTTCAGGTTCCCCCTAGTGTGCTCCCAATCGGCGCCGGCGTCGCGGGCCGTTCGGACGTCACCCGCAGCCCGCCAGGCCCTCTGCCGCGCCGGCCCGGTGCCAGGCGACGGTCCGCCGCGCCGCCCGCCCCAGCAGCTCCAGGTACGCATCCCGGGAAATCTCAATGCCGCCCAGCCGCGCCGTGTGGTCGTTCAGTACCTGGATATCGATCAGCTCGACCCCCAGCGCCCGGCAGTGCTGCACCATCGCCGCCACCGCCACCTTCGAGGCATCCCGCACCCGCGAAAACATCGACTCTGCCCCGAACATCGCGCCGAACGCCACCCCGTACAGGCCCCCGGCCAGCTCCCCTTCGTGCCATACCTCGAAGCTGTGCGCCCACCCGAGCCGGTGCAGCGCGCAGTACCCCTCGATGAGCGCCGGGATGATCCACGTCCCCTCCGGCCGCTCCGCGCACGCCCGGATGACCGCCTCGAACGCCGCATCCACCGTCACCCGGAACCTCCCCTGCCGGATCGTTCGCCCCAGCCGCTGCGGAACCCTGAACGTTGCCACCGGGAGCACTGCCCGCGGATCCGGCGAGCACCAGACCAGCTCCGCCTCCGGGCGCTCCGGCCACGGGAAGAAACCTGCCGCATACGCCGCAACGACCGTCGCCGGCGCGAGGTCGCCGCCCACAACGTACGCACTCCGCCCCGGCCGAATCACTGCCGCCCCGGGAAAGGCGTACCGTGACACGCCCGTCGGCTCAGGCGGCCCCGCCGTGAACACCTCGACCTCAATTGGGCACGGCCGCCCCCGCGAATCCCTTACCGCGGCCTCCGTCGGCACCGGCACCGGCCGCCCCGGGCCCGGCTCCATCAGCCGCCCTCCCGCCGCCCGCCGATGACGAACGTCACCAGCCCCAGCGCCACCACCCGACCGCTGTCGTCCCGCACCTCCACCTGCGTGAACGCCGCCGTCCGCCCCATCTTCACCACCTTCGCCTCGGCCACCAGCTCGGTCCCCCGCGCTGGCGCAAGGTACGAAACGTGCAGGTCGCTCGTGGCATGCGGCCGCTGCCGGATCTCGCTCTCCTCCCGAAGGGTCCGCACAGCCCCGCCCGCGACCGAATCGATCAGGCTCGAAATCACGCCCCCGTGGACCACATCGTTGTAGTTCAGGTGCGCTTCGCGCAGGCGCACCCGGTTCACGACCCGGCCCGGCTCGGCAGCCACCGTCTCAATGCCCACCAGCTCCCAGTAGCGGCCGCGCGCCCACGCCCGCAGCCGTTCGACAAGGTCGCCCTCCATGGCGCAATCCTGCGCGCGGGCGCGGCCATGGTCTACCGCCAGGGCTACCCCGCGAGCAGCGCCTCCGTCTTCGGCAGCCACTCCGGCCGGCGCTGCTCGTACGCCGCGATCCGGTCCTCCAGCTGCAGCGTCAGCCCAATGTCGTCCAGCCCGTTCAGCAGGCAGTACTTCACGAACGGGTCGATCTCGAACCGCCGCTGCCACGTCCCGTCCGCCGTCGCCACCGTCTGCGACTCCAGGTCGACCACCAGCTCCGCCTCCGGCAGCTCCTCCGCCCGCGCGATCAACCAGTCGCAGTCCTCCTGCGGCAGCGTCACCGTCAGCAGCCCGACCTTCGAGGAGTTGTTCCGGAAGATGTCCGCAAACGACGGCGCGATGATCACCCGCAGCCCCATGTCGTCGAGCGCCCACACCGCGTGCTCCCGCGAGGAACCGCACCCGAAATTCGGCCCCGTCACCATGATCGGCGCGCCCTTGTAAACCGGCCGGTTCAGAACGAAATCCGGGTCCTTCCGCCACTCGTCGAACGCAAACGGCCCGAATCCGGTCCGTTCGATCCGCTTCAGGAACTCCTTCGAAATGATTTGGTCGGTATCCACATCCGCGCGGTTCAGCGGGATCACCCGCCCGCGCACGGTCTCGAACTTCTTCATGGCTACCTCCACTCCCGGATGTCGACGAAATGCCCGGCGATCGCGGCCGCCGCAGCCATCTGCGGGCTCACCAGGTGCGTCCGCCCGCCGCGGCCCTGCCGCCCCTCGAAGTTCCGGTTCGATGTGCTCGCGCACCGCTCCCCCGGAAGCAGGATGTCCGGGTTCATCCCGAGGCACATCGAGCAGCCCGCATCGCGCCACTCGAACCCGGCCTCCTTGAAAATCCGGTCCAGCCCCTCTTCCTCGGCCTGGTGCTTCACCAGCCCCGACCCCGGGACCACCATCGCCCGCACATGCGGCGCCACCTTCCGCCCCCGGACGATCTCCGCCGCCGCCCGCAGGTCCTCAATCCGGCTGTTCGTGCACGAACCGATGAACACCCGGTCCAGCCGGATCTCCTGGATCGGCGTCCCCGGCTCCAGCCCCATGTAGTGCAGCGCCCGCTCGGCCAGCTCCCGCGCCTGCGGTGTCGGCGCCTCCGAGGGGTCCGGCACCCGGCCCGTTACCGGCACGCTCTGCGCGGGCGTCGTGCCCCACGTCACCGTCGGCTCGATTTCGGACGCGTCCAGCGTCACGTACGTGTCGAACTCCGCGCCCTCGTCCGTCGGCAGCGAACGCCAGTAGTCCAGCGCCTTCTCCCAGTCCGCCCCCTTCGGCGCGAACCGGCGGCCCTCCATGTAGGCAAAGGTCGTATCGTCCGGCGCGATCAGCCCGGCACGCGCGCCACCTTCAATCGACATGTTGCAGATGGTCATCCGGCCCTCCATCGAGAGCTTCCGAATCACCTCTCCGCGGTACTCAATCACGTGGCCCACGCCGCCCGAGACGCCGATTTTTGCGATGATCCCGAGAATCACGTCCTTCGCCGTCACCCCCGGGTGCAGCTCGCCGTTCACCTCGACGGACATCGTCTTCGGCTTCGCCTGCGGCAGCGTCTGCGTTGCCAGCACGTGCTCCACTTCGCTCGTCCCGATGCCGAACGCCAGCGCCCCGAACGCGCCGTGCGTCGAGGTGTGGCTGTCGCCGCAGACGATCGTCATCCCCGGCTGCGTCAGCCCCTGCTCGGGCCCGATGACGTGCACAATCCCCTGCCGGATGTCGCCAACCCCGAACAGCGGGATGCCGAACTCCTCGCAGTTCCGCCGCAGCGCCTCTACCTGCTGCACCGAGAGCGGGTCCGTCCACGGCTTGTCCCGGTCGATCGTCGGCACATTGTGGTCCACCGTGGCCAGCGTCAGCTCCGGGTGCCGGACCCGCCGGCCCGCCAGCCGCAGCCCCTCAAACGCCTGCGGTGAGGTCACCTCGTGCACAAGGTGGAGGTCGATGAACAGCAAGTCGGGCTTCCCCGGCTCGCTCGCCACGACGTGCTGGTCCCAGATCTTCTGGATGATCGTCTTCGGAGTGCTCACAGTCTGTCCTGCCGCGCGGATGTCGTTGCGGGATGTACTCCCCAGTGTAACAGGAGCCCGCCTTCCGGCCGCCGCGCCCTACCGCCGGACCGGCCCCTTCGGACCCCTTGTCGGCTCCTCCGGTTTGGCAGCGAGCGCCTCCTGCACCACCGCAACCAGCATCCGCGGCCCTGCGAATGCCCGGGCCACGTACCGGTTGCCCGCCGATTTCGCCGCCTCCATCACCCGGCCCGACGCCGCATGGCTGATGTAGCCCGTGTTCACCACCACGAGGTCCACCGCCCCGCTGGCCCGGTCCACCGCCCTGTCGCCCTGTTTCGCCGCATCGGCGTCCAGCCAGTCCACCTCCAGCCCAAGCTCCACGAGCATCGGCCCGGCCTTCGCCTGCAGGCTCGGGTGCCCGCCGACCACCAGCACCGACTTCCCTTTCAGTGCGTCCGTCGGCACTTCCGTGACGGCCGGCTTGCCGAGCAGCCGTTCCAGCTTCTCCCCGCCCGCCTCGCGCACCTGGGGCAGGGAGGCCAGGTCCCGGAAGTCCTTCAGCAGCGGTGAGTCCTTCCGGAACGCCGAAATGGCCCGGTCCAGCAGCTCCTCGAACGGCTCCTCCTGCTCGACCGCCCACTCGACCGCGGCCAGCATTGCCCGCTCCCGGAGGTACGGGAACGATTCGAAGCAGGTCTCGCACAGGTTCGGGATTTCGCTCTCGCGCCCCTGCCGGAGGTGCTCCCGCACCAGCCGCTGGAACGCCTCGTCCGCGTCATCTTTGTGCGTCTTCCTTTGCGCAGTCCGGAGCGCCAGCTCGAAGATCCGCAGACGCTCCTCGCCGCCCAGGGCGTCTGCGCCTGCGATCGTTCCGTCTTCAATCCCGTCCGCAATCCGGTTCAGCGTGTTGTCGCCCCGCTGCGTCGCCGCCGCGAACTCCACCGCCTCCATGAGCGCCCGCAGGTCCCGGATGCCCCGCGCCTCCAGCGCGGCTGGCAGCACCTCGTCGATAATCTTGTCGGTCACGTGCCCGCTGTCGTTGGCCAGCACCTCCGAAAGGTGCTCCCAGCTGTCGTCGAGCTGAACCTTCGCCAGGTAGTCGAAGTAGCCCTTGAATTCCCGGTCCAGCCCCCTCCCGTCCCCGTCGGCCGCAAGCCGGAAGGCCGCAAGGAACTCCGCGTACCCCCGCAGCTGGTTGTCGGTCTCGATCTGCCGCAGCAGCCGCCGCCGCTGGTCCCGCGTCGCCCACTCCCGCGGCCCGCGCGCGATGATCGCGAGCGCCGCCACTGCCGCAGCCGAGGCGACCTCCGGGTGCGCCTGGGCCGCCAGGGGGATGAGCTCCAGCGCCGTCTCCGCCGCCCACGCAAAATCCCCGGCGATCCTCGGGTCCACCGGCCACTGCATCTGCCAGCCGGACATGTCGTCTGCGCGGTACAGCACGTTGGCGAGCAGGACCAGCCCAAGGGCCCGGATGTCCGCAGCCACCTGCCCATCCCGCACAAATTCGCCGAGCCGCTCCTCGTCCACGTGGTCGCCGATCCGCTGCTTGCCGACGAACTGTGCGAGCCGCGCCAGTCCGTGCAGGTTCGGCTCCCGCCGCGCCGCCTGGGCGTCCTCCGCCAGCTCCGTCAGCGCGCCGAGCCCCTCCCGGAACGCCGCCTCCGGCACGCCGCTCCCCTGGCGCTGCAACTCGCTCAACAGCGCCGCGTAGGCCTCGGCCAATCGATCCCCGTCCTGGCCAAGCGCGCGGTTCAGCACCTGCCAGCCGCACTTCTGGAACACCCGCACCGCCTCCGCGTCGAGGTCGGGGTCCATCCGGCCGTCACGTTCTGCGGCAAACGCCCGGCGCAGCATCCGCAGCGCCTCGTCGTGCTGCTTGTTGTAGAAGTGCCACACCCCCAGCAGCGCCATCAGCGTCGCCCGCTCATCGGCCTCCGCATTCTCGAGCCGGCCCGCCAGCGCGAGCCGCGCGGGGTCGTCATGCTCGCTGCGCAGCCGCTCGAGCTCCGCCCGCCAGTCGAACCCCCC
>Ga0308415_1000072_pt1 | contig 38055 bp, 28 predicted proteins | sample HotsprSampleOS55_FD_203465 | JGI IMG/M metagenome (GOLD analysis project Ga0308415, IMG submission 203465) | Hot spring phototrophic mat microbial communities from Octopus Spring, Yellowstone National Park, Wyoming, United States - 20090730_OS55 ... | reverse complement strand
GCGGAAGTTCTTCGCGAGAGGTTCCGGCTTACGGTAGCGCCGGGGGCGGGCTTGCTCGGTCAGGCCCTGCTGAACCGCCGGCCCCTCCTGCTGTCCGCGGAGAATCCGCTCTCGGAAGAAGAGGCCCGGGGATTGCGGGAGCGAGGCGTCAGTTGCCTCGGGCTGTTCCCGGTCGTCGTGGACGATGTGCTGGTGGGATGCCTGTACGGTGAGCGCACGGGAGCCGGGCGGGATCCGGAGGCGCGGATCTTTGACTCCCTCAACCGCCTGCGGCACCTGGCGGCCCGCGCTATCGCTTTGAGCCGGCAGGGGCGCCGGTCCGGGAACGGGTCGGAACCGGCCCCGGGCGTTCGCATCTAAACGATTGGGACTCCGAGAGCAATAACCTCGACTGCGGTACTATCGTCTTTTCATTCTGGGCGAGCAGTCCAGGGTACGACGTCCAATTTGTACCCAGCGAGTGGCAGCCATGAAACGCCATAACGCAGAAAGCGATCCCAAGGCCTCGCGGCGTGGAAGAAAACGGCTAGCGATCGGGCTGGCGGTAGCGGGCCTGCTGGCCGCTCTGGGTGCGGTATGGGGCTGGCAGGCGTGGAAGCCCGTCCGTGCAGTCAAGCCTGCCGTTGCCGCCATCCGCACGGCGAAAGTTCAGCAAGGCAGGGTGGCACACACGATCCGCCTGACAGGTGTTACAGCCGCCGAACGTTACGCCGGCTTGATGGCGCCGCAGTTGCGCGGCAGCCGCGGGGGCGGTGGCTTGAACGTAAGCATCGCCGCGCGGACATCCCGGACCTACTCGATATCGGGAACCTTCGCCAGCGCCACCACGAGTTCATCCACAACGACCACAGCCTCGACCGCTTCTCGCGCCAGCGCGAGCGGAACCAGCACGGCATCCACGAGCGGCGAGGGCGGTGGCTCCGAGCAAGCGAGCGGTGGTGGGGGTGGTGGCGGCGGTCGTGACGCCAGTTCGCTGGCCCGGTCCGTCGGCGGCATGACGTTCGCCCGTGTCGGAGGCGGCGGTGGGGGCGGTGGCGGCGGTAGCTTTTCGGGAGGCGGCCGCGGGGGCGGAGGCGGCGGTGGCGGCGGATTCATGATGCTTGGTCTTTCCCGTGGCGGCAGCGATTTCACGCTCACCTTGGAGAAAGTAGTCCCCCCGGGCACCTTCGTGCGCAAAGGCGACGTGGTTGCCGAGTTCGATCGCCAGTACATGCTGAACCGGCTTGACGACTACCGGGCGACCATGGAGCAAGTCGAGGCCGGGATGCGAATCCTCGAAGCGGATCTTGAAGTGGAGCGCAAAGCCCACCAGCAGACCATCGAGTTGGCCAAGGCAGATCTGGAAAAAGCACAGATTGACCTGAAGACAGTGCCGGTGCAGTCGGCCATCATGACGGAGCGGCTGAAGCTGCTCGCCGAGCAAGCTGAGGCCAAGTACAAGCAACTGCTCAAAGAGGTCAGCCTGAAAGAGGTCACCTACGGGGCCGATCGCCGCATCGCCGAACTGGAACGCCAGCAGGCATTGAACGAGCTGCGGCGCGCCGAGGCGAACGCCGACCGCTTGCTGGTGCGGGCTCCCATTGACGGCATCGTGGTCATGGAGAGCATCTTTCGCAGCGGCGAGATGGCGCGCATCCAGGCCGGCGATCAGTTGCAACCCGGCATGCTGTTCATGCGAATCGTGGACATGAGCTCGATGCTCGTGCAGGCCCGGGCCAACCAGGTGGACGTGGAGCGGATCCGCATCGGCCAGCGGGCCCGGGTCCGTTTTGACGCCTACCCGGAGCTGGAACTGCCGGCCCATGTTTACGCCATCGCGCCCATGCCCGCTTCGGGCGGCTTCCGCGCTGCTTACGTCAAGGAAGTGCCCGTGGTGCTCAAGCTGGACAAGCTGGAGCCGCGTGTCATCCCCGACCTTTCGGTGAGCGCCGATGTGGTGCTGGAGGAGGAGGATTCCGTCGCCGTGGCGCCGCTGGCCGCAATCTTCCGGGATGCCCCCGACGGGCCCCCGTACGTCTACGTGCAAACGCCCGCCGGCTGGCAGCGGCGCCCGGTGCAGTTGGGTGTGACGAATCGTATCTTCGCGGCCGTTCGCTCGGGATTGCGCCCCGGCGATACGATCGCTCTGGAGCGGCCGCCTGCTGGGAGAAAGTGAGCTGTGGGCTGTGGCTTCCAAGAACCTGAAATCCAAACCGAGACTGGGTAAAACAGGTCCGTCCCGCCGCACCAGGATCATGGGATGGACAGTCGCGCTAGTGCTTTTGGGAGGCGGCGGCTACGCTGCGTATTACTACGCCGGCGTCACGGAAGTCGAGATCCCGACCGCACGGGCGCGACGCGGGGATTTCCTGATCAGCGTGCGCACGCGCGGCGAGGTCCGTTCGACCCGCTCGGTCGTGTTGACTGCGCCCCAGGTGCCTGACCCGCGCATCGTCCGTCTCGCCGAATCGGGCAAGCCCGTCAAAAAAGGCGACGTCGTCGTCGAGTTCGATACCGCCCAGCAGGAGCAGTACTATCTGGAGCGCGCCACCAGCGTGCGCACCGCCGACAGCCAGATCATCCAGACTCAGGCCTCGCACCGCATCATTGACGAGCAGGACGCCATGAGCCTGATGCAGGCCGAATATGACTTGGAGCGGGCCAAGCTGGAGGCGAGCAAGGCCGAGATCCTCTCGGAGATCGAGGGAGCCAAGAACTGGATCAACGTGGGCATCTCCGAGGGCAACCTGAGCCAGGTCAAGACGGTCATCAAGTCTCACAAGGTCACGCAGCAGGCCGATATCGAGCGGCTCCAGCAAAGCAAGAACAAGGCGGTGCGTGACATGGAGCGGGCCAAGAGTTACCTGAGCCAAATGGTGATCACGGCCCCCATTGACGGCATCGTGAATATCCTGCCCAACTTCCGCGCGGGGGGGTCCTTCGGCTCCATGCCGCCGCCCTTCAAGGAAGGTGACCGGGCCTGGACCGGGGCCGCCATCGCTGAAATTCCTGATCTTTCCAGCATGCGTGTCGAGATGAAGCTGGAGGAAGTGGATCGGGGCCGGATCAAGCTGGGGCAGCAAGTTCGCGTTCGGGTGGATGCGGTCGCGGACAAGGAATTCCTGGCCGAGCTGGATTGGATCAGTCCCATTGCGGCGCTGACTTTCCGGGGGCCGGGCATGTCGGAGAAAAACTTCCCGGCCTACGCCACGCTGAAGAACGTGGATCCGCGACTGCGACCCGGCATGAGCGCCACGGCCGAGATTGTCATCGAGAGCCATCCGAACGTGCTGCTGATTCCCGCGCGGGCGAGTTTCCTTCACCAGGGCAAGCCCGCGGTGTGGGTGCAGCGGGGGCAGCAGTTCCAGATCCGCACCATCGAGGTGGGCTTGCGCAACGAGAACGATATCGTTGTGCTGAGCGGATTGCGCGAGGGCGAGGTGGTCGCGCTCGAAAACCCGATCGAGGCGGCCAAACGGGCGCGCAAGAAACTATGAGGGTCGGGCAAGGAGTTCGCCCGCGGCGGTCGCGCTGAGCGCCAAGAAGATCGTGCCATGAAGAAGATACTGTTGCGTTTGATTCTGGTGGGCGTGGTGGCCGGGTCGGGCTTTGGCCTGTGGCGGTTGTCCCGGCAGATGCCCGAACGTCAGATCCAGGTTCCTACCACGCGGGTGCGGCAGGGCGACGTGGTGATCCGCACCTACGCGCGCGGAGAGCTGCGGCCGGTGCGCCAGGCCACGCTGGTGGCGCCCAACCTGTTCGGCACGGTGCAGATCACGCGCCTGGCCCCCTTGGGTGCTTTCGCCAGGGAGAAAGATCTCATCGTCGAGTTTGACGATTCCGAAGTTCGTTCGCGCCTGGAGGAACGCGAGCTCGAGCTGCAACAGATTGAGGAGCAGATCAAGAAGGCGCAGGCCGATCTGGCGATCCGCAACAACCAGGACCAGGTGGATCTGCTCAAGGCGCGCTACTCCGTCCGGCTGGCCGAGTTGGAGGTGCGCCGCGCCGAGCTCAAGTCGGCCATTGATGCCAAGAAAGATTTGCTCACGCTGGAAGAGGCCCGGCGGCGCCTCAAGCAACTGGAAAGCGACATCAAGTCCCGTCTGGAACAGGCGGAAGCCGAAATCGCGGTTCTGCGCGAGCGGCGCAATCGCGCCATGCTCGAGGTCAGGCGCGAGCGCCAGCGGCTGATGCAGGTCAAACTCCTGGCCCCCATGAGCGGTCTGGTGGCCATCCGCCAAAGCCGGCCTATGGGGATGTACTTCCCGGGCATGCAGCTTCCTGATTACCGTGAGGGCGATCAGGTTTTCCCGGGCACGCCGGTGGCCGACGTGCTTGACCTTTCCGAAATGGAACTGGTGGCCAAGGTCAACGAGCTGGATCGCGCCAACCTGCTAGAAGGTCAGGAGGCTTTGGTTCGCCTCGACGCCGTTCCCGACAAGGTCTTCCAGGCCCGCATCAAATCCATGAGCGGAACGGCGAGCGCCAACGTGTGGGCGGGGGATCCTACCAAGCGTTTCGACGTGGTGTTTGCAGTGGACATGAAGGAGTTGCTGAGCGGGCTGGGCGCCCGGCCGGAACAGATCCGGATCATTCTGGAAACCGCGGAGCGCAATCGCTCCAAGCCCGTCACGGCTTCAGGTCCCTCGCCGGCCATGGCGGCCGCGGCGTTTGCTGCGCCGGGCGGCGGCGCGCCGGCAGGCATGCCGCTGCTGTTCGGCGGTCCGCCGGCTGCGGGGTTTGCGATGGGTCAGCAAGAGGGCGGAGAGGGTCGGCCGCGCCGCGGCTTCATGATGGGGGGCATGATGGGTGGCGGGCAGATCTCGCCCGAGGACATGCAGAAGATGCGCGCGCTGCTCGAGAGGGAGCTGGGCGGGCGCTCGATGCGCGACCTGAGCCAGGAGGAGCGGCAGAAAATCTTCGAGAAGATTCGCTCGGCGATGGGCGGCGCCTTGCCTGGCCCGGCGGGCGCGATGTCCCCCGAGGATCAGAAGAAATTCCGCGCCTTGCTCGACAAAGAGCTGGGCGGCCGGAAGATGGAGGAGCTTTCGCCTGAGGAGCGGCGCAAGATCATGGAGAAGGTGCGCCAGGCAATGGGCCAGCCTGCCGGCGAGGGCGCGCCGCGCGAGGGCCGCGAAGGGGCGCGAGGCGAGCGCGGCGGTCCTGGCGGGCCGCCTGGTTTCCCCGGCCTGCCTGCCGGCTTCGGCCTCGGTTCGTCCCAGCAGTTTACGGAGAAAGATTTGGAAAGCGCGCAACTGCCGCCTCCGCCCGAGGCGAACAGCCAGTTGGAGATTTTGCTGCGTCCCGGCTTGCTGGCCGATGTCGAGATCATCGTGGAGAAAATTCCCAACGCCATTTATGTGCCGGTGCAGGCGGTTTTCGAGAAGGACGGCAAGCCGGTGGTGTACGTCAAGCAAGAGAACACCTTCGAGCCGCGGGTGATCAAACCGCTCAAGCGCAGCGAATCGGTGATGGTGATCAGCGAGGGTCTCAAGCCGGGCGAGGTCGTAGCCCTGTCCGATCCGACGGCGCGCGGGACCGACAGGAAGAAGGAAGAAAAGAAGGGCGCGAAATCGGGCGCTTTGCCGGTCGGCGGCGGTCCCGGAGGAGGTTTGTAAGCGATGTCGGTGCTGGCCGCGTATCTGCCCGATCTCTACATGGGGCTTTCCAGCCTCCTGGTGCACAAGCTGCGCACCCTGCTCACCATGTTGGGCATGATCTTCGGCGTAGGAGCGGTGGTGGCCATGCTGTCCATTACCGCAGGGGCGCAGCAAGAGATGATGAGCTACATTGACCTGCTGGGCGTCAATAACATCATCATCGAGGCCAAGGAGGCGGTGGATCGCAACGAGCTTCAGGCCCGGCGCGCGATCTCGCCCGGGTTGACCTTCCGCGACTATCGCGCCATTCTGGAGAACGTCCAGGGGCTGGAGGCGGCCACGCCGCGCAAGCGCTTCAAGCCCACGCGGGTGCTGCCCAAGACCAGCCAGGAGATGCCGCTGCTGATCGGCGTTCTGCCCAACTATGAGCAGATCGGCAGCCTCAAGATCGTCTCGGGGCGGTTCTTCACCGAGGAGGAGAACCTGCACTCGGCGCCGGTGTGCGTGCTGGGCGAGTCGGCCAAGGTCAACCTGCTCGGCTATGAGGAGGCGGTCGGCAAGTACGTGAAGATCAACGACGTATGGTTGCAAGTCATCGGCGTGCTGTCGCAGCAGGCGGTGGCCGATGCCGACGTCGAGGGCCTGGAGGTCGTCAATCGCAACAACCTGGTGATCGCGCCCCTGAACACGGTGATGCGCCGCTTCGAGGACAGCAACAGTTATCTCAAGGACGAGATTGACGGCGTCTACATCAAGGTCGCCCCGGGCGTGGATTCGATCGAGACGGCTAACGTGGTGCGCGCCATTCTTACGGCCACCCACAAGGACGCAGGGGACTTCACGGTGGTGGTCCCGGCACACCTGCTCGAGCAGCGCCGCCGCACGCAGTTCATCTTCAACGTGGTCATGATCTGCATTGCGGGCATTTCGCTGCTGGTGGGCGGTATCGGCATCATGAACATCATGCTGGCCACGGTGCTGGAGCGCACGCGCGAGATCGGCATTCGCCGGGCGATCGGCGCCCGGCAGGCCGATATCATCCGTCAGTTTCTGACCGAGGCGGTGCTGATTTCGATCGTCGGGGGTCTGATCGGAATCGGCTTCGGGTTCGCCTTGTCACGGGTCATCGCGGCGGCGGCCGGCTGGTCCACCGTGGTCACCTTCATCTCGATCGCGGTGGCCTTCGGCGTGTCCGTGGCCATCGGACTGCTCTTCGGCATATACCCCGCGGTGCAAGCCGCCAAGCTGGATCCCATCGAGGCGATCCGTTATGAGTGACAAACCGGGCCAGGCCCGGTTGCGGAGCAGTTCTATGAGAAGGAAAGCGATTCTGGCAGCCTTGCTGTGCGTTTCCGTGCTGCCGGCGCAAAACGTGGTGGCGCCGGTGTTTCCCACACCCTCGTACTTCCGGGAGCATTTTTCCACGCCCAAAGGACGCGTGGAGTTGCAGCCTCCGGTCCGATTCGAGGATTTCATCGTCAACGGCGCGTTGGAGCTGTCACTGAGGAACTACCTCGAACTGGTGCTGGCCAACAACACCGACATTCAGATCCAGCGTCTGACCCTGGAGACCCCGCGCAACGCCATTCTGCGCGCGCTGGGCAGCTTCGATCCCTCGCTCAGCGCCAGCTTCAACAGCACGCGCACCCGCAGTCCCACCACCAGCGTGCTCCAGGGCGCCAACCTGCTCAGCCAGCTCACCCAGGTGGCCGATTTCCGCTACCAGCAGCGGCTGGAGACGGGCACCATTTTCAACGTCGGCTTCAGCGGCAACAAGAGCGCTTCCAACGATCAGTTTTCGACCTTCAACCCGGCGTTGAACGCCTCGTTGAGTTTCGGCTTCAGCCAGCCCTTGCTGCGGGATCGCAGCCCGTCGCTGGTCCGGCTGCCGCTGATGGTCGCCCGCAGCCAGCTGCGGCGCAGCGAGTACGAACTCCGCGACCAGTTGATGAGGCTCATCGAGCAGGCCGAGCTGGCCTACTGGGCCGTGATCGAATCCCGTGAGCGCCTGCGCGTGCAGGAGGAGTTCCTCAAGCTGCGCGAGGCGGCTTTGAAGCGATCCCAGCGGGAGCTCGAACTGGGGGCTTTGTCGCCGCTGGAAATTTACCGCCCGCAGCAAGAGTACGCCACTGCGGAGATTCAGGTGACGCAGTTCCGCTATCAGTTGGCGCAGCGAGAGGACGCCTTGCGGCGCCAGATGGGCGCCGACCTGGATCCGCAAATTCGCAGGCTGCCCATCGTGTTGACCGAAACCGTGTCGCCGGTCATGGACGACCGCCCGCTGGACCGCGAAGAATTGGTCGAGCGCGCGCTGGCCGGCCGCCCCGATCTCAAGGCGACGTTGCAATCGCTCGACATTGACGATTTGAACATCCGCTCCGCCTCCAATCGCCTGAAGCCCGACCTGCGCCTCACGGGCGAATACAGCGCCCGCGGGCGCGGCGGCTGGTTCTACGAGCGGGCTAATGTGTTCGGCCAGTCGCAGCTCATCCGCACTGTGCCCGGCGGCTTCGGCGATGCTCTGGACCAGTTGTTCAGCTTCAGCCTGCCGACGTACCGTTTCGGCTTGACCCTTACCCTGCCGCTGCGCGATCGTGCGGCGCAGGCGGATCTGGCCGACGCCTTGGTGCGCAAGAAGGCCGACACCCTGCGCGCTCGCAGCCTCGAGCAGCAGATCCGCCTCGAGGTGCTGAACGCGATCAATCAGGTCGAGTCCGCCAAAGCCGGCGTGCAGCAGGCGCGCGTGGCGCTCGAATTCGCCCAGAAGGACTTCGAAGCTGAGCAGAAACGCTACGATCTGGGCGTCAGCATTCTTTACTTCGTGCTGGAAGCCCAGACCCGCTTGACCAACGCGCAGGCGACCCTGGTCACGCAGACCATCGCCTACCGGCGTGCCCTGCTCAACCTGCTGCGCGTCACTGGTCAGTTGCTCGACGAGCGCGGGGTGGTCGTAAACGGCTCCTGATCCTGACCCCTGCGCCGGCGGGAGCGGCACACCGTGGTCCAATAAAGGAGGATGGGCCGCATCCGCATCCTGCCGGACGAGGTGGCGAACAAGATCGCCGCGGGCGAAGTCGTTGAGCGACCCGCTTCCGTCGTCAAGGAACTGCTCGAGAACTCTCTGGACGCCGGCGCCGCCGATGTGCGCGTCGAGGTGGCCGCCGGCGGGCGCCGGCTGATCCGCGTCGCCGACGACGGTTGCGGGATGATGCACGATGATGCGCTGCTGGCTTTCGAGCGTCACGCCACCAGCAAGCTTCGCGACGCTCGCGACCTGCTGGCCATCAGCACGCTGGGCTTTCGCGGCGAGGCCTTGCCTTCCCTTGCCGCCGTTTCCCGGCTGACGCTGGAAACACGCGCCGCCGAAGAAGCCACGGGGACCCGGATCGAAATCGCCGGAGGCAGGATCCTCAAGGTGGATGAGGTGGCCTTGCCGCCCGGCACCAGTGTCGTGGTGCGCGACCTGTTCTTCAACATGCCGGCGCGCCGCAAGTTCCTCCGCTCCGAGCAAACCGAGCTGGCCCACATCGCTTCGCTGGTTACGCACTACAGCCTCGCCTACCCGGAGAAGAGCTTTTCCCTGCGCCATGAAGCGCGCTCCTTGCTCGAAGTCACCCCGGTCGAGAAACTGCGCGATCGCGTCTATCAGGTCTTCGGTAGCGAGCTTCTGGAGGAGCTGGTGGATCTGGGCGTGCGGGAACGGGTGCTGGAGCCGGGCCGGCCCGTCGCCGAAGGAATCTCCCAACCCGCTGCGCCCGGCGAAGCCGCTCGCGGCTCCCTGTTCCGCTTGCGGGGCTTTATCTCCCAGCCGCACTACCAGCGATCGAACCGCAACTCGATTTTCCTGTTCGTGAATCGCCGGCTGATCCGGGACCGGCTGCTGTTGCACGCCTTGCTGTCCGCCTACCGCAACCTGATGCCGCCGGACGCCTTTCCCTTCGCTCTGCTCTTTCTGGAATGTGACTGCGGGGAGGTGGACGTCAACGTGCACCCGGCCAAGACCGAGGTGCGCTTCCGCCATGCCCAGTTCGTTCACGACTTCGTGCGTGACGCCGTGCGCGAAGCGCTCATGGAAGCGAGGCCGGTCTCTTCGATCCCTCTGCCCGCAGCAGCGCAACCTGCCGCCGGTCTGCCGTATTCGGAGTTTTCCCAGCGCCTCGAAGAACGATCCTGGCAGCTCGGCGACAGCTCAGTCCCGTTCGTACTCGAACCGCCGCCCGGATCGGAGCCGCGTCTGGATTTCGCGGGCAGCGATCTGGCGATTGGCCCGGGCCCGGCGGAGACCGTCAAGCTGCCGCTGCCGGACACGCACGGCGCCTTCCCTGTGGAAGGGGCAGAAGAGGCCTCCCTCTCGATGAGCGCCCTGGCTGACCTCCGACCGCTGGGCCAGTTGCATGACAGCTTTATCGTGGCGGCGGGGCGCGATGGACTGTGGCTGGTGGACCAGCACGTGGCCCATGAGCGGATCTTGTTCGAGAAGTACCTGAAGCGTCTGCAAAGCGGGCGAGTCGAAGTCCAGCCGCTGCTGACTCCGTTGATCCTCTCATTGAGTCCCGCCCAGCAGGCTGACTACGAGCGCATCGCGCAGGAGCTGGCCTCCGCCGGTTTCGAGATCGAATCGTTCGGTCCTCGGACCGTCGCTGTCAAGGCCGCGCCGGCCGGGATCCCGCCGTCGGAGCTGGAAAAGGCGTTGCTGGAAATTCTGGAGGTACCGGAACGCGAATTGCGGCGGATGTCCATGGACGAGATCCGGCGCTGGATCGCAGCCTCGCTCGCCTGCCGGGCGGCCATCAAGGTCAACACGCCCCTGGACGCCAACCGGATGGAGTGGCTGCTCCGCGCGCTGGCCGCCACCGACTACCCGATGAGTTGCCCGCACGGGCGGCCCACCGTGCTGCGTTATCCGATGCGCGAGATCCTGAAGGCTTTCCGACGGATCTGAAGGACTGCCCTACTCGAGCCTGAGCAGAACGCCCGCGCCGGGCGCCAGCCAGTCCATTTCGCGCCCGAACGGTTCCTCGCGACCCGAGTAAGGTGACACGCGGAACAGCTTGCGCCCTTCGGGTTTCGTGCGGATGCGGAACTGGAACGAGTTGTTGAGGTCTTTGTTGACCAGCAGAATGTAAGGGCGTCCCTCCGGATCCTCGAACTCGCCTACCAGGAAGCGCCCCATGACAGGCGGGCGAACGAAACGCTGGGTCATCTCGACGCCGGTGAGGAAGCGGCTTTCGGCCAGGTAATGGCACTGGTCGGGCGCGTCCGGGTAGTGATAAACGCCCAGGCTGCGCAAGCGCGTGATGGTGGGCGCCAGCGCGTGAAGCTGCCAGTTGATGCGCCGCAGCATGTCCCAGGTGGCGGTGCGGTTGCCGAACCAGTCCACCGCGCCCAGACGGTAATTGCCGATGTGCGGCGTGAAGTAAGTGAAATACTGGATTCCCCGGCCCCCGTAAGCCAGCGTGGCGTAAGCCTGGATGTTGAAAGTAGCGTCGGACGGCTCCATGTAATTGAAGTGAGCGTTGGCCAGGACGCAATTCCAGAACGGCTTGCCCGTTTCGAGCGAAATTCGCCGTATGATTTCCAGGTTCGTGTAGAAGGAATCGAGCATTTCGCCGCCTACGAGCGAGTAATTGTCGTAACTGATGAATGGCTGCTTGATGACGTCCACTAACATGCGCACGTAGCCTTCGTAGGTGGGCGTCCCCAGCCGTTCCGGGCTGACGCGGTGAGGAAACAGGTTCACATAGGGCCAGCGGCCCGGCATGGCTTCGGCCAGAATGGCGGCCACCCGGCCCAGCCCGGGCATCAGCGAGGCGTGGGGCTCGTCGCGCAGGTAAAAACCGAGCACGGCCGGGTTATCGCCGATCTCCCCAGCCAGCTCCTGCACGTTGCGGCGAATCTCGGATTCCGGCGGCAGTTTTTCCCAGTCGTAGCCGTTGGCTCGCTTGTCGGAGACGAAGCACCACAAGCCGGCGGCGCGGACTTTGTCCAGATCCGCGACGCGGCAGAAGCCCGTAATATTGAGGCCCGCCTCTTTCATGAGGCGGAGTTGTTCGGGGTCCGAAGGCGAGCTGCCCCAGGCCATGATGGCGAACTGTTTGGGGTCCACGGGTTGGGGCTGTGCAATCCACTGGCCGGCAGCGAGCGAGGCGACAGCCATCAGGCAGGGTAAGGTTTTCATACCGATCATGTTAATGCCCGATCAGCTCGCGGTAAAGTTCCGCCTGACGCTGCGCGACGGCGTCCCAGCCGTAAAGGTGCTCGACGGTCGCGCGCGCCTGTCGCTCCAGCACCTTGCGACGCTCGGGATCCAGCAACAGGCTGCGGACGGCGGCGGCGAATTCCCCGGCGGACGCTGCTACCACGACGTCACGGCCCGGCTCGAGATCCAGGCCGTGGATGGCGGCGGGCGTCGAGACAATCGCTTTGCCCATGGCCATCGCTTCCAGGATCTTGATGTTGGTTCCGGCCGAGGCGATGAGAGGAGCGATGACCAGCGTGGCGCGAGCGTAAGCGGGGCGCGGATCGGCCACGAAGTCCTCGGTTTCCACCCGCGGCAGGTCCAGTGGGATCTCGGCATGCTCGCGGTAGCGCTCGAGATAGAGCCGGTGGTTGTGGCCCGCGATGATGTGGAGGACAGGATGCAAGTCATCCAGCCGCGGCCAGACGTCGCGAAGGAAGAAGTCCGCGGCCAGCAAGTTGGGCAGGTGGGCGAACGAACCGATGAAGAGGAGGCGGCGCGGCTCGGGTTCGGCCGGCGCGGGACGGAAGCGCTCCAGATCCACGCCGTTCGGCAGGCAGGCGACACGCCGGGCGCGCTCCACGAACCGGCGATCCCGTTCCGACATCACCACCACGCAGTCCACGCGCTTCCACGCCTGCGTTTCGAACCGGCGCCAGCGGGGGTATTGGCGCCGGGCGTCGAAATCCCCGGTGCTCTCAGCCAACTGGCGATGCAGGTCGAACGTGATGTCGTGCTCGACGAGGATGACGGGCGCTCCCGCCGCCTCGTCGGCGTATTGCGCCATGTGGGTGAACTCCAGTTGCAGGAGCGCGGGGCGCCATTTGCGCACCGTCTGGCGCAGCGCCGCGCGAAAGGCGGGCGTGGCGTGCTCGACCACCATGTCCGGGAGCGCGCTGCGGGGACGCAGGTGCGTGCCGGGCCTCCGAACTTCGACGACCTCGCAGCAGAGGGACGCCAGCTCGGTCGCCGGCTCCGCGAGCTGATCCACGAACGCCACCAGAATCAGGTCGAAGTCTTGAGCGGCGCGCCGCATGAGGTTGTACATGCGGACGGCGCCGCCGTGCGAGAGCGGAAAGGGCAGGTAGGGGCTCGCGATGAGGACGGTCGGACGGCCTTGCGGCGCCCTGCCGACAAAGACCGCCACCTCGCCGCTGCCGATTCCCAACACCAGCTCGTCCGGGAAGACCGGCGCCGGCGGCGGGCGGCGCACCCGTCGCGGTGCCTGCCAGGCTTCGCCCAGCGCTTCGAGCGCTGCCTGGTTGCCGTAGGCGGCCTGGGTGTTGAGGCGCGCAAGGGTCTCGTTCCACAACCGGCGGAACACGCAGGGCGACACCACGGCGCGCGCGAGGAAACGCAAGTAGTTGGTCTCCAGAAACGAGGCCAGCTCGCGCTCGGTGAAGTAGCGCGAGGTGGTCGAGCGATGGCGGTGCAACACGCGCGCCGAGGCAACGTAAACGGTCGGCCAGCCGCGCAGCCACGCTCGGTAGCCCAGGTCCAGATCCTCGACGTACGCCGGGCGGTAGATCTCGTCCAGCCCGCCGAGCTGCCGCAGTTTGGCTGCTTCGTACATGGAACAGCCGCCGCTGCCGTAGAGCACGTAGCTGAAGTCTTCGCCGGGCAGGGGCAAATCGCAGCGGACGGGGAAGTCCAACGCGGCGCGCCGCGCGCGCGGGGGCATGACGGCTTTCCCGGTTTCCTCGCGGCGCCGGTCTTTGGGGAACAGAATCTGCGCGGTGGCGCAGAACAGGGCGGGGACCCGGTCGAAGGCATCGCGCAGGGCCCGAAAGAAGCCCGGCTGGATCGTCATGTCGTTGTTGAGCAGGCAAACGTGAGAGTATTGCGCGCGCCGCAACCCGCAGTTGACGGCTTCCGAGAAAGCCAGCGGGCGGGGGTGCGTCTCCACGATGACTTCAGGGAAACGATCGGCCAGGTATGCCGCGGTTCCGTCGTCGGAGCCGTTATCCACCACGATCACTTCAGAGGGCCAATCGCGCAAGTCGGCGAGAACGTGAGGCAGGATGGCGGCCAACAACTCCTTGCCATTGCGCGAGGGGATGATGGCGGAAATGCCGTCGGGAGCCGTGGGGCCGGGGGGCGGGTCAGCGCGGCACGTGAGCAGGACTTTCAAAGCCGCGATCGCGAGACCGCTCAGGCGACCCGCCAGCAGCAGCAGCGGCCGCCGCCACTGAGAGGGCCGCACCAGGCGCCACAAAAACGTATACAAGCCCCCGCCCGGATGGGTCTCGAAGACGACCAGATTGCGCAGGCGCCAGGCCAGGTGCCGCAGCATCAGCGGAATGCATCGTGGCCGCAGCATCCAGTGATCGAGGTTTTCGTTGTACGCCAGCAGCCGGAGCGGCGCCAGCAGGAAAGCGATCAGCCGCAGCCGCCGGTAGGGGACGTTCGGCACCAGCATGACGGCCGCGTACCGGATGCGCGTGCTGCGACAGGCAGCCCGGCATCGGCGCCAGTTGATCCAGAAGCCTTGCAGTGGATGGTAGGGGATCCAGCGCCCTTCGGGCGGCGGGAATTCCGAGACCACGTAAAGCGCCGACTCGGGATCCAGCGCCTTCAGTCGCTCGATAAGAGCCAGATTGAGCGGATCGGTACCGGTTGCGAAGACGACCTTGATGGCAGGCTTCAAATCAGTTCCTGCCACAGCGGCTGGAACTGGCCTGTGCGCCGCTGGCGCCACATCTCGAGCGCCTGCACGGCGAAGGCCGTGGTGTACGGGTTGATGAAGGGCAACCAGCCGGTTGGCGTTCGCCCGAAGTAAAACCCGCCGTAGACGCGCGGGTCGCGGTCCTGCACTTGGAACTCCAGGATGCGCGCGACCTCTCGCTCGGCCTCGTCTTCGCCCATGGGCGCGGCGCCCAGCGCGTCCGCGAACAATCGCACGCGCAGCAGTTGCGCCCGCACGTCGCCGCGCTCGAAAAGCGGAGCGATTTGTTCCAGGCGTTCCCGGGTGCGCTCGATCCCATGGCGCAAGGTCTGCCGGCATTCCGGCTCGTCCGCGCACGCCAGCAGGCCCTCGAGGAAGTAGCAGTAAGCGTGCAGCCGATCCATCACGGCCGGCTCGGCTGTGGGGGGCAGGAACTGCTCGTGCGTGGCCACAGCGTAGCGCAACGCCCGCCGGTAAGATTCTTCGAAATTACCCTGGACTCCTGCCAGCGCCAGCTCGCGCCATGCGAGTGCTGCTTTCAGGTGGTAGCAGCCGGGATTGCGCGACCAGCGCTCGTCCCGCGGAGCGGGGACCTTTGCGGGCAGCCAGAGAGCGGCGGAAAAGCCGTTCGTCGTGTCGAACTCATGGGCGATGACCTGGCCGCAGCGCGCGGCGGTCTCCAGCCACTCGCTACGGCCCGTGACGCGCCAGAGAGCCAGGAGGCCCCTGACCACGATGGCGTTGTCGAAAAAGTAGGCGAGCGGCTCGGCGCTGTCGCCATCTGTGGGGTACTCGAAGGGGAACAGCGCGGCCTGGGAGTCCCAGGCCTGCCGCACGAGGAAATCGCCGGCCCGGGTGGCTCCTTCCAGCAACTGCGGCTCGCCGGTCAGACGGAAGAGCCAGGCCAGGAAACTGGCGGCATAACCCGTGATCTCCGTCGAGATGCGATGATTGCGACCAAAGTCGGTGCGATAGTACCGGGCCACGCCGCCTGAAGGTTCCTGGATTCCCGACTCGAGAAACCATCGCGCGGCGGCTTCACGCGCTCGCAGGCATGCAGCTTCCAGCGACAAGATCGTACCCTCAGGGGAGTGACGAAACACGCGATTATAGCACCCTCATCGCGGTGGGTCTGGTCCCTCACTGGCGGTAGAAAGACCGCACTGCCTCGATGACGGTTTCCAGTTGCTCCTCCGTCAGTTCGGGATAAATGGGCAAAGCCAGCACCTCGCGAGTCAGTTGCTCGCTGACAGGGAAGTCTCCCGGGCGGTAGCCGAGATCGCGGAAGCAGGGTTGCAAGTGCAGCGGGACGGGATAGTAGATCTCGGTGCCGATGCCCATGCGGCTGAGGTGCTCGCGCAGGCGGTCCCGCTCCGGGGCGCGGATCACGAACTGGTTCCAGACGTGGCGCGTCGCGTACGGGGGCGCGGAGGGTGCGACCACGGGCAAGTCCAGCTCGGCGAAGCGGCGGCGGTAGTAGTCGGCGTGGCGGCGGCGGGCCTCCGTCCACTCGTCCAGATGTCGCAGCTTGACTCTGAGCACGGCCGCTTGCAGCGCATCGAGCCGCGAGTTGAACCCGACCCATTCGTGCACGTACCGCTCCCGGCTGCCGTGCACGCGCAGGGCCCGGAGGCGTTCGGCGAGCGCCGGGTCGTTGGTGGTCAGCAGGCCGCCATCGCCGTAGCCTCCAAGATTCTTGCTGGGATAAAAGGAGAAGCAGCCGACATCGGCCAGCGCGCCGGCCCGTCGCCCCTTGTATTCGGCGCCGATGGCCTGGGCCGCATCTTCGATGAGGGCGATTCCCCGGCGCGCAGCCACCTCGCGCAAGGGATCCATGTCTGCGCACGCCCCGAACAGGTGCACCGCGATCACGGCCCGCACGCGGGGAAGCGAGCAGGCCAGCACGGCCGCCCGATCCACGTCCAGGTTGAACGTACTGGCTTCCACGTCGGCGAACAGGGGCCTGGCGCCCGCGCGCACGACGGCCCCGGCGGTGGCGAAAAACGTGAAGGGCGGGATCACGACTCCGTCGCCGGGCCCGATGCCCAGCGCCAGCAGGGCGAGCAGCAACGCGTCCGTACCCGAGGCGCAACCGATGGCGAAGCGCGTTCCGCAGTACTCGGCCAGCTCGCGTTCCAGCGCTTCCACTTCCTCGCCGAGAATGAAGGCCTGCGCGTCCACCACGCGCCGCAGCGCCGCGAGCACCTCGTCACGGATGGTGCGGTGTTGCGCGCGCAGATCGAGCAGCGGAACGCGCGGGAGCTGGCCCTGATTCACCGTGCGGCAGACTCCGTGAAGGCTCGATTATAGCCGAGGGATCGCAAGCTTCGCTGCGTGCCGCCCAGCGGGAGCCCGGCCTGCTGAGCGAACATGGGAACAGGTGCGGCTTGCGCCGCATTGACCTCGAGCGCGCCATGCAGCCGCGCGTCAGCGTCATCATGCTCACGTTCCGCCGGCCCCAGTTCATCGGCCGCGCTATCGCGAGCGTGTGCGCGCAGCAGCGGGAGGACTGGGAGCTGCTGGTGATCCAGGACGGCTCGCATGAGCAGACTGCGGCCGTGGTGGCAGAGTGGCAGCGACGCGATTCGCGCATCCGGCACCTGCGACGCGAGAAGCCGGGCAACATCGCCGAGGCGACCAACTTCGGGCTGCGCCTGGCGCGCGGCGAGTATATCGCCATTCTGGACGACGATGACTACTGGGCGGCGCCTGACAAGCTCGATCGCCAGCTCCGCTTCCTCGATCACCATAGCGGTTACGCGGCCTGCGGAGGCGGGGCCATCGTGGTGGATCTGGAAGGCCGGGAGCGGCTGCGTTATTTGAAGCCGGAAAGCGACGCCGCGATTCGCAGGCGGGCGTTGTTCGCCAACCCCATCGTTCATTCGAGCGCCGTCTATCGCCGGCAGGCGGCGCTGGCGGTGGACGGTTACGACGAGTCGCTGGCCGGTTTCCAGGACTGGGACTTCTGGCTGCGGCTGGGTCGCACAGCGAAGCTGTACAATCTGCCGGAACCTCTCGTCTACTACCAGTTGTGGGAAGGCGGCGGTTCGTTCTGGGCGCAGCGCGCCAACACGCAATCGGCGCTGCGCATCGTCCGGCGGCACCGCGGCGCTTACCCCGGCTTCCCGGCCGCTTTCGCCCTGGCCCTGGCCTACTACGGCTTCGCGCGTTTGCCGACCGGCTTCCGGCGAGTGGCCTATGAGCCGCTGTCGCGCTTGAAAAAGGCCGTCTTCGCCGGAAGGCGCTAGCGCCGCTCGAGCAGGAACGGGTTGGCGACCAGGTAATCGAGCGTGCGGATCACGGCCTCGCGGATGCCCAGGCGGGGGCGCCAGCCCAGCGCGCGCATTCTCGAGCAGTCGAGAAAAATAAAAGGATTGTCCCCGATCCAGCCTCGATCCCCGCCCGAATAAATCAGGCGCGGGCGCAATCCCAAATGTTCCGTGATCCAGCGGATCGAGTCGTTGACTTCGCAGTACTCGTCCGTGCCCAGGTTGAAGATGTTCACTTTGCCCTGCGCCTTTTCGATGGCCAGCAACATGGCGTCCACGCAGTCGTGCACGTACAAGTAGGATTTGCGTTGCCGCCCGTTGCCCAGCACGTGCAGTTCGTCGGGATGCTCGCGCAATTGCTTGTAGAAGTCGAAAACATGGCCGTGGGAGTAGCGCTCACCCAGGATGGAGACGAAGCGGAAGATCCAGGCCTGGAAGCCGAAACCTTCCGCGTAGGCTTCGATGAAGCCCTCGGCGGCCAGCTTGGAGGCGCCGTAGAGGGAGGTCTGCACCGGGAAGGGGCAATCTTCCGGCGTGGGAAAAACTTCGGGTTCGCCGTAAAGGGAGCCGGTCGAGGCAAATCCGATGCGGCGTACGCCTTGCTTTCGCATGGCTTCCAGAATGCGCCAGGTCCCGATGGTGTTCTGCTCCAGGTCCTTCCACGGATGGCGGGTTCCGAAGCGCACGTCGGCGTTGGCCGCCATGTGGAAGACGAAGTCGGCGCCCGCCATGGCCTCTTCCAGCGCAGCCTGGTCGAGGATGTCGGCCCGCACCAGCCGAAAGCGAGGTGAGGCCAGCGCGTTCTGAAGAAACTCGAGCTGGCCCGTGGAAAAGTTGTCGTAGCCCGTCACGGTGTGGCCCAGGGCGAGGAGGCGGTCCACCAGATGACTGCCGATGAAGCCGGCCGCGCCGGTTATCAGAAAATTCACGTCGGATCTCCCTCCCGCCGTCCCGCGAGGATTTCTGCGAACGGCTTCTTGTATGATCTTAGTAATTGCCTGATCCCCGGACCAAGGAGGCGGCTTGATCATCGCGCGCAGCCCGCTGCGGATTTCTCTGGGCGGCGGCGGCACCGATCTGCCCTCCTACTACCGCGAGCACACCGGATTCGTGATGGCGGCCGCCATAGACAAGTACGTCTACGTCACGATCCATGAGATGTTCGCCGAGGGCATCCTGCTGAAATACTCGCGCATGGAGAGGATCTCGACGCCGGACGAGATTCAGCATCCCATCATTCGCGAGGCGATCAAGCTGGTAGAGCCGCGCACCAATCATCTGGAGATCACGAGCCTGGCCGATATTCCGGCGGGCACCGGGCTGGGATCCTCGGGCAGTTTCACCACCGCCCTGCTGCGCGCCCTGCACGCGCTCAACCGCAACTTTCTCACGCCGCGGGAGTTGGCCGAGCAGGCCTGCTACATCGAAATCGAGCGGTTGGGCGAGCCCGTGGGCAAGCAGGACCAGTACATTGCGGCCTTCGGCGGGATCACATGCTTCACATTTTTTCCCGACGGCCACGTAGAGGTCGAGCCCCTGCGGCTGGACGCCGAGACGCTCCACAACCTGGAAGACAATCTGGCACTGTTCTTTACCGGATACACGCGCGAGGCGGCCAGCATCCTTCGCGAACAGGATACCCGCAGCCGCCAGGGCGATCGCGAAATGATCGAGCATCTGCACACGGTCAAACAACTCGGCCTGGAAAGCAGGCAGGCGCTCGAGCGCGGCGATCTGCGAAGCTTCGCCGAACTCATGAACGTTCACTGGGAACACAAGAAGGCTCGCTCGGGCGGCATGACCAATCCCAGGATTGACGAATACTACCAGTTGGGGCTGCACAATGGCGCGCTGGGCGGCAAACTCATCGGAGCGGGCGGAGGCGGCTTCCTGATGTTCTACGCGGAAGACAAGACACGGCTGCGGCGCGCCATGACCGAGGCGGGCTTGCGCGAAGTGCGCATCCGCTTCGATTTCGAGGGCACGCGCCTGCTGGCTCCGGCATGACAAGACCCATGCTCCCTGTTGCGATCCTGGCGGGCGGGCTGGGCAGTCGCCTGCGGCCTTTGACCGACACGCTACCCAAGTCGCTGGTCCCCGTGGCCGGCGAGCCCTTTCTGGCGCACCAGTTGCGGCTTCTGGCCCGAGCAGGTATCGAGCGCGTAGTCCTTTGCCTGGGCTATCGCGGCGAGCAGATCCGCGAGTTCGCGGGCGACGGCCGTCGCTTCGGCTTGCGCGTCGAGTATTCCGAGGACGGACCGGCGCCGCTCGGCACCGCGGGCGCGGTCCGCAAGGCTTTGCCGCTGCTCGGTCCGTATTTCTTCGTGCTCTACGGGGACTCCTACCTTCCCTGCGACTACCGGCAAGTCGAGCAGGCCTTCTTCGCCTCGGGGCGGCCGGCTTTGATGACCGTCTATCGCAACGAGGATCGTTGGGACCGAAGCAACGTCGAATTCGACGGGTCCCGCATTCTGGCCTACGACAAGAAGAACCGGACCCCGCGGATGCGGCACATTGACTACGGGCTGGGAGTTTTCGACGCCGGCGTTTTCGAGGAATTGCCGGAGGGGACCTTCTGCGATCTGGCGGAGCTCTACCGCCAACTGCTGGCTACCGGACGACTGGCGGCCTTCGAAGTCAGCCGGCGCTTCTATCACATCGGGGACCGCCAGGCGCTGGAAGAACTGGAAGCCTGGCTGAGAAGTTTTCTCGAGGGGAACACTGTGGAATTTGTGGAGCAGTACCTTTCGGAGGCGCACCAGATCCTGGATCGGCTGGATCGCGGCTCGATCGAGCGAACGGCGCAGTTGCTGGCCGAAACCCGGGCCGCGGGCGGGCGGCTCTTTATCCTCGGGGTTGGCGGCGGGGCCGCCCACGCCTCCCACGCGGTGAACGATTTCCGCAAGCTCGCCGGCATGGAGGCCTACGCGCCCACGGACAACGTCTCCGAGCTGACGGCGCGCACCAATGACGAAGGCTGGGCCACCGTGTTCGAGTCCTGGTTGCGTACGAGCCGTTTGCGCGCCGAAGACGCCGTGCTCGTGTTTTCGGTGGGCGGGGGCGATGCCGAACGCCACGTCAGTCCCAATCTGGTCGCGGCGCTGCGCTACGCGCGAGCTGTGGGAGCGCGCGTGCTGGGCATCGTGGGGCGCGACGGGGGCTACACCGCCCAGGTGGCCGACGCCTGCGTCATCATTCCCACCGTCCATCCGTCCCGCGTGACTCCGCACACGGAGGCCTTCCAGGCCTTGGTCTGGCACCTGCTGGTGTCGCATCCCTTGATCAAGCAGGCCGAGACCAAATGGGAGTCCGTGCGATGAGGGCGGCCGTCTTTCTTGACCGGGACGGGGTGCTGGTCCGCGCGCGCGTCGTCAACGGCAAACCTTTCCCTCCGGTCCGTGCGCAAGAGATGGAGATCGAGCCGGGGGCGCGCGAGGCTTTGCGCCGGCTGGCCGAGCGTGGCTTCGTGCTGGTGGTTGTCACCAATCAGCCGGACGTGGCCCGCGGTGAGCTTTCTGCGGATGCTTTGGATGAGATGCATCATCGCCTGATGAACGAGCTGCCGGTGGAGGGAATCTGGACTTGTCCCCATGACGATGGCGATGCCTGCGCCTGCCGGAAGCCGAAGCCGGGGTTGATCCTGGAGGCGGCGCACGCGCTCGGGATCGATCTGGCGCGCAGCTTCATGGTCGGTGACCGCTGGCGTGACGTGGAGGCGGCCCATGCGGCCGGCTGCACTGCGATCTGGCTGGATCGCGGCTACGACGAGCGCTCACCTGCCGTGCAACCCGACGCCCGCGTCCGTTCCCTGGGAGAAGCTGTGGATTGGATTCTGAGTCGAACACTCACCAGAGCCGAGGATGATGACAAGCCCCTTTAAGCTGCAAGTGAAAATTTTCGCCGATGGCGCCGACCGCGCCAAGATGCTCGAGCTGGCGCGCGATCCGCTGATCCGTGGTTTCACGACCAACCCGAGCCTGATGCGCAAGGCAGGCGTGAGCGACTACGAGGCCTTCGCGCGCGACATTCTGGCCGCAATTCCCGACCGCCCGATTTCTCTGGAAGTCTTTGCTGACGAGTTCGACGAAATGGAGCGCCAGGCGCGCAAGATCGCTTCCTGGGGCCAGAACGTCTACGTCAAGATTCCGGTGACCACCACGCGGCGCGAATCCTCCTGCGAACTGGTGCGGCGCTTGACGCAGTCGGGCGTCAAGGTGAACGTCACTGCGATCCTTACGCTGCGGCAGGTGCGCGAGGTGGTGGCTGCGCTGGATGGAGGCGCCCCTGCCTGCGTCTCGGTTTTCGCCGGACGGATCGCCGACACCGGGCGCGATCCCGTGCCGGTGATGGCGGCGGCTGCGGAGCTGGTCCGGTCCGCGCCCAACGTGGAATTGATCTGGGCGAGCGTGCGCGAACTCTACAACATCGTGCAGGCGGATATGGCGGGCTGCCACATCATTACCGTGACGCCCGAGCTGCTGGCGAAACTGCCGCTGTGGAGCAAGGATCTGGAAGAGTACTCGCTGGAAACCGTGCGCACGTTTTACGAAGACGCTCGCCGAAGCGGCTACCGGCTGTGAAGATCGAGGCTCGCCGTCCGCGTTCATGATCCCCCTGCCTGGCAACGCCCAGATCTGGTTGCCCGGGTACTGCCGGAGCCGGTTGGCGGCAACGGGTCGGCCGCGGCCTCGCCGCTTGTGGTTGATGATCGCGGATCACTTCGAGCCGTATTGGAAGAACCGCGATGACGGGTTGGCCCGGGAACGCGTCCGCCAGTGGCGCGAGCGTTGGCCCGAAATCGCCGCGCGGCACCGGGACAGCGCAGGCAGCCCGCCGCGGTGGACTTTTTTCTACCCGGAGGAAGAGTACCGGCCCGAACTGGTCGAGCCGCTGGCTGAGCTGGCCCGTGTCGGGATCGCTGACGTGGAAGTTCACATTCATCACGACGGCGAGGGGGAGCAGGATTTCCTGGAGCGCATGCAGCGCTACCTGGACGCGCTCGAGTCCCGTCACCGTCTGCTGCGGCGACGCGCCGGCCGCCTCGCCTTTGGTTTCGTTCACGGCGACTGGGCGCTGGACAACTCGCTCCCCGGGGGCCGCTATTGCGGCCTGAACAACGAGATCAGCCTGCTGCGCGATCTGGGCTGTTACGCCGATTTCACCATGCCCTCGGCCCCTTCGCCGTCGCAGGCGCGCACGGTGAACCGGATCTACTGGGCGGTGGACGACCCGTCTCGCCCCAAGTCCTACGATCGGGGAGTTGCGGCGGAGCCCGGGGGCGGGCGGAGGGGCGACCTTGTGATGATTCCGGGTCCACTGGGATTGCGTTGGGAGCGCAGGATCCGGCCGCGGATGGAAAATGGCGAGCTCGGGGCGCACCAGCCGGTCACGGCCGAGCGCGTGCGGGCGTGGCTGGCCTTGACGCCCCGGCTGGGCGACGAGGCCTTCCTGAAGCTCTTCGCCCACGGTGCGCAGGAGAAACACCGGGCCGCATTCTTCGATGGCGAGCTGGACCGCCTGTTCGAGCTGGTGCGGGAGGAGACCCGCCGGCGGAACTGTGAGCTGCGCTACGCCACGGCCTGGGAACTCTATCTGGAGGTCGAAAGGCTTATCCTTGGCCTCCGGGACCGGGTTGCGAAATCCGACCGCGATGTTCTATAAAAGGACAGGTCCTCGGGAAAGGGTGAGGGAAGGCCTTGGATTACAACAACAAAACAGTCCTTGTCACTGGCGGGCTAGGCTTCATCGGGAGCAACCTGGCGATCCGGCTGGTCGAACTCGGCGCCCGGGTGATCGTCGTAGACTCTTCGCGCCCGGGCTGCGGGGCCAATCCCCATAATCTTGCGCCCGTCGCGGACCGGGTTGAACTGATTTCGAGGGACATCGGGGAGGCTCAGGAGTTCCGGGAGGTTCTCGCGCGGTGCGATGTCGTCTTCAATCTGGCGGGCGAGGTCAGCCACATCCACAGCATGATGGCGCCCGAGCGTGACCTGGAGATCAACACGGCGGCCCATTTGCGCTTCCTCGAGGTCTTGCGGCGCGAGCGGCCCGGGGTCCGGGTAGTCTACGCCGGTACGCGGCAGGTTTACGGCGTACCCCAGTACCTGCCCGTGGATGAGCAGCACCCCGTGGAGCCAGTGGATTACAACGGGGTGCACAAATACGCGACGAGCTTGTACCATCTGATGCTGTCGCGCATGGGTGCGCTCGACGCGGTCGTGTTGCGGCTGACCAACGTCTACGGTCCGCGCATGGCGCTGCGCATTCCTTGTCAGGGCGTGCTGAGCACGTTTCTCCGCCGTGCCTTGTTGGGCCAGGACCTGGAGGTTTACGAGGGCGAACAGCTTCGCGATCCGGTGTACGTGGACGATGTGGTCGAGGCGTTCCTGCGGGTGGGCGCAGTGACAAGTTTGCCGGCGCGCACTTACAACGTGGCGGGGCCGGAAGCGCTTTCACTGCGACGGATTGCGGAAATCATCGCCGAGGCAGCCGGAGTGCGAGTGCTCACGCAACCTTTCCCCGCCGAACGCAAGCGGATTGACATCGGCAGTTACGTGGGCGACAGTCAGAGGATCAGGCGCGATTTCGGCTGGGTTCCGCGCGTCTGTTTTGCAGACGCCATCCGCGCCTCCTTGGTCTGGTATCGCGAGCACCTGACCCATTATTTGGAAGCAGACCGTCCGGCCTCCTGCGCCATGCCGGAGCATCAAGGGCGCAAGCGCAAGCTGGTTCTTGTCCCCGCCCAATGAATCCCGCGGAATTTCACTATCTGGCGCGGGCCGAGGAAGGGTACTGGTGGTTTCGAGGGATGCGGCGGATCCTGTTCACGCTGCTGGAGCCCTGGGTGCGCGGTCGTCGGATCGAGCGGGTTCTGGAGGCGGGTTGCGGGACGGGCCACTTCGCCGGCGATCTGGAGCGGCGCTACCGCTGGCGCGTCGTGCCCGTGGATCTGGCCTCGGAAGGCCTTGCATACGGGCGTTTTCTGGGGGTGCAGAGGTTGGTGCAAGCCGACATCGCGCAACTACCGTTTCCGGCGGCCTCGTTCGATGCGGTGTTTTCCCTCGACGTGCTGGTCCACTTCCCGGCCGGGGCGGAAGGGCGTCCACTGGCCGAGCTGGTTCGCGTCCTCAAGCCGGGAGGTCTGCTGGTATTGCGCACGGCCGCTCTGGATATCTTGCGAAGCCGGCATTCCGAGTTCACGGGGGAGCGCCAGCGTTTTACAGCAGGCCGGCTGCGGCGCGCCGTGGAGCGATGCGACGTGCGCATCCTGCGAATGACGTATGCCAACTCGCTGTTGCTCCCCGTGGCGCTGGCGAAGTTTCGCATCTGGGAACCGTTGCTGCGCAAGCCGCCGGCCAGCGGCCTGGCACCGATCCCTGGCTGGCTGAACCGATCGCTGGAGTGGCCGCTGCGGGTCGAAGCAGGCCTGCTACGGATGGGCTTGCACCTGCCGGTGGGCCAGTCGTTGATCCTGCTCGGCGAAAAGCGGGCCTGAGCGCTTTCAGGACTTGGGGGGCTTTTCCGGCGGGCGCTCCAGCGCCACGTGTTCTCCTGCCCGCAGGCCTTCGCGGACCACAACGTGGGTCTGATTGCGCGGCCCCAACTGCACCAGGCGCTTCTCGAAGCTGTTGCCGCGCTTGACATAGACGAAGTGCCGGCCGTTTTCGGTGTGCACGGCGTGCAGCGGCAGCATGAGCACGTTATCTTCCTTCTCGATCTCTACGTCAGCCCAGGCGGACAGATCGGGGAGCAGTCGGGGGTCGCTGCCGTGAATGGCGATGCGGACGGGAACGGCACGCAGGTAGTAACTTTCGCCGCGGCCGGGTCGGACCGCGAGCGCGCCGATCGCGTATACGGAACCGGGAAACTCGAGGCCGGGGAAGGCGTCCAGACCCACCCGAGCCGGCTGGCCCACGCGCAGCAAACTGTTTTCCGCCTGGTTGATGGCGCCCTCCAATTGCATGCTGCTCAGATCAACTACTTTCAGGATTTGTTGTCCGGGTGAAACTTGATCACCCTCCTGGACCTGCGCCATTTCGCCCGAACGGAAGATCTGTTGCATGACGACCATGCCGCTCATCGGCGTGCGGATGGTGAAGCGTTTGAGGTCATCCTGGTGTCTCTCCAAGTGGATCTGCTCGCGCTTGTGCGCGATTTCGAGGATCCGCAGATCGGCGGCATGTCGCTGTTTGGTCAGCTCGACGTCGGCTTGAAGCTGCTTGTAGTTGGCTTCCGCTTCTTCGGCACGGATCCGGTAAAGCTCCCTCTCGAGCTCGGTCTTGACTTCGGCCGCCTTCAGGTCGAGCAGCGCTTTGTCCCAGTTGGCCTTGGCCACGCGGAGCGTCTGCTGGAGTCTCTCCCAATCCACGGCCTGCTCGGCCAGCCGCTTTTTGACGTTGTTGGCTGCCTGGGCCACCTGATCCTTGACATCGTCAATGTGATCCACCAGGCTCTGAGCGTCAATCTCCGCAACTACGTCGCCGGCCTTGACCAGCGACCCGGGCTTGGCCAACCGGAGCAGGGTCATCCCGCGGCCGGAATCCGGAGCGCGGACCAGCGGGACCGTGATATTGGCAAAGTTCCTCGCCGAAGTTTGCCCGGTGACCCTAAGTGTGCGTTTGAAACTGCCTTGAACGACCTGCGCCGTTTTCAAAGCGGACGGGGGCGGCCCGCCGGCGAACTGGGTGCGCAGGGCAAGCCACGCCAGAAGTCCGAGAATGACGAGCAACACGCTCACCGGCAGGACGAGCTTCCGGCGTGAGGGACGGCGCTCCGGCGCCGGCACTGGGCGCAAAGGCCTTGGTTCCGGTTTGGGGACAGGGAGGGGCTGCGGCAATCCGGCCATTGCTATTAATCAGTCTATTTCAATTGGGAAGGCGAGCGGCCGGCGCAGCCAGGTTACTCGGAGGCCGGCCTCCTGTTTGATACAATGCCTGCCGTGGGGCCAGGCTTATCCACGTGCATGCTGGTCGCTTTACTTGCCTCGCAGCCCGGCTGGACGCCCTTGTTCAATGGCAAGACGCTCGACGGCTGGGAGGTCGTCGGCGAGGGTGTTTGGACCGTCATGAGCGACGGAACCCTGCTCGGCCAGTGTGATCCGCGCAATCCCTGTCTTCACCAATCCTGGCTGTACACCAAGAAAGAGTTCGGCGAATTCGATCTCTACCTGGAGTTCTGGACCCGCCTGGGCGGCAACAGCGGCGTTTCCATCCGCGATACTTCCCGCGCGCGTTGGGCCGTGGGCGCCGAATACGACCGCAACCGCACCCCCTCCCACATCGGCTACGAAATTCAAATCGTGAACGGCTACCCGGACCGCTTCCTTACCGGGAGTATCTATAACCTGGTTCCGGCCGACGATCCCCACATGCGGAACGACTGGAACACGCTCGAGATCGAATCGCGTTTCGACCGGATCCGGGTGAAGCTGAACGGCAAGCTCGTCGCCGAGCACTCGGGGTTGCCCGATCGTCCCAAGGTCGGGCCGATCGGTCTCCAGCTTCACGACCGCAACAGCATCGTCATGTTTCGCAACATCCGGATCCGCGAAATTACGCCGCCAAGCCCGAATCAGGATTAGCGGCGTGCCGCGATCAGCCTCAACGCCGTTTCAAGTCCGCCGGCGCGCTGGATGCCGGGCACGAAGAACTGCTCGATGAAGTCCTGATCGCTGCCGGTGAATTCGTCAGGCATGCTCGTCAGCCTGACTTCCACCGGCGCCAGCGCCGCCGCGAAAAGGCACCACACGCGCGCCTTCCCCGAACCGATCAGTTCCACCGGACCGGGGCGCCGCTGGCTCAGCCAGCGCAGCGCGGTGAGAACGTCCTGGAGGCGGTTGGCGTCGTCGCTCTGATTGAAGCAGAGGAAATGGCGGTGCGAGCGATCGCGCGGGGCCGCTGCGGAACCGGTCTGGAAGGCGTCCATCATCAGCACGGGTCGCCTGGCCCGGAGCAGCGCGGCCGCCTCCGGGCTGCGCCGTGCGGCTTCGGCGCCCTCGGAGTGCACGATGAGAGCGGCCGTGCCCGTTCCATCCAGCCAGATGCCCGGGATGCGATCGCCTTTACCCGCGCGGCTCAACAGGAGCCGTTCCCCACGCAGCTCGCTGACGACTTCGCCGGGCCATTCCACCGCCACGTTGAGACGCAGCCGTTCCCGCAGCATCTCCAAATCGCGACACTCAGCCGCCTGGCGCCGCGCCATGTCCTTCCAGAGGCGAAACAGCCCGGCGTAATCCAAAGCGCCCGAGGGCAGGCTGCGGTTGTGCAGCGCCAGCATGTCCTGGAGCTTCTCCACGCGGATGTTTCGCTCGGCGAACTTCTTCTCGTCCGTTTCACCCAGCACGTGCTTGCCGAAGAAACGATAAACAGCTTCGCGGCTGGCTTGGTTGTAGTTGTGCGGTGCGTCTATGTGCACGTTTTCGACGTTTTCGGGCTTGCCGTAAAGGGCGTAGATGCTGCGCACGGCCGGGAATTCTTCCTGCGGCGTGTTGCGCGTCCAGTCGCCGGTGGCCGAGACCAGCAACAGCGGTCGCGGGGCCATCATCGCGGCGAACTCGACATTGAACGCGCCCAGCCGCAGATTGGGCGCATTCTCGCACACGCAGCCGCCCTGCATGATGGCGGAAACCATGTTCACCGGAGCGGCGAACTTGATCCGGTCATCCACAGCCATGAGCAGAAACGTCTGCGTGCCCCCGCCGGAGGCGCCGGTGGCGCCGATACGCTCGGGGTCCACGTCCGGCAGGGATTGCAGGAAGTCCACCACGCGGATCGAGTTCCAGAGTTGCAAACCGAGGGGACTGAACGACCAGAGCTGTTCGGCCGGCCCCCCGAAGGTGTGCGGCGTCTGGATGGTGTCGTTATAGCCGACCATGTCGTAGGCGAACACCACGTAACCCTGACGGGCCAGGTTGATACAACGCGCCGGGATCGAACCTAGCGGCTGGTGCTCCAACCGCCCGTAATTCCAGTGTCCGTGGGGCGAAGCCACCGCCGGGAAGCGGCCTGAACGTCCCAAGGGGCGGTAGAGGTTGCCGCCCAGATAGTAGCCGGGCAGCGTTTCCAGAAGGACTTTTTCGATCGAGTAGTCTTTGTGTTCGATCCGCCCGAAAATCTGCGGGTTGAGCGGCGTGCGCTCGGGCATGGGCAACAGTCCCGCGGCAGCCAGGATCTGGGTGCGCAGGCGCGCCTTACGGACCTCCCAGTCGGCGAGGGTCGGGTAAGAAGGCATCCTGAAATGCGTGTCGGTGTTGGGGACGTTGGTGTTGCGGGCGTCCTGTTCCGGGATTTGGCCTGCGAGTGCGAGAGCGGTTGCGAGCAGGATCGCAAAGTGGCGCATCAGTCGGGCAATATAGCGCATTCCGGCCGCGCACGCGGCGAGCAATTCCGGTTGCGCTAGACTGTGCGGGGTGGACGACGAGACCTACATGAGGGAGGCCCTGGCGCTGGCCCGCGAAGCGGCACAGGCGGGGGAGACGCCGGTTGGGGCGGTCCTGGTTGCTTCCGACGGGACCATTGTGGGCCGCGCCCGGAATTCCCCGATCGCCGGGAACGACCCCACCGCGCACGCCGAGATCCTGGCGCTCCGCGAGGCGGCAAGCCGCTTGGGGAATTACCGACTGCCTGGGACCACGCTTTACGTCACGTTGGAGCCTTGCGTGATGTGCGCGGGAGCGTTGGTGGCGGCCCGAGTCAGCCGGCTGGTCTTCGGGACCCGCGACCTGCGCTTCGGCGGCGTCCGGAGTAAGTTCCGGCTCGCCGATTCGGAGCTGCTGAACCACCGGGTGGAGGTGACGGAGGGCGTGCTCGCGGTGGAGTGCCTCGAGCTGCTCCAGGCCTTTTTCCGAGACAAGCGCTAAGGCTCGGCGGGCGTAACTTTCCGGCGTCTCGCACAGTCTTTCCAGGCATGACGACACGGCGTTTTCTGATGGTGTGCGTGTTTCTGGTCGGCCTGGGCGCAGTCGCCGCTTGGGCGGCCGATGTGACGGGCAAGTGGGTGGCCGAGGTTCCCGGCAGGGAAGGCCAGACCATGCAGATGACCTTCAACTTCAAGGTGGAAGGCAACAAGCTGACCGGGACGATCTCGACTCCCCGCGGCGAATCGCCGATTACCGACGGCAAAGTTCAGGGTGACGAAATTTCGTTCGTCCAAGTCATCGAGTTCGGCGGCAACCAAATGAGGTTCATCTACAAGGGCAAGGTTTCCGGCGACGAGATCCGCTTCACGCGGGAGCGGGAGGGCGCCGAGGGTCCTGGCCCGCGGGCGCGAGAGTTTGTCGCCAAGAGAATGCCTTCCTGAAGCGCAAGACTCGCCTTGGGGTTGATCCATGCGGCGAGGCGCGGGGGCTGAGTGTCCCCTCGCCCGCCGCTATTTCTTTTCCGTCAGCTCGAGATAAATCACCTCGACCAGTCCGGGCCTGCGACCGGGCGTCGTGGGGGCGCCCGTCACGCCGAAAGCTGCCTTGATCTCATCGAGGCTGCGACCCTGCGCCATCAAGGACCGAACCTTCTCCTGCGTCGCTTCCAAGGAGGCAATGAGCTTGCGGATTTCGTCCTTGCCGACCGGTTCGGCGTGGCCTGAGACGTAGGTGTCGGCCTCCAGTTCGACGAGCTTTTTCAGCGTGGACACCAAGCCGACAGAGTTGCCGTTCTTGTGGCGGTGGATCAACGGATCGCGTCCGATGAAAAGCAGGTCGCCCACGTAGGCCACCCGCTCGGCAGGCAGCCAGACGACGAGGTCGCCGTCGGTATGCGCCGGGCCGAAGTGGCGCAGCTCGACCCGCACCCCTTCCACATCGAGACGCTTGTCCCCGGAGACCAGCTCCTGGGGAATCCAGGAGGTCAGGAAGCCGAATTTGGGGTCTTTGGCCGCCTGTTCGATATCCCGGCGCGCATTGGTGTGGGCGATCACAGTGACCTCTTTCGGGAAGCCGGCCAGTCCGTTGATGTGGTCGCCGTCGCTGTGGGTGAGGATGACGCGGCGCACCGGATGGGGCGTCACTTTGCGGATCGCTTCGAACATGGCCCGCGCGGTATCCTCCGTCATTTTGGCGTCAATCACGATGGCCTCGCGCGCTGCGACGATCAACCCCGCATTCGCGCCGCTGCCGCCGCGGATCAAATGAGCGCTCCCGCGGACGGGGACGACCTCGACAGGAGCGGGTTGTTGCTGGGCAAGGGCGCAGATCGCCGCCAGAATAACGACCATTCCTCGTAATCCTTTCATGCTGGACCCTCCGTGTACCGAAGCGTACTTGCGCACAGTATACCGCGGGGCCGGCGTGTTAAGAGTAGGTAAAACCTGTCGCTGCCGCGTAACAATGCCGAGGGGGGTTCGATCATTTCGATATGGAAGCGGCCTCCAACCGGGGCCGGGAGGGATCATGCGAAGCCGGTGGCCTGTTGTCGTGTTCCTGCTCCTGCTATCAGGGGCAATGCGCGCACAGCCTGGGGACCTGCGTCACGAAGGCCTGGTGCGGTCTGGCGGTTTGCCCGTGCCGGGCGCCGTGGTCACGGCCACGCAAGGAAACCGCAAACTGGTCACTCTCACGGACGAGGACGGGCGGTATAGCCTCGCAGGCCTGAGCGCAGGTATGTGGAAGCTCGAAGTGGAGCTGACCGGTTTTCAGCGAACGCAGCGAACCATCGAGTTGCCCACGGCCGGCCCTCTGGAATGGAACCTTGAAATCGAGCCCCTTGCGCGGCAGACCTCGATCCCGCAGCGTGGCCCCGGCTTTCAGCGCGTTGCGCTTGACGCTCGAGGCGCCGATCCGCCGGATATCCCCGCCGGGCAAGAGGCCGATCTTCATCAACTTCCCGCCGGTTTCACGCCCGAGACCAGCGCCAACGAGGCCTTCCTGCTGGCAGGTAGCCTGAGCACGAGCTTGCAGGAGGCCTTGCGCCAAGGCTTTCTGGAACAAATGCGGGCCGGCTTCGAGCAGATGCGCCAGATGGCCATGGGGCAAGAGGCGGTAGCCCGTGCCTTTGGGGTGGGGACAGATCTCCGAACTGGTGCAGAGGCGGCGGGACTCTCCGGTGAGGGGGGCCCTGGGATGGGGCCCCCTGGCAGGCCGGCCATGGGGGGAGGCCCCGGCATGGGCGGTCCGGGAGGTCCAGGAATGCGCGGGGGGCCAGGCATGGCGGCTGGCGGGCCGGGCGGTCGTGGCGGGTTTGGCGGTCCCGGCGGCGCCAGACGTCCCCGGTGGCTGGGAGATGGCCCGTTCGGCAACCGCATTGCCCGCGGCCGAGAGGGCCTCCGGGGCGGCTTGTTCTTCACGCTCAACAACTCGGCTCTGGACGCCCGGCCTTACTCGCTCACCGGCCAGAAGGTGGAAAAGCCCTCTTACGCGCAGAGCCGGTTCGGCTTGAATCTCGGTGGCCCGCTGGCGCTCCCCAAACTGCCCCGCAGCGATCGGACGTTCATTTTTTTGAATTACTCCGGGACCCGGGCCAGGGGACCTTACCAGGCGATCTCGACCTTGCCCACAATGGAGCAAAGGGGCGGCGATTTTTCCCAACCCATCGGCTTGCTAGCGCCCGTGATTTACGATCCCCGGGGCGGCCTGCCATTCCCGGGCAACCGGATCCCGGCCTCGCGCGTGGATCCCATCGCACGCGGACTGCTCGAGTTCTTCCCGCTGCCCAACCAACCCGGTCCCGTGCAGAACTACCAGTACGTCACCTCGAACGGCAACAACAGCGACCAGTTGAGCTTGCGTGTCATGAGGCCGGTGACCCGGAAGGATCGCCTCGACGTCACTCTCAGTTCCCAGTGGCGCAACGGGACGGCAAGCCAACTGTTCGGCTTCCGCGATTCCCACCGAGGTCACGGCTGGAATCTTTCGGGCGGTTGGACTCATAACTTCTCGCGCACCACCATCTGGACGCTGCGCGGCAACCTCTCACGCAACCGCGGCGAGACGCTGCCGCACTTTGCGTACCTGCGCGACGTGGCGGGGGAATTGGGCATCCTGGGCGTCTCGCGCGATCCTGTCAACTACGGTCCGCCCAACCTGAATTTCACGAATTTCGGCGATCTGACCGACGCCAGTGCGCTGCTGCGGCGCGACCAGACCGCCTCGGTCCACCCTTCTTTGTTGTTGGTGCGGGGACGTCATAGCCTGACGGTGGGCGGCGAGTTCCGCCGGATGCAGTTGAACACGCGCACCGACCAGAACGCGCGCGGCACGTTGACTTTCACCGGCCTGGCCACCAGCGCCCTGGATGATCGCAAGCAGCCTGTCCCCGGCACCGGCCTCGATTTCGCCGACTTCCTGCTGGGGCTGCCGCAATCCAGCTCCATCCGTTTCGGCGCTTCGAACACGTATTTCCGCTCTTCGGTCTTCAGCGGCTTCCTGATGGAAGACTGGCGCGTGCGCTCGGGCTTCAGCCTCAACCTCGGACTGCGCTACGAGTACTTCCAGCCTTTCCACGAAAAGTACGACAAGATCGCCAACCTCGACGTGGCGCCGGACTTCACCGCTGTGGCGGTGGTGACGCCCGGCCGGATGGGGCCCTACTCCGGCAGGTTCCCGCGCAGTCTGGTAGACGGGGATCGCAACAACTTCGCGCCCCGTATCGGGCTGGCGTGGCGGCCTTGGGTTCGTCGCAGTCTCATCGTGCGCGCCAGTTACGGCATTTTCTACAACGGCGCCATCTACAACCAGTTCCCCGGCCGGCTGGCCTCGCAACCGCCTTTCGCCAACACGGCCAGCCTGAACACGAGCGCGAGCCGCGTGCTCACCCTGCGCACCGGGTTCGCCACCGCTCCTTCGCAGGCCATCACCAACACCTACGCGGTGGACCGGGGCTACCGCACGGGGTATGCACAGACCTGGAATTTCTCTTTGCAGCACTCGCTGACGCGGACCACGGTCCTCGAACTCGGGTATCTGGGAACCAAGGGCACGCGCCTGGACATCCAGCGCATGCCCAACCGCGCGCCGCCCGGCTCGCCGCTGACTGCCGAGGAACGTCGCCGTATCGGCAACGCCGTGGGGTTCATTTGGGACAGCTCCGAGGGCAACTCCATTTACCACGGCGGCCAGGTGCGCCTGATGCGGCGTATGGCACGCGGTGTTTCGGCCAACCTGCTCTATGTGTACTCGAAGTCCATTGACAACGCTTCGACGCTGGGCGGCGGCGCCGCCGTGGTCGCCCAGAACGACAAGGACCTGCGCGCCGAACGCGGCCGTTCCAGTTTCGACCAGCGCCACAGCCTCAGCCTTTTCTATGTGGTCGGCTCTCCCGTGCGCGACGGCGGCACGGTGCTGGCTTCCTCGCGGTGGCTGGCTCGTATCCTCAGGGCCTGGAGCTTGAGCGGCGGGATCACGGCCGGCTCCGGCACGCCGCTGACCGCTCGCGTGCTCGGCAACCTGGCCGACACCGGCGGCACCGGCGCCGTGGGCAGCGGGCGCGCCGACGCGACCGGCTTGCCTGTCCGCAGCCAAACCGGCTTTTTCAACCTGGCTGCTTTTACGGCGCCTCGGCCCGGCGCCTTCGGCAACGCAGGTCGCAACACGATTGACGGGCCCACGCGGCTGACGCTGAATCTTTCGCTGGCGCGAACCATCCAGTTGGGTGAGCGGCGCATGCTCGAGTTCCGCGTGGATAGCCAGAACTTCACCAACCATGTCAGCTACACCAGCCTGAGCACGGTGGTCAACGCTGCCGATTACGGGCTTCCCACGGCAACGGCCCCCATGCGGCGCGTCACCGCTCAGCTTCGACTGAGGTTCTGACCGTGAAACGGGGCTGGATTCGTCTCGTTCCTCTCGGCTTGCTGACGGTAGCGCTGGCCCAGCAGACCGGCCCTGTGTACCGCGCGGCCGCCAACCTGGTCATCGTCAACGTGTTCGTCCGCGATCGCTCGGGTAACGACATCACAGGCTTGACCAAGGACGATTTCACGATCCTCGAGGACGGCAAGCCGCAGACCGTCGCGATCTTCGAGTTCCAGCGTATCGAGCCGGCCGGGCTTGAGCCTGCGCTCCGGCAGGCGAGTGCGGCGCCGCAGCCGAGCGCGCCCGCAACCTCTTCCGGCGCGATCCGCGTGGCCCTGCCCGGCAAGATCCAGTATCAGGACCGCCGGCTGCTGGTTCTGTTCTTCGACCATTCCTCGATGCCGCCTGCCGACCAAGCCCGGGCTCACCGGGCCGCGCTCGAGTTCATCCGCGAGCAGATGCAGCCGGCCGACATGGTCGCCATCCTGACCTTCGGCACGCAGTTGAAGGTCGAGCAGGATTTCACGGACGACCGCGACGCCCTGGAGCGCGTGATCCGGTCCTTCCGCACCGGCGAGGCAAGCGAGCTGGCGGCGGAAGCCGCGACCGACGAGGAAACGGCCGAGGACAGCGGCGCTGCCTTCACCGCCGACGAGAGCGAGTTCCACATCTTCAACACGGACCGCAAGCTGAGCGCTTTGCAGCGCGCGGCGCGCATGCTGGCGGCGCTGCCCGAGAAGAAAGCCCTGATCTACTTCTCCAGCGGCGTGAGCCGCACGGGCGTTGAGAATGATTCGCAACTGCGATCTACGATCAACGCGGCCATACGCGCCAACATCTCCTTCTACCCGGTGGACGCGCGCGGCCTGGTGGCGACGGTGGCGGGCGGAGATGCTTCCCAGGCTTCGCCGCGCGGCGCCAGCATCTTCTCCGGGCAGGCGCAGCGACGCCAGATGGAACGCTTCTTCGCGCGCCAGGACACGCTGGTGGCTCTGGCCGAGGACACGGGCGGCAAGGCGTTCCTGGACGCCAACGATCTGAGTCTCGGCATCCGGCAGGCGCAGAGCGACATCCGCAGCTATTACATCCTGGGCTACTACCCGACCAACCAGGCACAGGACGGCCGGTTCCGCCGTATCCAGGTACGGTTGAACCGCCCGCTCCAGGCCAAGCTGGACTACCGGAGCGGCTACTTCGCCCCCAAGGATTTCTCCCGTTTCAGCGAATCCGACAAGGAGCAGCAATTGGAAGAGGCCCTGGCCCTGGGCGATCCCGTCACCGACCTGCCGCTGGCGCTGGAAGTGAACTACTTCCGGCTGGCGCGCGATCGCTACTTCGTGCCGGTCTCGGTGAAGATCCCAGGACCCGAGATCGTGCTAGCCCGCCGCGGCTCCACCGAGTCCACCGAGCTGGACTTTATCGGCCAGGTCCGCGACAGAGTCGGCCGTGTCGTGGCCGTGGTTCGCGACGGTATCCGCGTTCGGCTGCGTGCCGAAGATGCCGCCCGGCTGGAACGGCGGAATTTCCAGTACGACACCGGCTTTACGCTTCCGCCGGGTTCCTACCGCCTGAAGTTTCTGGTGCGCGAGAATCTGTTGGGGCGCATCGGGACCTTCGAGACCTCCTTCGAGGTGCCCGACCTGAGCGCGGTGAAAGACCGTCTGCGGACCAGTTCGCTGGTGCTGGCCAATCAGCGGGAGCCGATCGCGGCCGCTGCCGGCGCCGCCACACGCAACCGCAAGCTCCTGGCGTCCAGTCCGCTGGTTCAGGACGGGCACAAGCTGGCCCCGAGCGTCACGCGGGTCTTTCGCCGTGACCAGCATTTGTACGTTTATCTCGAGGTGTACGATGCGGGGACCGACCCCGAGGATCGCCGGGTGAGCGTGGTGGGCGAACTGGCGTTCCTGCGGGGTAAGAGGAAAGCCTTCCAGTCGGCCGCGGTGCGGTTGAGCGAAACCGCGCCGGGACGCCCGGGCGTGCTGCCGGTGCGTTTCGAGGCGCCGCTGAAGGACCTGGGACCCGGCCGCTACGTCTGCCAGGTAACCCTTGTGGACCAGGTGGGCAAGCGGTTCGCTTTTGCCCGGGCCCCTGTGGTGGTGCTGCACTGATCGTTCCTGACCTCCGGAGGTGCGAGAATGAACAAAACATTACGACTATTGATTGTTTTGGCTGTGGCGGCTGCGGCGCTCCTGACCGCGCAACGCCGGGGACCCTGGCGCCGGTCCGCCGATCTGGATTCCCCGCCCTTGGCCAAAGACGAGGCGGAGAAGCGCGTGCTCGCCGTGATTCAGGAGGCTGAGCGCACCGGTCGCTTGTATGCCAGCGTTCCCGTCACCGACGGGCGCATGTTGCGGCTGCTCACCGAGGCCGTGGGGGCGCGCCACGTCGTGGAGGTGGGCACCTCCACGGGGTACTCGGGCTTGTGGTTCTGCCTCGCTTTGCAGAAAACCGGCGGCAAGCTCACCACCTTCGAGATTGACGCGCGCCGCGCGGCCATGGCGCGCGATCACTTCAAACAGGCCGGCGTCGACAAACTGGTGACGCTGATCGAGGGCGACGCTCACCAGACCGTCAGCCGCGTCAAGGAGCCGGTGGACGTCGTTTTCCTGGACGCCGACAAAGACGGATACACGAGTTACCTGGAGAAGCTCCTGCCGCTGGTGCGCCCTGGCGGTCTGATTCTGGCCCATAACGTGAACATGGTTGATGAGTACGTGCGCCGAGTCAGCAGCGATCCCAACCTGGAGACCGTCTTCTACATGCAGGGCGGCGGCCTCAGCATCACGCTGAAGAAACGGTGAGCATGTGAGCGTTCTGAACGGGACCACTTCTCAGAAGCGCAGGGACAATGGATTGGTCCAGGGAGCCTTTCGGGTGATGAGCGTCGTTGTGGTCGCGTTTGCGTCGCTCGGTTGAAGGTGTCGTTTGGCCGAGCGGTGCCACGCTGCCGAACCAGCGTAGGCGAATTTGATGCGGATCCCTATTGACATTCGCTTTGTCTTCGCCCTATTCTGACACTGGTGGCGTTACGCGAGCCGATGACGGAGGCGATCCGGTGCCCCGTTCACGGGTTCATCCGGTACTCGAAGAAGGAACGGGCTTTGATGGATCACCCCCGCGTGCAGCGGCTTCGCTATGTGCGGCAGTTGGGCCTGACGTACCTGGCGTATCCAGGGGCCGTGCACTCACGATTCGAGCATTCTCTGGGGGTGATGGAGCTTGTTACACGCGCCTTCGAAGGGCTTGTCCGGGATCACCGTAAGGAGTTGGAAGACGAATTGGCAAGCATGCCGGGCCTTGGCGATAAAACGCTGGAGAGGGGGCTCCAGGTACTTCGTCTTGCGGCTTTGCTTCATGACGTCGCCCACGCGCCGTTCTCCCACGCGGGTGAAGCGCTCCTCGGCAAGAGCCACGAAGAACTGGCCGCTCAGGTGATCCGGGGCGAGCTTAGCGAACCGATCGACTCGGAGTTCTTCGAAGGTGCCGCGGAACTTGTTGCGAATCTGATCGAGAAACCCGATGCGGTTCCGTTCCTCCGGCAATTCGTGGCCGGGGAGATGGATATGGATCGGACCGACTACCTG
>Ga0308415_1000071_pt1 | contig 38148 bp, 38 predicted proteins | sample HotsprSampleOS55_FD_203465 | JGI IMG/M metagenome (GOLD analysis project Ga0308415, IMG submission 203465) | Hot spring phototrophic mat microbial communities from Octopus Spring, Yellowstone National Park, Wyoming, United States - 20090730_OS55 ... | reverse complement strand
TCCAGTCGCTCATCGAAGACGGCGGCCCGCACCGCACGGTCGAAGTCGCCATCAGCCGCGGCGAAGAAGTCGGCCTGGTCGGTGCTGCGAACATGGACTACTCCCGCATCACCGCAAAGGTCGCCATCGTCATCGACAGCGGCGGCCCGCCCTCGTCCATCCAGGGCCAGGCCCCCTACCATTACGTCTACGACATCGAGGTCCACGGCCGGAGCGCCCACGCCGGCCTCGAACCGGAAAAAGGCATCCCCGCCGTCACCATCGCCGCCGAGATCGTTGCCGGCCTCCCGCAGGGCCGCCTCGATGATGAGACGACCGGCAACGTCGGCATCATCCGCGGCGGGCTCGTCCGGAACGCCGTCCCCGACTACTGCCTCGTCCAGGGCGAATTCCGCTCCATGGTCGAAGAGAAGGTCGAGACGCTCGCGCGCGGCGCCCGCCGCCACATCGAGGCCGTGCAGGCCCGCCACCCGGGCGCCCGCATCGAGGCATCCGTCCGCATGGCCTACCCCGGCTATCGGCTCGAGCCCGGCGACCCCGCCGCCGACCTCCTCTATCCCGTGCTCCGCTCCCTTGGCTTCGAACCAAACCCCCACCCGGTCGGCGGCGGCACCGACGGGAACGTTTTCCGCGGCCACGGCATCGCCGCTGTCGTCATCGGCCGCGGCGGCTACAACCAGCATACGAAGGATGAGTACCTCGTAATCCCCGAAATGCTCGACTGCGCCCGCGTCGTCGAGGCCGCCGTCCGCACCCTCCCGGGCTGAAACGCTCATGCCGCCCCGAGGGTGATCGCCCGCGCCGGCAGCGCACCGCCCGGTCCGGGCTCAGCCGACCCGCGAATCCCTCTCCCCCGGTCGAACACCGGCGCCACCGCTTTTGCCAGCACGTCGAGCCGCTCGAGCTCTCCGCGGTAGAACGGCGTCGCCATCGTCCGCACGGCGACCGCCAGCTCTGCTGCGCCGAGCGGCGCCATCGCGACCCACGCCGCGGCCGTCTCCGACGCAAACGCTGCGGGCGCCCAACCATCGGCGGCCGGGAATGCCGCGGCTGCCCCGTGTGCGAGCACCCACCGTCCGGCGAACGGTTCGCGCGGGCCGACCACCGCCGTCGCCGGCAGGCCCTCAACCGGGACAAACCCGCCCGTCTCGATGCAGCGCAGCACCGCTGCCCGGTCTGCCCGCATGACCCGTGAAATGCCCGTCACCAGCTTCGACCGCGCCTCCACCTGCGTCGGCGCCCCGGTCACGTTGGCGATGGCCATGCCCATCTCCACGGCGGGGTCGCCGAGCGGCGCATCGAACGTCCGGACCGCGACATCTGGCCAGAACCCGCCGATCGCCGCGCCGATGTCCTCGGCGCTCGCCGCCTCGAGCAGCAGGTCGTCGACGACCATCGACCCTTCGTGCGAGACCACGTCAAGCCGGATGATGTCCACCCGGTGCGCCGCCAGCGCGGTCGTCACCGCCGAGAGTGCCCCCGGCCGGTCCGGCATCGTGATGCGGATTGCCCGGACAACTGCCATGTCGCCAGCATCGCACCCGCCGGTTGCGCCCTGGTTTCGAAGGTATTGCGCAGATGTTGCGCCCGCCGCCTACAGGCGCGTGTCCCGCTCGAACTCGCCATTCGCGAGCGCCGTCAGCCGCTGCGCCAGCACGCGGCTCCCCTTCCGGACTGGCTCGAACCGCCACGCCAGCGCCTCCTCGAACACCTCCGCCGTCGCCCGCGGCACCGCCCCTTCCCGGGCCATAATCCAGGCACCCGCCAGCAGCCGCAGGTGATACAGGGTCGCCCCCCGGTACATCCCCGCGTCGAGCGCCTCCACCAGCTCGGCAAACTCCGCCGCCACCCGCTCGGCAAGCGCTGCCGCCGGCTGCTTCACCATCGGGTCGCGGTCGACCACCCGCCCGAAGGACGTCATCAGCCTGCCGTAGATGTCATCGGTAATCCGCGGACGGCGCCGAAACCACGCCACCTTGCCTCACCTCGTGCACGATTCCTGCGTGCGCCGTGGCGACCACCACGCGCACATACCCGCCGGCCTGCAGCCGCTCTGCCAGCGCAAACGCTGCCGCCGAAGGCGCCCCCGGCGTGTTCACCAGCGCGCAGAGCCGGGCCCCTGCCGGGACGCCTTTCCGCCCGCCCGCCGGGTGAAGCAGCACCCGTGCCGCCGCCTCTGCGTCGACCGGCGCCCCGGGGTGCAGGTCCGCGAGCGGCCCCGCCAGCTCCGGCCGGTGAACCCACCGCGCGTCGAGCGGCTGGCCCAGCACCGCAGCCCCCACACAGACCACCACGGCGGTGGCCCTCGCCGGGATGACCGGCTCGTGCGCCGCCGGCGCCTTGAACGGGCGGTGCGCCGACCCGTCCGCTTCCACCAGCACCAGCCGGCCCGGGCCCGCCAGCAGGTCGACGGCATCGGGCGCGAACCCGAGCATCCGCCCTCGTTCGCCCCGGCCGGAGATGAGCGTGACCGCGCCGTGCTCGGCCAGGGCTGCCGCTGCCCGCGCAGCCAGTTCGCCCGGCTCGGCCGTCACCATCGGCGGCATCGGCAGGCCTGCCGGCTGCGTGAACTTCACCGTCGTGGTCACCGCCGCCGGGATGCCCCGCTCCCGCGCTTCGAGGGCCAGCCGGAACAGCAGCGACGTCTTGCCCCCGCCGCCGACCGCCGCCACCATGTCTCCCGGAGCGAAACCGAATGCGTCCAGCAGCATCCCTTCGATTCTACGGTGCCCCGTGAGCCGCGGCCTCGAAGCCGTCATCCTCGCCGGGGGCCGCAGCACCCGCTTCGGCCGCGATAAGGCCTCCGCACCGCTCCGCAGCCGGCCCCTCCTCCAGTGGGTCGCGGAGGCCGTCGCGCCGGCGGTCGACCGTATCGTGGTCGTCCGCGCCCCCGGCCAGCTGCTCCCCGCGCTCGGCCAGCCCATCCCGGTCGACCTCGTCGACGACGAATTCCCGGGCCTCGGGCCCCTCGCCGGCCTTGCGACCGGCCTCGCGGCGGTCGCGGCCCCGCTCGCGTTCGCGTGCTCCTGCGATGCCCCGCTCATCGCGCCCGCCCTCGTTGCGCGCCTCGCCGACATCGCCCGCGCCGCCTCCGCCGATGTCGTCTGTCCGCGGGTCGGCGGCTTCCCCCAGCCGCTGGTCGCCGTCTACCGGGCCGCAACCTGCGCCCCGGCCTTCCGCCGTGCAGTAGAGGCTGGCGCTGGCGGCCTCCGCATCCTCGCCGCCTACGCAGGCCTCCGCGTCGTCGAACCCGGCGAAGCCGAGCTCCGCCCCGTCGACCCCGGCCTGCGCAGCTTCCTCAATGCCAACACGCCGGACCGGTTGGCCGAGATCGATGCCCTGCTCGGGTAATTTCCCCTGCGAATGCCAGCCCGCTCACCCTCGGTTGACAGGCCTAGGGGGCACCCTAAGATTGAGCCAGAGGCCCGGTACCCTCGAAAGTTCCGGGCGCACTGCCAGCGGCAGTGTCCGGGAACGGGCTTGCGCCACGGGGCGCCGCCCCTCCATCGGCTCCCGGCATCCCGCCGGTAACCTCATCGGAGTGGCACACCAGTGACGACACTCGAACGCCCCCGCACCGTCGGCGAACTTCGCGCCTCCGGCTACCGCGTCCTCCCCGTCCGCGAAGAGATGCGGAAAAACCTCATCGCGAAGATCCGCGCCGGCGAAACCCTCTTCCCGGGCATCTACGGCTACGAAGACACCGTCATCCCCCACATCGTCAACGCCATCCTCGCCGGCCAGGACATTATCTTCCTCGGCGAGCGCGGCCAGGCGAAATCCCGCATCATCCGCTCCCTCGTCAACCTCCTCGATGAGGAGATCCCAATCCTCGCCGGCTGCGAAATCCCCGAGGACCCCTTCAACCCCATCACCCAGGCTGGCCGCGACCTGATCGCCGAGAAGGGCGACGACGCCCCCATCGAGTGGCTCCCCCGCGACAAGCGCTACGGGGAGAAGCTCGCCACACCCGACATCACCATCGCCGACCTCATCGGCGAAGTCGATCCCATCAAGGTCGCCGAAGGCCGCTACCTCAGCGACGAGCTCACCATCCACTACGGCCTGATCCCCCGCACCAACCGCGGCATCTTCTGCATCAACGAGCTCCCCGACCTCGCCGAGCGCATCCAGGTCGGCCTCCTCAACATCATGGAGGAGCGCGACGTCCAGATCCGCGGCTACCGCATCCGCCTGCCGCTCGACGTCTTCATCGTCGCCTCCGCCAACCCCGAGGATTACACCAACCGCGGCCGCATCATCACCCCGCTGAAGGACCGCTACGGCGCCCAGGTGCGCACCCACTACCCGACCCGCATCGAACACGAGATCGACATCATGGAGGCGGAGCACCATCCGGTGCCGGCCGACTTCGACGTCGCCGTACCGCAGTACATGAAGGAGATCATCGCCGAGATCAGCCGGCTCGCCCGCCGCAGCCCCGATATCAACCAGCGCTCCGGCGTCAGTGTCCGCGCCTCCATCGCCAACTACGAATCGATGCTCGCCAATGCCCTGCGGCGCGCCATCATCACTGGCGAAGACCGCGTCGTCCCGCGCGTCAGCGACCTCCCCTACGTCGTACCGGCCCTCTCCGGCAAGGTCGAGTTCGAAACCGTCGAAGACGGCCGCGAGGACCAGATCATCGAGAAGCTCATCCAGGGCGCCGTTGTCGCCGTCTTCAACCGCTCCTTCAACCTCGGCGAACTGGAGCAGGTCGTGAACCGCTTCAAAGCCGGGGTGGCCGTCGAAGTCGGCGACATGGTTCCCTCGCGCGAGCACGCCGCCGTCGCCCGCCAGATCGAAGGTCTCATGCCGGCTGTGGAGAAGCTCGGCGGGGCCGGCAGCGACGCCGAAACCGCGGCCGCCGTCGAGTTCATCCTCGAAGGGCTCCACCTCAACAAGCGCCTCAACAAGGACCGCGTCGGCGGGAAGACCCAGTACCGCGGCTAATGGCGTGACAGCAACGACCGTCCGCATCCGCGCAATCGAACCCCATGGCCCCCTCTTCGAGGGGGCCATCGCGGTCTACGGCGACGCCTTCGCTGAACCGCCCTACAGCGACCTCGACCGCGGCCGCGAGGTCCGCGCCCGCATCCGGGATACCCATCGCTACCGCAAGGGGTTCCGCTTCCTCATCGCCGAATCCGCCGATGGCGAAGTCTGCGGGATGGCCTACGGCTACCACGGCGAGGACGGCCAGTGGTGGCACGATGCCGTCGTCCGCTGGGTCGGGCCGCGGGTCGCCGCCGACTGGCTGAGCGACGCCTATGAAGTCGTCGAAGTCGCCGTCGCACCCGACGCGCAGGGCCGCGGAGTCGGCAGCGCGCTCGTCAACGCCCTCCTCGACGGCCTCACCGAGCGGACCGCCGTCCTCAGCACCCGTACTGACAGCCGCGCCCACGAACTGTACGCACGCCTCGGCTTCGAGTACCTCGCCGAAATGACCTTCACCGCCGGCGGCTGGCCGTTCTACATCATGGGCCGCCGCCTCCGCTGACCGTAACCCGCACCGGCAGTACTGTTGAGGACGTCCCCATGCCCGACGCCGAGACATTCCGCTGCATCAAATGCCGGAGCACCGTCGATACCCTCGCCTTCGGCACAACCCAGCGGAACCACTGCAACCAGTGCCTCTGGAGCCGCCATGTCGACAACTTCCCGGGTGACCGGAAGGCAGCCTGCGGCGGCCCCATGGAGCCCCTCGCCGTTTTCGTCGCCCCCGACGGCGAGTGGATGCTGATTCACCGCTGCAAGTCCTGCGGCGTCCTCCACGAAAACCGCATCGCCGGCGACGACAACCTCATGGTCCTCATGGCCATCGCCGCCCGGCCCCTCGCCAACCCTCCCGTCCCGCTGGAGTACCTGCCGTGACCCGTAGCCGCGCCCTCGACCTGCTCCTCCAGAACCTCCAGCTCGAACGGCTCGACCGGGACCTCTTCCTCGGCCAGCCCGGCCCCGGCACCGGCCGCCTCTTCGGCGGCCACGTCGCAGCGCAGTCGGTCATGGCCGCCGGCCTCACCCTCGAGCCCGGCGCCGGCTACATCCACTCCCTCCACGCCTACTTCCTCAAGGGCGGCACCCACGATGTCCCCATCCGCTTCGTCGTCGACCGGATCCGCGACGGGCGCACGTTCTCGACCCGTCACGTCGTCGCCTACCAGGGTGGCGAAGCCATCTTCGACCTGAGCGCGTCCTTCGCCCGGCCCGAAGACGGCGTCGCCCACCAGGACGTGATGCCCGCCGCTCCCCCGCCCGATGGCCTCCCCGACTGGGAGGAGGTCCGCGGTGAAATCCTTGAAGACGCCGAACGCCGCCGCCGCTCCCAGCCCATCGAAATCCGCGTCGTCGACCCCGACCTCCCCGGGGAGCGCCTGCCCGCCCGGCGCCGCATCTGGATGCGCCCCAACGGCGAACTCCCCGACGACCCCCTCATCCACGCTGCCGTGCTCACCTACGCCAGCGACCGCACCCTCCTCTCCACCGCAGCGCGGCCTCACGGCCTCACCTGGGGGCGTCGCATGTCCGCCAGCCTCGACCACGCCGTCTGGTTCCACGGCCCCGTCACCTTCAACGGCTGGGTCCTCTACGCCAGCGAAAGCCCCGTCGCCCGCCACGCGCGCGGGCTCATCTTCGGCTCGATCTGGACGCCGAACGGGCTGCGCATCGCCTCGGTCGCACAGGAGGGGCTCATCCGCATCCCCCGCGACCGCACCGAAGACGCCGTCCCCTAGAGCGCCAGCGTCGCCGGCTGCTCCAGGATCGCCTGGATCTCCTTGATGAACCGCGCCCCTTCGACGCCGTCGGTCACCCGGTGGTCGGCGCTGAGCGCCACCTTCATGACCTGCCGGACGACAATCTCCCCGTCCCGCACGACCGGCTTCGGCATGACCGAGCCGACGCCCAGGATGGCGGCCTGCGGCGGGTTGATGATGCCGATTAGCGTCTCCACGCCGTAGGCGCCCAGGTTCGTGATCGTGAACGTCCCCTCGCCATACTCGGCCGCCGTCAGCTTCCCGGCGCGCGCGCGTTCGATGAGGTCCTTGGTCTCCTGGGCGATCCGCCCCAGTGATTTCGCCTGGCAGTCCAGCACCGCCGGTGCAATCAGCCCCTCCTCGAGCGCGATGCCGATGCAGATGTTAATCCGCTCGTGCATCCGCAGCCCCTCCTCCGAGTACGCCGCGTTGAACTTCGGGTGCCGCTCCAGCGCCAGCGCGCATGCCTTGACGATCAGGTCGTTGATCGTCACCTTCTGCCCCTCGGGCAGCCCGGCGTTCAGCTGCGACCGGAACGCCAGCGCGTCCGTCATATCGATGTCGAGCGTCAGGTAGTAGTGCGGCTGCGTCTGCTTCGAGAGCGTCATCCGGTGCGCGATCGCCTTGCGCATCTTGCCGAGCTCGACCGCTTCCGGCGCTGCTGCCGCCGGCGCAGGAGCCGGCCGGGCCGGGGCTGGAGCGGCTGTCGCAGGACGCGCCGCCGCGGGTGCCGCAGCCTGGGCCGGGGCGGTCGGCCTTGCGGCCAGCGCCGCAATCGCCGCCTCGACATCCCGGCGCAGGATCCGCCCGTCCGGGCCCGAACCCTTCAGGGTCCGGATGTCGATGCCCGCCTCGCGCGCGATCTTCCGTGCGACCGGGCTGATCCGGATCCTCCCGTCCTCCGGCTCCTCGGCCGGCGCGGTGGCGACCGCCGGTTCCGCGACCTTTGCCGTTGCTGCTGCCGCCTTGAGCTCCGGCTCGATCTCCCGCTTCGCCGGCGGCGGCACCGGCTTTCGCTCCACCTCGGGCGGCGCTTCAGAGGGGTCGCCCAGGATGGCAATCACGTCCCCCACGGGCACGATGTCGCCCTCGTTGGCCACCAGCTTCAGAATCGTCCCCGATTCGAACGCCTCGAGCTCCACCGTCGCCTTATCGGTCTCGATCTCGGCAATGACGTCCCCGCGCCGCACGGTGTCGCCCACCTGCTTCAGCCAGCGGACGAGCGTCCCTTCGACCATGTCCGCGCCCATCTGGGGCATCGTCACTTCAATCGTCACGGCTCACTCCTTGAACATCCCGAGGACCGCCTCGACCACGTCCTCCTCCGATGGCAGCGCGTAGAACTCGAGGTTGCGATTGTAGGGCAGCGGCACATCCTTGCAGGCCACCCGCGCCACCGGCGCATCCAGCCAGTCGAAGGCCCGCTCCATGATCTGCGCCGCCAGCTCGCCCCCGAAGCCGCCGAACTTCCACGCATCCTCCACAATGACCGCCCGGTTCGTCTTCTTCACCGAAGCAACGACGGTGTCGATGTCCAGCGGCCGGAGCGTTCGCAGGTCGATCACCTCGGCGCTGATCTCCTCCTGCTCTTCCAGCAGCTGCGCCGCCCGGATCGCCTGGTGCACGCTCCCGCTGTAGCCCACGATCGTCACGTCCGTGCCCTCGCGCACCACGTTCGCCACCCCGAATTCGACCAGGAAGTCCGGGTCATCCGGGACTTCGCCGCGCAGGCCGTAGTTCGCCGTGTGCTCGATGAAAATCACCGTGTTTTCGTCGCGGAACGCCCGCTTCAGCAGCCCCTTCGCGTCCGCCGGCGTCGATGGGCATACCACCTTCAGCCCGGGGAAGTGCGCGTACAGCCCTTCGAGGCTGTGGCTGTGCGTGGCCGCCAGCTGCGAACCGCCGCCGCTCGCCATCCGGATGACCAGCGGCACGTTGATCTGCCCGTTCGACATGTGCAGCAGCTTCGCCGCGTTGTTCACGATCTGGTCGAGCGCGAGGAAGCTGAAGTTGATGGTCATAATCTCCACCATCGGGTGCATCCCGCCCATCGCCGCGCCGATGCCGATGCCGACGATGGCCGATTCGGCGATGGGGGTATCGCGCACCCGCTCCTCGCCGAACTCCTCCAGCAGCCCTTTGGTCACGGCGTACGACCCGCCATAGAGGCCGATGTCCTCGCCGAGCAGGAAGATCCGCTCGTCGCGCAGCATCTCCTCGCGCAGCGCCTCCCGCAGCGCGTCGCGCATCCGCATCTCAACCATTCGCCGGCTCCTTGTACAGGTGGTCGAAGAGCGTCTCCAGCGCCGGCTGCGGGCTCCGCTCGGCGAACTCGACCGCCTCGTTCACCACCGCTTCGGCCCGTGCTTCGATCTCCGCATAGCCGGCATCGTCCAGCATCCCGGCGTCCGTCATCTGTCGGCGGAGCCGGTCGATGCAATCGCGCCGCTTCGCCTCTTCAATCTCCTCCTTCAGCCGGTACAGCTCCGGGTCGGCCATCGAGTGGCCGCGGTACCGGTACGTCATCGCCTCGATGAAGTACGGGCCCTTCCCCGCGCGCGCGTGGGCCACCGCCTCGCGCGTCGCTTCGTAGACGGCCAGCACATCCATGCCGTCCACCGTCACGGCCGGCATGTTGTACGCTGCCGCCAGCTTCGGAATCTCGGTCGAAAGCGACGCCTTGAACGGCACGCCCATGCCGTACAGGTTGTTCTCACAAAAGAAGATGGTCGGCGTGTTCCACAGCACCGCCATGTTGAGCGCCTCGTGAAACTCGCCCTCGCCCACGCTCCCGTCACCGAAGATGCACAGCGTCACGAAGTCCTCGCGCCGCATCTGGGCCGCGACGCCGAGCCCGACCGCCAGCGGCAGGTGCGCGGCAACGATGGCGTACCCGCCGAGAAACCCTTTCTCGACGTCGTACAGGTGCATCGAGCCGCCGCGCCCGCCCGCGACGCCCGTGGCCTTGCCGAACAGCTCCGCCATCACCCGGTTCGGGTCGAGCCCCCGTGCCAGGGCGTGCCCGTGGTCCCGGTAGTGCGTCAGGATCTTGTCCTTCGGCTCGAGGCACGCGATTGAGCCGACCGCGCACGCCTCCTGCCCCGTGTACAGGTGAAGGAAGCCGCGAATCTTGCCCTTCGTGTACAGCTCTCCGCATTTCTCCTCGAAACGGCGGATGAGCACCATCTGGTACAGGAACAGCCCCAGCTGCTCTGCCCCCAGTTCGTGCATCAGGTCCTTGCGGGTTTCCGTGGTCACCGTGTCGCGGCTCCTTCCCGCGGCGTGGTTCGCCGCCGCGCAATATGGATGGCTTCCCCGTCGGCCGCCAGTGCAGCCTCTTTGAGCGCCTCGGGCAGCGTCGGGTGCGCGTGCACCGCAAACCCGACCTCCGCCGAGGTGGCTTCCAGCAGCGCGACCATCGTCGCTTCTCCCAGCAGGTCGTTGATGTCGTGCCCGACCATGTGGATGCCGAGCACCTGCCCGGTGGCTTCCTCCACCACCACCTTCACGAATCCCTCGGTGTGGCCGGCCGCTACCGCCTTCCCCAGTGCCGTCAGCGGGAACCGCCCCGTGCGGACCGTAAAGCCGGCCGCTTTCGCCGCGGCCTCCGTGTAGCCGATGGAGCCCACCTGCGGCTGACAGAAGGTCGCCCGGGGCATCTGCACATAATCCGGCTCAGGCCGCGACATCCCCGCAATCGCCTCGGCTGCCAGCACTCCCTGGTGCGAAGCCACGTGCGCGAGCATCAGCTTCCCCGTCACATCCCCCACGGCGTAGATCCCAGGCACGTTCGTCTCCATCCGCCCGTCAATGTCGATAAACCCCCGGGTCGTCCGGACCCCTGCCGCCTCCAGCCCCAGCCCTTCGGTGTGCGCAACAAACCCGACGGCGACGAGCACCGTATCTGCCTCCAGCGCCCCCGCTCCGTCCGGCCCTTCGGTCCGCACCACCGCGCCCGCGCTCGTCCGCTCGATGCCGCTCACCTTCGTGCTCACCATGCAGCGGATCCCCCGCGCCTCGAAGCTGCGCCGCAGCAGCCGCCCAATGTCGGGGTCCTCGAGCGGGACGAGCGTCTCCATCATCTCGACGATGGTGACCTCGCTCCCGTAGCTCGCCCACAGGTGCGCAAACTCCACGCCGACGGGTCCCGCCCCGATGATCACCGCCCGCCCCGGCGGCGTCCGCCGCTCCAGCGCCTCCCGGCTGGTGATAACGGTCTCGCCGTCCGGCTCCATGCCAGGTAGCACCCGCGTGTGCGCCCCCGTCGCGATGATGATATTCGCTGCCCGGTGCTCCGCCCCATCCACCGCCACGGCCCGCGTGCCCGCCAGCCGCGCCGTGCCCGGGATGACCTCGACGCCGTTATCGCGCAGGAGACCCTCGACGCCGCCCACGATCTGGTCCACCACCTGCCGGCTCCGGTCGACCGCGGCCCCGAAATCGAAGGACACGCCCTCAGCGCCGCGCAGGCCCCACCGCTCGCCTTCGCGCACCGCGTTCACCACGTCCGCGTTCTTCAGGAGCGCCTTGCTCGGGATGCATCCCCAGTTCAGGCAAAGCCCGCCGACGCGGTCCTTCTCGAAGACGGCCGCCTTCATCCCCAGCTGGGCCGCCCGGATCGCGGCCACGTACCCGCCGGGCCCGCCTCCGATCACTGCGACATCCCACTGAGCCATAGCGTCCTCCTAGACTACCATAGGCAGTATCAAACGGTTCAGGGCTACGGCACAGTCAGCCGCCTCTCAACTCTGCCCGATTCCGCAAGAGGCTGTCTACGTCCGAACGTTTACGATTCCGCCGGCCGCGCGGCCGGGAACACGTCCACCTGGCCCGGCCGCCGGAGCACATACATCGCGTGCGTGCGGAGCGGCGGGACTGCCGCCAGCGGCCCGTACAGCCATGGCGCAAACCGCCCGACCCGGCGCGCAATCGGCGGCGCGAGGGTCAGCGTCTTCACCCGCATCGGGCAGCGCGGGAACCACCGGCGGATGTCGTCCTCCAGCACCGGGTGCACGTTCGGGTTCGCCGGGTTCCGCCGCCGCATGTCGTACACGATGATCAGCCCGCCCGGCCGGGTGATGCGCACCAGTTCGCCCGCAATCCGCTGCGCCACGTCCTCATCGGCCACCGAACTGAACAGCGTGAACGCCAGCGCAAGGTCGAATGCCCGGTCGGGCTCGGGAATCCGCTCCGCGCTCCCCTCGTGCACCCGGATATCGCTCGACCTCGACCGGCAGTACGCCACGGCCGCCGGGTCGATGTCCTGGCCCGCAAGGTTCTGCGGCTTTGCGCCCCACTGCACCAGCAGGCGGAGGTTGTACCCCGTCGAGCACCCGGCTTCGAACGCCCGCAGCTCCGCCAGCGAACTCCAGCCCACCCGCGCGAACAGCCGCGCCAGGTAGCGCTCGCGCTCCTGGACCATGAGGAGGTTGCCGGGTTGCAGGATTGAGTGGTCCGCCATGCCCCCTGCCAATCTACGCGCCCGCCTCCCTCGGGAAAAGCCGTATCATCCGGGCCATGCCCATCGAACAGGAGTACATCGACCGCCACCCCGGCTCCCGCGCCCTCTATGAGCGCGCCTCGCGCGTCCTCCCGAGCGGGGTCACGCACGATAGCCGCTACCTTCGGCCGTTGCCCATCTACGCCGACCGGGCCGAAGGCGCCCACAAATGGGACGTCGATGGACACCGCTACATCGACTTCGTCGTCGGGCACGGCGCGCTCCTCCTTGGCCACAACCACCCGGCAGTGACCGCCGCGGCGGCCGCCCAGCTCGCCCGCGGCACCCATTACGGCGCCAGCCATCTCCACGAAATCGAATGGGCCGAAGAGGTGACCCGCCTCGTGCCTGCCGCAGAGGTCGTCCGCTTCACCTCCTCCGGCACCGAAGCGACCCTCATGGCCCTGCGCCTCGCCCGCGCGGCGACCGGCAAATCCGGCATTATTAAGTTCGAACGCCACTTCCACGGCTGGCACGACTACGTCGTCGCCGCTTCGAGCTACGCGGGCCGCACGCCGCCCGGCATCCCTGCGGCCACCCTCGAGTCGGTCCTCGTCCTGCCGCCGGACCTCGAGGCCGTCGAATCCGCCTTCGCCGCCCGCGACGATATCGGCGCCGTCATCGTCGAGGCCGCCGGGGCTTCCAGCGGGCAGGTGCCGCTCCCGAACGGGTTCCTCCACGGCCTCGCCGAAATCTGCCGCAGGCGCGGCGCCGTCTTCATCATGGACGAGGTCGTGACCGGTTTCCGCTGGGCGCCCGGCGGCGTCCAGGAGATCGAAGGGGTCCGCCCCGACCTCGTGACCCTCGCCAAGATCCTCGCCGGCGGATTCCCCGGCGGCGCCGTGGCCGGCCGGCGCGACCTCCTCGAATACCTCCAGTTCCCCGGCGGCGGTCCAAAGACCCAAAAGGTCGGCCACCCGGGAACCTTCAACGCCAATCCCCTCTCCGCAGCCGCGGGCGTCGCCTGCCTCCGCGAAATCGCCGACGGCACCCACCAGCGCCGGGCCGCCGAACTCGCCGCATCGCTCCGTTCCGGCATGAACGCCGTCCTCTGCGAACTTGGCATCCCCGGCGTCGTCTACGGGCAGTCCTCCGCCTTCCGTGTCCTCCTCGCCGGGACGATGGTCCCCGAAGCCCAGGACTACGACGGCCGCGAGCTGCCCCGCACCCTCCTCGAGTCCCCAACGCCGCCCGAGCGCGCCCGCCTCCTCCAGCTCGCGCTCCTCAACCGCGGCGTCCAGCTCTTCGGCACCGCCGGCATGCTCAGCTCGGCCCACACGGAGCACGACATCGATGCCACCCTCGATGCCTGGCGCGATTCGCTCCTTCAGCTCCGCGCCGAGGGCTACCTCGATTCCGCCTGACTCCAAACCGCATCTGGAATCCGCTACACTGACGCCATGCTGCAGTCCGTGCTCTTCTTCCTTGTGCTCGGGCTCCCCTTCTTCCTCTACCTGCTGAACGCCTACCTGGCTCAGCGGGACGCCCGGAAGGGTATGGGCGGCGGCATCGCCGGCGGTATCCCCCGCCCAAAGGAAGCGAAAACGCCGCGCGCGAGTGCCAGGAAGGCCCGCGTCCGCCGTGCGCGGGTATCGAATTGTGGCCGCACCTTCTCCCACTTCGCCCTGGCCCTCGTCGGGTCCTCCGCCAGCTGCCGCTACTGCACCTACCTTGAGCCGGTCGCGCCTCCCCCTCCCGGCGGAAACGACCCGCTCGACGAAACCGAGGCTGCCATCCGCGCCGCCGAAGAGATCATCGACCAGTCCCGCCATTGAGCCCGCGCCGCCGGAGACACCGCGGCATGCCTCCGGCACAATGCCTCCATGCGGTACACCCGTCTCGGCCGCACCGGCCTCCCCGTCTCCCGCCTCTGCCTCGGCACCATGACCTTCGGCTTCCAGTGCGACGAAGCCACCTCCTTCGCCATCATGGACCGCGCCTTCGAGGGCGGCATCACCTTCTTCGATACCGCCGACGTCTACCCCATCGGTGCTCCCCCCGGCGCACAGGGCCGCACCGAGGAGATCATCGGCCGCTGGCTCGCCCGCACCGGCAACCGCAGCCGCATCATTCTCGCCACCAAGTGCTTCGGCCGTGTCGGCCCCGCCCGCTGGGATCAGGGCAATTCCCGCAAGCACATCCTGGATGCGGTCGATGCCTCCCTCCGCCGCCTCGGCACCGACTACATCGACCTGTACCAGCTCCACGGCCCGGACCCCGAAACGCCCATCGACGAAACCCTCAAGGCCCTCGATGACCTCGTTCGCTGGGGGAAGGTCCGCTATATCGGCTGCTCGAACTTCCTGGCCTACCAGGTCGCCCGCGCCATCGGCCGCAGCGAGGTCATCGGCGTCGCCCGCTTCGATTCCGTCCAGCCCCGCTACAACCTCCTCTTTCGCGAAATCGAACGGGAGCTCCTCCCCCTGTGCGCCGAAGAGGGCATCGGCGTCATCCCGTACAACCCGCTCGCCGGCGGCCTCCTGACCGGAAAGCACAACCCCGAGATCGGCCCGGAAGAAGGCTCCCGCTTCACCCTCGGGACGGCCGCCCAGCGCTACCAGGAGCGGTACTGGCACGGCCGCATGTTCGAGACGGTCGAGCAGCTCCGCCCCATCGCCGCGGAGGCCGGCATGTCGCTCGCCCAGATGGCCGTCGCCTGGGTCATGGCCAACCCCGTCATCACCGCCCTGATCATCGGCGCCGGCCGCCCCGAACAGCTCGCCGATACCCTTGCCGCCGCCCAAACGCCGCTTCCGCCGGAGCTCAAGCAGCGCCTCGACGACCTCACCCTCGAATACCGCCGGGGAGACGCCGCCCGCTGATGTCCGAGCTCTCCGCCCTCCTCGATATCGCCCTCCGCGCTGCCGCCCTTGCCGGCGAAACGATCATGCCCATCTACGCCAGCCCCTTCGCCGTCGAGCGGAAGGCCGACCGCACCCCGGTGACCGAGGCTGACCGCCGCGCCGAACTTGCCATGCGCGAATTCTTCGCCCGCGAAACTCCCGGCTTCGGCGTCCTCGGCGAAGAGTTCGGCGAAACCCCCGGCGACGGCCGCCATCGCTGGATCGTCGACCCCATCGACGGCACCAAGTCGTTCATCCACCGGGTCCCCCTCTTCGGCACACTCGTCGCGCTCGAGCGCGATGGCGAGCCTGTCGTCGGGGTCATCGCCTGCCACGCCGTCGGCGAGACGGTTGCCGCCGCCGCGGGGCTCGGCGCACGGCTCAATGGCGAGCCCTGCCGCGTCTCCCGGGTCGCATCGCTCGACGAGGCAACCCTGACCATGACCTCCTTCGCCCGGACCGCCGCCCGCCGGCCCCTGGGGTACCGTGCGCTCGTCGAACGGTGCGGCCTCGCCCGGGCCTGGGGCGACTGCTACGGCTACCTCATGGTCGCGACCGGCCGCGCGGAGGTCATGCTCGACCCCGACATGAGCATCTGGGATGCTGCCGCCCTCCAGCCGGTCATCCGCGAGGCCGGCGGCCGCTTCAGCCAGTGGGATGGCAACCCCGCCCTCGGCGACTCCGCGGTCGCAACGAACGGCCTGCTCCACGGCGAGGTCATCGCCCTCCTCGCGGCCGACCTCGCCTGACGAACGCCCGAAGCTCCGCACAATGCGCGAGCGCCCGCCGGCCGGCGGGCGCTCGCTGCGCGTTCGGTTCCTCGCTGAAGGCCTGGCGTCAGGCTTTCCCGATTTTGAACATCTTCGTCCCGCAGACCGGGCAGGTGCCCTCGGTCGCGGGCTTCCCGTTCTTCATCGTGATCGCCTTCGGGTCCTTCATTTCGCGCCGTTCCCGGCACTTCAGGCAGTAGGCTTCCAACGAACCCTCCTTCTCCCCGTCCTGCGACGGGCCCGGCAAATATTGTGAGAGTGCCTACGCAGTTGCGCAGACTTGCCGGCCATCTCGGATGATCCGCCTCGGCCCATGTGGTGTCAACCGGAAAATGAACCTGTTAGCGACATAACAAACAGAATTGCCCGGTTCAGGCCCGAAACACCTTCACCGGCTGCACCGAACCGCCCGCATCGACCGCGCCGACGCCAAGAAATTCCCCGGCGGTGCTGTACACCCGCGCCGCCGGGGCCGGCCGCAGCGCTCCCCCGGCGCGGTGTACGTTCCCGTGCACGAACGCCGCCGCGCCGGCCGGTCCGAGCAGCGCGCAGTCGTGCTCCAGCAGCGCCTCGTCGGCCGGGAGAACGGCCTCCCCTGCCCGGCCCATGCCAGCCAGCCGCTCCAGCTCCTCGACCGACCACGCCTCGTCCACGGCGAACCGTCCCGACCGCAGCCGCCGCAGGCTCGCCAGGTGCGCGCCGCAGCCCAGCGCCTCCCCGATGTCCCGCGCGAGGCTCCGGATGTACGTCCCGGGCCCGCACCGGACATCGATCCGCAGCCGGTCGGCCGCGAGGAGCGTCAGCCGCAGCTCGAAGACCTCGACCTGCCGCGCCGCGAGCTCAACCGCCTTCCCCTGCCGCGCGAGGTCGTATGCCCGCTGCCCGGCAACCTTCACGGCGCTGTACGCCGGCGGGACCTGGGCGATTCTGCCGGTGAACTGCCGCGCCAGCCGCTCCAGCGTGGCGCCGTCGAGGGGCGGAACCGGGCTCCGCGCCGTCACCGCCCCCTCGCAATCCGCCGTGTCGGTGGCGATGCCGAGCACGATTTCGCCCGTGTACGTCTTCTCGTGCGCCATCACGTACTCCGAGAGCCGGGTCGCCTGTCCGAGGCACAGCACCAGCAGCCCCGTGGCAAAGGGGTCCAGTGTGCCCGCATGGCCGGTACGCGGCTGCCCGAGCAGCCACCGCACCTTCGCCACCACGTCGTGGCTCGTCCACCCGGCCGGCTTGTCGACCAGCAGGATGCCGTCGGGGCCGTTAGTCGCCCGCTTCCTCGCCACGGCGCTCCGCACTCACCTGGTGGATCAGTTCCGCGAGCCGTGCCCCCCGTTCGATCGAGGGGTCGAACCGGAACACCAGCTCCGGAACGTTCCGCAGCGAGAGCCGGTGCACCAGCTCGCGGTGCAGGAACGGCGCCGAATGCTGCAGCCCCTCGAGCGCCTCGGCGCGCTCCTGCTCGCTCCCCAGGTGCGAGACATACACCACGGCCCGCCGCAGGTCCGGCGACACCTGCACCTCGGTGATGGTCACCATCCCCCGGGAGACCCGCGGGTCTTTCACCTCGCGCAGCAGCAGCTCCGAAATCTCTGCGCGGAGCAGTTCGCCCACGCGCGTCGTGCGCATACTCATGGCGCCCTCCGGAGCGTCAGCTCACCCGCTCTTCGTGGTAGAACTCGATGACGTCCCCAACCTGGAACTTGTCGAACCCTGAGATGACGATGCCGCACTCGTAGCCGGCCTGCACTTCGCGGACGTCGTCCTGGAACCGCTTGAGGCCCTCGCACCGCCCCTTCCAGACCTCCTCCTTGCCGCGCAGAACCCGCGCGAGCGACCCGCGCCGCACCACGCCGTCCGTCACGTAACACCCGGCAATCTGCCCGACACGGCTCGACTTGAAGACCGCGCGCACCTCGGCATGCCCGTCCACCACCGTCTTGTAGACCGGCTCCAGCATGCCCTGCAGTGCCTTCTCGATGTCCTCGAGGAGCTGGTAGATGATGTTGTACGTCCGGATTTCGACGCCGACAGCCTCGGCCCGCTTCTTCGCGCCCGGCTCCACCCGCGTATTGAACCCGATGATGATGCCGTTCGATGCCTCCGCCAGCATCACGTCGTTGTCCGTGACTGGCCCCGTCGCCGCGTGGATGATCCGGATCTTCACCTCGGGCGTGCTCAGCCGCTCCAGCGCGCCCTTGATCGCCTCCGCGGTCCCGCGGACGTCCGTCTTCAGGATGATGATCAGCTCCTTCAGCTTCCCGGCGCTGATCTCGTTGAACAGCGTGTCGAGATTCACGCGGGCGTGCTGGGTCTGCTCCTGCGCCTCGCGCTGCCGCTTCCGCTCCTCGACGATTTGCCGCGCCACCTTCTCGTCGGCAACCACGCGCAGCCGGTCGCCGGCCTCCGGCACATCTTCGAGCCCGAGGATGACCACCGGCGTCGATGGTCCGGCCTCCTTCACCCGCTTGCCGGTGTCATCGAGCATCGCCCGGATCTTGCCGCTCGTCTCCCCGACAACCACCGCGTCACCCTGCCGCAGCGTTCCCCGCTGCACCAGGACCGTCGCGATCGGCCCCCGGTGCGGGTCCAGCTCCGCCTCGATCACCACCGCCGAGGCAGGCCGGTTCGGGTTCGCCTTCAGCTCGCTGATTTCGGCCACGAGGTTGATCGCCTCGAGCAGATCGCCGATGCCCTGCCCCGTCGCCGCGGAAACCGGCACGCAGACCGTGTCGCCGCCGTACTCCTCCACAACGATGCCGTACTCGGTCAGCTGCTGCTTCACGCGGTCGGGGTTGGCCGCGGGCAGGTCGATTTTGTTGATGGCCACGATGATCGGCACCCCGGCCGCCTTCGCGTGGTTGATCGCCTCCACCGTCTGCGGCATCACGCCGTCATCGGCAGCGACCACCAGCACCGCGATATCGGTGACCTGCGCTCCGCGCGCACGCATCGCGGTGAACGCCGCGTGCCCCGGCGTGTCAATGAACGTAATCTTCTGCCCGTCCCGCTCGACCTGGTAGGCGCCGATGTGTTGCGTAATGCCGCCCGCCTCGCCTGCTGCCACCCGCGTCTTGCGGATCGCGTCCAGCAGGCTCGTCTTGCCGTGGTCCACATGGCCGAGGATCGTCACGACCGGCGGCCGCGGCTTCAGCGAAGCCGGGTCGTCCGGTTCCTCCTCCGGCTCGACCAGCGGAGCGCCAGGCTCCGGCTCTGCCGCGGCCTCCAGTTCGGGCTCGAAGCCCAGCTCCACCGCGACAATCGCAGCCGTGTCGTAGTCGATCGTCTGGTTCTGTGCAGCCATTACCCCGTTGGTCATCAGCCGCTTGATGACCTCGACCGGCGAAACCCGCAGCAGGTCCGCCAGCTCCTTCACCGTCAGGGCGTCCGGGATTCGCACGGTCGTGCGGGACGAAGATTTTGCCGTCATACGCTATCGCCTTCCTTCGCCGGCAACGCCAACCCGAAGGCCCGCAGGGCTTCGATATCGTCCACGGCCGGGGTAATTTTCAGTGCATTCTTTATCGTACCCCCTCGCAGCGCTTTCTCCCAGCACTCGCGATAGGGGTGCACGTACGCCCCGCGCCCGTTCGCCTTCCCGCTCGGGTCGACCACCACGCGCCCTTCCGGCGTCCGCACAATGCGGATGAGCTCGCGCTTCCCCTGCTCAGCCCTGCAGGCGATGCACGTCCGTTGCGGCTGCCGTCGTGGTCGAACTCCCTGCGCGATCGTTGGCGCCTCCAGCTGTCAGCTGCCGCGGCCCGCACCCCATCAGTGGATGCGGCCCGCGTAATCGATGTCGTCCATGTCGTCGCCTTCGTCGTAGAACCGGGGCGCACGCTTGCCCTTCTTGCCGGCCGACTTCTTCGGAAGCGGCTCGTCTTCATCGTCGCGTCGCGGTAGCACGTCCTCCGCGAACCGGATCGAGGACGGCCGGGACTCCTCGATGATGGCGGCCGGGATTTCGTACTCCTCGTCCTCTTCCTCGCCGTAATCCTCCGATTCGCGCTCTTCGCCGCGCGGCACCGGGATCGATTCGACAATCGAGGCGAACGAAATCTCTTCTTCCTCTTCCTCGTACGCCGGCTCCGGCTCCGGCTGCGGGCGCGGCGGCTCCGCCGTGACCGCAGTGGCCTGTGCACCCGCGGGTGCCGCCTCCTCGGCAGCCGCAGCCACCTGCTCGGCCTGCTGGAGGATATCGATATCGGGCGCCTCGCCCGGGGCATAGGGCTCGAACGCCATCGGCGCTTCCGCCTCGCCTGCCTCCTGGCGCGCCTTCGCCGATTCGCTCAGGATGGTAATCCGCCACCCCGTCAGCTTCGCGGCCAGGCGCGCGTTCTGCCCGTCCTTGCCGATCGCCAGCGACATCATCTTGTCCGGCACCACCACCGAGGCGAGCCGCTCCGCCGGGTCGATCTCCACTTCCGAAACCTGCGCCGGGCTCAGCGCGTTCGAAACGAACTTCGCCGGGTCCGGGTCCCACTTGATCACGTCGATCCGCTCGCCGTTCAGCTCGTTGACGATGTTCTGAATGCGGGTCCCGCGCACCCCAACGCACGCCCCGATCGGGTCAATGGCAGGGTTGCGCGCCCAAACGGCGATTTTGCTCCGGTGGCCGCCTTCCCGGGCGATGCTCTTGATTTCCACCGTGCCGTTCTTGATCTCCGGCACCTCCATCTCGAACAGCCGCCGCAGCAGGTTCCGGTGGGCCCGGCTGACCACGATCTGCGGCCCCTTCGAGGCCCGGTTCACTTCCACCACCAGCACCCGCACCCGCTGCCCCGCCCGGAGGTGCTCGTTCCGCACCTGCTCGCTCGCGGGCAGCACCGCCTCGGTGCCCCGCCCAAGGTCGAGAATCACCTGCCGCGGCTCAACTTTCTGCACCGTGCCGACGACCAGCTCCCCGACCTTGCCGATGTACTCCTCGTAAATGGCGTCGCGCTCCGCCTCGCGCAGCCGCTGCAGCACCACCTGCTTCGCCGTCTGCGCCGCGATCCGACCCGCGTTCTTCGGGATCTCCTCCTCGAAGTCGAGCACGTCGCCCGGGCGCGCATCCGGCTTCCACTTCCGCGCCTCCTCGACCGTCATCTCGACGCGCGGGTTCTCCACCTGCTCCACCACGAACATCTGGCGGTACGCGCGGATCTCGCCGTTGCGCGCATCGATCTTGACGTACATGTTCGGCGCATCGTCCTCCTCGCGCCGGAAGGCCGAGGTCAGCGCCGCTTCGACGGCCTCGTACACGGTCTCCGGCGGGAGGTTCTTCTCTGCCGCCAGCTGGTTCAGCGCCAACAACAGTTCGTTCTTCATGCTCTCAACAAAAAAGTGGGCGCCGGCGCCCACTCCCGGATGGAATCGCTGGCCATAGCATACCACGTTCCTCCCGGGCCGTGATCAGCCCCCGCGCCGATCCGCTACCCTGAAACCATGCCGCGCATCTACCTCGACCACGCAGCAACCACGCCCCCCGACCCGCGCGTCGTCGAAGCCATGCTCCCCTTCTTCACCACCCACTGGGGCAACCCATCGAGCATCTACCTCGAGGGACAGGAGGCGCGCCGCGCGGTCGATGCCGCCCGCAAGACCATCGCCGACCTCCTCGGCGCCAGCCCAAAGGAGATCGTCTTCACCTCCGGCGGCACCGAATCCGACAATGCCGCCATCCGCGGCGCAGCCTTCGCCCAGCGCGCCCGCGGCCGCGGCAACCACATCGTGACCACCGCCATCGAGCACCACGCCGTCCTCCACACTGTCGAGCAGCTCGAACGCGAAGGGTTCCGCGCCACCTACCTCCCGGTCGACCGCGACGGCGTCGTTTCGCTCGACGCGCTCGCCGAGGCCGTCGGCCCCGAAACCATCGTCGTCTCGATCATGACCGCCAACAACGAGGTCGGCACCATCCAGCCGGTCGCCGAGGCGGCCCGCATCGCCCGTGAGCGCAACCCGCGCGTGGTCGTCCACACCGACGCGGTCCAGGCTGCCGGCTCGCTCGATATCACCCCCGCGAAACTCGGGGTCGACCTCCTGAGCCTCGCCGGGCACAAGATCTACGGTCCGAAGGGCATCGGGCTTCTCTACATCAAGAACCGCACGCCGTGGCAACCCTTCATCCTCGGCGGCAGCCAGGAGAAGGAGCGCCGCGCCGGCACCGAAAATGTCCCCGGCATCGTCGGCCTCGCGGTCGCGATGCAGCTTGCCTGGCAGGAGCGCGACGCCTTCAACGCCCACGCCTCCCGCCTGCGCAATCGCCTTCTCTTCGAACTCCCGGAGCGCATCCCGGACACCGTGATCACCGGCCCGTCCGACCCCGAACGCCGTCTCCCGAACAACTTTTCCTGCTGCTTCCGCAACGTCGAGGGAGAGAGTGTCCTCCTCGCGCTTGATATGGCCGATATCGCCGCCAGCAGCGGCTCAGCCTGCACCACCGGCGCTCTCGAACCGTCCCATGTCCTCACCGCCATGGGCATCGACCGCGACCTCGCCCATGCCTCCCTTCGCCTCACCCTCGGCCGCCACACCACCGACGCCGAGATCGACCGCGTCCTCGACGTGCTTCCCGGGATCGTCCAAAAGCTGCGCGCCCTCGCCGGCGCCTAGTGAATCCCCTGGTGCGCCAGGAAGTCGAGGATGTCCTGCACCGTGCGGATGTTCTCCGCGTCCTCGTCGCGGATTTCGAACTCCGCCTGGTCGGCAAACTCCTCCTCGATCGCAATCGTCAGGTCGACGATATCGAGCGAGTCGGCCCGCAGGTCATCCACGAGGCTCGCCTCCGGCGTCACCTCGTCGGGGCTCACCTTCAGCTGCCGAACCACCACATCGCGAACTCGTTCGAACACTGTTGCCATTGGCGATTGCTCCCCTCGGTGTGATGTGCGCTGCCGGGCGTTCGCTAGGCTACGTCAGCGCTCGTACTTGCGGAAGATCACAGACCCGTTCTGGCCCCCGAATCCGAACCCATTCGCCGCCGCCGCCCGGACGCGCATCTCGCGCGCCTTCAGCGGCACGTAGTCGAGGTCGCACTCCGGGTCCGGGTGCTCGAGGTTGATCGTCGGCGGCACCACGTCGTGGTACACCGCCAGCGCCGCGGCCAGCGCCCCCACCGCCCCGGCCGCACCCAGCAGGTGCCCGACCATCGATTTCGGCGAACTCACCGCCAGGCGGTAGGCGTGCTCCCCGTACGCCAGCTTGATCGCCTTCGTCTCGGCGACGTCGTTGAGCGGGGTGCCCGTGCCGTGCGCGGCGATGTAGTCCACATCCTCGGGCCGAAGCCCAGCGTCGCGGAGCGCTTCCGTCATCGCGTCGCACGCCCCCGACCCATCCTCCAGCGGCGCCGTGATGTGGTAGGCATCGCAGCTCAGGCCGCCGCCGGCCAGCTCCGCGTACACCCGCGCGCCCCGGGCCCTTGCCCGCTCCTCCGACTCGATGACCATCACCACCGCGCCTTCGCCGAACACGAACCCGTCGCGGTCCCGGTCGAACGGCCGGCTCGCTTTCTCCGGCTCGTCGTTCCGCCGGCTGAGCGCCTTCATGTTCGCCAGCGCCGCAATCGGGAGCGGGTGGAGCGCAGCTTCCGTCCCGCCCGCAAGCACCACATCACACCGGCCCGACGCAATCAGCTGCTTCGCCTCGATGTAGCTGTACAGCCCGCTCGCACACGCGGCCACGCTCGCCATCGCCGGGCCGCGCAGCCCGAGGTGCATCGAAACCTGGCAGGCGCCCATATTCGGCGCCATCGTCGGCACGTAGAACGGGCTGACGCGGTTCGGCCCCCGCTCCTTCAGCACCAGCACCTCTTCCATCGTGTCGATTGCGCCGCCCGAGCCCGTGGCGATCGCCGAGCCCGCCCGCCGCCGCTCCTCGTCCGCCAGGACGAGGCCCGCATCCTCCGCCGCCAGCTTCGCCGCTGCCACAGCGAGCTGCGCGAACCGCGACATCCGCCGCGCCTCTTTTGTGTCCATGTACCGCCCGGGCTCGAAGCCCTTCACCTCGGTGGCAATCCTCACCGGCAGGTCGGTGGCATCGAACCGCGTGATCGGCCCCGCGCCCGAAACGCCCGCCACCAGGTTCTCCCAGAACTCGTGCGCGGTCAGTCCAATCGGCGTGATGGCCCCCACGCCGGTCACCAGTGCTCGCCTCACAGGCTGTTCTCCCCGGTCAGTCGACCTTCCGGAATATCAGACACGCGTTGTGGCCGCCCAGCCCCACCGATGTCGTCATCGCGACGTTCACCGGCATCGCACGCGCCACGTTTGGCACGTAGTCGAGGTCGCACTCCGGGTCGGGCGTCGTGTAGTTGATGGTCGGCGCCACTTTCTGGTCGCGGATCGCCATCACGCAGGCGAGCGCCTCCACCGAACCGCTTGCCCCCATGCAGTGCCCGGTGATCGGCTTCACCGATGAAATCGCTGCCCGGTACGCCGCCGGCCCCATCACCTCTTTGAAAACCAGCGTCTCGACCCGGTCGTTCAACGGCGTCCCGCTCCCGTGTGGGTTGATGTAGTCAATCTCGGAGGGGTCGATGCCCGCCTTCCGGATCGCCGCGACCACCGCGCGCTTCAGCCCCCGCCCCGTCTCATGCAGCGCAATCATGTCGTACGCGTCGTTCGACGACCCATAGCCGATCACTTCGCAGTAAATGCGCGCCCCCCGCGCCAGCGCGTGCTCGTACTCCTCGAGGACCATGCCGCATGCCCCCTCCCCCGCAATGAACCCGTCCCGGTGGAGGTCGAACGGCTTCAGCGCCTTCTCGGGGTGCTCGTTATCGGATGCCAGCGCCCGCATCGAACACCACGTCGCGTGGTAGATCGGCAGCAGCACCGCCTCCGAGCTCCCGGTAATCACCGCGTCGGCGTCGCCCCGGCGGATCGTCTCGAAGGCCTCTCCGATCGCCGCCGCACCTGTGGCGCAGGCTGCCACCGGCGCGTAATTCGGCCCCCGCGCGCCCGTCGCAATCGCGATGTGCCCGCTGGCCGCGTCCGGGATGAAATTGGCCACGAGGAACGGCGTAATCCGCCGCGGCCCCTTCTCCTCGAGGATCCGCTGGTGCTCGAGGAGCATGTCCGTGCCGCCGGCCCCCGACCCGAAAATCACGCCGACCATGTCCGCGTTCTCCTCGGTGACCTTCAGCCCGCTGTCGGCAACGGCATCGAGCGCTGCGGCCACGCCGAACTGCACCGAGCGGTTCATGTACCGCTGCTGCTTGGGGTCGACCCGGTCGCCCAGTTCGAACCCCTTCACTTCCGCCTGGATCCGGACCGGGTACGGCTCCGGGTCGAAGAGCGTGATCGGCCCGATACCGCTCCGCCCCTCCAGCATCGCCTGCCAGGTCTCCTCCGCCGTGTGCCCGACGGCAGTCACCGCGCCGACGCCCGTCACCACCACGCGCCTCGTCATTGTGCAGCTGCCTCCACGAGTGCCCACCGCTCCGAAAGCATCCCTTCATAGTCATCGCTGATCGCGACGCTGTTGACGCTGTAGTCAATCCGCCGCACCAGCTTCGTCAGCACCGACCCGGGCCCGACCTCAAGGAACATGTCGGCCCCCTCGTCCCGCATCCGCTCAATCGTCTTCTGCCACTGCACGCCGTGCGTGAGCTGCTCCTTCAGCTCCTGGCAGACCTCCGCGCCCGTGCGCAAAAGGCTCGCATTCACGTTGCCCACGAGCGGCCGGATCGGGTCCTTCACCTTCACCCGGTCGAGGAGGGCCGCCATCCCCTCGCTCGCCTTCGCCATCAGCGGCGAGTGGGAGCCGATGGTGATCGGCAGCCGCACCACCCGCCGCGCCTTCGCCTGTTCCGCGAGCTGCATCGCCCGCTCGAGCGGCTTCAGGTAGCCCGAAATCACGCTTTGCCCGTCGCAGTTCGAATTCGCCAGCCCGACGTAGCCCTCCTTCGACGCCTCGGCGCAAATTTCGAGCACCTTCTCCTCCGGCAGGCCGAGGATCGACGCCATGCCGCCCGGGTTCTCCCGGCCGGCTTCCTCCATCAGCCGTCCGCGGGCATCGACCAGCTCCAGCCCGTCCTCGAACGAAATCGACCCGGCGGCCACCGCCGCGGTGAATTCGCCCATCGAATGCCCCGCGAACAGGAAGGGCTGGAATGACCTCCCGATGGATGCCCAGCGCTCTTTGAGCGCCTCGAGCCATGCGATCGAGGTCACAAACGTGGCGGGCTGCTGGTTCCGCGTCGCTTCGAGCTCTTCTGCAGGGCCCTCCCAGCACAGCTTCGAAAGGTTGCGCTCCAGCAGCTCGTCAGCGCGGCGGAACACATCGCGCGCCGCCTTCGAAACCTGGGCGAGCTTCTGTCCCATGCCGACGTGCTGCGAGCCCTGACCCGGGAAAATCAGGGCCAGCCGCGACCACGGCTTGATCTCCTGGTCCATCCGAACCGTCCCTTCGTTCCGCAGGCCTCCACGGCCCGGTTGGGCATGGAGGATACCAGTCCGTCCGGCAGCGGGCGAAGGTTTGCCACCCCCGAACCGTCCCCCGCCATCAGAGCAGGCTTGCCGGGTCGATGTCGACCTGCCACCGGTCGCCGAGCCGCACCTGCCCGATGAGCGTGCCCGGCGCCCGCCCCCGGAGGAGGATCTGCCACCGCACCTCGCCCCGGACCCGCGGGATGAACGGCCGCGTCGGCCCCAGGATCTCCGGCTCGGCCCGCCCCGCCGCGTCGCGCAGCACCCGCAGCTCCCGCGCAACCCGGCTCGCCTCCTCCAGCCCCGCCGCTTCATCGTGGTGCCGGTAGACCAGCCGCGCGATGCGCGAAAACGGCGGGTACCCCGCCCGCCGCCGGTGCGCAATCTCGCTTTCGTAAAAACCCCGGTAGTCATGCTCCGCCGCCGCCACGATCGGTGGCGCCTCGGGTTCATACGTCTGGATGAACACCCTGCCCGGCCGGTCCCGCCGGCCTGCCCGGCCCGCCACCTGGCTCAACAGCTGATACGTCCGCTCAGCCGCCCGGTAATCCGGGAGGCTCAGGCCGACGTCAGCGTCGACCACCCCCACGACCGTCAGGCGCGCGAGGTCGAGTCCCTTCGCCAGGAGCTGTGTCCCAACCACGATATCGATCCGCCCGGCCTCCAGCTCGGCCACCATCCGCTCATGCGCGTCCCGCGTACGGGCCGTGTCGCTGTCCCAGCGCGCCACCCGCGCCCCGCGGAACACCGCCCGCGCCTCCGCCTCCACGCGCTGCGTCCCGACCCCGAACGGCCGGTATCGAAGGCTGTCGCAGTTCGGGCACCGGTCCTCAAGCCGCTTCGTCCGGCCGCAGTGGTGGCAGCGCAGCATCGCATGAATCGATGCCTCGGCGTCGAGGCTCATCGCCACCTCGCATGACGGGCAGAGCGGCAGGAACCCGCAATCCCGGCAGAGCACAAACCGCGCCGAACCGCGCCGGTTCACAAACAAGATCGCCTGCTCGCCCGCCGCCAGCGCCTCCCGCACGGCCTGCCGCAGCGCACGGCTGAACATGCTCCGGTTGCCTGCCTGCAGCTCCTCCCGCATGTCCACTACCTGCACCGACGGCAGCGCGCCTTCGGTCACGCTCCCGTCCTCGGCCGGCGCCAGCCGCGTGGCCAGCTCGACCCGCGCAATCTGCCCGGTCTCCGACCGGTGGTAGGTCACCACATCCGGCGTCGCGCTCCCGAGGACGACCCGGGCGCCAGTCAGCTCACCGAGCTTCACCGCAACATCCCGCGCGTGGTACCGCGGCACCGGGTCCGACTGCTTGTAGGTCCACTCATGCTCCTCGTCGAGCACGACCAGTTCGAGCCTCCGGACCGGCGCGAACACAGCGCTCCGCGAACCGAGCACGAGCCGTGCGTCGCCGCGCTCCACCCGGAACCACTGGTCGTACAGCTCGCCGGTCGAAAGCCGCGAATGGAACACCGCCAGCTCGTCGCCGAACCGTTCCCCGAACCGCCGGATCGCCTGCGGAGTGAGCGAAATCTCCGGCACCAGCACGATCGCGCCGCCGCCCGCCCCCAGCGCCCGCCCCACGAGGTCGAGGTAGACCTCGGTCTTCCCCGAGCCCGTCACCCCGTGGATCAGCGTCACCCGCTCGCGCCATGCCGTGTCGGCCGCCGCCGCCTGCTCCGCGCTGAGCACCGGCGGCGGCCGCTGCCCGCCCCGAACCGCCGCGACCGGGTCCCGCTCCACCCGCCGGTCATACGCCCGGATGAAGCCCCGCTCGGCCAGCCGCTCGATGTGCCCTGGCGTCGCCCCCAGCGCCCGCACTGCGCCGAGGGGCAGGTCGGGCTCCTCCGCCAGCCGCAGCAGCACCCGCCCCTCGACCGAGCGGGGCCGCTCCGCGAGCAGCCGCTCGGCTTCCGCCCTCGCTGCCGCCGGCTCGACGGTGAGCGCCACCCGCCGCTCGAATTTCGGCCGGCCGGTCGGCCGGGCCAATCCCTGCGTGACGGTGAGATGGCCCTCCTGCTGCAGCCGCTGCAGCGTCGTCAGCGAAACCGGGCCCACCGCCTCCCGCAGTTCGTCCAGCGTCACCCGCCCGTGTTCGGCGATGTACTGCAAGATCGCACGGTCCTTCGGGTAGACCGGCAGCAGCGGCGGCACGTCGACGGGAGACACCATGGTCACCGGCTTCTGCCCGAACCCTGCCGGCAGGCAGCACGCCACGCACTCCCACAGCGGCGCCAGGTACTCCTCGCAAACCCACTCCGCCAGGGCGATCCGGGCCGGGTCGAGGAGCGGCTCGGGGTCCATCACCGCGCTGATTGGCCGCACCGCCTCGACATCGCTCCGATCGCGCAGCCGCAGGACAATCCCCTGCACGATCCGCGGCCCGAACGGCACGAAGACCGCCATCCCCGGAGCGACCTCCATCCCCGGGGGCACGGCGTAGGTGAATGGCCTCCGGGCCGGCTGGGTCGTGTGGACCGCAACCTCGGCGAACACCGTCCCCTCCGGGGGAACCAACGCCGGGTCGACCGCGTGTGCCGGGTGATCGCTCACACGCAGATGGTACGCCCCGGCAATGCAGGCCTCAGCCCGCTGCCTCCGCTTCCGGCACCCGCGGCTCGGCTGCCGCTGGCTCAGCCACAACGGCGCCGCGCGTCAGCCAGAGGAACAGCGGGATGCCCGACGCCATCACCGCCCCGCCGAAGAAGAACGCCCCTTCGAGCTGGAAGAGGCTGACCACCACCCCCGAGAGCAGCGACCCGGCGACGATGCCGATCCCGTTCGAGGCCGAGCTGAGCCCCAGCACCGTGCCCATCCCCGCACGCCGCCCGGCCACCACCTGGATCGCGCCGGCGGCCACCATCGAGAGCGAACTGGTCGCCCCCATCCCCAGCAGCACCGCCACCGCCGCGCCGTAGCTTGGAACCACCCCCAGGCTCGCCAGCAGGGCGGCATACGCCGCCAGGCCGCCCGCCACGAGCAGGCGCCGGTCTCGGCGGTCCGCAATCCGGCCCAGGATCGGCTGCGCAAGCCCTCCCGTGATGTCCTGCATCGCGAACGCCAGGCCGATCATGATCGGCGTCGCGCCGATCCCCTCCTCCAGCCGCAGCGCCAGGAAGCTGAGCGTTGCCCCGGCCGCCACCGCAACCATGCCCGCGTGCAGCGTGACGGCGAGCACCACCCGGTCGCCCAGCGCCTCCCGGAACGTGCGGTCCGTGCGGGCGACGGTGCCGCCCGAACGCCGGGTCGCCCGGCGCTCCAGCTCGGCCGGGCTGTGCCGCGGCAGCCACAGCGTAAGCACCAGCGCGGAGAGCGCCATCATCGCCGCCATCGCCACGAACACCGACCGGAACCCCAGCACTTCGCGCAGGACGCCGGCAACCAGCGGGCCGGTGCCGAACCCCACGATGTCGGCCGTGGCGAACACCCCGAGCCACCGCCCCTCCTGCCCGCGCGGCGTCAGGTCGCCGACGTACGCCCGGGCCACGGAGAAGATCAGGCTCGTGCCCAGCCCCGAGAACGCCCGGAACGCGATCACCTGGTAGAAGTTCTGTGCGGTCAGATACCCGAGCGCAGCGATGAGATAGACCAGCAGCCCCGCCACGATGAACGGCTTCCGCCCGTACCGGTCCGAAAGCCGCCCCGCGAACGGGCCCACAAACGTCTGCACAATCGCAAAAACCGAGAACGTGAGCCCAAGCCAGATGCCCGTCGCGCCCAGCCGCTCGGCGTACACCGGCAGCAGCGGGCTCACCATCGAAATGCCCATCGTCGCGACGAAGACCGCAACGTACAGCGCGACGAACGGACGCGAGCGCATCGCTTCGAGCCTACCCGATCGCTTCCTGGACCGCTCGGTGAGCCTTCGGCAGACCGGGTGCTACACTCGCAGGAGCCTCCACGCCCCGGTCGGTTCGCCCATGAGAAAGATCTTCGACGTCCATATCCACTTCCCCCGCAACTGGGAAAACCCGGACGAAGACCAGGCCCCCATGGTCGACCGCCTCGCCGACATCGCGTCCCGGGTCGGCATCACCAAAGGCTGTATGCTCACCGGCGGCCGCTTCGGCCCCTCCTACGAGCGCGGCATGGAGATCCTCGAGAAGTACCTCGACCTCTTCATCCCCGTCGCCGTCATCGACCCCGAGGAGATCGGCCCCGACGAGGTCCAGCACCTCTACGACATGGGCTACCGCGGCCTGAAGCTCATCGGCGTCGCCCGCCCCTACGACGAGCCGGACTACCTCCCGACCTACGCGAAGGCCGAGCAGCTCGGCATGCCCATCCTCTTCCACATGGGCGTCATCGGCGGCGGCCTCGATTACTCCATCACCCACCCGCGCCGCAGCGCGGCCGCAGCCCAGGCCTACCAGCGGATGATGGCCATGCAGGAGCGCATGCCCCCGCGCAACGTCTCCGCCGCGCGGATGTCGCCGCTGCATCTCGACACCATCGCCAACCGCTTCCCCAGGCTGAAAATCATCGGCGCCCACGTCGGCAACCAGGGCAACTACGACTACGCCGCCTCCGTCGCCCGGTGGCGACATAACGTCTGGTTCGATATGAGCGGCGGCGAAACCATCGAACGCCACCTCGTCGAACGGAAGCTCCTCGCTGCCAATTCGCAGGGCGAGTTCGGTGTCGAGAAGCTCGTCTGGGGAAGCGACTGCGGCATGGACGAAATCGCCGAGCACATTCGCCGCTTCGAAATCATGTACGAGCAGCTGGGCCTCACCGAGGACGAACAGGAGCGCCTCTGGTGGCGTAACGCCGCCGAGATCTATGGCCTCGAAGCGCCCGTGTTCGCAGCGGAGTAACACCCTGGCCGCCCACTCCGCACCGGCCCCTGCCCAGCGCACCGACGGGCTCGTCGCCCGCATCGTCCTCCTGACCTTCGTGGCCGCAGGCGGCCTCGCGGCCTCCGTTACCCTCCGCCCCGAGCTTCCCTGGCTGCCTTGGCTCACCGCCGCTCTGGTCGCCTTCGCCACCGATGGCATCGTCCGCAGCCACCCGGGGTGGTCCGGCGGCCCCCTCGACTCGCTGGTCTACACCTTCCTCCCGGCCCTTGGTGTCATCGGCGCCGCGCTCTTTATCGACCACGCCATCGTCGGCTACACCCGGCCCGCGCTCGCGCTCGTGGCCGCCCTCTCTGTCGGCGTCGTCGCCTTCGGCGAGTACCAGACCGTCGATGTCCGGTCCCGCCTCTACGGCCCCTTCCGCCTGGTCATGGCCGTCGCCACCTACCTCGTCGCGTTCTCCTTCTACGCCGTCCTCTTCACCCGGGACGACCCCCTCGGGTTCGCCAGCCTGGCCGTTGGCGCCGTCAGCATGCTCCTCGCGCTCGAACTCCTCCGCGAAAGCCGGATCACCGGCCCGAGTTCACTCCTTGTCGCTCTCGCCATCGGCATCTCGCTCGCCGAACTCCGCCTCGCGCTCTACTTCTTCCCGCTCGATGGCCTGCTCGCCGGCGCCCTCCTCGTCATCGCCTTCTACCTCGCGACCGGCATCGTCCACCACCTTCTCGACCACGACCTTGAATGGGCGACCGCCGCCGAGTACGCCGTCGTCACCACGGTCGCGTCAGCGGCGGTCATCGTCGCGCGCATCTTCGCGTAGGCGTCAGGCTGCGGGGCGGCCGCTGGCCGGAGCGCTGCGCAGCGGCCAGCCGGCCACCATCTGCATCCGCTGAATTCCGTGCGAACGCGCCATGTGCCACTCGAGCCACTGGCGTTCTGCCTGGCCAGCGGCCGCAAACCGTGCCCGGCAAACAGGACACTGAGTCATCATTGCAACTCCTTTCATCAGGTTCAGTATCGGCTCGCACGTGTGAACGAACCGATCCGGGAAACCCCGCTCTTCGGCAGGAATTGCGCCCGAACGCACGCTTGCCCGCTGTCGCCGCATCAGGTGAACTGTCGCCGTGACGACCCTGACCATCTGCTCCTGGAACGTCAACGGCCTCCGCTCCGCGCTCAAAAGCGGCCATTTCGAGGCGTGGCTCAAGTCCACCGCTCCCGACATCGCCGGCTTCCAGGAGGTGAAGGCAACGCCCGACCAGATCGACGACGAGCCCTGGACGGCCCTCGGCTACCGGTCGTGGTGGCATCCCGCACAGCGCGCAGGCTACAGCGGTGCGCTCTTGCTTTCGAAACCCGAGCCGCTCGAAGTCCGTCTCGGACTCGGTATCGAACGATTCGATATCGAAGGGCGCGTCATCCAGGCCGACTACCCGGAGTTCACCCTCCTGACATCCTACTACCCCAATGCCGGCCGTGGCGAGGACCGCCTCGCCTACAAGCTCGAGTTCTACGAAGCCTTCCTGGCGCACGTGAATCACCTCCGCGACCAGGGCCGCTCGCTCGTCTTCATGGGCGATTTCAACATCGCCCACACCGAAATGGATGTCGCCCGCCCGCAGGAGGCGGCAAAGGGAACCGGCTTCCTCCCCGAAGAGCGCGCCTGGATTACCCGCATCATCGAAAACGGCTACGTCGATACCTTCCGCGCACTCCACCCCGACCAGCGCGACGCCTACACCTACTGGGACCCCTGGCGCGAACGTCGCGCCCGCAACATCGGCTGGCGCATCGACTACGTCTTCGTCAGCCAGGACCTCATGCCGCGGGTCCGCCGCGCCTTCATCCAGCCCGAGGTCATGGGCTCCGACCACTGCCCGGTCGGCATCGAACTCGAACTCTAACGCCGCCTGCCCATTCCCTCACGCTCGCGTAAACGTACAGTTTGCGCCATGCCGCGCATCCCCATCCCTGGCGCCGATACGACGTTCCGCGCCCTCCGGCACCGCAACTACCGCCTCCTGTGGCTCGGCCAGACCGGCCACTCGGCCACCCTCTGGATGGACCAGGTCGCCCGCGCCGTCCTCATCCTCGACCTGACCGACTCCGCGGTCATGCTCTCCCTCGTCATCGCCACCCGCCTCGCCCCCATCCTCTTCTTCGGCCTGGTCGCCGGGGCCGTCGCCGACCGTTACGACAAGAAGCGCATTCTCACGGTCACCCAGTGCGTCTCCACCGCCTGTCACCTCTTCATCGGCATCGTGGCGGTCACCGGCCTGGTCGAAGTCTGGCACGTTTTCCTCACCGCGGCCGTCTCCGGCACCGCGATGGCCTTCAACCAGCCCGTCCGACAGTCCCTCATCCCGCGGACCGTCCCGCCCGAAGACCTGCTCAACGCCGTCGCCCTCAATTCCACCGCGCTCAGCTTCATGCGGATCGGCGGCGGCGCCATCGCCGGCAGCCTCCTCCTGGTGCTCAGCGTGGGTGGCGTCTACCTCGTCACAGCCGGCATCTACCTCTTCGTCATCCTCACCACCCTCCTCATGCGCTTCGACGGCGACACCGCCGGGAAGCGCCGCAGCGAGTCCGGCCTCTTCGGCGACCTCGCCGAAGGCTTCCGCTACATCGCCGGCCAGCCGGTCCTGTTCGTGGTTACCGCCCTCTCCCTCATCCTCTTCGTCTTTGGCTTCCCCTACCAGCAGGTCTTCGTGCCGCTGCTCGCGAAGAAGACGCTCGACCTTGGCGATTCCGGCGTCGGCTTCCTGGCCGGCGCCACCGGTGTCGGCGCCTTCGCCGGGTCGCTGTTCGTCGCCTGGAAGTCGAATATCGCCCGTCCAGGCGTCCAGCTCATGATCAACATGCTCGTCTTCGGCGCCGCCCTCGTCGCCATCTCCCTCCAGGCGAACGTGTGGCTTACCGCGCTGCTCCTGGCAGTCGCCGGCAGCATGACGGTCACCTACATGGCGTTCACCAACGGCATCCTCCTTTCGAACAGCCGCCCGGAGATGCACGGCCGCGTCATGTCCCTCCTGAGCCTCGACCGCGGGCTCATTCCGCTTGGCGCCATCCTCGCCGGTGCCCTTGTGCAATCGCTCGGAATCCGCCCCAGCCTCTTCACGCTTGGCTCCGCCATCATCGCGATGAGCGGGCTCGTCCTCCTCCTGTTCGGCCGCCGTCTCGCCGAGATTCGCTCGGACGGCGCGCTTCGCGGCCATGCGGCCGTGCCGCCGCCCCGCGAAGCCGCGGCGCCCGCCGGGCAGGCGCCGGCCCCTCGGGAACTCCCCCGCAGCCTTTGACCGCGCGCCCCGCCCTTCGTATGGTGTACCGTGGAACGGCGTCGCGACGGTGCGACCGCCATCCGCCCGCGGTCGGGGTGTAGCGCAGCCTGGTAGCGCACTTGAATGGGGTTCAAGAGGTCCCGCGTTCGAATCGCGGCACCCCGACCATCATCCTCTCCTGCGCCTGCGCTACGTTCCGGCAGGTCGGAAGTACGGCAGCGTAATCTCCTCGGTGACGTCGTCGAACACGACCTCGAGCCGCATCCCGATCCGCACCGCGTCGGGGTCCACGTCCACCAGCCGTGAGGTCATCCGCGGCCCTTCGTCCAGCTCGACCACCGCGATGACGAACGGCACATCATGCTCGAAGTCCGGCGAGGTTGGACGCCGCGCCACCGTGTAGCTGTACAGCGTGCCCTTTCCCGACGCCTCGACCCATTCGAGCCGGTTCGAGAGGCACCTTGGGCAGTGCGACCGCGGGTAGAAGATCATGTGTCCCGCCTCGCACCGCTGCAGGAGCAGCCGGTGCTGCCGCGTGCCGTCCCAGAACGGTTGCGTAATCGGGGTCGGTACGGGCAGCGGTTCAATCGTCGTCCGGTACTTCGGCATCGCTCACTCCCCCCGCAGTATCAGCGAGACCTGCTCGCTCATCAGCCCGCCGTTGCCGTGGACGAACACCGTGTCGCAGCGGCGGAGCTGTCGTTCGCCGGCCCGGCCGGTCAGCTGCAGGTACGCCTCCGTGATGTGGGACATCCCGCCGGCCATACCCGCCTGCCCGAAGCTGAGCTGTCCCCCGTGCGTGTTCATCGGGAAATCGCCGCGGTAGGTCAGGTCGTGCTCCTCCACAAACTTCCCGGCCTCGCCCTTGCCGCAGAAGCCGGTGTCTTCCAGCGTCAGGAGCACCGTGATCGTGTAGCAGTCGTACAGCGAGGCAAGGTCGATGTCCGACCGCTTCACGCCAGCCATTTCGAAGGCGCGGTCTGCCGCCGCCTTGATCGGCGTCTCCGTGAGGCTGGGGTCATAGGTCACCGACAGGTGCGTCGTATTCTCGCCCCCGCCGATGATGTACGCCGGCCGGTGCTTCGCCCGTTTCGCCTTCTCCTTCGACGTCACCACGACGGCCGCCCCGCCGAAGCACGGCATCACAATCTCCAGCATGTGCAGCGGGTCAACGATGACCGGTGAGTTCAGCACGTCATCGATATCGATCGGGTCGCGGAACACCGCCTTCGGGTTCGCCATCGCGTTCTTCCGCTGGTCGACCGCCACCTTGGCCCGCTGCTCGTCCGTGAGCCCGAACTCGTACGCGTACCGGTTGGCGATGAGCGCGTAGGCGTAGTTCTGCCCGACGGCCCCGAACGGGTAGTCGAATTCGCCCATCGGCGATCCCCAGGCCCCCATCCGGAACGTCGGGCCCCCGCCCTTCGGGTTTCTCGGCCGCGGCAGCGTGTGCACGATGCAGAGCGCCGTTTCGCATAGCCCCATCTCGATCGCCATCGCCGCCCGCAGCACTGCGCCTGCGCCGGTAGCGCCCCCGAGGTCGACCACCTCCGAAAAGTGCGAGCCGATGCCCAGGTACTCCGTCAGGTGCCCGGGAGCGAACAGCCCGCCCGAGTCGGCCAGGTGGCCGGTCATTAGCCCGTCCACATCGTCGTGGCTGAACCCGGCATCGTCGAGCGCCAGGCGCGCCAGCTCGGCGTACGCCTCCAGGCCCATCCAGGTCCGGTCCGGCCGCCGCACCGGCGCGAACTCGGCGATGCCTACAATCGCGGCCTCGCCGCGCAAACCCCCCATGCGTGCTCCTCCGAACGGGATTCAGCGCTCGGCCGCATCCTACCTGCTCGCCGCAAACCGGGCGAACCCCGCCGCAATCGGCCGGCATTCGCTGCTCAACAAAAAGGCCCCCGTTGCGGGAGCCTTGCGCGAGGTCTGGAGGCGCCAGCCGGATTCGAACCGGCGGTGAAGGTTTTGCAGACCTCTGCCTTACCACTTGGCCATGGCGCCGGAGTATGCAATTGGTGCCCAGGGTGAGATTTGAACTCACACGCCCATACAGGCACTGCCCCCTCAAGACAGCGTGTCTGCCATTCCACCACCTGGGCAACGCACCCACATCCTACGGACCATTCCCGCCATGCGGCAAGCGCCTGAGGGTCGGCGCCGGGAATGGCTGGCAGGGGTGGCAGGACTCGAACCCGCGACACTCGGTTTTGGAGACCGATGCTCTACCAGCTGAGCTACACCCCTGTCCGCTTTCATCGTAGCAAAGCTGCCCCAACGCGGAATCCCCCGCAACTCCCTACGCCGCCCGCGGGTGGCTGTTCATCGACCCGCATACCGGGCAGCGCGGCACCCGCGTCACCCGCGGCCGCTCCCCGAACTGGAACCACGCCCCGCACCGGTCGCACTCCAGCCTCCGGAACATCTTCCCCTCGGCCTCCTTGCCTGCCCACGTCGGCTGCAGCACCCACCGGTTGCCCACGGCGATACCCTCCTGTCGTCACTATCGACACGCCGGGCGGCGCGCTGCAGCACCCCTGTCCCCGGACACACCGCCGCCTCGAACCTATACTTCGCTCAATGCATAGCCCTCGCCACCTTCTCAGCTCCGCCGACCTCTCTGCTGAAGAGACCGCCTACCTCCTCGACCTCGCCGCCGCCCTCAAACGCCGCCCCCAGAAGGTCCTGGTGGGCAAGCACCTCGCCCTCCTCTTCGAAAAGGCCTCCCTCCGGACCCGCGTCAGCTTCGAAATCGCCATGGACCACCTCGGCGCATTCACCATGTACCTCGACCCCCGCGAGGTCGGCCTCGGCGAACGCGAAGCCATCCGCGACGTCTCCCGCGTGCTCGCCCGCTACGTCGACATCGTGGCCGTCCGCACCTACGGCCAGTCCATCATCGAAGAGTACGCACGCTTTTCGTCGATCCCCGTCATCAACGCGCTGACCGACGAAGAGCATCCCTGCCAGGCGCTGGCCGACCTCCTCACCCTCCGCGAACACATGGGCGACCTCCGCGGCCGCTCACTCGCCTTCGTCGGCGACGGCAACAACGTCTCCACCAGCCTCGTCATCACTGCCACCGCACTGGGCATGGACGTGCGCATCGCCTCGCCCCCCGGCTACCAGCTCCCCGAATGGGCGATCAGCGAAGCGTCCGCCCGGGCCGCAGCCAGCGGCGGCAGCTTCCGTCACACCACCGACCCGGTCGAAGCTGTCCGCGGCGCCGAAGCCCTCTACACCGATGTCTGGACCTCGATGGGCCAGGAACGCGAAGCCGAACGCCGCAAGATCGACTTCGCAGCCTACCAGCTCAACGCCGCCCTCGTCGCCCACGCGAAGCCCGGCGCCTTCATCATGCACGACCTCCCCGCCCACCGCGGCGAAGAGATCACCGACGACGTCTTCGAATCACCGCACGCAATCATCTTCGACCAGGCCGAAAATCGCGTCTGGGCCCAGGCGGCCGTTGTGGCCTTCCTGCTCGGCGCGGATCGCAGCATCGAGCGCTGAACCCGGCATTGCTGCCCGGCAGCGTATGATGAGGCCGCCCGGCCACGGGCTGCCCTGCCTTCGCCATGTTCGACCTGGGTCACGTTCGCGACGTCCTTGATCAGTTCACGTTTACCAGCGCGGTCGATGTCCTCCTCATCGCCGTGCTGATCTACGCTGCACTGCGTCTCCTGAGCGGCACCCGCGCCATGACCCAGCTCCGCGGCGTTGTCGCCCTCTTCCTCGTCTTCGTCGTCCTTGGCCGCGCGCTCGACCTGGTCGTCATCAACTACCTCGTGGAGCACTCGGT
>Ga0308415_1000068_pt1 | contig 39177 bp, 41 predicted proteins | sample HotsprSampleOS55_FD_203465 | JGI IMG/M metagenome (GOLD analysis project Ga0308415, IMG submission 203465) | Hot spring phototrophic mat microbial communities from Octopus Spring, Yellowstone National Park, Wyoming, United States - 20090730_OS55 ... | reverse complement strand
GGCGGAGGGCCGCGGCGGGTCCGCGAGCGGACGCGGAAGAGTGCGGCTCAATGGAAGAGGCGGCGGTAGTGGGTGCTGGCGAAGAATTCGCGGAGGACAGCGGCGGCGGGGCCGGCCACGGGCAGGCCGTCGAGTTCGGACGGGTGCCAGTAGCGGAAGGCCTGCCCTTCGCGGACGTCGATGAGCGACTCGGGCAGGTCGGGGTCGTCGTAGTAGATATGGTAGACGTGGGTGAGGGAGCCGGGCAGTTCAGCGGCGCGGTAGACGCGGAAAAGGCGGAGGGTCTCGAGGAGGACGCCGGTCTCCTCTTCGAACTCGCGGAAGGCGGCGGCATCGGGGGGTTCGTCGGGTTCGACGAGGCCGCCGGGGATCGACCACTGGCCGGGGAAGCGCTCGGGCGGGAGGTCGGCGTCGCGGAGCTGGAGGAGGGCGCGGCCCCAGCGGTCGAGGGCGATGACGCCGACGCCGACCCGGTAGGGCTGGAGCATGCCGACGGTGCCGCGGTAGGCATCGCTCGCGATAAAGCGGGCGAGGAGCTGTCGGGTGCCGGGGTTCATGGGCAGGCCGGGGAAGGCAGCCGGGTGGTGGTACTGGAAATCGAGGCCTTCGCGGACGTCGATTGCGGTGCGGGGCACCGGGTCATCGGCCACGAAGAGGTGCAGGCAGGAGGGGAGGAGGTCGGGGACCTGGGCGGTGGTGACCGTTTCGACGTAGCGGAGGCGCTGGAGGCGGACGCCGGTCTCCTCTTCGAATTCGCGGAGGGCGGTTTCGCGGGGCGATTCGCCGGGCTCGCGGCCGCCGCCGGGGATGGTCCAGCGGCCGATGCCGGCGGGCCAGACGTCGTCGTCGCGCTGCTGAAGGAGGATGGAGCCATCAGGCGCGACGAGGAGGACGGCGGAGCCTTCGCGGCCGGAGCCGGGCGCTTTGTAGCTCATAGTTTCACGGTAGCAGTCCGCGCTGCGGCCGGGGAATTGCGGGGGGCGACCGGGTAGGCCACGATGGTGGCCGATGGCGACGCCCTTCCTGAAGTGGGCCGGCGGGAAATCGCGGCTCGTGCCGACGGTTGCGGAGGGCGTGGCGGGGCTGCCGGTCGAGCGGTACATCGAGCCGTTCCTGGGCGGGGGGGCGATGTTCTTCGGGCTGCGGGCGCGCGGCCTGCGGGTGCCGGCGATCCTCGCTGACGCGAACGCTGAGCTGATTGCGACGTTCGCCGCCGTGCGCGACGACCCGGAGGCGGTGATTTCGGCGCTGCGGCCGCTGGCCGAGGCGTACCTCGCGGCGGGGCGGGAGGAGCGGCGAGAGCTGTACTACCGGGTGCGGGCGAGCGAACCGGAGGGCCGGGCGGCGCGTGCGGCGCGGGTCATCTTCCTCAATCGGACGTGCTACAACGGGCTGTACCGGGTGAACCGGCAGGGGCGGTTCAACGTGCCCCACGGGCGGTACGTGCGGCCGCTCATCTGCGACGAGGCGAACCTGCGCGCCTGCGCGGAGGAGCTGGCGGGGGCGGAGCTGCGCTGCGCTGACTTCGCCGAGGTGTGCGCGGAGGCCGGCCCGGGCGATTTCGTCTACCTCGACCCGCCCTACCACCCGTTGAGCGCGACGGCGCGGTTCACGGCGTACACGGACCGGGCCTTCGGGTGGGACGACCAGGTGCGGCTCGCGGCAGCGGTGCGGGGGCTGGCGGCGCGGGGGGCGTGGTTCGCGCTGTCGAATTCGGCGCACCCGGCGATTGGGTCACTCTACGAGGGGCTGCGGCCGCTGACGGTGCAGATGTCGCGGGCGATTAATTCGCGGGGTGACCGGCGGGCGCCGGTGGAGGAGTACCTGTTTTTCGGGGGGAGGAGGGATGAGGGATGAGGGAGACCCCGCCGCTGGCGCCGCCCCGAGGGAGGAGGGATGAGGGAGCCCCGCCGCTGGCGCCGCCCCGAGGGAGGAGGGAGGAGGGAGCCCCGCCGCTGGCGCCGCCCCGAGGGAGGAGGGATGAGGGAGGCCCCGCCGCTGGCGCCGCCGCACCGCCGAGGGAGGAGGGAGGAGGGAGGAGGGAGGAGGGAGGAGCTTGGAGGTTGGAGACGGAGACGGGGAACCGGGAGCGGGGAGACGGGAGCCGGGAGCGGGGAGACGGGAGCCGGGAGCGGGGAGCGGGGAGCAGGGAGCAGGGAGCGGGGAGCAGGGAGCAGGGCGTGAACGCGAACGGCGTTCGGGTTTTGGGGTATACTGGGTCGGCGGAGGTGGTCGATGGTTGCTGCGCCGAATGTGAACGACCCGGCGTTCCTGGAGAACCCGTTCCCGTTCTATGAGCTGGGGCGGGCGATGAGCCCGCTGGTCTTGCCGGACCGGGGCCTTGCGATGGTCTTCGGCTACGACGATTGTGTCGCGATCCTGAAGGACTGGGAGACGTGGTCGTCGCGGTTCCCGCCGCCGCCGGACGTGGCGGAGCCGCCGGAGCCGACGATGCTCAATTCGGACCCGCCGCGGCATACGCGGCTCCGGTCGCTGGTGTCGCAGGCCTTCACGCCGCGAATGGTCGAGCAGCTGGAGCCGCGCATCCGGGAGATTGCGCGGGAGCTGCTGGAGCCGGCGCTGGAGGCGGGCGCGTGCGACCTGGTGGCCGCGCTGGCGTACCCGCTGCCGGTCATCGTCATCGCCGAGATCCTCGGGATTCCGCCGGAGGACCGGGCGCAGTTCAAGGAGTGGTCGGACGAGGTGGTGGCCAGCCTGGGCACGGGGCTGGGCGGCGGGCGGCAGATCCGGACGGAGATATTCGAGGAGATGCGCGACTACTTCACGCGGATGACGGAGGAGCGGCGCCGGCATCCGCGGAACGACCTGATCACCGGGCTGGTGGAGGCCGAGCAGGACGGCGAGCGGCTGACGTTCCCGGACCTGCTGCAGATGCTGATTTTGCTGCTGGTGGCCGGGAACGAGACGACGACGAACCTGATCAGCAATGCGATGCTGAGCTTCATGGAGCACCGGGACGAGCTGGCGAAGGTGGAGGCGAACCCGGCGCTGATCCCCTCGGCGCTGGAGGAGGTGCTGCGGTTCAATTCGCCGGTGCAGGCGACGGCCCGCCGGCCGACGCGGGATGTGGAGCTGCGGGGCCGGACGATCCCGGCGGGGATGGTGACGCTGGTCTGGCTTGCGGCGGCGAACCGCGACCCGGCGCAGTTTCCGGAGCCGCTGCGATTCGATGTGACGCGCTCGCCGAACCGGCACCTGGCGTTCGGCATGGGGATTCATTTCTGCCTGGGGGCGCCGCTGGCGCGGCTGGAGGCGCGGGTCGCCTACGAGGAGCTGCTCAGTGCGGCGACGGGGTTCGAACGGACGACGGACGGGCCGCTGCCGCGGGTGCCGACGTTCTTCATGCGCGGGGTGCTGGAGCTGCCGATTGCCTTCCGGCGGCGGTGACGGCTAGCGCTTGAGGCCGGGCGGGAGGTTGCGGTACATGCCTTCGCGCCAGTCGAGGGCGCCCTTGAGGCCGGTGCCGGCTTCCATGCTTTCGCGCATCCGGTCCTGCCAGGCGTAGCTGAAACTCGTCATCTGGGCCATGGCGTCCATGTCGGTCGAGCTGCGCACCGACGAGTAGATGCCCATGTTCTCGTAGAAGCGGTTCATGTTGAGCTTGAGGATGGCGAGGTGGTCGGCGGTGGCGTTGGCGAGCCGGTCGGCGAGGGCGATGGTGTTCTCCTCGAGCTCCTCCTTCGGCCAGGCGTAGTTGATCATGCCGATGCGCTCGGCTTCGCGGCCGGAGATGGAGTCGCCGGTGTAGTAGAGCTCCTTCGCCTTGCGCATGCCAATGACGAGCGGCCAGATGACGCCGGTGCGGCTGGTGCCGAGGCCCCGGAGGCCCGGGTGGCCGAGCTGGGCGTCTTCGGCGGCGACGACGAGGTCGGCCATCATGGCGAGTTCGCAGCCGCCGGCGAGGGCGTAGCCGTGGACCTGGGCGATGGTGACCTTCGCCATGTTCCAGAAGTAGAGGTGGATATCGGTAATCTGCTGCATGCCGGTGCGGATGCCCATGAGCAGCCGGCGGCCTTTTTCGTCGGTGGTGCGGTAGCGGCGGACGACGCCGTCGGCGCCGCCGCGCGGCGGGGCGAGGTCGTACCCGGCGCTAAAGGTGCGGCCGGCGCCGCGGACGATGATGACGCGCGCGGTGTCATCGGCCTCGAGGTCGTGGAGGGCGTCCCAGAACTCGAAGAGGAGCTCCTGGGAAAGGGCGTTCATCTTTTCGGGGCGGTTGAGGGTGATGCGGGCGACGCGGCCGTCGGTCCCGACGCGGTCGATCAGGAGGTTTTCGTAGGTGCGGGTCATGACCGGGGATTATACGGAGGCGGGCCGGAGCCGGCCGGCAGCGAGGAGGGCTGCGGCGAGGAGCGCCGCGAGGAGTGCTGCGGCGGCGCTGAAGGAGAAGGTCGCCTTCGGCCCAAAGGCGTCCCAGAGGAGGCCGGCGAGGAGGCTGGCGGCGAGGACGAGCCCGCCGGTGACGCCCTGGAAGAGGCCGAGCGCGGTGGTGCGGGCCTCGGGAGGAGCGAGGTCGGCGATGAACGCCTTGCCGACGCCTTCGGTCGCGGCGATGTAAGCGCCGTAGAGCGGGAAGAGGAGCCAGACAGCGGCGCTGGTATCGGCGAGGGCGAACCCGAGGTAGACCGCAGCAAAGACGAGGTAGCCGCCGACGATGACGGCAGGCCGTGGGATGCGATCGCTGAGGGCGCCGGCCGGATAGGAGAGGAGTGCGTACACGGCGTTGTAGACGACGTAGGCGAGGACGACGGCGGTGGTCGTAAGGCCGAGATCCTTCGCGCGGAGGATGAGGAAGGCATCCGAGGAGTTGCCGAGCATGAAGAGCCCGGTGACGCCGAGGAAAAGCCAGTAGGCGGCCGGGAGGTTGCGGATGCCGGGGCGGGGGTCATCGCTGCTGCGACGGGCCGGGGCGCGAACTTCGGGCACGCGGGCGACGACGAGCACCGAAATGGCGGCGGGGACGAGGGCGATGGCGATGGCCCAGCGGAGGTGCTGCTGGCCGACAACGGCGAGGAAGAGGAGCGCGAACAGCGGCCCGACGACGGCGCCGAGGGTATCGAAAGCCCGGTGGAAGCCGAAGATACGGCCGCGGTTTTCGGGGGTGGCGACATCGGCGAGCATGGCGTCGCGCGCGGGGGTGCGGATGCCCTTGCCGAATCGGTCGACGGCGCGGCCGGCGAGGGCGACCCCCCAGGCGGGGGCAAGCGCGAGGATGAGCTTGCCGACAGCGGCGAGGGCGTAGCCGGCAACGACGAACGGCTTGCGGGCGCCGGCGGCGTCGCTCCAGCGGCCGGCGAGGGGGCGCGTCGCGTAGGCGGTGGCCTCGGCGACGCCTTCGACCAGGCCGACGGCAGCGACGGGCGCGCCAAGCGTGGCGGTCAGGAAGATCGGGATGAGCGGGTAGACGAGTTCGGAGGAGAGGTCGGCGAAGAAGGAGGTGAGGCCGAGGAGCCAGGCCGGCCGGGGAATGTGGCGGAAGCGCGGGAGCACCGGGGAATCGTGCCCCGGGCGCGGCGGGAGAACAAGCGCCGACGCTGGCACACGAAGGGGGCGAAGGTGGGCCGGAGTCAGGGCCCCTGGCGTTCGCGGAGGGCAGCCGGGGGCGTGCCTTCCCCGTCGATCCGGAGCGTGGTGGTCCGGTGGCCGGCGCCGCCGCGGATCGCGGCTTCGCGGACGATGGCGGTGCGGGTGGAACGGCCGACGGTCAGCTCGACCCGGTCGCCGGGGAGGATGGCGGCCACGCCGTGGATGACGAGTTCACCGGTCCACGGCGCGGGGCCGCCGTTCCGGGAAAGCGAGGCGGCAACGCGCGTCTCGAAGCCCTCGCCAAAGGCCAGACGGGCATCACCCTGCCAGTGTGCGGTATCGGTCATGGTGCAAGCTTAGCACGTGCTAAGTCAACGTGAGGTAATATGTTACACATCGTGACAGTGTGCATTCCGAAAGCTGGACGGGCATCCAGCGGCTTTCCCGGTAGGGTGCGGTCGGGTGTAATCGGACCAGACCTGACGCGGGAGCGCGCCGATGGACACCTTTCTGCACATGACGTTTCTCTGGCTCCACATCCTGGGCATCGCGCTCTGGGTGGGGCCGCAGGTGTTCCTCGCGGTGGTTTGGGGGCCGGCGTCGCGGCAGATTGCGGACCTCCCGACGCGGGTGGCGGCGATGCGGACGATTACGCGGCGGTTCGGCTACCTCGGCGGGTTCGGGCTGGCGCTGGTGATCGTCGCGGGGACGTACCTGGTGTTCACGTGGCGCGACTACTACGCGATTCCGTCGGACGCGGAGTTTACGAGCCTGCGGTTCGGGGTCTGGTTCATCATCAAAATGAACGTGCTGCTGGTGATGCTGGCGGTGGTGGCGCTGCACACGTTCTGGGCGGGGCCGAAGCAGCTGCGGCTGTACGAGGCGAAGGCGCGGGGCGAGGCGGTGGATGAGGGTGCACTGCGGCGGGCGCGGATGGTCTCGATGGTGCTGAGCGTGCTGGGGCTGCTGCTGACCCTGGCGATCATGGTGATGGGCGTGATGATCGGGACGAGCGGCTGGAGTTTGCAGGAGGTGTAGGGGCGGCTCAGTGCTGCGCGGGCGCGTGGGGCCGCTTCCGGCGATAATCGCGGCGTGAGTCAGCCGGCTTCGCCGATGCCGTCCGGTTCGGAACCGCCCCTGCCGGGGGCGGCGCCGCGGCGCCGGGTGGTGATCGACCTCGGCTGCGGGCGGCGGAAGAAGCCGGGCGCCATCGGGCTCGATATCGCGCGGGTGCCGGGCGTCGATGTCATCGCCGATGTGACGCGCCCGCTGCCGCTGAAGGACAGCTCGGTCGACGAGGTGTACGCCTCGCACCTTATTGAGCACGTGGACGACCTGCTGGCGTTTATGGGGGAGGTGTGGCGGGTGTGCAGGCCGGGTGCGCTGGTGTACTTCCGCTTTCCGCACGGTTCGACGCCGTTTCTGACGTGGAAGGACCCGACGCACCGCCGGGGGGTGTACCTGGCGATGTTCGAGTACTTCGACCCCACGACGCTGGACGGGCAGGTGTGGGGGTACTACCACCCGGCGAAGTTCAAGATTGAGCGTCGGCGGCTGCACTTCAATTTGAATTTCGATACGGTGCGCCCGGGGCGGGTGCGTGCGGTGCTGGGGTGGGTGTTCGACCGGCTGGCGAACCGGGATGAGCGGTGGCTATACGTGTGCGAGCGGTGGTGGGGCAACTGGGTGGGGATGGAGGAGGCGGAGATCTGGCTGCGGGTGCTGAAGGCGGGGACGGGGTGACGGGGGCTGCCTTCTTGACTGAATACGTCAACTGCTGCTAGGTTCCTGCCGTCCCAGCCCGACAACACGGGGCCTTTTGGTATGGCCGACGTCTCCTTCCGCGCTCACGGGAATATTGTTTACATCCTCGGCAAGAGCCTCATCGACGAGCTTTCCGTCGCTGTGCTCGAACTGGTGAAGAACGGGTACGACGCCGACGCGACGACGGTCGAGGTCAAACTCGAAAATATCTACGACCCCCACGATGCCCGGGTCATCATTCACGACAACGGGGTCGGCATGTCGTTCCGCGACATCACCGAGCGGTACCTTGTCGCCGCCTATTCCGACAAGCACGAGCGAGTTCTCCGCCACGAACGGACCCCGCGGGGGCGTTTTCCCCTCGGAAGAATGGGAATTGGCCGCTTCGCCGCTGCGAGACTCGGCCGCCGCCTGATTCTGGTGACCCGTTCGGCCGGCCACCCTGAGCTGCGCCTCACCATCGACTGGGACGCAATTGCCCAAGCCGATGACCTCCAGCTGGCGCGTATCCCCGTAGTCGAGGAAACCGAGCCCAAGATTTTCCCGAACGACCGGACAGGCACTCGCCTTGCAATCCTGTCGCCTCACACCCCGTGGCGCCGGGCCGACCTGCTCGCCCTGCGCACCCAGCTCCGGCGTTTCATCTCCCCTTACACAGCACTTCACGATTTCCGAATACAGTTAAGCATTCCTGACTCCCCGGAACTCGAAGACCTTGAATGGTACCGGGAGCACATTGCCAGTCACTTTGAATGCAAAGCAATCATAGAATCGGACGGCAAGGGTTCCTTCACCTGGAAGAATCACCTCTCCGGCGCCGCCGCTAACGAGCAGATCGATTTCTGGGCATCTTTGCGGCAGTCGCAAAAAGAAGACCGCCAGAAACCCGACTGCGGACCGTTGCAAATTCACCTGCATGCATGGAAAGGAACCAAAACAGAACTTCGTAAGTTCGGAATCGACAACCCTGACCACCTCGATGAGATAACAGGGATCAGCATATTCCGGGATGGGTTCCGCGTCCTGCCCTATGGAGACCCCGGGCACGACTGGCTGGACCTGAACATGCGTCGCGTTCAAGACCCAAGCAAGCGGTTCTCGACGAACCGCATCCTTGGGTCTGTCTCGATCTCAACGGAACATAATCCCGAACTGATGGACCAGGCGAATCGACTGGGCCTCATTGAAAATCAGGCCGCCCAAGATTTTCGCAATCTTGTCCTGGCGGTAATCGCAGCCTTTGAGGATCGTTGTCTCAAAGGCGTCGTACCCGTCAAGAGCGATGTTCCCAGCCCTGCCTCGCCATCATCAATCGCAAATGATCAAGGCAGGTTGCAGAATTCTGCACCAAATTCTCGTGAAAAAAGCACGAACAGTGGACGACAGAAAACACCGACCGTTCTTAAAGAAGGCCCCGCTACCCAAAACGACACGGGAGCGCCCGAGACAGAGAACCCGAGGCCGATTGGTCCCGTTACCATAGAGCAGATCTTTAAGTCGGGCTCAACGAAATCTTCCAAGGATGAGGCGCTCGATTTACTGACTGAAGCGGTCGATCTTATCCGCAAGCTTAAGACGCAAGTTGGATGGCATCGAGAAGCTCTCGACTGTATCCACCACGCCGAGCAAGATTTCAATCATGCTTTTGAGATTTTGAGCGAGGCACAATAGAAACGATCTCCGAGGAAACCTCTGCCTTCTTGTTCGCCATCAAATCAATTAATCCCCAGTTGTATTCCTTACAGCGCACATCTGGCAAGAGGGAGGCGGCGAAGGCGTGGAAGGCGGGGTCGCGGCGGGTTCGATCGTCTACCGGGAACTTGAAGACGAGGCTGTAGAAGCGCACCACGTTGGCGTCCACGACCGGGACGCGCTCGCCGAATGCGAAACACCTGACCGCAGACTCGACGTAATGACCGATGCCCGGCACACCCCGCAGGTCGTCGGGGGTCTCCAGGCGCTCCAATGAGCGGATCGCGCCGATGATGTTGCGAATTCGCCACTGGAGCCCGAGCGGCCGCAAAAGTTCTGCAAGGTCTTCGGGCGGGGCGGTCCGCGCGGCCTCAAGGTTCGGGTACCGCTCCATGAACGCGTTCCACACCTTCTCGGCCTGACCGGCCCGGGTGCGCTGGAGCATCATCTCCGCAATGAGAACGGCGTACGGGTCGGTTGTCCGGCGCCAGGCGAAGCTCCGGCCGTGGCGGTCAAACCAGCTCAAAACGAAGCTGTTGACCTTCTCCTTCTCGCTCGGGGATGGCTTCGGGTAGTTCATCGGCACCTTCGCGCAGGTATGGCACCAGCGCCTTCGCAATTTGCGTCACCACCGGCACGACCACCGAGTTGCCGAACTGCCGATAGGCCTGCGTGTCGGAAACCGGGATTTGGAACCATTCCGGGAAACCCATAAGCCGACGGCATTCCACGGGCGTCAGCCGCCTGGGATTGGCGCCGTCCTGCGGTATCAGGATCTCCGAGCCATCTTTGTAGTATCGCGCACTGAGCGTTCGTGCGATGCCGTCGGGGAGGGCCAGTCCGTAGCCAAAGCCGTTTCCCTTTGCGCGGTGCTTCTGGGCGTAGCGCTGCAGGTACGCCCAGAGTTTATCCGAGAGCGTGTACCTCGGGTCGACCGGCCCCGGCTCCAGAATGTCGGCAAGTTCCGGATACCTGATGCCATCCGGAGTGAGGGAGCTCGGGAAACGGAAGCGGGGACCACCCCTGAGCCCAACGATGAAGAGCCGCACGCGGGACTGGGGGACGAAGGGCCGGGCGCTTACGAGCTGCCACGAGACGACGTAGCCGGCGGCAGCGAGGTGGCGACGGATTACCTCGAACGTGCGCCCGCGGTCGTGGGAGAGCAGGTTCTTCACGTTCTCCAGAACCACGGCGCGGGGCCGCTTCGCCCGCAGAATCCGTTCAATATCAAAGAACAGGGTTCCCTGGGTCTCATCGAGAAAGCCGTGCGGACGGGCGAGGGCGTTCTTCTTAGAGACACCCGCGATGGAGAACGGCTGGCAGGGGAAACCCGCAACGAGGACGTCATGGTCGGGAACGAGGTCCTCGTGGATTTTCCGGATGTCGCCGCGCGGCTTTTCTCCGAAGTTGACCTCGTAGGTCAGGGCAGCCCACCGGTCCCACTCGCTCGAGAAGACGCAGCGGCCTCCCGCTTCCTCAAAGCCGATGCGCATTCCCCCGATTCCGGCGAACAGATCGATAAACGTAAACTGTTCCGGGGGCAAGGGCGGCCGATTCGGCATGCCAAGCCTCGCCAGCTGCTTTGGTACGGGAGGATACGCTCGTGGGTGCTAGGGACAATACCTCTGGCCGAGTTTCCTTTTTCCAGATAGCCGCAAACGAGGTTGGCGAGACCGGAAGCCATCAGCGGGGCGAGATTTATGTCGCTCAAAGTCAGTTAGGCGGCCTCCTCCCTGACCTGAGTGACAGGGGCGCGCAAACGGTCGACCACATCATCCCGCTGTTCAACGCGCAACTCGGAGAGTGGGGAACGGTTACGGTCACCCGGTTCGGCGGACGCTATACGCCCGAAGTGCGGCTGCGCCGCCTTCCGGACCACTGGTTTGAGGGGCTTGTATCGGGAGATCTTATTGTCATCGTCGAAGCCGATGGATTCGGCATCTTTTACTCCGGTTCGAGTGTCCGGCAATTCCCTCCCGGCCTGCAAAGTGCACTGGAGCGGGCTCTTTTCAACGGACGAACCAAGGGCGTGGTGCAAATTCCAGGTCCCGGCATTGACAAGAACTAATGTTCGTATCATACTACTGGCCGAAAAAGCAGAGGAGGGGATTGCCATGGCCGCCGATATCTGGGACCTGGAGGCGGGCGATGTGGTGGTGCTCATCAGCGGAAACCGGGCTGAGGTGGCTGCGCCGACCGAGGACGGCAGCTGGTTCCTGGCGCGCTACCTCGAAGTGACCGACCCGGACGACGTATGGCTCGTCGGAACGTTTGACGCGGTCCACGCTGACGAGGTCGAGGCGGTCCTCCTCCCGGTTTCGCGCTGAAGGAACGGGAGCACCCGCGGGCCGGGGCGGAAGGCGGTATAGTTCGGGCCACACGAAGGTTTGGAGGCCCCTGCACGATGCGGTTCCGCTACGACCCTGAAACCGAGGCGTTCCGCGAGGAGGTTCGCCGGTTCATCCGTGAACACCTGCCGCCGGAGGAGGAGCGGCTCCGCCGGGGCTTCGAGGGCGGGTTCCGCTCGCCTGAGGAGGAGAAGACGTACGTGATGGGCTTCCAGCGGAAGCTCGCCGAGCGGGGCTGGCTGGCGATGGCCTGGCCGAAGGAGTACGGCGGGGGCGGCGCTTCGCACATGAAGCAGCTCGTCTACAACGAGGAGATGGCGTATGCGCAGGCGCCGGTCGGCAATATGGGTATCGCCTGGGTGGGCCCGAGCCTGATGCTCTACGGGACGGAGGAGCAGAAGCGCACGTTCATCCCCCGGATTGCGCAGGCGCAGGACTGGTGGTGCACGCTCTACAGCGAGCCGGGCGCGGGTTCGGACCTGGCGGCGCTGCAGACGCGGGCGGTCCGCGACGGCGACGATTATGTCATTAACGGTCAGAAAATCTGGACGTCGGGCGGGCACCTGGCCGACTGGGGGTGGCTGGCGGCGCGGACAGACCCGGATGCGCCGAAGCACAAGGGGATCACGATGTTCATGGTGAACATGAAGAGCCCGGGGATTACGGTGCGCCCGCTCATCAACATGGCGAACCGGCACGGCTTCAACGAGGTGTTCTTCGAGGATGTGCGGGTGCCGGCGACGCAGGTGGTGGGGGAGGTGAACCGGGGCTGGTACCACATGGCGGTGGCGCTTGATTTCGAACGCTCCGGCATCCAGGCGTATGCGGGCGGGCGGCGCTCGGTGGAGCGGCTGGTGGCGCTGGCGAAGGAGCGCCCGGAGCTGGTTCGGCGGCGGCCGAGCATCCGGCACGAGCTCGCTGACCGGGCGGTGGAGGTGAACGTGGGAACGTTCCTGGCGTACCGGGTGGCGACGATGCAGGCGCGGGGGCTGGTGCCGAACACGGAGGCGTCGGCCTCGAAGCTGTTCGGGAGCGAGCTCACGCAGCGGATTGCGCTGACGGGGATGCACCTGCTGGGGATGGCGGGTCAGCTCCGCGACGGGAGCCCGCACATGGTGATTGACCAGGCGACGGGCTATCTGCAGGCGGTGAGCGCGACGATTGCGGCAGGCACGAGCGAGATCCAGCGCGGGATTATCGCGACGCGTGGGCTCGGTCTGCCGCGCGGGTAGGGGCATGCGGTATCGGCTGCTGGCTATCGACCTCGACGGCACGCTGCTGAACGGGGCGGGCGGGCTGACGCCGCGGACGGCGGAGGCGCTGCGCCGGGCGGCGGCGGCGGGACTGGTGGTGGCGCCGGCGACGGCGCGCTGGTACCAGGCTGCGGTCCGTCCGTTTGCGGCGGCGGGGCTGGAGGTGGCCGCGATCGCCTCGGCGGGGGCCGATGTGCGGGCGCCGGGCGGCCGCGCAGTGGCGCAGGCGCCGCTGCCGGGGGAGTTCGCGCGGTTCATCGCGGAGCTGTGCGACCGGGCGGGCTGGCCGGCGACGGTGGCGCTGCCGGATTTCGCCTACCGGCGGGCGAACGAGCTCCCGCCGTGGGCGGCGAACGCGCCGGAGTGGCTGCGGCCGCTGACCTCGCTGCGGGAGGCCGACCTGCGCGGGGCGCTGGCGGTGCTGGCCGAGCCGGGGGCCGACGACCCGCACCTCGCAGAGCTGCGGGCGTGGCGCGACCGGGTGGAGCTGTTCGATGCGCTGGCGTTCACGGGCGACGGGATGGTGAGCGTGACGGCGAAGGGCGTCGATAAGGGGGCCGGGCTGCGGGCGCTGTGCGGAGCGCTCGGCATCGACCCGAGGGAGGCGGTGGCGATCGGGGATTCGGAGGTGGATGTGCCGATGTTCGAAGCGGCGGGGCTGGCGGTTGCGGTCGCGACGGGCACGCCGGCTGCGCTGTCGGCCGCGCGGGAGGTGATCGCCGGGCCCGGGGAGGACGGGGTCGCGCAGTTTATCGAGGAGCTGCTGCGGAGGGCGTAACGCACGGCGGGGGATGCTCCAGTCACGGCGGCACTCCATCCACGCCGAATACCCGAGGGTCACGAAGCTCCTGTCCTACAATCCGCCGTGGAGCTCGTCGAAAACCACAGCCGTCTGCCGCCTCTCAAGGGTCGCCACGCATGGTGGAAGCGGCGGATGCGCAGCGGTCGGCATTCTGGACTCTCGAACTCGCCCGCGCATGTGCCTCCCGTCCCCAGTGCAACGTGAGGTGATATGGGCTCCCGACGAATGGTACAATGCCATACCGTGCATCCCATCCTAGCAGCTATCTTTGAGCGACCCCCGCGGATGCACAACGCAGGTTCTCCATCTAGTCGCGAGGACGTATTCAGCGCATGAAGATCTCCCTGAACACCGCCACCTATGAACCATGAAGAATTGTCCGCAATGCTTACAGAACGAATGCACCGTATTCGCGAGATCATCAACACGCCACGCACGCACAGGCAGATCTATAAGGACAAGGCCAAGTTCCTTCAAATCTGCAGCTCCCTTGATGTAATTGACGACACCCAACTGGCGATATCACACTACAGATTAAACGCGCAATCAATGAATGAATTCGGACTTTATCTTTATATCTACGGTCTTCTGCAAGCTTTCCACGTTCAACAGGATGCGGTTATCAGTCTTGCAAAAGCACTGAACCTCCGGATTGATCTAACAACACGCCTCAGGGAAATTCGCGAGACACGTAATGACTGTATTGGTCACCCAACTAACCGAAGACTAAAAAAAGATAACGAGTGCTATGTCTTTATAAACCGTTTCCCATTAACCTGGAGAGGATTCACGATCAGTTTCTATTCGCGCGATGATGGAATGAGTTCTAAGCAAATTGATCTCTATCAAATGATCCAAGATCAGGAGGTAGAGATATGTGCGGTTCTAGACAAGATAATTGCAGAACTCGAAGAAAGAGATAAGGCTCATAAGGCAAAGTACGCTTCCAAGCCGTTATCGCAAATACTATCGCACAATTTTGATTATGCCACGCAAAAAATCTACGAGGGAATTTTTAAGTGCGACGTGTCGCGTGTGGCTCAGTATTGGCTTTCAGACATAGCAACTAGACTTGAGACCGTCAACAAAGAATATCTCAAGCGTGAAGGCGGAATTTCTGACCATTTGCAGCATGATTTCGATCTCTGTCAATACGCAGTGAAACAACTCGAAGCCTGGTTCTCATCAAGACAAAACCAGAGCGTTCCGAATTCAAAATTGTTTCAGGCTGAAGTTCTCTACGAATTCTTGCGAAATAAGGTTAATGAGATAATAGAGATACTTGCTGAACTTGACACGGAGTATTCTCAATAGTCATGGTTTATTAAGAGAAAGACCAAGATGCGGAGTACTTTTCTTGGTGCATAGTATCTATTCCGCTGCGCGTCTTGGCCGGACGCCGTCGTTGCCAAAGGCCGCAGTAAAGCCGGCCGAGCGTGGCGCGGCGGGCGGGCGGGGGCTGGCAGCGGCCGACCGGCCGGCAGTCGGGGGCCGGCCGGGGTCAGGCGGCCTGGAGCTTCTTCAGGGCGTTGACGAGTGCGGTCGAGACCTTGCTGTAGGGGGAGCCCATCGCCATCGCCGCTTCGGCTTCGGCGCGCTTCCCGAGGAGAGCGAGGGAGAGGACTTTCGCGGCCTCCTGGTGGAACTCGGCGTGGAGCCTGCGGACCTCTTCGACGCCGGGGTGGCCGGGCATCTGGACCTTCGCCTCGCTGTAAATCCACTTGCCGAGGTCACAGGCGTTGTCGGTCTTGACGACTTCCGGGCGGAAGTCGCTCTTGCCGGTGGCGCAGGCATCGCGCAGGCGCTGCTTCCACTGGCCGTGGGCGGCGATGGCCTTGGTGATGACATCGGTGCTGACGGGCATGCGGCTTCTCCTTTGCGGTTCCCCAGCGGGTGGTTCACCAGATCGTTTCGGAACGAACGATACGGAACATGACGCCCGGTTTGAAAGCGCTGCGGGGGCTATGCTGAAGTCTCACTGACACATGGAGGACGTGGAATGCCGCTGATACTGCATGACCTGGAGCCGCTGCACTGGGCGGTTGCCGGGGCGGGGATTGCGCTGGTGACGCTGGCGCTGCTGGCGGTGACGAGCCACCGGCTGGGGGTGTCGACGGGGTTCGAGAATGTGTGCGCGCTGGTGGTGAAGGCGCCGTACTTCGGGCGGGACGCCATCCGGGGGTCGAACGGGTGGCGGCTGCCGCTGCTGGGCGGGCTGGTGCTCGGCGGATTCCTTTCCGCCGTGCTCGGCGGTGGCTGGGAGCCGACATGGGCGCTCGGGATGTTTGATACCGAAATCGGCTGGGGCCCGGCCGGGAAGCTCGCCTGGATGTTCGTCGGCGGGCTGCTGATCGGCTTCGGGACGCGGCTGGCCGGCGGGTGCACGAGCGGGCACGGGATTTTCGGGCTTTCGAACCTGGAGCTGCCGAGCCTGGTGTCCACGGTGAGCTTCATGGCGGCCGGTGCGGTCACGACGAACCTCATCTACCGCGTGCTGGTGTAACGGGGGACGGAGATGGCAGTGTTCTACCTGGTCCTGGGGACGGTGTTCGGCTTCATCCTGAGCCGCTCGGGGGCGGCGGATTACAACTACATCCAGGGGATGTTCCTGTTCGAGGAGTTCCAGCTCTACGGGATCATCGGCACGGCGGTGGCGCTGACGGCGCCGGGCATCTGGCTGCTGAAGCGGTACGGGAAGACGCTGACGGGGCGGCCGCTGGTCATCGAGCGGAAGGCGGGGCACCGCGGGAACGTGTACGGGGGCATCCTGTTCGGCGTGGGGTGGTCGATCACGGGGATGTGCCCGGGGCCGGTGCTGGTGAACGTCGGCGAGGGGAAGCTGTACGCGCTGGCGGCACTGGCGGGGGTGCTTGTGGGCGCGGCCATTTTCGGGTGCTCGTACCGGGTGCTGGCACGGCCGTTCCGCCTGCCGCCGCTGGCAGTGGGGACGGGCGAGGGCTGAGGGGGCGAGAAACTGCTGAGGCCGGTGATCGGATGAAAGGTTGTTGCCATGCCGGCCGGCGGGATGAAAGGTTCGGGCCGCAATCTTTCAGGGTGTGACGCGGCGGGCAGCCAGCGGCTCAGGCGGCGAACTGGCGGGCGAGCCATTCCTCCATGTCGCGGCGGGCGAGCCGGGCGAGGCGGGTGCCGGGGGTGAGGCCATCGAAGCCGTGCGGGGCGCCGGCGTAGATGCGGAAGTCGGTGGGGACCCCGGCGTGGGTAAGCCGCATGGCGTAATCGACGTCTTCGTCGAGGAAGCCGTCGAGACTGCCGACCATGAGGTACGCCGGCGGAAGGCCGCGGAGGTCGGCGGCGCGGGCGGCGGCCGCGTACGGCGGGACATCGCCGCCGAAGAGCGGACCGAGGTAGGCGCGCCAGCCGGCTTCGTTCGAGCGGGGCGTCCAGACAGGGACCTCCCAGCGGCTGGAGGGGGTGGTCATGCGGTCATCGAGCATGGGGTAGATGAGGAGCTGGAAGGCGATGGGGAATTCGCCGCGGTCGCGGACGAGGAGGGCAAGAGCGGAGGCGAGCCCGCCGCCGGCGGAGGCGCCGCCGATGCCGAGCCGGGCGCGGTCGATGCCGAGGTCGGCGGCGTGTTCATACACCCAGCGGAGGCCGGCGTAGCAGTCTTCGAGCGGCCCGGGGTACGGCGTTTCGGGGGCGAGGCGGTATTCGACGGAGATGCCGACGCAGGAGAGGGCCGGGCACCAGCGGTCGAAGCGGAGGTCGTCCATGGCGCGGGAGCCGAGGACGTAACCGCCGCCGTGCGTGTGGTAGAGCGCCGGGAGCAGGCCGGCGGCGCCCTTCGGGCGGTGGACGCGGATGACGACATCCGGCGCGCCGGGCGGGCCGGGCACGGTGAGATCACGCCGTTCGACGGCGTCGGAGAGCTGGACCTGGGCGAGCATGGCTTCGCGCTGGGCGCGGAGGGCCGGGAGCTGGTCCGGCGTGAAGCCATCGAACGACGGCATGCCGGCGAGGGCTTCGGCGATTTCGGGGTCGAGGAGGGCGCTGGCGTCCATGGTCGGGCTCCGGGGCGGGCTGGCCGGGATGGTAGCGCGCCGGCAGCGAACCGCAAGGGCAGGGTAGGATGGACGGCACCGCCACGGGGAGGTTCGCGATGCAGATTGGACTGATGGTCGAAGGCCAGAACGGGCTGACGTGGGAGCGGTGGCTGCACATCCTGCGGCTGGCCGAACGGCTGGGGTTCCCGACGCTGTTCCGGTCGGACCACTACTTCATCGGGCCGCAGCAGGATTCGCTGGAGGCGTACCTTTCGTTCGCGGTGGCTGCGCGGGAGACCTCGCGCATCCGGTTCGGGCCGCTGGTTTCGCCAGTGACGTTCCGGACGCCGGTGGATGTGGCGCGGATGGCGGCGCAGATCGACCTGCTGAGCGGCGGCCGGTTTGTGATGGGGCTGGGCGCGGGGTGGAACGAGGCGGAGCACCGGGCGTACGGCATCCCGTTCCCGCCGATCGGGGAGCGGTTCGCGCGGCTGGAGGAGGCGATCCGGCTGATGAAGACGCTCTGGAGCGAGGGGCCGGCGGATTTCGACGGGCGGTTCTACCGGCTGGAGGGCGCGAACCTGCTGCCGAAGCCTTCGCCGGGCCGGCCGCCCATCCTCATCGGCGGGAGCGGCGAGAAGAAGACGCTCCGCCTGGTGGCGATGTATGCGGACGAATGGAACGCGGTGAATCTCTCGCCGGAGGCGTACGCGCAGAAGGCGGCGGTGCTGGAGCGCCACTGCGAGGCAGTCGGGCGGGACCCCGCAACGATCCGGCGGTCGATGATGACGTTTGCGGTGATCGGGCCGGATGAGCGCACACTGGACCGCGCGACGGAGCGGATGATGCGGATGTGGGGCGCACCGGCCGGAACGACGCCGGCGCAGTACCGGGAGGGACTGCGGGCGCGGGGGATGATCGTCGGCGGCAGGGAGGCGATTCTCGAGGCGCTCGGGCGGTACGCGGAGCACGGGCTGCAGGAGGTGCAGTTCCAGCACTTCCTGTTCGACGACGATACGGTGCCGGAGTTCCTCGCTGCGGAGGTTGTGCCGGCCGCGGCAGGGCTGTAACCGGAGCGTCACGGACAGTCACCGGGCGGATGCGGAGGGGCCGTTTTTCGGGGCGTTGGCAGGCGGTTTACGGGCCGTTTGCAATTCGGCGGGCCTGTTCCGGGGGTTCCACTGGCGTGTTACCGAACCGGTTTTGAGGGGCCTGTTGGGGCCGCGGCGGGGTGCCGTCTTTGCGAATACGATGCGCCACCTGCAGCCGGTCCTGCGGTCCGATGAGCTGCCCGCCGAGGGCGAGCGGGTGACGCTCGTTGCGGGCGAGCGGCGCCGGGTGCTGTACGTCGAAGGCGATGCCTCGCTCGAGGTGATCCTGGCGGCGCTGGAGGCCTGGGGGCTGCGGGTGCGGGCGGAGCGGGAGCGGCAGCAGGCGGCCCCGGGCGGCGCGGGCGCGCCGGCCCCGGGGACGGACCAGGCGGAGGGGGTGCCGGCGTGGGTGACGCGGCGGCCGGCGCTGCCGAAGGTGAGCCGGCTGGAGAACGTACTGTCGCCGCTGTGGTTCCCGGCGCGGCGGCCGGTGAGCGGGACGGAGCCGGTGACGGCGTTCAGCTGGTTCGGGCGGGCGGCGTAGCGGGGAGCAGGGAGCGGGGAGCAGGGAGCCGGGAGCAGGGAGCCGGGAGCGGGGAGCAGGGAGCGGGGAGCGGGGAGCAGGGAGCGGGGAGCCGGGAGCGGGGAGCAGGGAGCGGGGAGCGGGGAGCAGGGAGCGGGGAGCGGGATTGGTGAATGATGGTTAACTATTGAGCGGAGCAGGCGGTTGAATAAGTATCGATGATGCATGCGGCGGCGCCTGGCGGGCCGCTGCGTGGTCGCTCCGGCGCTCACCCCGGGAGGCAGCGTGACCGAGGAAGCTTTAGATCTGCGCGCGGGCAGGGACCTCATCCTGCGGCACCTGCGCGCGCGCTGGCCGATGCTGGCCGCGGCCTTCGGCGCGGGCCTGAGCTGGGGCCTGCTGCGGCTGGTAGAGCCATACCTCGTTGGGCTGGCGATCGACCATGCCATCGTGGAGCGGGACCTCGGCAGGCTGACGCGGTATGTGCTCGCGTTCATCGGCGTGGCGGCGGTGCTGGCGGCCTGCGCGGGCACCCGGCGGTACTGGGCGATGCGGACCAGCTACCGGATCGAGACCGACCTCCGGCTCGAGCTGTACGACCGGGTGAACCGGCTCTCGTTCGACTACCACGACCGGACGGCGACCGGGCAGCTGATGTCGCGGGGGAGCGCGGACCTGCGGGAGATCCAGGCGTTCCTGGTCAACATCCCGATCAACTCGGCCTACCTGCTGATGGCGGTCGGGGCGTTCGTCCTGCTGGTGATGACGAGCTTCACGCTGGCGGTGCTGGCGATGGCGGTCTTCCCGGTGGTGACGTGGCTGAGCGTCCGGTTCTTCAACCGGCTGGAACCGGGGACGGAGCGCGTGCAGCAGGACCTCGCGGACGTGGCGAGCGTGACGGAGGAGACGATCGCCGGGGCGCGGCTGGTCCGGGCGTTCGGGCGCGAGGAGCACGAAATCGGGCGGATGGCCGAGGCCGCGGGGCGGGTCCGGAAGGACGCAATGGAGGTGGTCCGGCTGCGGACGGTGTACGGGCCGCTCTTCTTCCTGCTGCCGGGCCTGGGGCAGCTGGTGGTGCTGGCGTACGGCGGCTGGCTGGTGACCGACGGGAAGATGACGCTGGGCGCGCTGGTGGCGGCGCTCCAGTACCTGGGGATGCTGGCGTGGCCGGTGCAGAGCCTCGGCGAAATGATCGCGTCGGGGCAGCGGGCGATCGTCTCGGCGGCGCGGGTCTGGAACGTGCTGAAAGAGGAGCCGACGGTGAAAGAGCGGCCGCATGCGCGGCCGCTGCCGCCCGGCAACGGCCGGATCGTGTTCGACCGGGTGACCTTCGGGTACCGGGCCGGGCTGCCGGTGCTGCGGGAGTTCTCGCTCGAGGTGCCGGCCGGGCGGTCGGTGGCGCTGGTCGGCGCGACGGTCAGCGGGAAATCGACGGTGGCGCGGCTGCTGCCGCGGTTCTACGACGTGGACGACGGGCAGATCCTGCTCGACGGGGCGGACATCCGGACGCTGCGGCTGCGGGAGCTGCGCCGGAACATCGGCATCGTCTTCGAAGACACGTTCCTGTTCAGCGATACGGTGCGGAACAACATCGCCTACGGGCGGCTGGATGCGACTGATGAGCAGATCGTGCGGGCGGCGAAGCTGGCGCACGCGCACGAGTTCATCGAACAGCTGGAGCACGGCTACGACACCGTGGTCGGCGAGCAGGGGTTCTCGCTTTCAGGCGGGCAGCGGCAGCGGATTGCGATCGCGCGGGCGATCCTGATGGAGCCGCGAGTGCTCATCCGCGACGACGCGACCTCGAGCGTGGACGCGCGGATGGAGGAGGAGATCCGGACGGCGCTGCGGGAGGTCATGGCCGGGCGGACGACGCTGATCATCTCCCACCGGCTTTCGACGATTGCGCTGGCGGATCAGGTGGTGCTGGTGGACAGCGGGCGGGTGGCCGCGACGGGCACGCACGAGGAGCTGCTGCGGAGCTGCCCGCGGTACCGGGAGGTGCTGGGGCAGGTGGAGGCGATGGCATCGTGAGCGAGGAGGGCCGGGCGACGCCGAAGGTGAACGGCCTGGCGGGCGCGCTGCGGATGCTGGCGCCGCGGTGGCCGATGCTGCTCCTCGCGACCGCCACGATTGTGATCTTCACGGCGGCCAGCCTGGCGCGGCCGCTGGCGATCCAGCACGCGCTCGACGAGGGGGTAGCAAAGGGCGACCGGGCAGCGCTGCTGCAGGCCTGCCTCGCCTTCGGCGGGCTGCTGCTGCTCGTCTACGTCTTCCAGGGGCTGAGCACCTGGATTGTGAACCGGGTGGGGCAGGATTTCCTCTACGACCTGCGGATGCGGCTGTTCGAGCACTACCAGCGGATGTCGCTGGCGTTCTTCGGGCGGGAGAACGCGGGACGGCTGGTCGCGCGGATGACGGGCGACGTGACGACGGTGAACGACGTCCTGAACAACGGGTTCCTTGTGGTGGTGCAGTCGCTGCTGACGCTGGCCGGGGCGACGGTCATCCTGCTGACGTTGAGCGTGCGGCTGTCGCTGGCGGTGGCGCTCATCCTGCCGCCGCTGATCGTGGCGACGGCGATCTTCCGGGTGTATTCGAACCGGGCGTACAACCGGGTGCGGGAGCGGATTGCGGATGTGATGGTGCACATGCAGGAGACGTTTTCGGGGCTTCGGGTGGTGCAGGCGTTCGCCCGGGAGCAGAAGAACCGCGAGCGGTTCGGGGAGATCAACGAGCGGAACTTCGAGGCGAACGTCTACACCGTGAAGCTCTCGTCCCTGTACTTCCCGTTCGTGGAGTGGCTGCGGGGCGCGGCGATCGGCCTGATCCTGTACTTCGGCGGGCGGCAGGTGGCGGGCGACGCGGTGACGGTGGGCACGGTGGCGGCGTTTGTGTTCTACCTCGAATTTATCTTCCAGCCGATCCAGAACCTTTCACAGGTGTTCGACATGGTGCAGAGCGCGAACGCCGCGCTCGGGAAGATCTTCGGGGTGCTGGCGGTGGAGCCGGATGTACCGGAGCCGGAGCGGCCGGCAAGGGTGCAGCCGCCGCTCGAGGGGCGGATTGAGCTGGAGAGCGTGACCTTCGGGTATGACCCGGAGCGGCCGGTGCTGCGGGAGATTGACCTGATCATCGAACCGGGGCAGCACGTGGTGCTGGTGGGGCCGACGGGAGCGGGGAAGTCGACGCTGGCGAAGCTGATCACGCGGATGTACGACCCGACGGCGGGGACGGTGCGAATCGGCGGGCACGACCTGCGGACGCTGCGGCTGGCCGACCTGCGCCGGACGGTGACGATGGTGCCGCAGGAGGGGTTCCTGTTCACGGGGACGATCCGGGAGAACATCCTCTTCGGGCGGCCCGGCGCCAGCGATGCGGAGGTGCGGGCCGCCTGCGAGCGGCTGGGGATCGACGGGTTCATCCGCTCGCTGCCGAACGGGTACGAGACGATGGTGAGCTTCCGGGGGTCACGGCTGAGCGCGGGGGAGAAGCAGCTGGTCTCGATTGCGCGGGCGTTCCTCGCGGACCCGCCGGTGCTCGTGCTCGACGAGGCGACATCGAGCCTCGACCCGCACACCGAGGAGCAGGTGGAGCAGGCGCTGCGGACGCTGCTGGAGGGGCGGACGAGCGTGGTCATCGCGCACCGGCTGAGCACGGCCGAGCACGCCGACCGGGTGCTGGTGATTGACGGCGGGCGGATTGTGGAGGATGGGCGGCACGACGAGCTGGTGCGGCGGGGCGGCTACTACGCGGCGCTCTACCGGCAGTGGGTGGCCGGGCGGGCGGCGAAGACGGCCTGACGCGGCGAGGCGGGCGGCCGGGCTAGCGGTCGGGGTCGGTGTCGCCGGGCTGGAGGGCGTCGCGGGCGCCGAGGTCGCGGCCCATCAGGCGGAGTTCTCGGGAGAAGCGGGTGGTCTTTTCGGCGATGCCGGCCATGTACGTGCGGGAGGGCGTGACCTTCACCCAGAGGCGGCGCCGGGGGACGTAAAAGGTGATGCCGAGGCCGACCATGGCCATGGCGACGGCGACCCAGATGAAGGTATCGCCGGGGTCGCGGCGGACGCTGACACCGGAGGCTTCGACGCGCCCCTGGAAGAGGTAGGTGTAGCCGGCGGCGGTGGTGACGGTCTGGCCCTGCTGGAGGATCACGTTCCGGTCGTCGATGCCGGAGACCATGAGGTACGGCTTCCCGTCGCCGCCGAGGGGCATCTGGACGACGGCGCCGGCGTCGGTGATGGCGCCGGGCATGTCGAGGACGGCGGTTGCGGGGATCGTCGCGGCGCCTTCGAACCGGATGCGGAAGTCGCCGGCCAGGGCCTCTTCGCCGGGGCGGAGGACGACCGGGTCGAAGTCGGGGCTCGTGACGGTGAGCACCATGCGGCCATCGACGAACTGCCAGGCGACGGCGTAGCTGACGAGCTGCTTTGCCCCGGGTTCGGGGGGGAACACGAGGAGGGAGAGCCCGGTGTCGTCGCTCCGGTCGTTCGGGTCGGCGCCTTCGTCGGTCGCCATCTGGGGGAGCTGCTGGGCGAAGAGCACCTGGCCGGCGGCGTTCGTGACGGTGAGGACCGGTATGGCGGCGGTGCGCCCTTCGAAATCGAGGATGTCGTCGTAGAGGACCTGGCCGCTGGGAGCCGTGATCCGGATGCGGGCGATATCGTCGAACCAGGCGGCCTGGTGGACTTTGTAGCCGAAGGCGCTGCAGGGGTGGTTGACGGTGGTTTTGCAGCGGACCGTTTCGTCGCCGCGGCGGACCTCGATGATGGAGTGGTAGTCGATGATGTTGCCGTCGGCGTCGAGGCCGCGGTTGGCGTCGATCATTTTGATGAAGAGCTGGTTCGGGCCGGCCTGGGAAAAGACGGGCGCGGCGGGGGTGGATTCGGCGATGACCATGGTGCGGTCGAAGCCGGCGAAGACGGTGAGCATGCCGCCGAGGAGGAGCATGAGCAGGGCGAGGTGGGAGAGGAAGGTGCCGTACTGGCTCCAGGGGTAGCGGTCGGCGAAGAGGTAGACCGCGCCGGGCTCCTCGCGGACGCGCTGGACGGTGTAGCGGCGCTGGCGGAGGAGCCGTTCGACGGCGTCGGCGCCGCCGGGGTGGGAGAAGTCGGCGCGGTGGTGGGCACGCTCGAAGTAGGCGTCGGGAACGCGTTTCGGCGGATTGCGGACGGCGCGGATGGTGGGGCGGAGGCGGGAGACGGTACAGACCGTGACGGCGACGATGATGAGGAACCAGAGGCCGTTGAACCAGGCGGTGTGGAAGACTTCGAAGAAGCCGAGGCGTTCGAAGAGGCCGGTGAGCGGGCCGTAGTCGGCGCGGCGGAGTTCGAGCCAGGCGGAGCGGGCGGCAGGGTTGCCGCGCATCGGTCCGGGCATCTGGGGAAGGATGGTGCCGATGAGGCCGGCAATTCCGGCGAGGCCGACGAGAAGGAGGGCGAACTTGACGTTGGTGAGGAGCTGCCAGGCCCAGCGCAGGGGGTCGAGACCGGACGGCTGGAGGGTGGACGCGGAGGTGGTGCGGGGTGCGGCGCTCACGGGAGGGCAGCCTCCAGCTCGCGCAGCTGCTCGAAGGTGATACGACCGATGTAGACGCGCTGGATGACGCCGTCGGGGCCGATGAGGTAGGTGCGGGGAAGGCCGCCGACGCCGGTGGCGTAGGCCTGGGAGACGGCGCCGGAGGTATCGAGGAGGATGGGGTAGTTGACGCCGAACTGGGCGGTGAACTGCCGGGCGGTGACGGCGTCTTCCTGCTGGTTGACGCCGATCACGACGATGTTGCGGTCGAGGTTGCGGGAGGAGAAGTCCTGGAGGTCGGGGGTTTCGGCGCGGCAGGGGCCGCACCAGGAGGCCCAGAAGTTGAGGAGGACGTACCGGCCGCGGAACTCGTCGAGGGCGCGGGGCTGGCCATCGAGGGCGGCGAGGCGGAAGTTGGGGGCGGCGCGGCCTTCGCGGGCGGCGGGGGGCTGGCCGGTGGGGTTGCGGTCCTCGGGGAGGGCGATGACGCCGAGGCCGCCCGCGGTGTGGGCGGTGCCTGCGGAGGGGTCGTCGCGGAATTCGAACCACCAGAGCCCGAGGCCGACGACCGCGATGACGAGCGCGGCAAGGCCGAGGGTGGAGGCGGGGCCGGAGTATTCGCGGCGCCGCTGGGGCCGTTCGTCGGGGAGGGGTTCGGACATGGCGGTGCAGGTTGAGGGTAGCACCGCGGAGGGTTGTGGGGGGTAAGGGGCGGAGGTTGCGCGGGCGGCGGCCTGCGGGCAGAATGCGAACATCTGTGCGAGGAGGGCACGCGATGGCGAAGCCGCCGCCCAGCTACCCCGTCCCGGCCGTCCGGCCGGTCCCGCCTGCGGTCGTCGCGGAGCGGCTGGTGGGCGACCTCGTGCAGAAGGGGTCCGAGACGTGGGTCCGCCGGCTGGCGGAGGAGCCGGCCCGGTTCGCGGACTGGCCCGAAGGGCTCGATCCGCGGCTGACCGCGGCCCTGGCGGGGCGGGGCATCGCCCGGCCGTACGCCCACCAGGCGCGGGCCATCGCGGCAGCGCTCGAGGGGCGGAACACGGTGGTGGTGACCCCCACCGCGAGCGGGAAAACCCTCTGCTACAACGTGCCGGTGCTCGACCGGGTGCTGAAGGACCGCTCGGCGCGGGCGCTCTACCTGTTCCCGACGAAGGCGCTGGCGCAGGACCAGCTGGACGAGCTGCACAGGCTGATCGGCGCGGTCGGGGCAGCGATCGGGACGTTCACGTACGACGGCGACACGCCGGCAGATGCCCGGCGGGCGGTGCGGCAGGCCGGGCACATCGTGCTGACGAACCCGGACATGCTGCACACGGCGATCCTGCCGCACCACACGAAGTGGGTGCAGCTGTTCGAAAGCCTCGAATTCGTGGTGATCGACGAGCTGCACACCTACCGCGGGGTCTTCGGGAGCCACGTGGCGAACGTTATCCGGCGGCTGCGGCGCATCTGCCAGTTCTACGGCAGCGACCCGACGTTCATCCTCTGCTCGGCGACGATTGCGAACCCGGGCGAGCTCGCGGCGCGGCTGATCGGCGACGCGGTGGAGGTTATCGACGAGAACGGAGCGCCGCGGGGCGAGCGCATCGTGGTGGTGCACAACCCGCCGGTGGTGAACCGGGAGCTGGGCATCCGGCAGTCGTCGCTCAAGGCAGCGCGGGATATCGCGGCGCAGCTCATCCGCTCGGGGGTGCAGACGATTGTGTTCGCGCCGAGCCGGGTGCGGGTCGAACTCCTGCTGACCTACCTGCGGGAGGCGCTGCGCGAGAAGCCGGGCGACCCCGAACGGGTCGCTGGCTACCGGGGCGGCTACCTGCCGAACGAGCGGCGCGCCATCGAGCGGGGGCTGCGGGAGGGGACCGTGCGCGGGGTGGTGGCAACGAATGCGCTGGAGCTGGGCATCGATATCGGCGGGATGGGGGCGAGCGTGGTGACCGGCTACCCGGGGTCGCTGGCGAGCCTGTGGCAGCAGTTCGGGCGGGCCGGGCGCGCGCGGGAGAGTTCGCTGGCGGTGCTGGTGGCCTCGTCGAACCCGCTGGACCAGTACGTGGCGCATCACCCGGAGTTCCTCTTCGAGCGCGGCGTGGAGGCGGCAGCGATCGACCCGGACAACCCGTACATCCTCGCGAGCCACCTGAAGTGCGCGGCCTTCGAGCTGCCGTTCGCGAACGGGGAGCAGTTCGGGGCGCACGGCGAGGTGATGCTCGACATCCTCGCTGAGGAGGGTGTGCTGCAGCAGGCGAACGGGCGGTACTACTGGATGTCGGAGGCGTACCCGGCGGAGGAGGTTTCGCTGCGGACGGCGAGCACGGACAACTTCGTCATCATCGAACAGGGGCCGAAGCCGCGGGTCATCGGCGAGTGCGACCGGCCGAGCGCGCCGCTGCTCATCCACGAGGATGCGATCTACATCCACCGGGGCCAGCAGTACCAGGTGGAGCACCTGGACTGGGACGACAAGAAGGCGTACGTGCGGGCGGTGGCGGTGGACTACTACACGGACGCGCAGCTGGCGGTGGAGCTGAAAGTGATTGCGCGGGAGCGAGAGGCAGCTGCCGCCGCGGGGGCCTGGGAGCTCGGCGAGGTGGCGGTGACGTTCCTTGCGACGATTTTCAAGAAGGTGAAGCTGCACACGCACGAGAACGTCGGCTGGGGGCAGATCGCCATCCCCGAGGAGAACATGCACACCGCGTCGGCGTGGCTGACCTTCGACGAGCGGGCGACGGCGGGCCTGGGGCGGGACGAGCTGGCGCTCGGGCTCGAAGGGGTCGCGCATGTGCTGCGGAACCTGGCGCCCGTGTTCTGCCTGTGCGATGCGCGGGACCTGGGGGCGGATGCGCAGGTGCGGTCGCCCTCGACGGGCAAGCCGACGGTGTACCTGTACGACATGGTCCCGGGCGGGATTGGGCTGGCGGAGCGGGTGTTCGAGGCGCGGGACCGGATCGTCGCCGCGTGCCTGGAGGCGGTGCGGGGGTGCGGGTGCGAGAACGGCTGCCCCTCGTGCGTGGGGCCGCAGGCGGAACGGAACAGCCCGGCGAAACGCTCGGCAGCGGTGCTGCTGGAGCGGGTCGCCGGGCACAGCGGGTAGGCGCCGCCGGGGTCAGGCGGTGACGATGTCCTTCTCCATCGGGCCGAGAAGCCCGAGGAGCTCGTTCTTCTCGCGCTCCGGGACTTTGAACTGGTCGAGGGCCTTCACGAGGTCTTCGACGAGGGCGTCGAAGTGGGCCTTCGTAATCATCATGCCGGCGTGGGCGGTCTTCATGTCGCGGCCGGTGTACTTTTCGGGGCCGCCGGTGGCCTGGCCGATCTGGTTGACGAGGTGCATCTTGAGGGTGGGGATGTCGGTGTTGGCGAAGAATTTGTTGATGCGGGTATCGGCGGCGACGTTGGCGACGAAGGCATCGACGACGGCGGTGATGGCCGGTTTTCCGCCAAGGCGGTCGTAGAGCTTCGCCTGGCCGGGCGCGGTGGGGACCGGCGTGGGCATGGATTTCTTGTCGTCGTCGCTGCAGCCGACGACGAGGAAGGCGCCGCCGAAGACGGCGACGGCCCCCGCGCTGCGGAGGAAGGCGCGGCGGTTCTGGGCACCGCGAGCGATGATGGAACGGGATTCGGACATCAGGATCGACTCCTTGCTGCGAAAGCTGACCGGTACTACGCAGGGGAGGCGCGGGGTGATGAACCGGGCTGCGCGGGCCTTTACCGGGCGTTTCCGCCGGGCGGCGGGACGAAGGGGCCGTGCGCGGCTTCGAGCCGTTCGTACGCACCCGGGAGGAAGTGGCGCGGGCCGCAGCCCGGCCGCCAGGCGGGGAAGGCGCCCCAGTCAATCGGCGGCGGCGCGGCACCGGTGACGGCCTGGAGGCGCCCGAAGAGGCCCTCCCAGTCGGCCCGGGCGAAGCCGACGAAGCGGAGCTGCTCCTCGCCGGCGGGGCCGGCGAGGATAACCGTGGGCACGGCGTCGATGCCGTAGCGCCAGGCGGTTTCGAGGTGGGCGTCATCGAGCACAGGGCAGGCGAAGCCCGCGGCTTCGAGAGCGGCGCGGTCGGCAGGCGCGTCCTGGGCGACGACCCAGAGGTCGAGGTCGGCGCCATACGCGCCGCAGACGGCGGCGAGCACGGGGAGGGAGAGCTGGCAGGTGGGGCACTCGTGCCACCAGAAGATGAGCAGTGCGTGGCGGCCGGACGGGAAGGCGCGCGGCTGCCCGGCCTGGTCGAGGAGGGTGAAGGGCGGGAGCAGCACGGAGGCCTCCCTGCCGGCTAGTGGCGGAAGTGGCGGACGCCGGTGAAGACCATCGCGACGCCGTACTGGTTGCAGCAGTCGATGCCGTCCTGGTCGCGGAGGGCGCCGCCAGGGTGGGCGATGGCAGCAATGCCGGCCTGGCAGGCTTTCTCGATGCTGTCGTTCCAGGCGAAGGGGAAGAAGGCATCGCTGGCGAGGACCGCGCCGCGGACCTCCTCCCCAGCCTTCTCCATGGCGATTTCGACGCTCTTGACGCGGTTCGGCTGGCCGCTGCCCATGCCGAGGAGACGGCCGTCCTTTGCGACGACGATGGCGTTGCTCTTCACGTGCTTGACGACGCGCCAGGCGAAGCGGAGGTCTTCGAGCTGCTGCGGGGTGGGCTGCCGCTGGGTGACGACGCGGAATTCGACCTCGTCGGCCGGGAGGTCGTCGGGGTCCTGGACGAGCCAGCCGCCGCCGACCTGGCGGAGGGCGAGGCCGCCGCGGGCGCGGGGCTGCGCTTCGAGGATGCGGAGGTCTTTCGACTTGCCTTTGAGGGTGGCGAGGCCCTCCGGGGTGTACCCGGGGGCGATGACGATTTCGTAGAACATGCGGGTTTCGCCGTCGTTGGGGCTGCGGAACTCGCGGATTTCGCGGGCGAGGGCCTCATCGACAACGCGGTTGAAGGCGACGATGCCGCCGAAGGCGCTGGTGGCGTCGGCGCGGACGGCGAGACGGTAGGCTTCGAGGAGGTCATCGCGGGTGGCGACGCCGCAGGGGTTGGTGTGCTTGACGATGACGCAGGTGGGGCCGGGGAACTCGTTGACGCAGTTCCAGGCGGCGTCGGCGTCGAGGTAGTTGTTGTAGGACATCTCCTTGCCGTGGTGCTGGACGGCGGTGGCGATGCCGCCGCGGCCGTGCTCGGCGAGGGAGCGGTCGAGGTAGAAGGCGGCGCGCTGGTGGGGGTTTTCGCCGTAGCGGAGGGCCTGGGCGCGCTCGAGGGGGACGGTGAGGCTCGGCGGGAAGTCGCCCGGGTGCTGCTGCTGCCAGAGCCATTCGGCGACGGCGCTGTCGTAGGCGGCGACGTGGGCGAAGGCCTTCCAGGCGAGTTCGCGGCGGAGGGCGGCATCGGCGGTGCCGGTGCGGAGCGCGTCGAGCACGCGGCCGTAGTCGGCGGGGTCGACGACCGGGAGGACGGCCTCGTGATTTTTGGCGGCGGCACGGAGGAGGGTCGGGCCGCCGATGTCGATGTTTTCGATGGCGTCGGCGAAAGCAACGCCTCCGGGGCGGGTGACGGTGGCGTAGAAGGGGTAGAGGTTGCAGGCGACGAGGTCGATGGGGCCGATGCCGTGGGCCTCGAGGGCGGCCATGTGGGCAGGCAGGTCGCGGCGGGCGAGGATGCCGGCGTGGACGGCGGGGTGAAGGGTCTTCACGCGGCCGTCGAGCATCTCGGGGAAGCCGGTGAGCTCTTCGACCTTCCGGACGGGGAGGCCGGCGGCCTGGAGTGCGGCGAAGGTGCCGCCGGTGGAGACGAGCTCCCAGCCGAGGTCGGCGAGGCCGCGGGCGAAGGCTTCGATGCCGGTTTTGTCGTAGACGCCGAGGAGTGCGCGCATGGGGATGCTCCCGGGAGAAGTGGTGTGGCGCCGGGTACAGCGGCCCGGGCCGGCCCAGGCGAGCGGCCATGCGCGAGGCCGGGCTCCCCCGCGGTGCTCCGCGTGACGCCAGTCGCCCGGCAGCTCTGAGTGTAGCAGCGGGCGGGGGTTCGCCGCAGGGAGCCGCGGGGGTAGGCTTGGGGCATGCTGCGCAGGGTGCTGGTCGCCGCGGAACGGGCCGCCCGGAAGGGGATGTGGGAGGGCGAGCGGCTGCGCTGGCGGCTGTTCCACCCGGTGACGGTGGGCGCGCGGGTGATTCTCATGCGGGAGGGGCAGGTGCTGCTGGTGCGGCACGGCTACCGGCCGGGATGGTTCCTGCCCGGCGGCGGCGTCGACAAGGGGGAGACGCTCGAGGAGGCGGCCCGCCGGGAGGCGAAGGAGGAGGCGGGCGCGACGCTGGACGAGGTGCGGCTGCTCGGGGTGTACGCGGACTTCCCGGGCGGGAAGGATGACTACATCGCCGTGTTCGGGAGCGAGCGGTTCGCGTGGGAGCCGCCCCGCCCGGGCGGCGAGATTGTGGAGGTGCGGTGGTTCGAGGCGGCGGCGCTGCCGGCCGACATCGATCCCGGGTGTGCGCGGCGGGTGGCGGAGTGGCGCAGCGGGGGCGGGCCGTTCGCCGGGCGGTGGTGAGGGTCAGGCGGGGACGAATTCGGCGAACTCGGCGACGGGGCGGCGCCGGCGCGGGTCGGGCGGGTCGACGGGGCGGCCGAGGCGGAGGCAGACCTGGGGCATCCGGCCGGGGGTGAAGGCGGCCGCCAGGCGCTCGCGGAGGTCCGGGAGCTGAAGGGGGCCCTGGAGGTAGCCGGCGTGGATGTCCTGGAGGGCGGCGCGGAGGAGCACCCGCTCGAGGGCCTGGCCGGCGCGGAGCCAGTCGAGCGGTTCGTCGCCGGGAGTGGCGAGGAGGACGACGGCGGGCGCGTGGAGGACGAAGACTTCGTCGCGGCCGGCGGAGGTGCCGCCGAAATCGAAATGGCCGAGGAGGAAGCGCAGGGCGCGGCCGCCGAGGCGGGAGGCGGGGAGGCCGTCGGCGGTGCGGCCGGGGTGGATCCAGCGGGCCTGTTCGCGGCGCCAGGCGGGGTCGTGGTGGAGGCGGCGGTCGGCGTCGGCGATCAGTTCGGCGAGGGCTTCGCGGGCGGCGCGGCCGTCGACGGGGAGCAGCCCGGCGCCTTCGGCGGCGGCCTCGGCGGCGAGGGCATCGAGCAGGCCGCCGGGGAGCGGGGTGTGCTCGAGGGCGCGGCGGGTGCTCCGGCGGCGTTCGATGGCGGGGGCCAGGGCGGCGAGGCCGGCATCGGGCGGGCCCTCGGTGAGGCGCACCCGGGCGAGGAGGCCGGGACTCGCAGGGTCGGGCAGCAGCTCGACAGCCTCGTCGCAGCCGGAGGCGGCCCCGGCGGCGCGGAGGTTGAGGAGCGCGCAGCCGCAGGCGATGGTGCGCTCGCGGCCGGCAGGGTCGGCGACGGGCAGGCCGCGGGCGGGGTCGGACCAGAGCTCGATGTGCGACGGGGTGACGCGGAAGCGCCACGGCTGGGTATTGAGCGGCGAGGGGGCGAGGGCGGCGAGCCGCAGCCAGGCGTCGACCTGGACGAATGTCATGCCGGGGAGTGTAGCGCGGCGGCGGGCGGTTCAGTCGCGGGCGATGGCGGGGACGAGGGCGCGGCGCGGCAGGGGCGTCGGGGGCCGGCGGCCGTAAAGGGCGATGAGCGCGGCGAGGTCGTCGGGCTGGGGTTCGGTGAAGATGAGGGCGAGTTCGCCGGCGCACATGGCCGCGCCGGGGCAGCGGTCGCTGTGGCCGAGGCCGAGGGCGTGGCCGAACTCGTGGAGGGCGAGCGCCTGGAGGATGTCGCCCGTGTAGGGATAGCGGGGGTCGAGGACGATGTCGAATTCGATGAGTTCGAAGTAGGGGGTACCTTCGACGAGGGAGGCGGAGCGCATCCAGCAGGTGTAGCCGAGGTAGTTGCCGGGGATGGCGTCCCAGCCGAGGACGTTGCGGCCGTCGGCGGTGTAGGTGATGGCGGCCGGGTCGCCGCGGCAGCCGGGGCTATCGGTGGTTTCGCCGCGGTAGTCGAAGCGGACGGGGGTGCCGCCGGCGCCGCTCCAGCTTTCGGCGGCGCGGCGGATCCGTTCGAAGGCGTCGCCGGGCGGCAGCGATGGGGTTGCGCCAGCGGGGGCGTAGTACCAGGGCACGACGGGGTCGCGCCAGCGGACGCCATCGAGGACGTAGGCGGCCGAGGCGGACCGCGGCGGGAGGGGGACGGCGCCCGGGTTCGCGGCGCGGATGGCAGAGGCGAGCGCGGCGGCATCGGCAGGGGCGACGGCAGGGGCGACGGCGGCGACCTCGAGGATGAAGGGGCCGCCCGGCCCGGGGACGAGGAAGGCGAAGCGGGCTTCCGCCAGGACGGCGGGCGGCGCCGCAGCGCCGCCGTGCCGGGCGGCGCCGGCGAGGACCGCGGCGGCGAGGAGAGCGGCGGCGAGGAGGGCGCGGCGCGCGGGGGCCATGGGGGAAGGAGTATGGCACAGCGGCGGCAGCGGGCGGGGCCCCGAAATTTCCACCGACCGGGCCAGGACGGGGGTTGACAGGCGAGGATAACTGAACGATTATTCATTCAGTGAACGGAGATTCACGCAGATGGAGGGCACGGAGATGCTGTACGAACTGATGGTGGCCCGGCAGCGCGAGATCGAGGCGATGGAGCGGGAGATCGCGCAGCGGCAGACGCTGGAGCGGCTGCTGCAGGTGGAGCGGCTGGAGCGTGCGCTGAAGCGCGTGCGCGCTAAACTGCAGGCGTTCCCGGACCTGGCGACGGCGAACTGACGCCAGGGCGCGGGAGCGGGGGCAGCATGGCGAAGGTATCGCAGGCACACCTCGACGCGCGGCGGCGGAGCATCCTCGACGCCGCCGCGAAGGTATTTGCAGAGAAGGGCGTCGCGGCGGCGACGATGGCGGAGATTGCGCACGAGGCGGGGATTTCGCCGGGCGCGATCTACCGGTACTTCCCGAGCAAGGAGGACCTTGCCCGGGGCTGCATGGAGGGTTCGGCCGAGGCGGTGAAGGCGGCCTGGCAGCACCCCGAGCAGGTGGAGACGGATTTCCGGACGCTCTCCCGGGCGACGTTTGCGGAGCTGGAGAGGTCCGGCGCCGATGCGGACACGCGGCTGCTGCTGGAGCGGGCGCTCGTGGCGGTGCGCGATGCCGATGCGGCGCTGGTCGAGGAGTTCGGTGCGGAGCTGCAGCGGATTGTCCGGGGCGTGGCGTTCCTCCTCCGGCGTGACTTCGGCGCGCGGCTGGAGGGGCTGGATGTGGAGGCGCTGGCGCAGGCGCTCTATTCATTCTACTGGGGTGCGCGGTTTGTGCGGCTGATGGCCCCGGAGGCGGTGGCGCCGACGCGGCAGCTGGAGGCGCTCCAGGCACTGATGGAAGCTGCGTTCAGCGTTGCGTACCGGGAATCTGCCGGCACGGAGCGGTGAGTCCCGGGCCGGGCCCCCCGCCCCGGCGGCGCGTCAGACCCGTTCGAGAAGGATTGCGTCGCCCTGGCCCGTGCCGGAGCAGATGGCGGCGGCGGCGTAGCGGGCGCCGGACTCCTGGAGCTGGTAGGCGGCGGTGAGCACGAGGCGGGCGCCGCTCGCGCCGATCGGGTGGCCCATGGCGACGGAGCCGCCCCAGCGGTTCACGCGGTCGGGGTCCCAGCCAAGCTCCTGCCCGCAGATGAGGGGGACGCAGGCGAAGGCTTCGTTGACCTCGATGATGTCGAAGTCGTCGATGGCGAGGCGGGTCTTTTCGGCGAGGCGGCGGAGCGCGAGGGCGGAGGCGACAGGGTATTCGGCGGGGCGCGTGGCGGATTCGGCCCAGCCGGCGATGCGGGCGAGCGGGGTGAGCCCGTGGCGGCGCCCGGCCGCTTCGGAGCCGATCAGCAGGACGGCGGCGCCGTCGTTCGTGCCGGGGGCGTTGCCGGCGGTGATGGCGCGCGTGCCGTAGACGGTCGGGATGCGGGCGAGGCGCTCGACGGTGGAGTTCGGGCGGGGGCTTTCGTCGCGGGCGAGAGCGATGTGGTTGGGGTCGCGGCGGTTGGGCACGGGGGTAATTTCGCGGTCGAAGTGGCCGGCCTCGAAGGCGGCGCCCCAGCGGCGCTGGCTGCGGACCGACCATGCATCCATCTCTTCGCGGGAGATTTCGCGGCGGGCCGCCATGTCGTCGGCCTGGTTGGCCATGTGGACGTCATCGAAGGCGCACCAGAGGCCGTCGTAGACCATGCCGTCGACGAGGGTGCGGTTGCCCATGCGGGCGCCCCAGCGGGTATCGACGTCGTAGTAGGGGACATTGGACATGGATTCCATGCCGCCGGCGAGCACGAGGTCGGCGTCGCCAAGCTGGATGAGGGAGGCGCCGAGGGTGACGGCGCGCATGCCGCTGCCGCAGACCTTGTTGACGAGGGTGCTGGGGGTGGAGACGGGCAGGCCGGCATGGATGAGCGCCTGCCGGGAGGGGAGCTGGCCGGCGCCGGCCTGGAGGACCTGGCCAAGGATGACGTTGTCGATGGCGGCCGGGTCGAGGCGGTTGCGCTGGACGAGGGTGCGGATGAGGAGGGCGGCGAGTTCGCTCGCGGGGTATTCTTTCAGGGCGCCGCCGAACTTGCCCCACGGGGTGCGGGTCGCATCGTAGATGAAGGCGGCAGGCATGGCGGCTCCAGCGTAGCCCGCGGCGGGGCGAAGGTACAGGCGCGGGAGGTCAGGCGGGCGCGGCGGCGCAAGCGCTGCAGAGGCCGTTGACGCTGAGGGAGACGGAGCGCGCCTGGAAGCCGCCGGTGCCGGCGGCGCGGGCGATCAGGGCTTCGAGGTCGGGGTCGCCGACGAGGACATCGGCGATGCTGCCGCAGGCGGTGCAGACGAGGTTGACGTGGGGGCGGGCGACGGGCCCGTAGCGGGACCCGGCGGGGGTTTCGAGCTTTTCAATGAGGCCGGCGTTGCCGAGGGCGGCGAGGTTGTTGTAGATGGTTGCGCGGCTGAGGGTAGGGAGTTCGCGGGAGAGTTCGCGGTAGAGGTCTTCCGCGGAGAGGTGGCGGTCGTGCGAATCGAGGACGGCCGCAAGGAGCGCCACCCGCTGGGTGGTGGCGGCGAGTCCGCGGCTGGCGAGGAGCTCGAGCAGTTCGCTGGCGGGGCGGGACGATTTCATCCAGCTTCCAGTTTCGCGCCGGGGGAGAGTCGATTCAACTTTTGGGCAGGGCGCAGACTGGAGCAGCTCCGGATTGCGGCGCGGTCGCCGACTGGAACGGGTCTCCGGGGCGGCGGGCGCTGCGGCATGGCCGGAAGGGGCGGGCGGCGCCTATACTTTCCACTGGCCGGCGGCTCGACTCCCCCGGGAGCGGCGCGAGCAGGCCAAGGAGGTACTCCGCCATGAAGAAGGTGCTCGGGATTTTCGCGCTGCTCGGGGCGCTGGTCGGTGCGGTGATGTTCTGGCGCCGCCGACAGAGCGACGACGAATTCCTCGACGAGGAGCTCGACTAGCTGACCGACGGGGCCAGCCTCGAAGGGATACGCCCGGTCATCACCGGGTTCGGCGTCACCGCGGCCGCGGCGGCGGGCGGCGACGCGTGGGAGCGGCTGCTGCGGGCCGAGCCTGCGGCAGGGCAGTATGCGCCCGGGGGCGAGGGCGCGCCGCTGACGGGCATCGGGATGGCGGACGAGTTCCGGCCCCACCCGGGCATCCCGCGGAACGTGGTGCATTTCCTCGACCAGGGGTCGCTGCTGGCCCTGGATGCGGCGCTGCGCGCGCTCGACGCGGCCGGACTGGGGAGCGGTGCCGGCGACGCCCGGCGCTTCGCGGTCGCGGATGGGCTGCCGTACCGGGCGCCGGGCCAGGGCGCGATGTTCGTGCCCTACGGGCACCTGGTCGCGCGCACGCTGGGCATCCGCGGGCCGGTGGTCACGGTCGCGGGCGCGGAGGCGAGCGGGATGGCAGCGATCGTCCAGGCGGCGCGGATCATCGCGCGGGGCGACGCCGACGTGGTCATCGCCGGGGCGGCCCAGGCGCTCCAGCGGCCGCTGCTCGAGCATCTCCAGGCGCTGAGCGGGGAGCGCGCCCTGCCGTTCGACCGCGGCCACGCAGGGATGGTGGCCGCCGAGGGCGCCGCATACGTCATCATCGAGGCGGAGGCGCACGCCCGGCAGCGCGGGGCGGCGGTGCTGGCGCGGGTGGCTGCCGCAGCCGAGACGTTCGACCCGCTGGCGGAGCCCACGGCGGTAGCCGACGCGAACGAAGCGGGACGGCTCATGCAGGCGATTCTCGGGGCGGCCGGCTACCTGCAGAACCAGGTCGACCTGCTGGTCTCGTGCGCGGACGGGCGGCCGGCGGTCGATGTGGCGGACGGCTTCGGGGCGCTGCGGACCTTCGGGCGGCACGCCTACTACGCGGACGTGACGGCGACCGCCGGCTCGCTGGGGCAGCTCCTGGCGGCGGGCGGGCCGGCCGCGGTGGCGATGGCGGCCGAGGCAATGCGGCGGGGGCAGGTCTGGCCGATTGCGGGGCTGGAGACGCCGGTCGAGGGGCTGGAGCTCGCGTTCGTGCGCGAGGTGAAGGCGGCGAAGCTCGACTGCGTGCTGGTCACCTCGCTCGGGACCGGCGGCGTCGGCGCGGGCGTGCTGCTGACGGCGCCGTGACCGGATATTGATCAGCAGGCTCAACCGAACGTTTCGGGTAATCGCGGAGCGGGATACCATGGGTTCGTGGCGCTCGAACTTACCTTCCTCGGCCGGACGTGCTTTCGCCTGAAGGGGCGGGACGGCACGGTGCTGATGGACCCGGTGCCTGCGGATTCGGGCTTTGCGCCGGGCAGGCAGGAGGCGGCGATTGTCACGCTGAGCTGCGCCGGCGACCCGCGCTACGGCGACCCGTCGGTGGTGACGGGCGAGCCGAAGGTGCTGGACGCGCCGGGCGAGTACGAGATTGGCGGCGTGCTGGTGACCGGCACGGCGATGCGCCGTTCGGACGGCAGCCGGACGGTGAGCTTCGTGGTCGAGATTGACGGCATCCGGGTTGGGCACCTCGGATTGCCGACCGGGACGAACCTCGCCGAGCTGAAGGACGTGGATATCCTGCTGCTGCCGGTGGGCGGCGACGGGTCGCTTTCGGCGGTGGCGGCGGCCGACGTAATGACGCGGGTCGAGCCGAAGATTGCCATCCCGATGCACTACAAAGTGGGGCCCGAGCGGCTGGAGCTGGAGCCGCTGGAGAAGTTCCTCAAGGAGACGGGCGCGAAGCCGGAGGCGGTGGCAAAGCTGCAGGTCACGCGCAGCCAGTTGCCTGCCGACCTGACGGTGGTGGTGCTGGAACCGCGACTGACGGGCTGACGGGACGGCCCGGCGTCAGACCGGCTGCTGGATGACGCGGAGCGGGAAGCTGGCGACGGTCTCGTAGCTGGCGCCAGCCTCGGAGAGGCGGCTGCGCATGAGGGAGACCTGGGCGGTGCGCCAGCTGACCTGGGGAACCTCAGTTTTGCCGACGGCCACTTCGATTTCGGCGCGCTGGCGGGTGGAGACCTCGTCGCGGACGCGGCCGAGGGTGAGGTGCGGCCGGAACGGCCGGCGCTCGGGTTCGAAGCCGACGACGCCGAGCGCGGCATTGACCGAACGGACGAGCGCTTCGAGGCGGAGGACATCGCCGGCGACGCCGATCCACATCAGGCGGAGCCCCTCGCGGCCGCCGAAGGTGCCGATAGTCGAGAACTCGAGTTCGAATGGGGAGTGACCGACGACGGCCTCCTGGATGGCGAGCTTGATGTGGGGGAGCTTCCGGGTGGGGACTTCGCCGAGGAACTTGAGGGTGATGTGGACGCCCTCGGGCCGGACCCAGCGGACGGCGTTGCCGGAGCGGGCGCGGAGGTCTTCGATCACGGAGCGGATGGCGTCTTTGACGTCGTCCGGGACTTCACAGGCGACGAAGAGCCGGACGGACTCCTGGGGCGGTGTTTCGCTCATGGTTGCGGCAATCCAAAGAAGAGAGATGCGGCATTCCCGCCGCAGACCCCGGCAACGGCATCGGGCGGGAGTTCCGCGATGATGCGTTCGAGCTGACGCCGCGGGGCGAGCAACGGGAAATCGGAGCCGAAGAGCACGCGCCCCGGGCCGGCAAGGGCGACGACGCGCGCGACGGTACCTTCATCATACAGCAATGATGCGGCGGCGGTATCGAAATAGATATTTCCGATAGCCTGCCGAACTTCGGGCATCTGCAGGTAGAACGGGAGGCCGCCGCCGAGGTGGGCGGCGACCATGCGGGCGCCGGGGACGCGGGCGGCGAGTTCGCACAGTTCGGCGGGGGAGATGCCGCCGCGTTTGCCCGGGTAGGCGTGGCCGACCGGTTCGGAGACGTGCCAGAGGAGAACGGCGCCGGTTTCGGCGGCGAGGTGCGCGAGGCGGACGGCGTCGGGGCCGAGGGGGTCCCAGCCCTGGTTGTGGGGCCGGAGTTCGCCGAAGCCGCGGGCGCCGGCTTCGAGCCAGCGGGCGGCGGCAGCCTCCCAGCCGGGGAGGGCGAGGTTGAGGCAGGGGAGCGGGGCGAGGACGCCGGGTGCCTCGGCGGCGGCGGCGAGGAGGTATTCGGCCTGCTCGGCCAGGCAGCGGGCATCGCGGAAGGCGAACCCGGCGGCGACGGCGCGTTCGATGCCGGCGCGGGCCATTGCGCAGCGGAGGGCCGGGGCATCGGCGAGTTTCGCGCGGGGGTCGCGGTACATCTCCGCGAAGGTGGGGTCGGCGTCGGCGAGGGCCTCGCGGCGGGCGGCCTGCGCG
>Ga0308415_1000066_pt1 | contig 39543 bp, 48 predicted proteins | sample HotsprSampleOS55_FD_203465 | JGI IMG/M metagenome (GOLD analysis project Ga0308415, IMG submission 203465) | Hot spring phototrophic mat microbial communities from Octopus Spring, Yellowstone National Park, Wyoming, United States - 20090730_OS55 ... | reverse complement strand
CAGTCTACAAGTGGGCTCACGGGTTTAATCGGACTTCACCTCCAACCAGAATTCGCTAAAATTATACATAATGTCTTAAACAAACGCAATTGGTATTACAGTCTCCGACGCACGTACCCGTCCATTCGCAAGTCCATCGGCGTGCTGGCGGGTGAATGGACTGATGCATCGGTCCAATTCATTAAGAGTTTCGGCGTAGAGACCTATCGGATTCCCTTCGACCAAATTGCCGACATCCTTGAACAAAATGGCATTCCATTCCGTTGGGATGAGAAGGATACCCAAACTCCCAAAGAGGCCTGGCATCAATTCTGCCGTCTCTCTGCAGAGGAGAAGAAAGAAATCGCTGCCGCGATCACGGCCCCTGTTCGTCAGCCAGTGATCCACTCGGTAGAGACAACATTGCGTTCAGACCCGAACGCACCGCGACGGGTAGAGGCAGTGGAGTTATCCATCAAAACCACTGAGGGCGAGTATCTGGTTTTTTTCTTTCAACAGCGTATCAGAGGCAATTCGTCGTCTGCTCACCTTTGTCACGGACGTGGAAGACCTGCAGCGCACTTTGCGCTGACGTTGAATTCCCAATCATCTGACCGGAGGACACTCGGAGCATGAGCACATACCTGTACATCGTCCAGATCATCCTGGGCATCGCGCTGACCGTTGTCATCCTGCTGGAGGTGCGCGCCAGTGGACTGGGCGCCATCTTCGGCAGCGGCGAAACGTCCATCTACCGGACCCGGCGCGGCGTGGAGCGGACCCTCTTCATCGTCACCATCATCCTGTCGGTCCTCTTCTTCCTCGTCGCCATTCTGAACGCCGTGGTCATCGGCCCGGCATAACGGCGTATGGCGCGAACCGTCCGCTGGCCGGCCCTGCTCATCGGCGCCGGGGCCACCCTGCTGATTATCGCGCTGGTCTACCTGGCCCTCACCTACACCACCGTCACCGTCCCCACCACCGGGGGGACGTACGTGGAAGGAGTGGCCGGGTTTCCTCATGCCATCAACCCGCTCCTGGCCGCCTACAACGACGTGGACCGGGACCTCTGCGCTCTGGTCTTCAGCGGCCTCACCCGGATGAACGCCCAGGGAGCAGTGGAGCCCGACCTGGCCCTGAAGTGGGAAATCTCGCTGGACGGCCTGACCTATATCTTCCACCTGCGCAGCGGGCTTCGCTGGCCGGATGGCCATCCCCTGACGGCCGACGACGTCCTCTTCACCATCGGCCTGATGCAGGACCCCGACTTCCCCGGCCCGTCCGACCTGGGCGCTCTATGGCGCACCGTCCAGATCTTTAAAGACGACGATCGGACGGTCCGCTTCGTCCTCTCGGAGCCGTTCGCGCCGTTCCTGGACTACACCACCATCGGGCTTCTGCCAGCCCACCTGTTGGAGGGCGTCCGGGCCGCCGATCTGGCGTCCCTGGACTTCAACCTTCAGCCCGTGGGCAGCGGCCCGTTCCAGGTAGCAGAGGTCCAGACGCAGGAGGGAGACATCGTCTCCATCCTCCTGCAGCCCAATCCTGCATACTACGGTCCCAAACCGTATCTGCAGGGCGTCCGGTTCCGGTTCTACCCGTCCTACCAGAGCGCCTTCCGGGCATTCCAGGCCGGAGAGGTAGAGGGAGTGGGACAGATCACCCTTTCGGAACTGCCCCAGGCCCGACAGGAGGAGGACCTGAATCTCTACTCCGCCCCGCTGGCCAACCAGGTGCTGATTTTCCTGAATCTGGCGAAGAAGGACGAACTGCCCTTCTTCCAGGAGAAAGAGGTCCGGCAGGCGCTCCTCTACGGCCTGGACCGGCAGAAGTTGGTGGACGGGGTCCTGGACGGGCAGGCCATCGTGGCCCACAGCCCCATCCTGGCCGAAACCTGGGCGTACGACGAGGGCATCCGCCGCTACGAGTACGACCCGCAGAAGGCCGGCGCGCTGCTGGACGGGACCGGCTGGACGGTCCCACCGGGCGGGCAGGTCCGGACGAAAGACGAACGGGCCTTTTCCTTTACCCTGCTCTCGTCCACCGACCCGGTGCATGTGGCCGTCGCGCAGGAGGTGGCCCGTCAGTGGCGGGCCATCGGCATAGACGTGCAGACGGTTGCCCTTCCGCCGCTGGAGATGCGGGACGCGCTGGAACGGCGGGACTACCAGGCCGCGCTGGTGGAACTGTCCCTCCCCGGCAACCCTGACCCCTACCCCCTCTGGCATCAGACCCAGATTACCAGCGGGCAGAACTACGCCGGACTGGACCATCGGCGGATCAGCGAGGTCATAGAGACGGCCCGCATCACGGTGGACCCGACCCGTCAGGCCGCCCTGTACCGGGAGTTTCAGGAACTCTTTGCCGACGAGGTCCCCGCCGTCCTCCTCTACCAGCCCATCTACACCTACGGCGTGGGCCGAAAAGTCCAGGGCGTCCAGATGGGCCCGCTGATGCACCCGTCCGACCGTTTGGCGACCATCTCCTCCTGGTACATCGCCACCCGGCGCGTCATCGTCAGCCAGGCGGAAGTGGCATCTCGCTGATCGCGGATCGCATATCGCTTATCGCGTATCGCTTATCGCGTATCGCTTATCGCGTATCGCGTATCGCTTATCGCGTATCGCTTATCGCTTATCGCGTATCGCTTATCGCTCATCACGTTTCACTTATCACGTTTTACGTTGTCCCATGACGCGAATTCTGGTTGTAGATGCCAATGAGGCCTTCGCCGCGCTTCTCCAGCAGGAACTGGAGAATATGGAGATGCGCGCGGATATTGCGGCCAGCGGGCATGAGGCCCTGCGGGCCACCGCCGCCACCAACTACGCGATGGCCATTGTGGACATGGGACTCCCGGATGTGCCCTCAGCCCAACTGGTCCGCGCCCTTCGCCAGGAGCACCCCGACCTGCGGCTCATGGTCATCCCGCTGGAAGGCGACGGGGTCCCATCGGAACTGGCGGATGTGTCCATCCAGGGCACACTGCCCAAGCCGTTCTTCCTTCCCGAACTGCCGGAGCGAATCCGCCAGGCCCTCACCCGACCGCTGAGGGCTCCGGTAGAGGAAGAGAAAGCCCCGGTTCCCGCTCCGGCGGGTGAGGTGGCCCCGAACGTCCTCCCGCTGATGTCCCGGCTGGCGCAGGAAGTGGGCGCCGAGGCCGTCCTCCTGATCCGGGGGGGCGAACTGGTCGCCCATACGGGCCGGATGAGCGAAAACGGCGTCTCTGCTCTCACTGCTCTGGTTGCCGATGCCTGGCGGGCATCCACGCGCGTCGCCCAGATTCTGGGCAAGGAACAACTTCGCTTTGAGCAGAGCATTGAAGGGGCTGAGTACCTGCTCTATTCCCTGGCGATTACCGAAGACCTCATCCTCTCCGTCGTGGTGGCGGGCAAAGTCCCCCTGGGGATGATCCGCCACCGGGCCAAAGAGACGGCGGAGGAGATTCGGAAAGCGCTGTAATTTACTCCCTGCGCCCTGCGACTTGCGACCTGCGCCCTGTGACTTGCGACTTGCTCCCTGCTCCCTGCGACCTGCGACCTGTACCATGCGCCTGGTTCTCATAGACGGTCACGCTCTGGCCTACCGGGCCTTCCACGCCCTGCCACTGGAAGGTTTCGCCACGCGCGCCGGCGAGCCCACCAACGCCACCTACGGCTTCACCTCCACCCTCCTCCACATTCTCCAGGAACTGAAGCCCGACTACATCGCCGTCTGCTTTGACGCGGGCCACTCCGGGCGGGACGAGATTTACCCCGACTACAAGGCCCACCGGGACCGCATGCCCGACGAGATGCGCGTCCAGATGGACCGCATCCGTCAGATTGTCCAGGCCTTCGGCATCCCCATCGTGGAGGTCCCCGGCGCGGAGGCCGACGATCTGCTGGGTGCCCTGGCCCGGCAGGCCGCCGCTCAGGGCCTGGAGACCGTCATTGTCACCGGCGACAAGGACCTCCTGCAACTGGTGGGGCCGGCCGTGAAGGTCTTCCTGGCCGGCCGCCGTCTCTCCAACGGCACCGTCTACGACGAAGATGCTGTCCGCGCCCGCTACGGCGGCCTCTCCCCGGCCCAACTCCGGGACTATAAGGCTCTGGTGGGCGATAAATCCGATAACATCCCCGGCGTCCACGGCGTCGGCGAGAAGACCGCCACCGAACTCCTCCGCAGGTACGGTTCCCTGGAGGAAATCTACAGCCACCTGGACGAAGTGACCCCGCCCCGCTATCGGGAGACGTTGGAGAAGAACCGGGACGCCGCCTTCCTGAGCCAGCGACTGGCGACCATCCGCACCGACCTGCCCGTCTCCCTGAACCTGGAGGAGTGCACCGTCCGCAACTACGACCGGGCGCGGGTGACCGAACTCTTCCGCCAACTGGAATTCCGCTCCCTCCTGGACCGCCTGCCGGAAGTGCCAGGCACTTCGGAAGTGCCTGGCACATCAGCCCCCTCCCGCCCCACCCAACTCCCCCTATTTGAGGTGCCCGAGCCAAAGAAACCTGCCCGCCGCGCCGTCCCGACCGTCCCCCACGTCGTCCGGGAACCGGAGGAACTGGCCGCACTGGTGGCCCAACTGGCCCGTGCCCCCGCCGTCACCTTTGACACCGAGACCACATCCGAGAACCCCATGCGGGCCGACCTGGTGGGCCTGGCCTTCACCGACCGGGAGGGGGAGGGCTGGTACATCCCCGTCGGCCACCGTCGGAGCCGTCAACTCCCCCTGGATCAGGTCCTGGAGGCGGTCCGGCCCCTTCTGGAAGACCCCCGCGTCCCCAAGCAGGCCCACCACGCCAAGTACGATATGACCGTCCTGGCCCGGCACGGCGTCCGCGTCCGGGGCCTGGCCTTTGACACGATGATCGCCGAGTGGCTCTGCGACCCTGCCAGCCACAACCTGGGGCTGAAAAGTCTGGCCTTTATCCGGCTGGGCGTGGAAATGACCAATATCCAGGACCTCATCGGCTCCGGGCGCAAGCAGGTGACCATGGCCGACGTGGAGATAGAGGACGCCGCCGCTTACGCCGCCGCCGACGTGGACATGACCCACCGGCTGATCCCCATCCTGGAGCGGGAACTGCGCCAGAAGGGCCACTGGGACCTCTTCGTAGAGATGGAACTCCCGCTGGTAGAGGTCCTGATGGAGATGGAGATGACAGGGGTGGCGCTGGATGTGGACTTTTTGGGGCGGATGTCCGCCGAACTGGGGGCGCGACTGGCGGAACTGGAGGACCGGATTCAGGGGATGGTGGGGATGCCCTTCAACATCAACTCCGGCCCCCAACTGGCGGAGGTCCTCTTCGGCATCCTGCGGCTCCCCACGAAAGGGGTTCCCCGGACCTCCACCGGCCGCTACTCGCTGACGGCGGAGGTGCTGGAATCGCTGCGGGGCGCGCACCCCATCGTGGACCTCATCCTGGAGCACCGGGAACTGACCAAACTGAAGTCCACCTACGTGGACGCGCTGCCCGCGCTGGTGAACCCCGCCACCGGGCGGCTGCATACCTCGTACCACCAGACGGGGACGGTCACGGGGCGTGTCTCCTCCAGCGACCCGAACCTGCAGAACATCCCTATCCGTTCCCCCCTGGGGCGGCAGGTGCGGCGGGCCTTCGTCGCCCGGCCCGGCTGGGTGCTCCTGGGCGCTGACTACTCCCAGATTGAACTGCGCGTCCTGGCCCACATCTCCGGTGACCCCGGCCTGACCGCCGCCTTTCAGCGCGGGGAGGACATCCACGCCTCCACTGCGGCGGCGATTTTTGAGATTCCCATAGACCAGGTCACCCCCGAACAGCGCCGTTTCGCCAAGCAGGTGAACTTTGGTTTGGTCTACGGCATGAGCGTCGGGCGGCTGGCGCGGGATGCGGGAATCCCCCAGATGGAGGCCGAGAACTTCGTCGCCCAGTACTTCGGACGGTTCCCGAAGGTGCGGGAGTACCTGGAGCGGACCCTGGCCCAGGCCAAGAACCAGGGGTACGTGGAGACGCTGCTGGGCCGCCGGCGGTACTTCCCGGTCCTGCAGAGCGCCTCCCCGGCTCAGGAGCAGGCCCGGCGGCGGGCAGAGCGGGAGGCCGTCAATGCCCCCATCCAGGGCTCCGCCGCCGACATCATCAAACGGGCCATGCTGAACCTGCACCGGGCCCTGCACCATCGGGGTCTCTCCACCCGGATGATCCTTCAGGTCCACGACGAACTGGTCTTTGAGGTTCCCCAAGAGGAACTCCCCGTGGTCATCCCGCTGGTGCGGGAGATGATGGAGTCCGCCTACCCGCTGCGCGTCCCCCTCAAAGTGGACCTGCGCGGAGGGGCGAACTGGGGGGAGATGGGGGACGTGAAGAGTGAAACGCAAAACGTAAAATAAAAAAGAGGGTTGGGGGCGGTGGCTTTGTCGCCGCCCCCAAATCCCCCTTTTTCCCCTGCGGGGTAACTACCTGCCCGAGTCGGTTTGCGGATAACGTAGCGCAGGTTGTCAGCCTGCAGGCAGGCCTGGCGGCCTGCGCTACAGGGGCATATCGTTGCCGCGTCCTGGATGGCGCTTGCCCAGAGGCTTCCTGGTAGGGTAGTTGCCCTGCGGGTATCTATTTTCAAGGCAGGAGGAACAGATGACCGGTAAGAACTCCGGAGGCCTGACCGATGTGCCCGGCATCCGGGTAGGGCACGCCACCGACCCGGTAGGGCTGACGGGCTGCACCGTCGTCCTGTGCGAGGAGGGGGCCGTGGGCGGGGTGGACCAGCGGGGCGGCGCGCCGGGCACCCGCGAGACGGACCTGCTGCGCCCGATGCATCTGGTGGAGCGGGTGCATGGGGTGTTGCTGACCGGCGGCTCGGCCTTCGGCCTCGCCGCCGCCGACGGCGTTGTGCGCTACCTGGAGGAGCGCGGCGTCGGTTTTGACGCCGGCGTGGCGAAGGTCCCCATCGTCCCGGCGGCGGTCATCTTTGACCTGAACCTGGGCGACCCAACGGCGCGGCCGGATGCGGCGATGGGCTACGCTGCCTGTCAGGCCGCCACCAATGGCCCCGTCGCCGAGGGGAACGTGGGCGCGGGGACCGGCGCCAGCGCGGGCAAACTCCTGGGCATCCTCCGCGCAATGAAGACCGGCGTCGGCAGCGCAGCGGTTCACCTGGAGGACGGGCTGGTGGTGGCCGCGCTGATGGTCGCTAATCCCTTTGGCAATGTCGTGGACCCCCGGAGCGGGCTGATTCTGGCCGGCGTCCGTCCGCCCGATATGGAGCGGCCCGCCGATGTCCTTCCCATTCTCCAATTCCTCCACGAACAGGGGGTGCTCCGCCCCTTCCCTGCCACCAACACCGTCATCGGCGTCGTGGCGACCAACGCCCGGCTGAACAAGGAGGCGGTCAACAAAGTCGCCCAGATGGCCCAGGACGGCATCGCCCGCGCCGTCCGCCCGGCCCACACGATGTACGACGGCGACACCCTCTTCGCTCTGGCGACGGGGGAGAAACCCGCCGACGTGAACCTGGTCGGGGCCTTTGCGGCGGAGACCGTGGCCCAGGCCATCGCGCGGGCGGCAACGATGGCGGAGAGCGCCGGTGGGCTTCCGGCCTACCGCGACCTCTTTGGCAAAGTGGGCAATGTGGGGTAAAATAATGGCATGGAGGAAATACAGATATGCCCAGAGAAATCCTCTTCCTTGTAGAAGAAGCACCGGAGGGTGGATACATTGCCCACGCCCTGGGATACCCGATATTCACCGAAGCGGATACGTGGGATGAACTGAAAGAAGCGGCCCGGGACGCGATTCGTTGCCATTTTGATCGGGAAGAACGGCCCGCACTACTCTACCTGCGTGTCGTCCGAGAGGAAGTCGTGCCTGTATGAGAATTCCTCGGGACCTGAGTGGTGAAGAACTGGCTTTCCTGCTACAGCGCTTCGGCTACCATATCACCCGCCAGACAGGAAGCCACATGCGCTTGACCACTTTACAGGGGGGAGAGCACCATATCACAATCCCTCGTCACAGGCCGCTGCGAGTTGGCACGCTGAATGGCATCTTGAGAGAAGTTGCACAACATCTTGGAATAGACCGCGAAACATTGCTCAGAGCACTCTTTGAATAAGGGAGGACCCTGATGCCCAATCCCGAACTGCAATCCATCGCTACCGTCCTGCTGGAGCGCATCCAGCAATTCCAGCCCGTCGTCGTCACCGAAGATGTCGGCACGGTCGTGGAGGTCGGGGACGGTATTGCCCGCGTCTCCGGACTCCCCACCGTCCAGATGAGCGAACTGGTCACCTTCCCCGACGGCACTATGGGAATGGCCTTCAACCTGGAGGTGGACAACGTCGGCATCATCATTATGGGCGACTACACGAACATCCGGGAGGGCGACCTGGTCCGCCGCACCGGGCGCATCGTCTCCGTGCCGGTGGGCGATGCCCTGTTGGGCCGCGTCGTGGACGCGCTGGGCCGCCCCATAGATGGCAAGGGCCCCGTCCGCACCGACAAATACCGCCCCATTGAGCGCATCGCGCCGGGCGTCGTTGTCCGCCAGAACGTGGACACGCCGGTCCAGACCGGTATCAAGGCCATAGACGCGATGATTCCCATCGGCCGGGGCCAGCGGGAACTCATCATCGGCGACCGGCAGACGGGCAAGACCGCCATCGCTATAGACACCATCATCAACCAGAAGGGGAAGGACCTCTACTGCATCTATGTTGCCATCGGGCAGAAGCGGGCCCAGATTCGGCAGGTGGTGGCGACCCTGGAACGGTACGGCGCGATGGAGCACACCATCGTGGTGGTGGCGTCCGCTTCGGAGCCGGCCGCGCTCCAGTACATCGCCCCCTACGCGGGCTGCGCGATGGGCGAGGAGTTCATGGAGACGGGCCGGGACGCCCTCGTCGTCTACGACGACCTCTCCAAGCACGCTTGGGCCTACCGTCAGGTCAGTCTGCTCCTGCGCCGTCCGCCGGGCCGGGAGGCCTACCCCGGCGACATCTTCTACCTGCACTCCCGCCTGTTGGAACGGGCCGCCCGCCTGGCCAACCACTACATCATCGTCCCGAAGGACGCTCCAGCGGATGCAACCGAAGGGGTGGACGGGCAGGTCTACGTCGGCCCGCTGGGCCGGGAACGGGCCGAGGAGCGGCTGAAGGAACTGGGCGACGGGTACGAAATCCGCAAGAAGTCCGGCACCGGCGGGAGCCTCACCGCGCTCCCTATCGTGGAGACCCTGCTGGGCGACGTGACGGCCTATATCCCGACCAACGTCATCTCCATCACCGACGGGCAGATTTATCTGGAGACGGACCTCTTCAATGCGGGCATCCGTCCCGCCATCAACGTGGGCATCTCCGTCTCCCGCGTCGGTGGCGACGCGCAGACCCGGGCGATGAAACAGGTCGCGGGCGGCCTGCGGCTGGACATGGCCAGTTACCAGGAACTGGCGGCCTTCGCTCAGTTGGGCTCCGAACTGGACGAGGCGACCCAGCGGAAACTGGACCGGGGCCGTCGGCTGACGGAACTCCTCAAACAGCCCCAGTACGAACCGGTCCCGTTGGAGGAGCAGGTGATGATCATTTACGCTGGCACCCACGGCTATATGGACTATGTGCCGGTGGCGAAGGTCCGGGAGTACGAGCGGTCGTTCCTGAATTTTATGCGGACGATGCACCCGGAGGTCGGCGCCGACATTGCGGCCCGAAAAGAACTCAGGAAGGAAACGGAGCAGGCCCTGCAAGGCGCGTTGGAGGAATTCAACCGCCGATGGACGGTGTGATGCCGGATCCGGCTTCGCCGGGGAGGAGTGGGATGGATGAAATCCTGACGATGGAAGAGATGAGGGAGCGATATCCCGGGGAATGGGTACTCATCGGCTGCACGGAACTGGACCCCGAAATGAGGATCCTTCGCGGCAGAATTTTGGCCCATTCGTTGGATATAGATGAAGTTTACCGGCAGATTCCCCTCTCGCTCCTGGTAGACGACCAAATCGTTGCTCTCGCGGTTGAATATATGGGCGAAGTGCCGGAAGATGTGGTGGTTGTGCTGTGAGTACCAGGCACTATCGTCTCCCGTCGTTTCCGCAGCGAAAACTGCTACTGGTGCGTGCTGCGATTGGCTCTGAAAAAGGTATTCCGATCCGCCTCAATTTGTTGCTGGATACCGGTGCCCGATACACTCTGCTGCCGGTGGAAATTGTCAGGGCCGTGGGCTGTGAAATTCATAGCCCTTTGCGCCGGATTCCTGTGATGACCGCTCAGGGAGTCATCCAGGCTCCGATTGTGGAGGTTCCCTGGTTCCATTGCCTGGGTCAGCGGATAGAAAGGTGGCCTGTGATCGCTCATACTTTGCCGCCTGAGAGTTTCGTAGACGGCCTGTTGGGGATGGGCTTTCTGACCCGTTTTCAGGTCACGATCGTCCTGGATCAGGCCCGGAGTGCAGAGATCATCCTGCGAGTTCCTGACTGATTCGGAGAGATTGCGATGGAGACCCTGCGAGAAATCCGCCGACGCATCCGCAGCGTCCAGAACCTGGCCCAGATGACCCGCGCGATGGAGGCCGTCTCCGCCTCTAAGGTGCAGAAGGCCCAGGCCGCGGTTATGGCGACCCGCCCCTACGCTCACCGCGCCTGGGAGGTCATCGTCAACCTCTCCGGCGTGCCGGGCATCCCCCTGCACCCGCTTCTGACGGTCCGGGAGCCGGTCCGTTCTGTACTTCTGGTCGTCTTCACCAGCGACCGGGGGCTCTGCGGCGCCTATAACCACAACGTGATCCGCGCCGCTACCGACTATGCCCGACTGTTGGGCGTTCCGGTGCGTTATGTCGCTGTGGGCAAGCGGGGGCGGAACATCCTCTGGCGGCTGCGCGTCCCGTTGGTGGCCGAATTTCACGGCCTGCCCGCTGTTCCCCGTTTCACCGACATCACCGCCATCGCCCGGCTGGCTATGGAGGAATTCCTCTCCGGCCGGTCCGATGAGGTCTTTCTGGTCTACACCGACTTTATCCACCTGCTCCGTCAGCGCGCGGTAGCGAAGCGGCTGCTGCCGCTGCGGCCCACCTGCCTGGAGGACCAGGTCGTCTGTGAGTACGTAGTGGATATGCGGCCTGCGGCGGTGGCGGATTACATCTATGAGCCCTCTCCGGAGGCGCTGCTGAACGTTGTCCTGCCCCGTTTCACCGAACTGCAGGTCTACCAGGCGGCGCTGGAGGCGGCGGCCAGCGAGCATGCGGCCCGCCGGGCAGCGATGCGCAACGCCACCGACAACGCCGAAGAACTCATCCGGGACCTGACCATCATCCGCAACAAGGCCCGCCAGCACGCCATCACCAAAGAGTTGCTGGACATCGCGGGTGGTGCGGAGGCGTTGCGGCAAATGCAGGAGGTATAGAAAATGTCGTCTATAGTTAGAGGCAAGCCTGTGCAGGTCAACAGGGAAGAGATTCTCCAGAACTTTCTGGTTTACTTCCAGCAAGTTGAAGAAGGAGAAACCGTAGTGATTTTGGAGGCCGGTAAACCTGTAGCGGAAATCCGCCCTCTGAGTATTCCGGGTTCTCGTTTGCGCCCTTTCGGATTGTGTGCTGGGGAATTCCTGGTGCCGGACGATTTTGATGCGCCTTTACCCGACCATATTATTCGGGAGTTTGAGACCGGATGAGGCTGCTTTTGGATACCCAATTCTGATACCAGCAGTTCGCTGCGAACATTAGACATGCTCCAGGGGGAGACAGATGGCAGACGTGATGACGCTCACCGTTGCGCCTGAGACGATTCCTCTGACAAAAGACGCCGACGGGGTGATCCGCGTGGGAAATACCCGGGTGACCCTGGACACGGTGATCACCGCCTTTCTGGAAGGGGCGACTCCGGAAGAAATTGTGCATCAGTACCCATCCCTGGACCTGACCGATGTCTATGCGGTGATTACCTATTATCTACGGCGACGGGCGGAGGTGGATGCTTATCTTCAAGAGCGGCAAGAACAGGCAGAGCGGGTTCGGGAAGAGAATGAATATCGCTTTGACCCATCCGGCATCCGGGAGCGATTACTGGCACGGCGAACCCCAAGGGGATAGCCAACCGTTGGTTTTTATGCAGAATCTGTAGCACTATCAGCACGCATCCCGCGGGAACACTGCGGCACTGCGGTATAATAAATAGAACGCTATTACCGCGGGAGGTTGTGATGATCCGACTTGCTGCTGATGAAAACTTTAACCACGACATCATCCGGGGACTGTTGCGTCGGAATCCCTATCTGGACATCGTCAGCGTTCAGGATGCGGGCCTTTCAGGAGCAGACGATGCGACCGTGCTGGAATGGGCGGCCCGGGAAGGGCGAGTGTTGTTGACTCATGACGTCTCAACGATGACCAGGTATGCCCGTGAGCGTGTTCGGGCCGGTAAACCAATGCCAGGTGTTTTTGAGGTCAGCCGTAAAGTTCCCATCGGCCAGGCGATAGAGGACCTTCTCCTGATCGCTGAATGCAGTCAGGAGGGGGAGTGGGAAGGACAGGTGCGTTATCTGCCATTGCGGTGACCCGATATGGCCCAGGTACTCCCACCAGAACTGGAAGAAATTGTCTCCCAACTCCGGGCGATGGGAGCCCGGCGGATCATCCTCTTCGGTTCGCAGGCGAGGGGCCGGGCGCGCCGGGGCAGCGACATTGACCTGCTGGTGATCTTTCACGATCAGCGGACATTCAAAGAACGGATGCGGGACATTTATGCTCAACTGGAGACGGACGCGGACGTAGATATTCTGGCCTACAATCCGGAGGAGTTTGAGCGCATCCGGCACCGTTCTTTTTTCCGACGTGTCCTGGCTGAAGGAAGGGTGCTCTATGAGGCCTGAGTTTCGGGAAGAGGCAGAATGGTGGTTGCGTCAGGCGGAGTCGGATTTTTCTGCCCTGGACATTCTATTCCAGGCCCAAAAGTACGACCTGGTCTGCTTTCTGGCCCAACAGGTGGCCGAAAAGGCGCTCAAAGCTTACCTGTTTCTTCAGGGCGAAGAGCCTCCTCCGACCCATTCCATCGCCCGACTGTGCTCGGTGGCTGCCCGGTTTGACCCGGCCTTTCAGACTCTGCGATCAGAGGTCAAGAAGTTGACTCCCTACTATGTGGATGCCCGATACCCCAATGCTCTGGAAGAGATTCCTGCGCTCTACTTTGAGGCCGGAGATGCCCAGGAGGCCATCCGATTGGCCGAACAGACCCTTCAATTCGTAAAACAACGATTCCCCCTGCAAGGAGGTTAGAATGCCCCGTCAGGTAGTTGGCAGAGTGGTCCAGGTTAAGGGCGGCGTGGTGGATGTGGAGTTTGCCCCCGAGGACCTGCCGGACATCTACAGTGCGGTGGAGATTCCCCTGAATGGCCGCCGCCTGGTTCTGGAAGTGGAACAGCAACTGCCCAACAACTGGGTTCGCTGCGTGGCGATGGACACCACCGACGGCCTCCAGCGCGGCCTGCCGGCCTACACCACCGGCGAGCCGATCAAAGTCCCGGTGGGTCCGGCGACATTGGGCCGCATCTTCAACGTCCTGGGCGAGCCCATAGACGGCAAGGGCCCGGTGGAAGCGACAGAGTACCGGCCCATCCATCGTCCCGCGCCGCCCTACGAGGAACAGGCCACCTTCAGCGAGTTCTTTGAGACCGGCATCAAGGTGATTGACCTGATCGCCCCCTTCACGCGCGGCGGGAAGACCGGCGTCTTCGGCGGGGCCGGCGTGGGCAAGACGGTCATCATCGCCGAGTTGATGTACACTATCGCCAAGTACCACGGCGGCGTCTCCGTCTTCGGGGGTGTAGGGGAGCGGAGCCGTGAGGGCACCGAATTTTACCTCTCCCTGACCGAGATGGGCGTCATAGACCGCGCCGTGATGGTCTTCGGGCAGATGAACGAGCCGCCGGGCGTCCGCTTCCGCGTCGGCCTGACCGCGCTGACGATGGCCGAGTACTTCCGGGACCAGGGGATGGACGTCCTGCTCTTCATTGACAACATCTACCGCTTCGTGATGGCAGGGATGGAGGTCTCGGCGCTGCTGGGCCGGATGCCCAGCGCGGTCGGCTATCAGCCCACCCTGGGCACCGATATGGGGGAACTCCAGGAGCGCATCACCAGCACCCGTCGCGGCTCTATCACCTCCATGCAGGCTGTCTACGTCCCCGCCGACGACTACTCCGACCCCGGTCCGGTGACGACGTTCGCCCACCTGGACGCGACCATCGCGCTGGAGCGGCGGCTGGCCGCGCAGGGACTCTACCCGGCGGTGGACCCGCTGGCGTCCACCTCGCGCATCCTGGACCCGCGCATCGTCGGCGAAGACCACTACAACGTGGCCCGGGAAGTGCAGCGGGTGCTGCAGCGCCACCAGGACCTCCAGGACATCATCGCCATCCTGGGCGTGGAGGAACTCTCCGATGAGGACAAACTCATCGTCGCGCGGGCCCGTAAAATCCAGCGCTTCCTCACCCAGCCAATGCACGTGGCGGAGCGGTTCACCGGCCGCGCGGGCCGCTACGTCCCCATCGCCGAAACCGTCCGGGGGTTCCGGGAAATCCTGGAGGGAAAACACGACGACCTGCCCGAAGAGGCCTTCTACATGGTTGGCACGATTGACGAAGCCGTGGAGAAAGCCAGACAGTTAGGAGTGAGGTAAATGAGACAAGTGTTGATTTATCCCGGCGAGGACGGATTCTGGGTGGCTGAATGCCCTAGTCTCCCTGGATGCATCAGCCAGGGAAAGACCCGGGAAGAAGCGATTGCCAATATTAAAGAAGCGATCCGGGGCTATATAGCGGCTCTGCAAGAAGATGAACTCCCAGTGCCGGAAGAACATTTCAGCGCCCTACTGGTTGCCGTATGAGCAAATTGCCCCAGGTTTCTGGAAGAGAGTGCGCAAAGGCGCTGTTCAAGGCTGGCTTCTATTTGAAGCGACGGGAAGGAAGCCACATGATCCTGCGCCGCGATGTACCTTTTGCGCAAGTAGTTGTACCGGACCATCCGGAACTGGATAGGGGTACGTTGCGCGCGATTATTCGCCAGGCGGGGCTCAGCGTGGAAGAGTTCGTGCATTTGTTGCATTTTTAGGAGCTATCTATGGGTCTTCAATTGGAAGTCGTCACACCCGAAAAGCAACTCTTCAGCGGCGAAGTGGATTCGGTTCTGGCCCCCGGCGCGGAGGGGGAACTGGGCATCCTCCCCCACCACGCGCCGCTGATGGCCGCCCTGAGGGTGGGAGAACTGGTGGCCCGGCGGGGGGAGGAGGAACTTCTCTTCGCCATCCACGGTGGCTTCATCCAGGTCCTGCCGGACCGGGTGATTGTACTGGCGGATGTGGGGGAACGGGCCGATGAGGTGGACGCGGAGCGGGCAGAGAGGGCCCGCCGGGAGGCGGAGGAACTTCTGAAGAAAGAACCGCCGCCGGAACTGCGGGCGGAGGCGATGATGGCCCTGCGGAAGGCCCAACTGCGCCTGCGGGTCGCCCGGCGTCAGCGTCCCCGCCGCCCTCCCGAAGAACACTCATAGCCTGCGTTTCACGTTTCACGTTTCACGTTTCACTTTTCACGCTTTTCATCTGAGGAGGCCACTTTGCCCGGCAAAGAAATGGGTATTGATCTGGGTACCGTCAACGTACTGGTCTACGTGCGGGGCCAGGGAGTGGTCCTGCAGGAGCCATCGGTTGTGGCGGTCTCGTTGCACGAGCGCAAAATCATCGCAGTGGGCGAGGAGGCCCGGGCGATGCTGGGCCGCACCCCGGGCACGCTGGAGGTCGTCCGCCCTCTGAGGGACGGCGTCATTGCCAACTACACCGTTACCGAACGGATGCTCCGCTACTTCATCCGCAAGGCAGGCGGCGCGTCCTGGTTCTTCCGCCCCCGGGTGATGATCAGCGTCCCCTACGGGGTGACCAGTGTGGAGCGGCGGGCCGTGCGAGAGGCCGCACTGGATGCTGGCGCCGGTCGGGCCTACCTGATCCCCGAACCACTGGCCGCCGCTATCGGCGCCGGGTTGCCCGTAGATACTCCTTCGGGGAACATGGTGGTGGACCTGGGCGGCGGAGCCAGCGAGGCCGCCGTCATCGCGATGAACGGCATCGTTGTCGCCAACTCCGTGCGAGTGGGCGGGCTGCGGCTGGACGAGGCCATCATTGCCTACGTCCGTCGCAAGTACAACCTGCTCATCGGTCAGCCGACGGCGGAGGAGGTCAAAATCCGTATCGGCAGCGCGCTTCCGCTGGACCCCCCGCTCAAGATGGAAGTCCAGGGGCGGGACCAGGTGACAGGGCTTCCGCGCATTGTGACACTGAGTTCAGACGAGGTGACAGAAGCCATCAACGAGCCGCTGATGGCCATAATGGGGGTCATCAAAGGAGTACTGGAGCGGACGCCGCCGGAGTTGGCTTCGGACATCATTGAGCGGGGCATCGCGCTGGTGGGGGGGACCGCTCTCCTGCGGAAGATAGACGAACTGGTCACCCGGGAGACGGGGGTACCCGCCTGGGTGGCGGAAGCGCCGATGGCCTGCGTGGCCATTGGGGCCGGAAAGGCCCTGGAACAGTACGAAATTCTCCGGCGTAGCGTGCCGGATATGGACGCGTAGATTCAGTTCCCCCGATGGAAACGTTGGGGCGGGCGGCAAATGCCGCCCGCCCCAACGTTTCCCCGCCCCTCTGCCCTGTTGGGGTTCCCTGATCCCTTCGCATCCCCCAGAAGCCCGAGCGCATCCAGGGTCAGAAGCGTATCGCGGGAATGTCAGAGACCTGGGCCGATGTTATCCCACAGCACTGGTAATCTGGGAGAACACCCGGCTGAGTTGGGTCCCCAGGATAGTGAGGATGATGACCACAAACGCAAAAGGGGGCAACAACCATTGGTTGCCCCCTGTGATCCGAAAATCAGTACAACGATTCGCGGCTACTCCGCCAGCGCGCGGCGCATCTGCTCCAGTTGTCCGGCGAAACTGCCATCCACCACCCGGTCGCCGATGCGGACGACCAGCCCGCCCAGCACTGCCGGGTCCACCCGGAAAGCCACCTCGGGCTCGCGGCCCAGCCACGAGGCCAGTTCCCGCCGCACGATGGACGCCTCCGCCTCCGTCAGCGGGAGCGCGCTGGTCACCACCACCGGGCCCTCGGCGGGCATCTCTTCGGGCAGAATCTCCACCCGGCCCTCGCGCACCCCGCTGAAGAAGGCCGCCACCAGCGCGCGCTGTCGCTGCTCGTCCAGCGCTTCCCCCACCAGTTTGTGCGCGGCCGCCATCGCCAGCGCGACAATCTGCTCCCGCATCTGGCCCAGGAGTTGTGCCCGCTCCGCCTCCGCCTCCTGGCGGGCTGTGGCGCGGATGCGCTCCGCCTCCTCCCGCGCCTGGGCCAGGAGTTTCTCTCGTTCCTCCTGGGACCTCCGTCGGGCCTCGGCGACCATCTCTTCTGCCTCCGCCCGGGCCCGGGCCAGAATCTCCTCCCGCTCCGCCTCTATACGGGCCCGTGTCTCTTCCGCTGCGCGCGCGTCCTCCAACCCCTTCTGGATTCGCGCCTGCCGCTCCTGCAATATCTTTTGAATGGGTTTATATCCCACCGCTCTCAGGATGAATAGCAGGAGCAGGAAAGAGACAATCTGGGCCAGCAGCATCCAGGGATTGATCCCTAAACCTTCCATGCTGGCCTCCTCACACTACGAAAAGCAGGATCAGTGCGACCACCAGGGCGTAGATGGCGATGGCCTCAGCAAACGCGATGGCCAGGATCATGTTGGTGAGAATGGTACCCGATGCCTCGGGATTCCGTCCGGTGGCCTGGGCCCCACCCAGACCGACCAGCCCGATACCGATACCCGGCCCGATCGCCCCCAGGCCGATCGCCAGAGCAGCCGCCAGCAGTTTCATAACCTCTTTATCCATCCTTTCCCTCCTGTTATTCCGTTTCAAGTTTTACGTTTTCACGTTTTCACGTTTCACGTTAGTGATGCTCCCCATGCCCGGCCGTCGCCACGGCGGTGAACGCCGCCGTCAGCATCATAAAGACCAGGGCCTGAACAGCGCCCACAAACAACTCCAGGATGTAAAAGGCAACCGGCGCCACAAAAGGCACCAGCGAGGGGATGACCACCAGGAGCACCATCCCGGCGAAAATGTTGCCGAATAACCGGAAGCCGAAGGAGATGATCTTGGTGAACTCGCTCAACGTCTCCAACAGGCCCACCAGGAAATTCATCACCCCCATCAAGCCCCCGCTGGTGAGGGCCTTGATATTGATGAACCGGGAAAAATACCCCCACCCCAATGCCTGCACCCCATAGACCTGGGTCATAAAGACCGAAATGAGCGCCAGGGCCAGCGGCACATTCAGGTCGGTGTTGGCGGCTCGCAGGATGGGGATCAGCGTGTACTTCCCCTTCTCGTGGGTCAGGAAAAGCAACGGCCCCACCTGCCGTACTGCATGTCCTTCTCCTTTGTGGGCGTGCTCTATCAGGCCGATGGTCTCAAAACCCGGGATCAGTTTAACCCAGTTGGCGACTAAGATGAACAGGAAGAAAGTAATAAGCAGCGGGAGCATTTTCTCCGATCGCTCCCCCAGGATACCTCGCAGGAAGTTGGCGAGGAACTCGTAGATGGCCTCCACCAGATTCTGCAGTCCCCTCGGCACCATCGCCTCGGGCCGGCCGGCCCGAATGTGCCGGGTGCCGGCCGCAAAGAGACCGATGAGCACCAGGCCGGCCAGGAGCATGCCCATCAGGCTATTGGGCACCCGCACAGGCCCTATCGGAAACGTCTCCGCTGCCATCTGGACATGGGGCTGCACCACCCACTTCTGTCCCAGCGGGCCGATAACACACGAGAACGCACACAGGCCGATCAAGACCAGTACCACCAGGACCGTCACGACTCGCTTCATTCCCACCTCCAGAATGGAGAATCGGAGAATCAAAAAATGAAGGAATCAGCGATTCTCCGATTCTTCTGATTCTTTTGATTCCTTTGATTCTTCTGATTCCCTCCCCTGAGCCCGCCGGGCGGCGGAGAGAGCCAGCCGGACCACCATGTAGAGGCTGACCGGTATACTGGCCAGCACCAGCCCCAGGGTGAACCATGGTTTGGTCCCCAGGCGGCTATCCAGCCAGAGACCTGCGCCCAGCGCCAGCAGGATAACCACCACCGTCAGGCAGCCAATCTGCGCCGCCGCTTCCGCCAGAAACGCCCCCTCCCGCCACCCCAATCCTTTCCGCTCACTCATCGCCCTTCCTCCCGTCCCAGCCGTACACCCTCAACAATCGCCCTCGCCAGCCGATTCCCTTTCGCCAGCATCCGGTTCATCTCCTCCCGCGTGTAGACCAGAAGATTCACATCCAGCGGAAGATCGGAGAAAGCGTCCAGAAACCGGTCAGCCCGCCGCAGGAAAGGCTCACCCTCCCGCATCCGGTCCCGCCCGCCGGGGCATCGCCCCGGATCCCCAGAGACCATCTTATAGAAGGCAGTCTTCCTCCAGCGGCTCACCATCTGGCACTTTGGCCAGAGCCCGCTCAAACTTCGTGCGGTCGCCGCGCCGGGCCCGTTCCTCCAGCCAGTCAGCCGTCATCAATGCCGACACTTTTTCCGCTAGGGCCATTGCAATAAACTGGTTCACGGAAACCCGCTCTCTCCTTGCCAGCGCCCGGACTGCTTTATGAAGGGATTCGGGTAGCCGCACACTGATCGCGCTCATACCATCTCTCCGAGTTCCCTGCTCCTCTGCTCCTCCGCTCCTCTGCTCCTCTGCTCCTCCGCTCCTCTGCTCCTCTGCTCCTCCGCTCCTCTGCTCCTCTGCTCCTCCGCTCCTCTGCTCCTCCGCCCCTCTGCTCCCTGCTCCCGGTCAGAACCACCCCGCGCTGGCCTGCCACACCCACTGGTAGACCGGATAGGCCAGAATGCCCAGCAGGACAATCGCCGCCATCGTGAAGCCCAGCACCCATTTAGAAGGCGCCGGCACCTCCAGCGGTTCCTGCTCCTGCTCAGATCGACGCTCAAAGACCACCTTCACCACGTTCAGGTAGTAGTACAGGCCGATGACGACGTTGACCACACCCACCACCGTCAGCGCGATGAGGCCGCTCTGGATCGCGCCGGCAAAGATGAGCAACTTCCCCACGAACCCGCCGAAGGGCGGCACGCCCCCCAGCGAGAAGAGCGCCAGCATCAGACTCCACCCCAGGAACGACGACCGCCGGGCCAGACCGGAGAAACTCTCCACATCCTCACTCCCGGTCAGGTTGGAGACCAGCACCACCACGGCGAACGCGGCCACGTTCATCACCGTGTAGATGATGAGATAAAAGGCTGCCGACGCCACCCCTATCTGCGAGGCCGCCGCCACGCCGATGAGGACGTATCCGGCCTGGGCGATGCTGGAGTAGGCCAGCAGCCGCTTGATGTTCTTCTGCCAGACCGCGAAGGTGTTGCCCAGCGTCATCGTCACCATAGAGATGGCAACCAGAAGCACCACCCAGGTCGGCTCCAGCGCGGGGAAGAGGAACCGCAGCGCCCGCAGGAGCACCGCGAACCCCGCCGCCTTGGAGCCCACAGAGAGGAACGCCGTGATCGGCGTCGGCGCACCCTGGTAGACATCGGGCGCCCAGAAGTGCATGGGCACCATCGCCACCTTGAACCCGAAGCCCACCAGCACCATCAGGAAGGCCAGCACCGCCAGCGGGAAGGGGATGAACCGCATCGCCTGCGCCAACTGACCGTACCCCGTCCCGCCCGCCAAGGCGTAGAGCCAGGAGAAGCCGTAGAGCATCACCGCCGAACTGAAGGCCCCGAACAGGAAATACTTCAGCCCCGCCTCCGCCGACTGCGGTGTCTCCCGCATGTAACTGACCAGGACATAGGCGCTGATGCCGGTCAACTCCATCGCCACGTAGAGCATCACCAGATTCTCAGCGACCGCCATCAGCGACATCCCTAATAGCGAGAAGAGCAGCAGGCCGTAGTACGGCCCGTCCTGCCGCAACGGCTGGAAGTCCATAGACATCAGCGCCACCAGGATGCCGCCCAGCAGGAACACCGCGCGGAAAACCTGGGCGACGCCGTCTATCCGCACTACACCGCCGAAGGCCGGGCCGGTGGGCAGGGGCGCCAGCAACACCACCGCCAAGATGACGATGAGGCCGGCCGCCGTCCAGAGCCCCAGCATCCGCTTCCGCTCCGCCGGCAGCGCCAGGTCAACCCCCAGCACGACGATGGACAGGGCGAGCAGGAGAATTTCCGGCAGGATGGAGAGAAGCCAGGTCGGGTTGAAGGTTGTGACGCCCATCTAAGCACCTCCCAGGACGGCCAGAACGGATCGGACGCCGGACTGCACCACCGGCAGGAACAGGAGCGGGTAGATGCCGCCCACGATGAGTGGCAGACTCATCAGTGTGATGGCGACCTTATCCAGCGGGCCAATCGGCGGGATGTCGGCGAACTGGGGTTTCAGTTCGCCCATAAAAACGTACTGGAACGCCCGCAGCATATAGGCCGCCGTCCCGATAATCCCCAGCGCCGAGATGATGGCGATGACCGGGTACCAGGGCGCCAGACTGGCGGCCTTCCAGAGTCCCAGGAACACCTGCACCTCGGCGACGAAGGCCAGGAAGCCGGGCATCCCCATAGAGGCGAACCCGGCAATCGCGAACCCCAGCGCCGCCGGTGCCAGCCGACGGATCATCCCACCCAGTTCTTTGATCTCCCGGATATGGGTCCGGTCGTACACCATTCCAACGATGGCGAAAGACATCGCAGCGATGATGCCGTGGGCGAACATCATGGTGACCGCGCCGCTCCAGCCCAGGTCGTTCATCGCGGCGAAGCCCATCAGCACCACCCCCAGGTGGGCGACGCTGGCGAACCCGATGATGTACTTGAAGTCGGTGTGGACCAGGGCGATGAACGTGGCGTAGACGACGTTCATCACCATCAGGAAGACGATGTAGGGCATCCAGAACTTCGCCCCTTCTGGAAGCAGGAGTACGGCGACCCGAAACGCGGTGAACGCCCCGACGTTCTTCAGCACTCCTGCGTGAAGCATGGAGACCGCGGTGGGCGCGGCGGCGTATCCGTCGGGGGACCAGGAGTAGAAGGGCCAGATGCTCGCCAGGACGCCGAACCCCAGGAAGATGGGCAGGAACCAGATGCGCTGGAACTCCGGCGAGAACTTCACCCCGCCCAGCGCGACCATATCAAAGGTCCGCAGGCCGGATGTGAAGTAAATGGCCAGGATGCCGACCAGAGCGACCAGACTCCCCAGAAGCAGGTAGAGGGTCAGTTTCATCGCCCCGTACTCCCGCAGCGGCTTCCAGCCCCAGTTCACGATGAGCAGGTAGATGGGGAAGAGGACCAGTTCGTAGAAGAGGACCAGCAGGAAGAGGTCCAGGAGCGTGAACGCGCCGAAGACCCCCACACCCATCAGCAACAGCAGGGCAAAGAACTCGCGAGGCCGCTCCTCTATGTGCCAGGAGATGAGGACGGCGCAGAAGAGGAGCAGCGCGTTCAAGAGGACCAGCATCACCCCCATCCCGTTGACGCCCACGTAGTAGGACGAGCCGATGATGGGGAGCCAGGGCATCTGCTCCACGAACTGGTACCCGCCCAGAGTCCGGTCGTAGGCCAGAAAGACCCAGACGGCCATAAAGAGAGAGATGAAGGAGCCGGTAGCCGCCAGCACCTTCGGCTCCGTCTGTCGGTCCCTGGGCAACAGCAGAATCAGGACGGCCGTAATCGCCGGTGCAAAGATGATGACGCTGAGGAACGGGAAGGCCATAGTCACCTCACCTTTCTCCTACCAGTGTTAGAGCAGTTTGGTATAGTTCTTCATCCATAATGAGAGGGCCCGCATTGGCAACCACAATCATTGGCTCAATTCCCCAACAATTGCTCCAGAGTCCGCACCTCGGAGATCAGTTCTTCCGGCGCTTCGGTGAAATAGGGGATTCCATGCCGTGCCAGCAACTGGATGAACTCCAATTTGGAAATCCCCAGCAATTCCGCCCCCTTACCGGAAGAAATTCTTCCTTCGCGGAATAACTGGAGCACGATGAGTTCCCGCAGGCGGGCCTCCAATCGCTCCTGAGGAACTTCCAGCGCTCCCAGCAGATCGCGGGGAAACTGCAGATGAACTGTCAGGGTATCCATAGTTCTCTTTCCTACCCGATCAGTCGCATCACCGCCGCATTGAACAGATTGATCAACCACGACGGCCACACACCGATCACGAACATCAGCACCATCAGCGGTGCCAGGGCCACCACCTCACGGGCGTTGATCTCCGGCATCCCCTCCCAGCGCGGGTTCAGCGGCCCCAGAAGCACCTTCTGGATGGTCCAGAGCAGGTAGGCCGCCACCAGCACCAGCCCGATCGTCGTCGCCGCGGTGATGGCCGGGAAGACCGCCCACGCCCCCCGGAAGACCATGAACTCGCTGACGAAGCCGTTCAGCCCCGGCAGCCCCAGTGAGGCCAGGGTGCAGAAGAGCAGGATGCCGCCGTACGCCGGCACCACCACCCCCAGCCCGCCGAAATCCCGCAGGTTGCGGGTGTGCGCCCGCTCGTAGACCACTCCGACCAGGGCAAACATGGCCGCTGCGGTGATGCCGTGGTTGAACATCTGCAGGACCGCGCCGTTGGCCGCCAGCGCCGCGTCCAGCGCGTTCACTCCGCCGCCCAGCGCCTTCGCCGCTACCGCCACCCCCAGCACGACAAAGCCCATGTGCCCCACCGAGGAGTAGGCCACTAGCCGCTTGAAATCGTCCTGGGCCAGGGCGGAGAGGCTACCAACCACCGCCGCCGCCAGTCCCAGCAGCGCCAGCACCCACGCGAACTGCACCGACTGCTCCGGGAAGAGCGGGAGCACCAGCCGCAGGAAACCGAAGGCCCCCAGTTTCAGGAGCACCCCGGCCAGAATCATGGAGCCGGCCGTCGGGGCCTCGGTGTGGGCGTCGGGCAGCCAGGTATGGAAGGGCCAGATGGGGACCTTAATGGCAAAGGCGACCGTGAAGGCCCAGAACCCGATGGTCTTGATGACCGAAATGGGCAGGCCGAAGAGGGAGCCAGTGAACGCGGGCCAGACTTTCTGCAACTCCACGATGTCAAAGGTCTTCGCCGTCAGCCCGATGACCTGGATAGCCAGCAGGAGCCCCAGCGACCCCGCCATCGTGTAGAGCAGGAACTTGAAGGCCGCGTAGGTCCGCGCCGGGACTTTGTACCCGCGCCACAACTCCCGCTCCCCGTGCTCACTCCCCCAGCGGTTGATGAGGAAGAACATCGGGATCAGTCCGATTTCCCAGAAGAGGAAGAAGATGAGCAGGTCCAGCGCCAGGAAGACTCCCAGCATCCCCGTCTCCAGGAACAGGAAGAGGGCGAAGTAGGAGCGGACCTCCTCGTGGATGCTGAAGGAGATAAGGATCGCCAGTGGCGTGAGGAACGTGGTGAGGAGCACCATCACCAGGCCGATGCCGTCAATCCCCACATGGTACGAGGAACCAATCTGCGGGAACCACTCCAGCCGTTCCTCAAACTGGTAGCCGGGCGCGTTCGGCTGGAAGTTGATCCACACGATGACCGAGAGGACCAGTGGGATCAGGCTGATCAGCAGCGAGACCCCCTTGATGAGCCGGTCTTGCTCCTTCGGCAGGAGCATCACCAGTCCGGCCCCGACCAGCGGGATGAAGAGAATCAGGCTGAGCAGATGTTGCCAGAAGAACTCCACGGTCGGACCTCCGTCAGCAGGTATGGAGATATGTGATCTACTTCAGCAAGCGGACAAAGCCGGCCTGCTCAAAGTGGTGATCTGTAGTCAATGCCTCCAGAATCCCACGACGCTTCATAACGACAAAACTGGCACAATCCGTCAGACTCCATTCTTTATCGGGTCGGCTTTTGAGCAGACCCCAGGCCTGACTGTCCAGGTCCTGGTCTATATGCACAATCTCTACGTTGGGCGATGTACGCAGACTCTCTACAAACGCGATGACCATCGGCCGGGGAATGCGAAGCGGGCGCGCCATCAGAGCAATCAACTCGGCAATGATATAGTTGGTTGTGACCACCTTCCGGCCTTCATGACGCGCCGCGCGGTAAATAGACACCACCAGGGAGTGATATGGCTGGGCGGCATCTAAGAGATTCCCCCATCCCGACGTATCAGCAAACAGTTCAGCCATTCTCGCTCCGGCTCATCTCTTTTATTAGAGCCTGGCCAATGTAATCATCGTGCCGGTCAGCCCAATCGGGCACATTGCTCCGGAACGCTCCGATGAATTTCTCCACGGGGTCCTCCAGAGCGGCCTGGACTTCCCGGATGAGCCACTCCAGAACCAACTCCTGAGGGGTTCGCCCGGCTCTGTGGGCCACTCGGAGCAATGGCTCATAGACTTTCTCTGGTATCTCTATCGTCAATGTCCTGTCCACTTACTCATACCCCCAATTCCGCAACTCAATGCAGCGCCGGCCCTCAGGATGGTAAGGGCTGACAGCCCGCACTACTTCCTGTTACGGTGTCACCCCCAGATAGAGCAGATACAGCAGCGCAAAGGTGCACAGGAAGAAGAGGACGGAGATCAGGTAATGCTGGACCTGACCCGTCTGCAGGGCCTGGCGAAACTCCCGGCCAATGGCGCCGACCAGTTTCGCCGACCCGTCCACCATCCCGCCGTCAATGATATACCGGTGGACCCAGCGGTTGAGGATGCCCCACAGTTCGCCCAGGCGGGCCAGGCCGTGCAGGATGCCGTCTATCAGGCCCCGGTCTATCCACTCGTAGGCCGCCTTCGCCAGCCAGAGAGTGGGCCGGATGATGACCAGGCCGTAGAATTCGTCAATGTAGTACTTGTTGCGCAGGACGGTGTGCACCGGCCCCAGCCAGCGGACCAGCGGGTCGGTCTGGCCCTCCGCCAGCGGCTGACGCCCGTAGACCAGCCAGCCCACCAGCAGCCCCAGGAGCGCCGCCCCCACCGAGATAGAGACCGGAATCGGGTTGAACGGCAGCGCCTCCGGCGCCTCCCCCAGCGTCGCGCCGACGAAGTGGTGGAACCAGTTGCCGTGGAAGAGCGCCTTCCCCACCTCGCCGATCACCGGGAAGTCCTCCGGCACGCCGACGAAGCCGAAGAAGAGGGCAAAGAGCGCCAGCATCACCAGCGGCCCCGTCATCACCCACGGCGTCTCGTGGGCGTGCTCGGCGTGGTGGCTGCGCGGCTCACCCAGGAAGGTCAGGCAGATTTGCCGCATTGTGTAGAACGCGGTGAGGAGCGCGCCCGCCGCCAGCGCCCAGAAGACCGTCGGGTTATGCGCCCAGGCGTGGGCCAGAATCTCGTCCTTGCTCCAGAACCCGGCGGTGATGATCGGGAACCCGGAGAGGGCCAGCCCGCCGATGAGGAAGGTCCAGAAGGTGACGGGCATCCGCTTCGCCAGCCCGCCCATTTTCATCATATCCTGCTCGTGGTGGGCGCCGATGATGACCGAGCCGGAGCCCAGGAACAGGAGCGCCTTGAAGAAGGCGTGGGTGACCAGGTGGAACGCGGCGGCGATGTAGGCCCCGATGCCCAGCGCGGCGACCATGTAGGCCAACTGGCTGATGGTGGAGTAGGCCAGCACCCGTTTGATGTCGTTCTGGGCCACCGCGATGGTGGCGGCGAAGACCGCGCTGAAGGTCCCGATGACCGCCATCGCCACCATCGGCGGCGTCCCGGCAGCGTGCTCCAGCCCCACCGAGAGAAGCGGGAACATCCGCACCACCAGATAGACGCCCGCGGAGACCATCGTCGCAGCATGGATCATCGCGCTGACCGGCGTGGGGCCCTCCATTGCGTCCGGCAACCACACATGGAGCGGGAACTGGGCCGACTTCCCTACCGTCCCGGCGAAAATCAGCAACCCCACCGCCGCGGCGACGGAGAGGGTGGGGATCACCGACGGCGTAATCGCCAGTTCGTGCAGCACCTCCTCGTTCCGCAGGATGGCATCAAAACTGAGGGTGCCCGTCTGCGTGTAGAGGTAGGCGATGCCGATGAGCATGATGACGTCGCCGATGCGGGTGGTGAGGAAGGCCTTAATCGCCGCCCGGTAGGCCGACGGCTTCTCAAACCAGAAGCCGATGAGCAGGTAGGAGCAGAGGCCCATAATCTCCCAGAAGATGAAAAGCATCAGGAGATTGTCGGAGACGGTGAGCCCCAGCATCCCGGTGGCGAAGAGGCTAATGTAGGCGAAGAAGCGGCTGTAGCGGGGGTCGCCGTGCATGTAGCCCACGCTATAGATGAAGATGGCCAGACAGGTGATGGAGACGAAGAAGAGGGTGACCGCGGTCAGCGGGTCCACGAAGACCCCCATCTCCAGCGCCACATCCGCCGAAGGAAGCCACGGGATGCTCACGGCGATCGGATGCTCGTAGAGCGCCTCGCCGCCCCAGCCGACCACCGTCCAGAAGACAAACTGGGCCATCAGGAAGGAAAGGGCCATCGCGCCGATGGCGATGGAATGGCTCAGCCGCTTCCAGCGGTTGAAGAAGAGGACGATGAGGGCAAAGGCCAGGAAGGGCGGCAGCGGGATCAGGACGGTCAGGAGTTCCAGGAGTTGGCGAAGGTCCATATCGTCGCTCCTACCACTTCAGCAGAGTGATCTGGTCCATATCGGTGGTCCGGCGGCTGCGGTAGATAACGACGACGAGGGCCAGACCCACGGCGACCTCCGCCGCTGCGACGGCGTAGACGAAGGCCGCGAAGGCCTGACCGACGGCGGTCGTCGGCTCACCGTACCGCCAGAAGGCCAGCAGGTTGAGGATGACGGCATTCAGCATCAATTCCACGCCCATCAGGATGGCGATGGCATTCCGCCGCGCCAGCACGCCGTAGGTGCCGATGCAAAACAGCGCAGCCGCCAGGATGAGGTACCAGGATAGTGGGATCATCATTGACCACTTCCTCCTTTGAGGTCTTGTAAAACCTGCTCCAATCTCGACTTCAGTTCCGGTATGCGCTCGCTTACAACCAGCCAGACAATCTCTGGTCCACTCCGAAGTAGAAATGAATCACTTTGTCTCGCATACCGGCCATTTCTTTCCAGGGTATATCCGGGTAGCGGGCCCGGATGCCTTCCGGCACATTTTTGGCCGCCTCTCCGATGACTTCAATGGAACGCAGAACTGCGTTAATGGTTTTCTTATCCCCCACAAACTGCTCATACGTTATTCCCTGGATAAACTCCAGAGCATACTCCATTTGTTGCAGGATGTCGCTGATATACAGGACCACTGCTCGGGTCATACCGGAACCGCCTGGCTCAGAACGACCTCACGCAATTCCGGCCGCAGACTTCGCCGGGGGACCAAATCCACCCTGAGGCCCAGGACCTCGCTGAGATACAGTTCCGCCCCGACCAATTCCAGCAGGCTGATGGGCCGGAGAAACTCCACCAGAAGGTCCAGATCGCTATCGGGCCCCGCCTCGCCCCGAACATGGGAGCCAAAAACGCCCACCACGACCACCCCGTACCGCTGGGCCAGAATATCCTGATGTGCCCGGATCAGATTCCCAATTTCTTCAAGACTCATCCTCCAATCCCCTCCACCCGGCTACGGAAGCGCCCTTCAGCCCAGCACCGCCGCCAATTCCTCCGCCAGTCGGATGACCTTCTCCGCTTCGGCCGGGCCGATGACGGCGGCCTGGTCATAGCGGGCCAGGTTGCGGTACCGGAGCGCCTCCCGCAGCCGCCGCCCTATCTCGGCGGGCAACTCCCCGGAGCGCACGTACAGTTCCCCAAACCGCCCGACCAGCCCTCCGTGGGTTCGCGGCAGACGTTCTGCCTTCCTCAGGACCAGCCCTTTGACCACCAGTTCCGCGGCGTTGTAGGCCGCATCCACTGCCAGGCGGTAGCGGCCCCTCTCTGCCAACTCGCGGGCCCCCTCCAGATACTCGGCAGCCAGTTCCCACAAGCCCTCAATCTCCGCCCGGCGCAGTTCCTCCGCACTCATCGCATACAATTCCTCCCCGTCCCGGATGGCCCGATACAGGAAGAACGAGGCGGGATACCGGTACTCACTGAGAGAATAGACCAGCGGTTCCACACTCTCCGCGGTCTCCACCGCGGCCCAGAAACTGGCCTCGTCGCAGGCCTGCTCCACGACCCCGGAGCCGTCGGTGCGGAAGACCAGCACGTCCACGTCGCTTTCGGGACGGGCCCTCCCGGCCGCCACACTGCCGTAGAGGAGCACCCGCGCGATGTAGGGCCGCGCCGGGCTCTCCAGCAGACGGGCCACAAAAATCTCTCCTGCCCGCCGTTTCCGTTCCAGAAGGTCCTTCCCGGCCATTGCGGGGTCCATCTCCCCGGTGACTGGACGCCACTCCCCTTCGCTTCGTGGCTCACTACAAGCGCTGTTCTCTAATGGGTACAGGGCGTCGCGAAAATGGTGCCGTCGTGGTAGTAGTTGGCCCAGGCATAGACGGGCCAGTTGGTCAGAGTGAAGAGCAGGCCCAGCGGGCCCGCGAACACCTCTGGCTCCACGAATTCGCCCCGGGCCGCCATTTCCGCCCGACAGGTCTCCCGGGCATTTTTCCAACCAACATAAAACCCCAGCCCCAGCAGAAGGTAGAGACAAACCAGAGCCAGGAAGACCCTCAGACCTATGAAGAGAATTCGTTGATTCATCGGCATTACCCCCAATCTTCCAGCCGGAACCCGCTGGCAAACGGGTTTACAAAACGAACCCCTTCCACCACATCACGGCCCGGAAAATCTTCCGTGAAAATGACCGGAATCTGGTTCAGCCGGGCCGTAGCCCAGATCATCGCATCCCAGAAATGAAACCGATGGTCTCGCACGCCCCGAATCGCTTCCAGAACCACCGGACCGGTCAGGCTCAGCACCATCCAGAACCGTAGATAATTCTGAACCCGTTCGTACCCTTCCTCCACCGTCAACGGGGCCGCGATTTTCCGTGTTACAGCCACAAAGAATTCGGCCAGCACCTGGGTACTGATCACGCCTCGCCCCTGGACCACCAGAGCATCCAGGAGCCGGATCGCTTGCCGCTGCTTCTCCGGCTCCGAGCGGTCGTAGGCGTAGACCAGAACGTTCGTATCCAGGAAAATCCTACCGATCATAAAGGTCTTCGCGTCGCCAGGCCCGCTTTCCAGCCACAGGCCCCTGTTGCAACAGATGCTCCAGGAATGCCCGCTCCTGCTCCCAGGCCCTCAGATCAGGTCGGAAAGGGACAAAAGCCCCGATCTGCTCCACCGCTTGTCGGATGATTTCCGCTTCCGCCATGCCGCGCTCGCGGGCCAGCCACTTCAATAATGCCTCCTGGTGGGGTGTCAGATAGATTTGCTTGCGAACCATTTGCACCATACCCATTCCCTCCTCCAGTGCCGCTATACATCACATTATACATCAACTCAACCAGGAGACAACTATAGAGGACGCACTGAACGCGAACGGTCACCGGCACAGTTCGCGTTCATTCGCGTCCCCGCTTACCGCTCCCGCACAATCGTCACCGCGCCGATGAGGGCTATCACCAGCAGGACCGAGGCGACCTCAAAGGGGAGTGCGTACCCCTCCGGGTCCACCAGCGTCACCCCCAGGACGTGGATGGTGTTCTCCGGGACTGCCTCCGCCATAATGTTGGGGCGGATGTTCTGCAGGATCAGGAAGGTCAGCACGCCCAGGAGCACCGTCGCCAGCAGGGCCGCCAGCCACCACTGCTCGTTGGCGCGCGGCATTGGCTGGCGCATGAAGGCGCGGGTGAGCATGATAGCGAAGATGATCAGGATGCCGATAGCGCCCATGTAGATGAACAACTGCGCCGCGGCAAAAAACGGGGCCTCCAGCAAGACATAGAGGCCCGCCATCCCGAAGAAGACCAGCATCAGCCACAGCGCGGCGTGGAAGAGATTGCGGACGGTGACGACCGCCACCGCCCCGCCCAGCACCATCAGGCCGAGGAGAAAGAAAAGAACGTGGGAAAGGGTGATGGTCATGCGGCCACCTCCAGTTCCGAAATCTGTGCCGCCTGCCAGGTCCGCCGCCGGGCCCGCTGCCCGCCGAGGGCCGAAATCCCCCAGACCACCAGAACCAGCAGGACCTGCGACGTCAGCAGAATCGCCGCCCGGGTCCAGGCCGGCGCGCCGCCGGGGAACGCCTCCGTGATCCCCTTGTTCACCAACACGGTCACACAAAGGTTAATGATGGCCAGCGGCGTCAGGAACTTCCAGTTGAAACTCAGCATCTGGTCAATCCGCAGCCGGGGGAGCGTGATCTGGATGAACATCCAGACCAGGATGACCAGCCCCATTTTGATGAAGAACCAGATGGTCCCCAGAATGGGGGCCTGGTCCACCCACGGCCCCCGCCAGCCGCCCAGGAAGAGGGTGGTGAAGATGGCCGAGACCGCCACTGAGTTCATGAACTCGGCCAGGTAGAACATCCCGAACTTCATCCCGCTGTACTCAAGGAAGTAGCCGGAGACCAGTTCCGACTCCGCCTCTAACAACTCAAAGGGGCGGGCGTTGATCTCGGCCAGGCTGGCCAGGTAGAAGATGGCCGCCGTCAGCGGCATTGCGACCAGGAAGATCACGCTCTGCGCGCCGACGATGCCCTGCATTTTCATCGTCCCGGCGACGGCGACCACCGTCAGGACGGCCAGCAACTGGGGGATTTCGTAGCCCACCAGTTGGGCCACCGAGCGGAACGCGCCCACGGTGGCGTACTTGTTGTTGGACGACCACCCGGCCATCAAAAAGATGAACAGGGCCGCAGAGGAGAAGGCCAGGATGTAGAAGATGCCGATGTTCAGGTCGGCGCCGATGAGGGAGCCGCCGGGGCCGAAAGGGATGACAGCCCAGAGCATCACCGACGCAAAAACGACCAGCATCGGGGCCAGGTTGTAGGGGATGGGGTCAATCCCCTGGGGGCGGATGTCCTCCTTGACAATCATCTTGATGGCGTCGGCGAAGGTCTGGAGGATGCCCCAGGGGCCGGCCCAGGTGCCGGAACTGTTGGGGCCCAGCCGCCCCTGGATGCGGGCCGCGATCTTCCGGTAGGCCCAGATGAGGAAGATGACGACGATGAGGGGGAAGAAGCCCACCGCCAGCGCCCCCACCGCCCGGACGACCAGGAGCGCTGTCGGCTCCGGTAGCCCCCAGCCCATCAGCACCCCCTGAAGCCAGGCCCCGATGTTGACGATGGCGTTGGAGAGAAAAGATAGCAGACGGGTGATCCAGTCCATTCAATAGCCTCCCACGCTTTCACGCTTCACGTTTCACGTTTTACGTTTTACGTTTTACGTTTTACGTTTCACGTTTCACGTTTTACGTTACACCCACTCCAGCGCGCCCTTCCGCCACACGTAGAGCAGGGCCCCCAGCAGGAGCAGGAGGAAGAGGACACCCTCTATGACCGCGTAGAGGGGAAGCCAGTTGTAGATGAGTGCCCAGGGGAACAGGAAGACAGCCTCCACTTCAAAGATCAGGAAGGCCAGAGCGAAGATGTAGTACTGGGCCTTGTACTGGACCCAGGCCTCACCGTGGGGATACATACCACATTCGTAGGGTTCGCTTTTGCGGGGATGGGGCTTTTTCGGCCGAAGGAGCCATGCCAGAGCGGGGGGTAATGTACCTAAGAGTGCAGCCACAAAGAAGAGCAAGCCGACAAAGGTGAACTGTTCTAACAAGGGCGGCCTCCTTGCAAGAGCATGTGGGGTTATGGCTCAAACGGTCTAAATTATAGCACGTGTTGAGCGAATTGGCAAAATGGGTTGGGGCGCGTTGTTCCTCACACGGAGACACAAAGGCACAAAGAAATTTTTTATATTTTCTTTGTATCTTTGTGCCTTTGTGTCTTTGTGTGAGCCTACACTCCTCGCTCCTGGGCCGCGCGGGCGGCCGGAGCATAGCACTTCAGCGTGTACTCCTTCAGCATCCGGCGAGTGCAGAAGGCCGGGGCGACCGACCGAATTGCCTCCTTCATCACCCGCACCCACCCCCGAGGGATGCCGTCCGGGTCCCGCTGGTAGAAGAGTGGGGCGACCTCTTCCTCAATCAGGCGGTACAGTTGGGCCGCATCGTGGGCATCCTGCGCGGCCGGGTCGGCGTCCTCCAGCGGGACAATGGCCCAGCCGTTGACACCATTGTATCCCTCATCCCACCAGCCGTCCAGCACGCTCAGATTGGGCACCCCGTTGATGGCCGCCTTCTGCCCGCTGGTGCCGCTGGCCTCCAGAGGCCGCCGGGGCGTGTTCATCCAGACGTCCACACCCTGCACCAGGTAGCGGGCCACGTGCATATCGTAGTCCTCAATGAAGGCGATTCGTCCGCCCACCGCCGGGTCTTTGGCGAACGTGTACACCTGCTGGAGCAGATACTTGCCCGCATCGTCGGCCGGGTGGGCCTTCCCGGCAAAAATGAACTGGACCGGACGGTAGGGGTCATGCAGGATGCGCTTCAGCCGCTCGGGGTCCTGGAAGAGCAGGTTGGCCCGCTTGTAGGTGGCGAACCGACGGGCAAAGCCAATCGTCAGCGCCTCCGGGTCCAGGAAGGCCCCCGCCACCAGCACCTGGTCGGGGTCCATCTCGCCGGAGATGCGCCGCTGGCGGGCCCGTTCCCGGATAAACGACATCATTTTTCGCTTCTGGTCCTCGTGGATCGCCCAGAGTTCTTCGTCCGGAATGTCGTCCAGGCGCTCCCAGAGGTTCGGGTCATCGTGCCGTTCCAGCCAGTCGTGGCCCAGGTACTTGCGGAAGAGACGGTTCAGCGGGCCGGGAATCCACGAGGGTAGATGGACGCCGTTGGTGATGTGGATGATGGGCACATCCTCCACAGTCCGATCGGGCCAGAGGACGTGCCACATCCGGCGGGTCACCTCCCCATGCAGGCGGCTGACGCCGTTGCGATGCTCGGAGAAGCGCAGGGCCAGCGCGGTCATATTGAATTCAGGACCGGTGGGGCCGTTCAACTGGCCCAGTTCCAGAAACTCCTCCCGGGTCAGCCCCATCTCCTCCCAGTACCCGTGGAAATATTTTTCCACCATCGGCAGGTTGAAGACGTCGTGGCCGGCGGGGACCGGGGTATGGGTGGTGAAGACGGTGGTGGCCCGCACCGCCTCCGCGGCTTGCTCAAACGTCCACCCCTGGGTGACCAGTTCCCGGATTCGTTCCAGGACCAGGAAGGCGCAGTGGCCCTCGTTGAGATGCCAGACAGCGGGGTTCACCCCCAGCGCCCGAACCGCCCGGACGCCGCCGATGCCCAGCACAATCTCCTGGCTGATGCGGGTCTCCCGGTCGCCGCCGTAGAGACGAGACGTGAGCATCCGGTCCCAGGGCTCGTTCTCCGGCAGGTTGGTATCCATCAGGCAGATGCGCGCCCGCCCGACCTGTACATGCCAGAGGGCGACCTGGACGGAACGGCCGCCCAATTGGACCTGGATGCGGATCGGGTTCCCCTCTGCATTCCGGACGGGAAGCAGCGGGGTCTCTTCAATCCGCAGGGGCGGGTAGATGGCCTCCTGCCAGCCGTGAGAGGGGATATGCTGGCGGAAGTAGCCCTGCGAATAGAGGAATCCCACGCCCACCAGCGGGAGTCCCAGGTCGCTGGCCTCTTTGGCGTGGTCGCCCGCCAGGACGCCCAGACCGCCGGAGTAGATGGGTAGGGAAAAGTGGATCCCGAACTCGGCGGAGAAATAGGCGACCGGTCGTCCGTCCGGATAGACCCGACGGGCCCAGAGGTGCCCGTTGCCCATATCCCGGTCAAAGGCCAGGACGACGGCGTCGTACTGGCGCAGAAACAGCGGGTCGCGGGCGACTTCCTGCACCCGTTCGGGGGACACCTCCAGCAGCATCCGCACCGGGTTATGTCCGGTGGAGCGCCAGAGAGGGTAGTCAAACATCTTGAAGAGGTCGCGCGCGTCCTGATGCCACGACCACCACAGATTGTACGCCAGGTCCGCCAGCCGCTCTATGCGGGGCGGCAACTTTTCCCGAATGACCGTTGGAACCTCTCCCATAAATTTCCGAATCCTTATCCCTGAATCCCTAAAACGAGAACCAGAGTCAGTACGGCCGCGGTGACCAACCCAAATTCCAGCAGGACGGCGGGCTTCAGCCGGTCCAGCAGATACTGTTGGGTGATGCCGGTCGCCAGATAGAAAAAGAGCAACAGGAGCAGACTGGCGGTCCAGTTATCCAGCCGCCAGTAGTTGAGGGCCCAGGTCGCTTCTCCCACGAGCAGGCCGATGATACCGGAATAGAGGACCACCCGGGTAGCGCGGGTCTCCGCGACCCCCAACAGGTCCAGCGCGATCAGAAACGCCACCAGGGTAATCTCCGTGGCCGTGACCAGACTGCGGGCCCGGGTGCGGTAAATCAGATAGAAAAACAGCAGGGCCAGCAGATAGGCCAGGATGTTCAGCCCCAGGCGGGCCCGGGTGGCAGCAGGGTGGCGGGGGGAAAGCGCGGCGAACTCAGCGGCGACCGTCAGGCCGATGAGGAGCATCGCCAGCAGGAGCCCCCCGGCCCAGACCACCTCAGTGGGTGCCAGTTCCACCAGGTAGGCGGCCATTCCGCCCATCAGGCCGGGGAGCACCCAGGAGAAAACGAGGGGGTGCGGAAGACGGTCGGGGGCATCGGGGTGAGCGGCCAGGATGTACCGGGCCCCCATCGCCGCCAGCCCGCCGACCAGAACGACCAGCAGCCCCGTGCCCGTCAGGTTCACCTCCAGAGGGGAGCCCAGCAGGTGAAATCGCCGGGTCACCTGGGGCAACTGGACGAAACGAAACAGTACGCTGGTCAGCAGGATCAGCGCGATGAGTACCGATAGACGGTCCCGATTCAATCGGGGAATGCGTTCGGCCATGAACAGGGCAAATTGTACCCCCAGGAGGCAGTTTTGTCAATTCGCCTCACCGGCAGTAGACCGGACTGCTGAAAATCCAGCCGCACGGCCGCCCCCGGAAAGTCCGCCAGACCTCCACCCGGTACGCTCCAGGCTCGGCAGTCGTGAAACGGAGGGTCCGGCCATACGCACGGGCCACCACCCGCCCCTCCCGCAGGAGACGGATGGCCCCCGGCGCAGGGGTCTCCACCTCAAAGATCAGAGCGCCGGCCCGTGGAATCTCCTCCCCCATCGTTGCGACGGCCGACCCGCTGCGGACGTGGAACCGGAAGCCACGCGTGGGTACCGGTCGGTCGTATCCCACCCAGGTGCGCCCCGCCCGCAGCGCCCCGTAGATCAACTGCCGGTCCGTCTCCAGGTCGCCCGTCAGGGGCTGGTCTATCAGAATATGGGTGTTGACCCAGCGGAAGAGCGTCTCGTAGGGGAAAACGGCCCGCCGGAACGGCCCCATGCGATAGGTGTGACCGTGGGCATCCGCCCCACCGATGACGGCCACTTTCCGACCGGCCCGCAGGAGCGCGTCCCACCGGCGCAGTGCGGCGCGGAACGGCCCCCGAATCCCCAGTTCCGGGAACAGCGCGTAGAAGAGCGCGGCCAGGCGCCCCCACAGCAACCCCTTGAACTCCGACATCGCATTCCAGATTTCCAGCCCTGCGTATCCATCCACCTCCCAGTCCACCCAGGGGATGGGCTCCAGGTCGGGGCTGATGGGACTGCCTTTCTCGTAGGGGTGGGCCAGGAAGCAGATGCCGCCCCGGTCGGTGACTTCGCGGATGAGTCGCTGGGGGTCTGCTGCCAGGGGGGCCAGTTCCGCCTCTGCCCCGTAGATGAGGAGATGGTTGACCTGAGGGATGCGGCGCACGGAGTGGACCTCCTCCCCCACCAGGAGCAGAACGCCCTCGGTGTACCCCTCCACCCCGCGCACCCAGATGTTGTGGTCGGTGACGACGACGAAATCCAGGCCGGCCCGGGCCGCGGCCCGGGCGACTTCCCGGTGGGTCGCGGTCCCGTCGGAGTAGACGGTATGGACGTGCAGGTTGCCGACGGCCTCGTAGTAGCGCATACCGGGGCAATGATACCTGATGGTGAGGGCATTGTCAAGTCAATGGGACCGGTTGCGCCCCTACCCGTTGTCAGGTACAATACGACCATCCCTTCGGAGAGAAGCGGCATACCAGACTCTGTACTCTGGAACGGTGGACGACGTACCGGGCGCCTGCCGAAGGCCGGGCGTCTGCTCTTCCTGGCGGCCACAGGGTTCATCCTTGCCGCCTGTTTTCCTGTATCCCCGTCGCCTACGCCGACATGCCCGCCGGTCGTCCCGGTCACCTGCACCCCCGCCCCCCCGCCCTCCTGCACTCCCGCCCCCCTGGCATCGCCGACGGCGGTCCCGACGCCCCATCCGCCCGGGCCGGCAGACCTTCAGGCAACGGTGGAGGCAGGAGCATCCCTGGCCGCCCGCGCGGGCATCCAGCCCCTCTGCATACGTCAGGAGAACACCGACGATGACCCCGAACTGGAGTGGGTGGGGTTGTATCTGACCTCTGGTGAGGCGCCCCACCTCCAGGGTTTCATCCTGGACGGCCCGAACCGGTACGACCTGATCCCTCCCGAAAGCGAGGAGACGAAGGGACTGGGCGAGTTTCCCACCTGCCAACTGGAGGTCCGCGACCTGAACGCCGACGGACGGACAGAGATCATCATCTGGGGGCACACCCGGACCGGCGCAACCCTCCTGCATCTCTTTGTCTGGGAGGGTGACCGGTACGCCCTTCTGGGCGGGTTTGAGGGCAAGGGCGGTATCCGTCTGGAGAACCGGGACGGGGACCTGGCGGATGAAGTGATCGTCCGCTGGAGGCCGGAGGGCGCCCTGGTTTGGGAGGTCATCTATACCTGGGACGGCACGCATTATGCCTGGACGTGGGACCGGTACGCCTGGTTCTACCTGGACCGTCCCCACCCGTATCCGGACGACACGCCGATCCACGCGCTGGCTTCTTTCTACCTGGCGCTGAACGACCGGGACCTTCCGGCCGCGTACCGGATGCTCTCCCCGGCCGCGCGGGCGGCCCGGCCCTACAAGGAGTGGGCGCTGGGGTTTGCCACGACCGTGCGGGTGGAGGTGGGGGCAGTCCGGGCAACCCGGCAGGAGGGGGACCGGGCCACTGTCGCCGCGCAGGTGCGGGCCCTGGATAACGTGGACGGGCGGGTGATCGCTACGGTTTACGCTGTGGAATGGCAGATGGTGCGCCTGGAGGAGGGCTGGCGGCTGGACTGGGGGACCGCTGAACCGCTGGAGCGGTGGGAGGCCCGCTACTATCCGTAGATGAAACGTGCCAGGCACTTTCCGAAGTGCCTGGCACGTTGTCGTTTCTTTACCCCTCCGTCCCTCCCGCCTCATAAATCGCCCGCTGCGGGCAGACCTGCAGGCAGACGGTGCATCCTGTGCAGAGGAGCGCGTCTATGGTCGCTTTCGGCTGGTTCGTGCGTGGGTCTATCGTCTCGCTCTTCAGGATGGCCGGACAGCCTACCCGGAAGCACGTGCCGCAGCCGTTGCAGGTCTCCGGGTCCACTGCCACCGTGGGCCGCCGCTGGAAGTAGGGGGTGAAGACGCAGGCCCCCTTGACAATGACGACGGCCGGCCTCTCCTCCACCGCCATCGCCTCCTTCAGGACGTCGTTGATCCCCCGCACGTCCCAGGCGTCCACTTCCCAGATGTGCTCCACGCCCAGCGCGCGGGCCACCGGCGCCACCTCAATCGCACGGGTCTGGCGGCCCTGCAGGGTGATGCCCGTCCCCGGATGCTGCTGCCCGCCGGTCATCGCCGTGATGCGGTTATCCAGTACCGCCACGACGATGTTGCTCCCGTTGTAGACGGCGTTGGCCAGCGGGGATAGGCCGGCGTGGAAGAACGTGGAGTCGCCGATGATGGCGATGACCTTCTCCTGTGCGCCGGCCTGCTTCAGCCCGTGGGCCATACCGATACTGGCCCCCATAGAGATGATGGAGTCCATCGCGTCAAAGGGCGGCTGGAAGCCCATAGAGTAGCAGCCGATGTCGCCGGGGAAGACGGCCTGCCGCCGCCAGCGGCGCAGGTTGTAGAAAAAGGCGCGGTGCGGGCAACCGGGGCACATGGCAGGCGGACGCGGCGGGACCAGGGGTGCCGTCAGCGGCTCCACCCGCTCCGGCGCGGGCGCCACGGGAAGCCCCGCCCGCAGCGCCGCCTCCCGGACCCGCGCCAGCGTCAGTTCGCCGGTCAGCGGAAAGAAGTCCTTCCCCACGGCCACCGGAATCCCCATGGCCCGCACCTGCTCCTCAATGAAAGGATCCAGTTCCTCTATGACCACCAATCGCTCCACCTGCGCGGCGAAGTCCCGAATGGTCTGGCGCGGAAGAGGGTAGACCAGTCCCAGTTTGAGGATGGACGCGTTGGGGAAGAGTTCGCGGGCATACTGGTAGGCCATCCCACAGGTGATGATGCCCAGGGAGCGGTCGCCCCACTCTATGCGGTTGACGGGCGCGGTCTCGGCCCAGGTGGCAATCTGGAGCAGTCGCTCCTCCACCCAGGGGTGGAGCCGCCGGGCGTGGGCCGGGACAATGACGTACCGCTCCGGGCGCCGCTCAAAAGGCGGCAGCGGCTCCAGCGTCCGGGGGCCCTCCGGCATCTGGACCTCCACCGGCGACTTGGAGTGGGAGAGGCGGGTAGTGGAGCGGAGCAGGACCG